>Ga0209577_10002811_pt1 | contig 16500 bp, 17 predicted proteins | sample GraSoiAngelo_109_FD_185874 | JGI IMG/M metagenome (GOLD analysis project Ga0209577, IMG submission 185874) | Grasslands soil microbial communities from the Angelo Coastal Reserve, California, USA - 14_0903_12_20cm (SPAdes) (version 2) | ecosystem: Environmental > Terrestrial > Soil > Grasslands...
GCATGTCACCGGCCTGGACGCGGACCGGCTTGCCCTCCGCGAAGTCCTTCGCCGAACCGACCGCGGTCCATTCGGTGGTGCCCTCGACGAAGGCGTTGTGGTTGACCATGGTGCCGAACCCGAAGGTGAGGTGGCCCCCGAGATAGGCGGCCCAGATGACGCCCCCGAAAGCCAGGGTCGAGATCAGGACACCGAAGAAGAAGAGCGTCGCGCTGTGCTGGTAGCGCAGCACCAGGGAGATGATCATCGCCACCAGCAGCAGCGTCATCGTCAAGCCGTGCGTCACGGCGTAGCGGCGCTCCTTGCCGAAGGTCCCGGTGTAGTCGGTGTAGCCCGCGGCGGCTGCGGCCAGCATCCCCAGGATGCCGACGATCAGGCAGAAGGGCCCGATCTCGGAAGGGATCGCCCGGCTGACGAGCGCGAGCCAGTCCGCCAGGAACATGACGGTGAAGGCGCCCAGCGGAACGTCGGTCAGGGCCGGGTGGAGCGGGTGGCCGAGCGGCCGGGTACCGTGGAGGAGGTCCTTCAGCGTCTGCCCGGGCGGGCCGAGAACCTCGTAAAGCTTCAGGATCCAGTTCTGGAGGGTCTCGGCGGGGCCGTCCATCCAGGTCGCGCCGTCGATCCAGCGGTCCAGGGCCGAAGGGTTGCGCTCGATGTCCTTTCGTGACTCGACCACGACCCTCTTCCGCTCCTCCGCCATTCGCCCAGCATATGAAATTCAGTCCGGCCCGGTATCAGGATTGTTCCTTTTCGCCTACCATCCGAGGCGAAGCCGGGCATGCCCATCCGAGTCCTGATCGCAGACGACCAGGCCCTCATCCGTGAGGGCCTCAGTCTCCTGCTCGCCCGCCACGAAGGGCTGGAGGTCGTCGGCGCGGCCGAGGACGGCGAGACCGCCGTCGCCTTGGCCGCGGAGCTGCGCCCGGACGTGGTCCTGATGGACCTGGTCATGCCGGGCCTGGACGGAGTCGACGCCACCCGCCGGATCCTCGCCCTGATGCCGCGCACCCAGGTGGTCATCCTGAGCGCCTACGCCGACGACGAATCGGTCTTCGCCGCCATCAACGCCGGCGCGTCCGGGTACCTGACCAAGGACAGCGGCAGCGAGCAGATCCGCAAGGCGATCGAGACCGTCCATGGCGGCGGCGCGCTGCTCGACCCGCTGGTGCAGCGGCGCCTGCTGGAGCGGGTCCGTGCCCATGCCAAGCACCCGCACGCCGAGCCGCCCCACGGTCTGACCCACCGCGAGCTGGAGGTCCTGCGCCTGATCTCACACGGGCTCAGCAACCACGAGATCGCGGAGTGCCTGTTCCTCAGCGAGGCGACGGTCAAGACGCACGTCAACAACATCCTGGCCAAGACCGAGCTCCGCGACCGGGCACAGGCGGTCGCCTACGCCTTCCGCTACGGGCTGGCGGAAGAGGAGTAGCGACCTGGCACCCTGCTGAACTCTCCACCCTGGGGAGTAGCGGCCCCCGCCCGGAATTACCGCTGGACGAGGATGTACCGGCGCCCCGAGGTTGCGTAGCTTGAGCCCATGATCCAGTACCTCGTCCGGCGCACCCTCCAGTCGGTGCCCCTGCTCCTGATCATCTCGGTCCTGCTTTTCGCGATCCTTCAGCTCCAACCTGAGCATCCCTGGGACCTGCTCCTGCACCGGCCCAACCTGACGCCCGCCGCCCGGGACCACATCCTTCGCTACTACGGTTTCGACAAACCGGTCCCCTACCAGTACCTGCTCTGGATCTGGAACCTGGTCCATCTCGACTTCGGGACCAGCTACTTCAGCCACCAGTCGACGCTCGACCTCGTCGGCCAGCGACTGCCCAACACCGTGATCCTGATGGGAACCGCCTACTCCCTGACCCTGGTCCTGGCCATCCCGATCGGGATCATCGCGGCGGTCAAGCAGTACTCCAAGTTCGACAACGCGGTGACCACCTTCGCCTTCGTCGGCTACTCGCTGCCGAACTTCTGGTTCGGCCTGATGCTGATCATCGCCCTCGCCGTCTTCCCCTACGAACACTTCGGGTTCAAGATCTTTCCCACCTCGGGCATGTCGTCCGAGTTCGGTCCGACCGGCTACTCGCTGATCTGGACTCAGCCCGTGGACCTCGCCTGGCACCTGGTCCTGCCCTCACTGGTCCTCGCAGTCCAGTTCATCGCCGCCTACAGCCGGTTCATCCGCGGGGCGATGCTCGAGGTGCTCAACCAGGACTACATCCGGACTGCCCGGGCCAAAGGCCTGGGTGAGCGGACGGTGATCATCCGCCACGCCTTCCGCAACGCGCTGCTACCCCTGATCACCCTCATGGGCCTCGACATCCCTCGGCTTTTCGTGGGCGCCCTGATCACCGAGCAGGTCTTCGCCTGGCCCGGAATGGGCCGCCTCTTCTGGGAGTCCGCGCAGCGCCTGGACTACCAGGTCCTGATGGGGATCCTGATCCTCCTCGCTCTCTTCGTGGTCGTCGGCAACCTGATCGCGGACCTCGCCTACGGCTGGGCGGATCCCCGGATCCAGTACCGGTAAGGGGAGGAGCCCGAAAAAATGCTTTCACAGGGCATCGAGCAGTCCGAAACCCCGCCCGCGCTGCCGACCGAACCACTTGCCGACTACGACGTAAAACAGGACGTCGGCTTCTACCAGCTGGCCCTCCGCAAACTGCGCCGACACCGGCCGGCCATGATCTCGGTGGGGGTCCTGGCGGTCCTGACCATCGCCTCGGTGGGAGGTCCCTTCCTGCTTCCCGCGCAGTGGGACCAGCCCGACCTTTACCACCAGTTCAGCGCGCCTGGCTTCCCCCACCTCCTGGGCACCGATGAGCTCGGCCGCGACCTCCTGTTGCGGATCCTGACCGGCGGTCGCGTCTCGATCTCGGTCGGCCTCCTGGCGACTCTGGTCACGATCGTGATGGGGGTCAGCGTGGGGACCCTGTCCGGCTACTTCGGGGGTTTGCTGGACAACCTCCTGATGCGCTTCACGGACGCCATCCTCTGCATCCCGACAATCTTCCTGCTGATCCTGATCGCGGCCAGCTTCGGGCACACCCCCGAGGTCATCATCCTGGCCATCGGCCTCACCGCCTGGCCGGACACCGCGCGCATCATCCGCTCGGTGGTGCTCTCCGTCCGCGAAAAGGAGTACGTGGAGGCGGCGCGGGCGATCGCGTCGGGGCACACCAAGATCATCGTCCGGCACATCCTGCCCAATGCCCTGGGCGCGATCGTGGTCTCGGCAACCCTGAACATCGGCGCCGCGATCCTGGCCGAGTCGACGCTCTCCTACCTCGGGCTCGGCATCGGCCCGCCCATCGCCTCTTGGGGCTCGACCCTCTTCCACGCCCAGCAGTTCATCTGGGAGGCGCCCTACTACGCGCTCTTCCCGGGCACGATGATCCTGCTGACGGTCCTCTGCATCAACTTCATCGGCGACGGCCTGCGCGACGCGTTCGACCCCCGCTCCTTCGAGCGTTAACAGGCTGCTGAAAACTTCCCCGACGCCAACCTGACAATGTAGCTAGCACATTTCCTGCTAGCTACAATCGTCCATAGGTGATCTCGCAAGGCCTCGAAGAGAGCGAGAAGCAGACCGGCGCGGCGCCCGTCGAGCAGGGCGGCGGCGCCGATGACCTGGGCCAGGATCGCGGCTACTACCGCCTCGCCTTCGCCCGCCTTCGCCGGCACCGGCTGGCGGTTGCCTCCTTCTTCGTCCTGGTCTTCATCGGGCTGGCCTCCCTGGTCGGCCCCTGGCTGCTGCCCGGCTCGATGGACGCCCCGAACCTGTACCAGCGCTTCCAGGGCCCTGGCTTCCCGCACCTCATGGGAACCGACGAGCTGGGCCGGGACATCCTCTACCGGATCCTGACCGGCGGCAGGGTCTCGATCGCGGTCGGACTGCTGGCGACGGTGGTCACCCTTTGCGCCGGCGTATCGATCGGCGTGCTCTCCGGCTACTTCGGCGGCTGGATAGACATGCTCCTGATGCGCCTGACCGACGCCGTGCTCTCGGTCCCCTCCATCTTCGTGCTGATCCTGATCGCCACCGGCTTCGGGGCCAAGCCGCAGGTGCTGATCCTCGCGATCGGCCTCACGCTCTGGCCGGACAGCGCTCGGATCATCCGCTCGGTCGTGCTCTCCGTCCGCGAGAAGGACTTCGTGGAGGCGGCGCGCTCCGTGGGATCAGGGCACCTCCGGATCATCATCAGCCACATCCTGCCCAACTCCCTGGGACCGATCGTGGTCGCGGCCACGCTTTCGATCGGCTCCGCGATCCTGGCCGAGTCGACGCTGTCCTACCTGGGGCTCGGTATCGGGCCCCCGATCTCCTCCTGGGGATCGACCCTCTTCCACGCCCAGGAGTTCATCTGGCAGGCGCCCTACTACGCGCTCTTCCCGGGCACGATGATCCTGGTCACCGTGCTCTGCATCAACTTCATCGGCGACGGCCTGCGCGACGCGTTCGACCCCCGCTCCTTCGAGCGCTAGCAGCAGCCTGCCGGCTGAAGAGCCCGGCCTCGCCAACCCGGGATCCTAGACTTCGAGTCGCCGTGGCAGAAGACGAGCTGGAGATGAGCGTCGACTCGGAGCTCGCGGCTCTGCAACTACCCGGCACTCGGACGAACCTCTACCGCGAGCTGCTCTCCAGCTTCCCGGCCGGCGTCACCGTGGTGACCGCCTTCGACGCCGAGCAGAGGCCGCGGGGCCTGACCCTGATCGCCTTCTGCGGAGTCTCGCTGGAGCCGCCGCTGGTCCTGGTCTGCGTCGACCGGGCCTCGAACACGCTGCCGGCCATCCAGCACAGCGGCGGCTTCACCGTCAACGTCATCGGCAGCCATTCGCCGCAGGTCGCCCGGCTGATGGCGACCAAGGCGGGCGACAAGTTCGAGCGCATCCCCTGGCGGCGGCCGGAGCTTCCGGAAGGTGGACCGATCCTTCACGCCGACAGCGCCGCTCACATCGTTTGCAAGACCTGGCAGGCGAGGGAGGCGGGCGACCACTGGATCTTCATCGGCGAGGTGATGGAGGGAGCGGCGGCGGAGAACCAGCAGCCGCTGGTCTTCCACCGCCGCGCCTTTGTCGACCTTGGCCTGTCGGGCTGAGATACTTCCCACCCGCAGGCATGGGTTCGCGGTACGACGTCATCGTGGTCGGCTCCGGGTCGGGCGGCGGGGTGGTCGCGAGCCGCCTCAGCGAGGACCCCACCGTCAAGGTCCTGCTCCTCGAGGCCGGCCCCGACCCCGGCGACAACGTGCCCGACGCCGTCCGCTACGTGCGGCTCGGCAGCGGGGTCAACGAGTACGACTGGGACTACCTCGACCGCCAGGCCAGGAGCGCCCTCCCGCGGGGCCGGATCCTGGGCGGCAGCTCCTGCGTGAACTCCAGCTTCGCGCTCCGCGGGCAGCCCCAGGACTACGACTCCTGGGCCGCGCTGGGCGCCGCCGCCTGGAGCTGGGAGCAGTGCCTGCCCTTCTTCAATCGCCTGGAGAGCGACCGCGAGTTCGGCGACCGGCCCTACCACGGCAAGTCCGGGCCCATCCACGTCGAGCGAGAGCCCCTCAGCGACTTCCAGCAGCAGGTCCGTGCCGCCTGCCTCGAGCTCGGCCACGAGGCGCTTGACGACCTCAACGAGCCGCTGGGCGTCGGCGTCGGCCCGCTTCCCCGCAACCTCAAGGACCGGCAGCGCCAGAGCACCCTCCTGACCTACCTCGCCGCCGCTCGAGGCCGGCCGAACCTGACCATCCGGGCCGACACCCTGGTCGACACGCTCCTGATCAAGGACGGACGCGCCGTGGGCGTCAGGCTGGCCGGCGGGGAGACGATCGAGGCCACCCGGGTGGTGCTTGCCGCCGGCGCCTACAACTCGCCGCAGGTGCTGGAGCGCAGCGGCGTCGGCTCAGCCGAGCGTTTGCGCAAGCTGGGCGTGGACACCCTGCTGGATCTGCCCGGTGTCGGCGAGAACCTGCTCGACCACGTCTCCAGCCTGATCGCGCTCGACACCGGCCAGCAGGCGCCGGCCGATTTCATCCCCATCGGCCCGACGCTCAAGCTTCGAACCGAGCCGGGACTGGTCGTGGACGACGTCAAGTTCACCTTCCTCTTCGGCGAGCTCTTCGCGATGCCGGGGCTGAGCGGTCTCTACCTCGAGGTGAGCAACTGCGAGTCTCGCGGCGCGGTGCACGCCTCCGAACGCGATCCGCGCGCCGAGCCCCGGATCGAGCACCGCTTCTTCTCCAACCAGCGCGATCTCGACCGGATTGTCGGCGGCGCCAAGGTGGCCTTCGAAGTCGCCCAGGTCCTCTCCGAGAGCATGCGCTGCGAGCTGCTGCTGCCCGACCCCGAGACCGCCAGGGACGAAGAGGCGCTCAGGCGGCACTTCCTCGATTTCCACGCCACCGACTACCACCCCTCGGGCACGCTCCGGATGGGTGGCGAGGGCGACGAGCTGGCGGTGCTCGACGACCACTGCCGGCTGCGCGGGGTGGAACACCTCTATGTCGCCGACGCATCGGTGATGCCGACCGTGCCGCGGGCCAACATCAACCTGCCGACGATGATGGTCGGGGAGCGGGTGGCGGAGTTCGTGCGCGCCGAGCTCTAGCGGAGCGACCGCGGGGCCCAGCGCAAAAACGGAATGTTATATCAAGCCTGTCATACTTAAGACCGGGTATGGTGAAGGTCCTACTGGACGGGCTGCTCGCCCTTCAGGCCTGGCCCGGCTTGATCGTGATCCTCGGCCTGGCGTTCATCGCGATGGGCGCCGACCTGGCCGTCCAGGAGCGAAAGCGACAGCTCTAGCGGCGCACCGGTAGCGTCCGGCTGCTAGCCGCGGCTGGCCGCTGATGAGGCGGCCCCGCGAAGGGCCGCGGCTCGGTCGGTGCGCTCCCAGGGCACGCCCAGGTCCTCGCGGCCGAAGTGGCCATACGCCGCCGTGCCGGAGTAGATGGGCCTGCGCAGGTCGAGGGCGGCGATGATCGCCGCAGGGCGGAGGTCGAAGTGCTCCCGGACCAGCCGTAGCAGCTCGGCCTCGGGGATGGTCGCGGTCTCGAACGTCTCGACCGCGATCGAGGTCGGGTGGGCGCGGCCGATGGCGTAGGAGACCTGGACCTCGCAGCGGTCGGCCAGGCCCGCCGCCACGATGTTCTTGGCCACCCACCGTGCCGCGTAGGCAGCCGACCGGTCCACCTTGGAGGGGTCCTTGCCGCTGAAGGCCCCGCCGCCGTGGCGGGCGACCCCACCGTAGGTGTCGACGATGATCTTTCGCCCGGTCAGGCCGGCGTCCGCGGTCGGCCCCCCCACCTCGAAACGGCCGCTGGGGTTGACCATGATCTTGGTCCGGGAGTCGACCAGCTCCGGCGGCAGAACCCTGTCGATGACCTGCTCGCGCACGCCCCGCTCGATCTCCTCGTTGGTGATCCGCGGCTCGTGGTGCGTGGAGATCACGACCGCCTCGATGCGCCTCGGCCTGCCGCCCGCGTACTCGACGGTGACCTGCGACTTGCCGTCGGGCCGCAGCCAGGGGAGGGTGCCGTCCTTGCGCACCTCGGAGAGCCGGCGCGCGAGGCGATGCGCGAGCGAGATGGTGAGCGGCATCAGCTCCGGCGTCTCGTTGCAGGCGAAGCCGATCATCATCCCCTGGTCGCCGGCGCCCTGCAGCTCGAAAGGGTCGTCCTCGAACTCGCCCGAGCGCTCTTCCAGTGAGTGGTCGACGCCGGCCGCGATGTCGGCCGACTGCTCCTTCAAGTAGACCTGGATCATCGCGTGGTCGCTGTCGAAGCCGAGCTCCTGGCTCGTGTAGCCGATGGCGCGGATGGTGTTTCGGATCGTCTTCTGGATGTCGATGTCGGCACTGGTCGTCACCTCGCCGATGACCACGCAGAGGTCCTTGGTGATGGCCGTCTCACAGGCCACCCGGGCGTCAGGGTCCTGGGCGAGCAGGGCGTCGAGGATGGCGTCGGAGATCTGGTCGCAGACCTTGTCGGGATGGCCCTCGGTGACCGACTCTGAGGTCAGCAGGTAAGAGGGAGACGTGCTGAAAGAGCTCAATGGGTTCGGAGGTGGATTCTAGCCGAGACGTTAATCTCAACTCGAAATGAGGGTGGGCGTGACGATCCCGGCCTACGAGCTCTCGAGCCGGCGGCCGAAGACCTTCGCGGAGATGGCCGAGGACGTCGTCCGCGCCGAGCAGCTCGGCTACGACTCGGCCTGGGTGATGGACCACATCCTGGTCGAGCGCGACGGCGTCAGGCGGGGGGCCGGCCCGGAGCCGATTGTCTTCCTCGCCCATGCCGCGGCGCGAACGGAGCGACTGCGCCTGGGCACGCTCGTGCTCTGCGCGCCCTTCCGGCCGCCCGTCCAGCTGGCCCGGGAGGCGAAGGCTCTCTCGGAAGCCTCCAGCGGGCGCTTCATCCTCGGCCTGGGGGCGGGTTGGCACCAACCGGAGTTCGACGCCTTCGGGTTCGCCTTCGACCACCTGGTCGGGCGCTTCGAGGAGTACCTGGAGGTCTTGACCCGCCTCCTCGGCGAGGGACCGTCGGATTTCGAGGGCCGCCACCAGGTCCTGCGTCGCGGTCAGGTCTTCGGCCCTCCCTGCCCCGAGCCCTGGGTGGCGGCGGCGGGACCTCGGATGCGCAAGCTCGCCGGCCGCCTCGCCGGCGGCTGGAACGGGGCCTGGTACCGCCTCCAAACCGACCGCTTCAGCCAGGACCGTTCGGAGGTGGAGGCCGCCCTCAGGGCGGCGGGCCGGGACGCCGGATCCTTCCAGTTCAGCGCCGGGATCTTCGTCCTGCCCGGCGAGGACTCGAGCGCCCAGATCGAGGCCGCGCTGGAGAGCTACCGGCTGGCGGGCTGCGACCACGCCATCCTGAATTTCGCGCCCAGTCCCTTTGCCGAAGTCGACCCGGGCTTCTCGGCCCGAGTGGCGCCGCTGCTCGACCGATCCAGCGACAGATCGGGTTAGCCTGAGCTCTCCACGCTAGATGCTCCGGCTGCTCGCCTACGCGGTGGCGGGCGTCTTCGCGGTGCTGGCGGCGCTGGCCTTCCTGCTCGCCGCCTCCTACCAGCTGCAGGCTCCGCGAGCCGGGGCCGACCTGGCCGGCTTCCGCGCCGGCCACCAGGACACGCCCGCGGTCGTCGACCACACCTCGCGCTCGAGCGCGACGGCCGCCTACGTGATCCATTTCAAGGATCCGCCCGACGTCCAGCCCGTGGTCGAGGTCGACCCCTACCTGTACGCCGCCGCGCTCCGACCCGGTGACCAGGTCACGCTGCGCCTCTGGAAGGGCCGGGTCGCGGAGGTGCTAACCCCGGCTGGGGTTGTCCAGACGCCCGACGACCCCGCCCTCATCGCCGAGGACTCCAGCCCGACCAGCGTCCTCCGGACGATCGGCCTGGGCATGGGCTACAGCCTCCTTGCCACCGCGATCGTCGTCGCCGCCCGGCGCTGGACCGCGCCACTGCTCGGGCGCAAGTAGCTCGCCCTCTCGGGGCACGCGTCCGAGCGGCCAGGAGACGGCCATCCGCGCTCCTCCCCAAGCGGATTCCGCGACCTCCCAACGCCCCGCGGTGGCGCGGACCACGGCATCCCCGATGGCGAGGCCGAGCCCGGCGCCTCCCGGCCTGTCGGTGGCCCGGTGGAAGCGGTCGAAGATGTGCGTCCGCTCCTGGACGGGGATTCCCGGCCCGCTGTCGTCGACCACCAGCCGCACCCGGCCCTCGCCGCTGACGACCGAGACCTCGACCGAGCCGTTGTCGCGTGAGTATCGGCAGGCGTTGTCCACCAGCACGCCGGCCAGCCGGTCGATCCATTCCGGCGGAGCCATGATCAGCGGAGGTTGGGGGGCGGTGACCGAGCCGGTCAGCCGGATTCCGCGCCGGTCGGCGACGTGCTGGAAGCGGGACACCGACTCCGTCGCGACCTCGCCGACGTCGACGGTCGTCACCTCGGGCCGCGTGGGCTCGGACTCGAACCGGGCCAGCCAGAGGAGGTCCTCCACGATCCGGCGCAGGCGGCCGCCCTCGGCCGCGATCCGCTCGATCGACTGCCGGTAGGAGGCGGCATCACGTTCCTTCTGGAGGGCGAGCGAGGCTTCGGCCTCGATCACCGTCAGCGGCGTGCGCAGCTCGTGGCTGGCGTCGGCGGTGAAGGCGAGCTGGCGACGGCGAGCCTCCTCGACCGGGGCGACGCTGCGGCGACCGATCCAGATCGCACCCAGGAAGGCGAGCAGGACGAGCGGGATCCCGAGCAGGAACTCGATGGCCACCCACTGGACGATCGTGCCGTAGACGTCGTCGACGCTCTGGCCGACGACCAGCCAGCCGGCCGGCGCGCCGGAGAGGTCGACCGCCTGGACGCCGTTGACGCGGTAGTGATGCCCCTGGATGTCGACAGCCTGCGGATGGTTGGGGTGGAGGCCGGCGGGAGGAGGTGGCGCGCCCGGCATGGCGAGCTCTACCTGCCCGTTGAGGCCGTAGATCCACCAGTAGATGGGACCTTCGCCACCGGTCGGCGTGCTCGGCGACCGGATCGCGCGCTGGTCGCGGATGATCAGCGCCAGCCGGCTGGCGACCCGGATGTCGGCGTCGCCGATCATGGACCGGAAGAGGCTGACGTCGATGACCGCCATCACCAGCGCGTAGAGGACCAGGACGACCGCGGCGCTGATCCCCGCCACCTGGAAGAGCCGGCCGGCGATCCTCACTGCTCGACCAGCCGGTAGCCGGCGCCGCGGACCGTCAGCAGCTGGATGCCGGCGCCGGCCAGCTTCCGGCGCAGGTTCGCCATGTGAACGTCGATGGTGTTGCTTCCGATCTCGGCACCGGCTTCCGGCCAGGCGTGCTGGGCGATCAGCTCGCGGGAGACGATGGCGGGCGAGCGGCGCAGCAAGAGCTCGAGGATGGCGAACTCGACGCCCGTGATCTGGACGTGCGACCCGGCCACGGTGACCAGCCTTCGGGCCGGGTCGAGGGCCAGCTTGCCGCGCGTCAGCACCGGCTCCTCGACCTCGCGCGGCCGGCGGAGCAGAGCCCGGAGCCGCGCCAGCAGCTCCTCGAACTGGAACGGCTTCACCAAGTAGTCGTCGGCACCCGCGTCGAGGCCGAGGACCTTGTCCGCCGTGGTGTCACGAGCGGTCAGCATCAGGATCGGCGTCCGGATCTTGAGCTTGCGGGCCTCGCGCGTCACCTGCTCGCCGGTCAGCCCTGGCATCCGCCAGTCGATCACGGCGGCCGCGTAGTCGTAAATGCGCAGCAGGTGCAGCGCGTCATCGCCCTGCGTGGCTGTGTCACAGACGTAGCCTTCCTCCGCCAGCCCCCGAGCGAGCACGGAGCGGACCCCGGGGTCGTCTTCCGCTATCAGGACACGCATCTTGGCGTTCCGAGCCTAGCCTGAATTGCTCAGCGGAGCGCCGCGGCCCGGGAACCCGGCAGGTGCCGCGAAGGCGGCTCGAATCCACCGGGGCCAAACCGGAAAACGCCGATCGCCCTCATCCCCGCGCTCATCCAGTCCGGCGACAGGAGCCAGCTCTCGACGCCCCAGAGCAGCACGACCGTCGCCCCCTGGTCCTTGTAGGCGAGCGCGCTCTCCAACAGCGAGTCGGTGGTGAAGCCGTCCTGGTCGGGCCAGGGCTCGCCCTGCATCTCCGTGATCCAGAGCTCCTTGCCCGCGTCGACCGCGCGCGCCGCCCAGTAGCTGAGCGTCTGCTGCTTCCAGGCGATGCGGGTTGAGGCGCTGGCGTCGGCCAGCGAGGTGGAGGCCGTCACCACGTAGATGTCCAACCCAAGCGCATCCGCCAGCTGGAGGGCCTCGGACGGATGGCCGGTGGGCTGTGGTATCGGCAGGTGGGTCATGAGGTCACCCAGCGGAGTGCCCTTACGCTGGTCGAGGTCGAGGGTCGAGGAGTTGAAGGTGGTGACCACAACGCGGTGGCTGGAGTCGATCGCCCGCAGCAGGTCCAGCTCGGAGGCGATGACCGAGCTCGGGATCGTGACCTGTCCATCCCAGTCGGTCTTGACACGGTCGAGGGGCTCGTTCTCGATCTGCCATGCGTAGAGCAGCGGGCTCTTCGCATAGCGCTCGAAGGTCTCCTCGAGATAGCGCTGATAGGTGGCCGAGCCGGAGAGCCGCGAGAGGTCCGAGATCTCGGGTGCCCACCCTGGGACGTGCACCTCAGGGAAGCGCAGGTTGCGCGCTCCGGCGACCAGCACGACCTTGGCCGCCCGGCGGCCGGCCGTCTTGTCATAGGCGGCGACGGTCGCGAGCAGCGAGTCGACCGAGCTGAAGTTGAAGGACTGTGGGTCTGGGGCCACCGAGTCCCAGTAGACGGGCAGCCGGACCAGGTCCGGTCGCAGCCGGCGAAGCAGCGTGTTCAAAGCGCCGGCGGGCACCAAGCCCAGGTCCTGGACGGCCTTGGGACTGAAGGAGAAACCGACCAGCGGGGTGCCCGTTGCGACGGGAGGATCGGTGGCGGCGGGGCTGGCCGCAAGCAGGAAGCCGGCCAGCAGCACCAGAACGAGAAGCCGTGGCGCCACTAGCCGCGGATGGTAGCGCCTCTATCCCGAAAGCCCCTCCGCTGACCGTAGGCTGCGGTCCCCGGCAGGAGGACCCGGGCGACCTGCAGCCTGTACGGTCGAGCAGAGAGAAGGCGTCCGAGATGCGGCCCATAGCGGCGCAGGAGGAGGAGGGAGCTCCCGAGCGCGAGTGAGAGTAGGGCGGCAGGGCCAAGGTAAGCGAGGACCAGCCCTCCCTGCGACAACCACATCCGTGCCATGACCGTCATGCTCGGCGGCCAACCTTAAGGCGCTATGAAGCGAACCTCAGAATTTGGATAAGACATGCAGGTTTCCGCGCGGACTGTCGCGCGGAATGCGTTTCCGCGCCCGTTTCCGCGCGGAAACGCGGAGGCCTTTCAGCCTTGGTAGAAGCCCCCGTCGACATTGATGGCTTGACCGGTGATGCCGCGACCCTCGCGTGAGGCCAGCAGCACGCAGACTTCCGCCACCTCCTCGGGCGTCACCAGGCGGCCCTGCGGCGTGAACAGAAGCTTTTGCGCCTCCTCGCGCGAGCGACCGGTCAGCTCAATGAGCCGGCTGACCGACTCCTCGGTCATCGGCGTGTCGACGTAACCCGGGCAGACGCAGTTGAAGGTGACGCGCCGGCGCACGTTGTCGGCGGCCAGGGAGCGCATCAGGCCCAGCAGCCCGTGCTTGGCGGCCGTGTAGGCGGCGACGTAGGGCAGGCCGACCCGGGAGGCGATGGAGGCGATCGCGATCACCGCTCCCTCCCCCTGTTCGAGCATCACCGGCAGGGCCGCCCGGGTCAGGAAGAAGGGACCCTCCAGGTCTACCGCGAGGATCCGACGCCAGGTCGCGGTGTCCATCTCGGTGAACTTGTGCGAGCTCGCGATGCCGGCGTTGTTGACCAACAGGTCGAGCCGTCCAAGCTCGGCACGGGCCGTCTCGACCGCTCGGTTGCAGGCCTGCTCGTCACTGACGTCGAGCGGGATCGCGATGGCGTCGCCACCGCACTCGCGGGCGACCGCCTCGATCTCGTCCTGGGTCCGCGCAGCGACGGCGACACGCGCTCCCTCGCGAGCGAAGGCGAGCGCCACGGCCCGGCCGATCCCGCGGCCGCCGCCGGTCACCAGCGCCGCCATCCCCTCCAGCCGCTGCATGAGCCGCCGAGTAGGTTAGCCTCGGCGCGATGACGCCCGTCGCCTGGGTGCTGCTGGCCCTGGCGGCGGCCTTTGCCGTGACCGACTGGCTGGGCGTCGTGCACGCTCAGCGGAGCCTGCGCTGGATCGGCAAGCCGGCCACCATCCTGCTGCTGATGGGCGTGGCGCTGGCGCTGCGCCCGGTCTCGGAGACGCAGCGGAACCTCTTCGTCGCTGCCCTTTTCCTCTCCCTGTTCGGCGACGTCTACCTCTTGCTGACCGGCGAGAAGTGGTTCCGGGCAGGCCTCGCCGCCTTCCTGGCGGCCCACCTCGCCTACGGGGCCGGCTTCCTCGAGGCCGGTGTCAAGCTGTCTCTGCTGGCCATCTCAGTGCCCGCCGTTGCGGTCGTCTCGATCGTCGCGGGCAGCCGGGTGATCGGCTCGCTGCGACGGTCGGGCGGGAGCGCCGTCGTGCCCGTGGTGGTCTACCTGGCGGCGATCTCGACGATGGTCGCCCTGGCCGGCGCCGGTGGACGCCCGCTCGCCCTGGCCGGGGCGCTGCTCTTCTACCTCTCCGACGGGCTGATCGCCTGGGGCCGCTTCGTCCGCCCGCTGCCCTGGGCGCCGCTGCCGATCATCGTGAGCTACCACCTGGCCCAGGCGGCTTTGGTGGTGTCACTCGCGATGCGTTAGTCGACGCTCTTCTCGGCCTCCTCCCCGTGCTCCACGATGTCCCCCGGCTGGAAGAGGATCTTCTGGAGCTCGGCCCGCCACTTCGGCATCCGCCGGAGGAGAAACTCCAGGTCCATGCCGAAATGCTTGAACTCCTCGCCCTGCGCGTTGGCCATGATCGCCTTCGCCTCGGGGTCCTTCTCCACCGACATCCGCTGGTCGTACCAGCCGATCGCCTCGGCCTCTTCGGTCATCGAGGTGAGGATCCGGGCCCGGGTCCGTGTCTCCTGGCTGAGCTCCGCCGCCGGTTCGTGGTACTGGTCAAATCCCATCTCACCAGACTAGGGAGAACGGCTCACTCGATTCGGGCGGCAATTGACTGAATTAACGCCTGCGCTAACAGTTTTGCTCCCATTCTTGCGTGGCGAATGTGTTAGCTTCCCTCAGTCAATTTCGCCTGAGCACTTTCTCCACGTAGCAGCCGGCTCGGGCTGGGAGGCGTCCGTTTCGACCGGGGGGTCGATTCAGTCGCCGGTCAGTGGAGAAACCGTATGCCTCACTTCGTCAAAGTTGTTTCCTTGCTGCTCGCCCTCGGGGTCTCAGTGCTGCCTTTCGGGCCGCACGCCTCGACCGCACGTCACGCCGCGCCGGCCGCGGTGGTCGAGCCCGGCGGCAGCATCCCCACCGCCGCGCTGAAGTTCGACCAGCAGACCTCCGCGGAATGGACCGCGATCCAGGCCAAGCTCGACGCCGAGGCAGCCGCCGAAGCGGCCGCCGAGGCCGCGGCCGCCGAGGCCGCGGCAGCCGCCCAGGCGGCGTCCCAGCACGTGTCGGCGCAGTCGTACAATCCGACGCCGTCGGCTCCGCGACCATCGGTCGGCTACGTCCAGGACCTGATCCGGCAGGCCTTCGGGCCGCAGGGGCAGGCCGCCGTCGACTGGGGGCTGCGGGTCGCCGCCTGCGAGTCGGGTTACAACCCGAACGCGTACAACCCGGACGGCGCCTCGGGCGTGTTCCAGTTCATGCCGGGGACGTTCCGCGGAACCCCCTACGGCAACCAGAACATCTTCGACGCCTCGGCCAACGTCAACGCCGCGGCCTGGTATTTCCAGCGCAACGGCGGGGCCGCCTGGTCCTGCAGGTAGCGACTGGCAGCTGGTTTCGTCTGAGCGGGCCGGGAAGGCTACCCTTCCCGGCCAAGCATGGATTCGATTCGAGCCGACCTCGAGAGCCGCCTTCGCCGAGATTGGCGAGAGCCCGGGCTCCGGGTCGGCCGGATCGAGCCGATCGCCGAGGGACACAGCGGCTTCACCTACTGGGTCGACATCAACCGAGCCGGTGGTGAGCGCCGCTACGTGCTCCGCCTCTCCCCGCCGGGCACCCGGCCGGCCGGGGCCGCCGACGTCGCCCGCCAGGGCCGGATCATGGCCGCCCTCAACGCCCGGGGCCTGCCGGTGCCGGCCATACCGGCGGTCTCCGAAGAGCCGGTGATCGACGGCCGGCCCTTCGTCCTCATGGCTGCGGTGGCGGGAGACCGGATCGAGGCGGCCGGGCCTCGCGAGCGGCCGCTCGAGATCGCCGCCTCGGTCGTCGAGGTGCTGACCCGGCTGCACGAGGTCCCCGTCGCCGAGACCGGCATCGGTGACGAGGAGGCGATGCCCCTGGAGGGCGAGATGGTCCGCTGGGCGATGCTGATGGGCCGCGCCGCGCCCGACCTGACCGGCCGCGCGACCGAGCTCGGCAGCCTGCTGGCCGAAGGCCGGCCGGAGCCGCGCGAGCCGACCCTCGTGCACGGCGACTACCACCTGGGCAACCTGCTCTTCAGGGGCCACGAGGTGGCCGCCGTCCTGGACTGGGAGATCGCCCAGATCGGCCAGCCCCTGCTCGACCTGGGCTGCCTCTGCGTGATGGTGGCGCGCAAGCGGTTCGGCGGCGGGACGGCTCCCGGCGGCAGCATCGAGGTCGAGATCGGCGATTTCGTCCGGCTCTACGGCGCCGACGAGGAGGAGATGCGCTGGTACCTGGCGCTGAGCCTCTACAAGTACGCCGCCATCCTCGGCTACAACCTGATGCTGCACCGCAAGGGCCGGCGGCCGGATCCCATGTACGAGTCGGAAGCCATGGCGCTGACCATCGGGGGCATGATTGACGACGGAATCGAGATGCTGACCAACGCAGGGGGT
>Ga0209577_10002812_pt1 | contig 16493 bp, 14 predicted proteins | sample GraSoiAngelo_109_FD_185874 | JGI IMG/M metagenome (GOLD analysis project Ga0209577, IMG submission 185874) | Grasslands soil microbial communities from the Angelo Coastal Reserve, California, USA - 14_0903_12_20cm (SPAdes) (version 2) | ecosystem: Environmental > Terrestrial > Soil > Grasslands...
CGCATCACGGAACTGGCCGCACACCTGATGCGTCGAGCCACTTCGTTCAGGGACAATTCCGCGCGAAGAAGTTTCAGCACACGCCTGCGCCGGTCGGACAGCAAGTCGGCCGAACCCTTAGGTCGCACAGGGACCTCCAGTCATGCGGGATCCTATTATTGCATTATTTTATGTGAGAGCAATAAGATACGAAGGAGCGGCCCCTCCGCCAGCCCCCGCTTTTTTCTCACTCTTTTTCAATTAATTTCTCTAATTCATTCCATTTATTTTCATGCTAGAATTCAACCATTGAGCCGTAACCAGCGGGCGACGTCCGGAGAGCGTGGCCAGGATGAGGAGGCTGACCATTAACCTGACAACGTAAGAGCTGCTGTCACTTGCTCGAAGTGGGCAGTTTTTCCCCGGCCACCGGCGCCCTGGAGAAAGGGGGCTCTTTTACCATGCATCGGATCCCCGTTTCCTCGGTCGACATTACCCAAATCGGTTATCAGGAAGATTCAGAGACTTTGGAAATCCAGTTTTCCCGCGGTGAAGTTTGCCAGTATTACAACGTCCCCTCAGGCGTTTACGACGAGTTGATGAAGTCCCCGGCTAAAGAAGAGTACTACTACATGAAAATCGGGGAACGCTTCCCGTGTACGCGCATTCGCTGACTATCTGACAAGGGTAGTCATCCTGTTTACCCCGAGCTTCGAGGGGCTTGCCCCGTTCCCGACGGGAGCGAGCGCTCGATGTTTTGTGTGCGTCGGCGACTGCGCTTGGGGTGTGCCTGTGCGCCTACATTTTTAACAACAGCGAGAAAGTTTGTCTTTGCGGTTTTCGAATTTCGAGTTTCCCGCCTTAGCGCCGGTCGAGGGCTACTTCCTTCGGACTCGCACAATCTGCGGACAGCAGGATCAGGTTTATCCCCGATTGCAACATCCCGGGTTTTCTGCTTTCAATTGTTAAGGTCTACGGCCTTAGCGCCGCCAACCGTCCCCGGGGAACCAAGCAAGCCAGAGTCGAAAGTTGGAGGTACCCTGCATGTCGTACGACCCAAGGCTGCTCTTCGCGCAGATTTCCATACGCTTGGACCAAACTCCAGCTCGTTCCCTTCTCGAGCTTTCGCGGGAATTTCAGGTCGGCGCCGACGCCATTCAAAACGTCGTGGCTTCCATGACCGGCGGTGTGAAATTCACCAATTTCAAAGATGACCTTTTACTCGCCAAGTTGACCCGGCTGTTCCTCGCCAAACCGACTTCTCCAATCAACGAGCTGTGGTTCGAGCTTGGCTATAAGTCGAGCCGCGCCTTCGCTCGCGCCGTCCGCCGCGCCTGCGGCCTTTCCCCCGCCGATCTCCGCAAGCGTGTAATTTCCGACGTCAGCGCACAAAAGACGCCGCCTCTCAAAGCCTCCTCAATGATTCACTGAATCTCTGCTCGTTACACACCAGCATCTTCCCCAACGTGAGGCGTTGCTTCCTCCTTGCAGGCAGTTTGAGATGCCGCCCACGCGCGACGCTTGCCTCTACCTCATCGGAGGTATGTAAGCGATGTGACGCGCAAATAGCCAGCAAAGGAAGAACACGATTGGAACATGGGCCATCAGTTGCAACACCCCGTATCCCGCCAGGTCTCTAGCCTTCAGCCGCAAAATGCCGAGCAGCGGCAACATCCAGAACGGGTTGATCAGGTTGGGTAAGGCCTCGGAAGCGTTATAGATCTGCACCACCCAGCCCAGGTGCACGTGGTGCAGGTTCGCCGCCTGCAGTATGTAGGGCGCCTCGATCACCCATTTGCTGCCGCCTGATGGGACGAAAATGCCCAACACCGCCGAATACATCGCCACCAGCAAGGGATAGGTCCCGTGCGTGCTGACGCCGGCGAACAATTTTGCCAACGTCCCGGAAATGCGCGTATCCACGATCATTCCGAAGATCACTGCATAAAACGGGAACTGAATGATCACGCCACCAGTCGCGGGAATACAGTCTGCCACCGCTTTTGCGAATTGCTTTGGACGCCAGTGAAACAGCAATCCTACGGTGATGAAGATCAAGTTGTAGGTATTAAGGTCCAGCGCAGCCAATGCACCCCGTGGCGAGCTGCGGAACAAATCGATGAGATACCAGCACAGCATCGCAGCCACCACGATGTTCAGCAGTGGGCTGTACTCTAGCCACTCACCCGGCTTGGTCTTGGGCTCCAGCAGCACGCTGATGGGCTCATACCTGACGCCGTAGTATTCCGCGGTCCTGGCATGTTCGGCCGATGGCGCCGAAAAATAGGACCTCAGCACCGATACAACGATTAACGCCGTCGTGGTGGCAATGCTTTGCCACAGGAACAGCGTCTGCGTCAGGGGAATCAATCCGCTGATGCCGAATAACGTGGGAGGGATCGCACTTTTGGTGGCCATCATCATCGCCGCTGACGATGAGAGGCCCATGGCCCACACTGCGCCGAGGCCCAAGTAGGCTGCAGCTCCAGCAGCGCGATAATCCATGCCTTTAACCCGTTGCGTCAATTCGCGCACATACAGCCCGCTGAAGATCAAGCTCAAGCCCCACGAGATCAACGAGGTTAGCATGGAGAACAGCGCCACCAGGGCAACCGCTCCTTTGGGCGTCTTCGGGACACCAGCTAGCCAGCGAATTGCGCGATAAACAACGGGTGTGGAGGCAACAACGTACCCGCCGATGATGATCATCACCATCTGCATGGTGAAGGGCACCAGTGACCAGAAGTTCTTGCCGCCGTGGATCGCCAGATCTCGCGCACTTTCATGAAGGATGAGTCCAGCGAGGAAGACCGCGAGGATTCCTAATAACGCAAAAACGAGTGGGTCCGGAAACCACCGCTCACTCCAGTCGGCCAGCGCGAAGCCAAAACGAACGAGGGCACCTTCCTTATTCGACCCTGCGGATTCCGCTGGCATAAGTGAGAGTCCCTTGTTGAAATGGGCGTCCTCTGCGCTCGTCGCGACGTGCCGTGAAGCTCTGTGCTATACCACAATCACAGGGGACCGTCCAGTTCGCCAAAATGTTCTGTCAAAATGTTCGTGTCAAAGCCAAAATGTTCGCCAAAATGAAAGCAAGGGTCTCGTAAGTTTGGAAAGCCTGCGGGCGGAGCACCTTGGCGAGCGTCACTGTGTGAGTAGCCACGGCAGGTATGATGGAGAGCCGCGAGAGTTTGCAAGTCAGCTGCTATCGGCAGGCGCTGGCCGCGAAACAGTGGGCGGGGCAGGGGGCACGCACCCTGGGGAGGGAAAGCAAGCATCTGTTGAGGGTCCGTCGACTCTGAGGTGTCGACTGTTGGCTTCTTCTGGTCCTCAACGGCAAACGGTGAACGGCAAACGGTCAACGGTCTTAGGCTCAGCCCTGTTCCAGGTCGCGCTTCCGACTGTAACGATAGGCCATCACCATGCCGCCGCTCATGAACCCGGCGGCTGGAATCAGCAGCAAGAGCACGGCCTTGTTGACAGCCCTCTGCCCTGCTTTCGTGCTGGCGGAAACGTAGCTCGAGCACATGGCGCAGCCTTGGCTCAACGCCGGCGGAGCGACACACAACCCGCAAAGGAAAAGGAACACTCCCAAAAATGCGCTGCGAATTTTCATCTCACTTCCATGCCTCACCAGCTTGCCTTGTTTACCCTGCGCCTTTTCCGCGAGGGAAGCAAGCCCAGCAGTACGAATCACGAGTCACTTTCCGGCCGCTCACTTCACGCCCAGCGTAATGATCCGGTGTGCATCGGGAAAGAAAAAGATAGTCATCAGGATCAGGCATCCTACCACGGCGCTCATGGTGATCCACTTCATGCGCGAAATTTCATACCGCAGATGCATGAAGAACCCGATAATCAGCGCCGCCTTGATCAGCGACAATCCCATCAGAATCGTCAGCATTTTTATGGGCTCCATGTTCTGATAGGTCAGATACACCTCAATCCCAGTGATAACCAGTAGTGCGACCCAGACCCACAGGAATTGCGCCTTCTTGTGATGGCGTTGCTCTTCCGCAACGCGTTCCGCAATCGCGATTTGAGTTGCGTCCATTCGTTTGCGCCTCCTAAATCCTTGTGGACATCAAATACACCAGCGGGAAAATGAACATCCACACCAGATCCACGAAATGCCAGTACAACCCGGCCACTTCCACATCCGAAGAGTCGTACACTTTGGGCTTCAGCCAAAGAATAATCGAGATCACCACCGCCGCCACCAGCAGCACGTGTGCGCCATAATGAAACGGGCTGTAAGAGGGCGTCGCCAGCCAGGCAATCAGCCACAGCGCCAGCAAGACCGGGATGAACTTCCGGCGCAGCGCCACTACGCCCAGATAAACGATGCCGAGCGTCACGTGCACCATGTGCATGCCCGTCAGCGTAAAGAAGGTCGACGGAAATTGCGGCACGCTCTTGGCCACGTTCGCGAATTCCGCGCTCACCTCGTGCCCGGGGACTGCGGGAAACATCGGCAGCGTCAAGCCTTCCGCGATCAGTTTGCTCCACTCCATTCCATGCAGAATCACAAACCCGGCTCCGCATGCGATGGTGGCCAGCAGCCAGATCGTCTGCATTTTTGCGTCTTTCTGCACCGAGGCGCGCACCGCCATCACCATGGTCAGCGAGCTGGTCAGCAGGAACGCGGTCATGATGGTGGCGTTGACAATGCTCGTGGAGTGGAAGGGCGTGGGCCAGCCCGCCGTCGAGATACGCCCGTAACTGTAGGCGTACAACAGCGCTCCGAACGTCAGCGAGTCCGACATCAGGAACAGCCACATTCCGATCTTTTTCGAGTACGTGCCAAACAGCGACGGCTCGTACACCGACGGAATGTCGTGCGTAACCACGGTATCAGCCATGCTTCAGGCCTCCTCGTGAACCGTTTCTCAAGCTCGCCACTTCTGCCGGCTTCTAACTGCCTATCCTGCGGTCCAATCGGGGACGCGCTAAAGCGCCCCTACATTACTTTGCCAACTCCAGCAGCGCGAAGATGTAAACCCACAGCCCCGCCATGAAATGCCAGTACCAGCCGGTGACATCCACGACGATGCTCCTCGTCGTGATGGACCGATGCAGCAGCGCAAATAGCCCTGCCACCAACAATGCCAGAACGCCACCCATCAAATGGACCGCGTGCGCTCCTGTCAGCAAATACACAAACGAACTGCTCGGCGTTGTCGCGACATAAAAGCCGCTCGCCGCGAGTTGCTTCCACGCCATCCATTGGCCGAACAAAAACAGAAGTCCGAGTGCGATGGTCATCGCCAGCCACGGCGTCTTCCCTTCCGCGCTGATGGGAGCCTCTGTTGCCGGCTTTACCGTAGCGGCGACAGCCGCAAGCTTTGTTTGCCGCCGCGCCAATTCCATGCCTATGCTGCTGACCAGCAAAACGATGGTGTTAACGAACAGGAGCGTCGGCAGCTTCACCGGAATCCAGTCGCGCACAAGTTGATTCGTCCGGGGGTCTAGAGTTGGCAACCCTTGCCGCACTACATAGGCGCTGGTAAAGGAGACGAACAACATCAACACGGGGGTCAATGCAACCAGCAGTCCCAGCCGCGCGCGGCGCAGCCGCGTGGGGTAATCGGGCAATCCCCGCCCAGGACGGCCGCCGTCGCCTCCGTCAAAAGTTGGCGGCGCTCCGCCCGCCTTGCCTCGGGAAACCTGGGGTTCATCTAAGGTGGTGGTTGTGCTGAAGCTGGCCATAACGGATTAATGTCTCGCGGTGACCGGCGCGTCGGTCTGCATCACGTAATCGCGGGGCGCTCCGGGCACGCTGTATTCATACGGTCCGTTATAAACGACAGGCGTGAGGCCGCCAAAATTGTCATGCGGTGGCGGCGTTGCCGTGGTCCATTCCAGCGTCGTGGCTTCCCACGGATTGTCGACCGCCTTTTTGCCCTTCTTCATGCTCCAGAATAGGTTGAACACGAAAATAAATTGCGCGGCAATGGTAACAAACGCAGCGATGCTGATGAATCTCTGAATCGGCCACAGTTGATTGATCCACCCCACCTCCGTACCTTGCGAATAGCGCCGCAACCCGCCGGCCATGCCGTAATAATGCATGGGCATGAAGATGGCGTACGCGCCGATGAACGTGAGCCAGAAGTGCGTCTTTGCCAGCGGCTCATTCATCATGCGGCCAAACATTTTCGGGAACCAATAATACGTTGCCGCGAAAATCCCGAAGATGGACGCCACACCCATGATCAAGTGGAAGTGCGCGATGACGAAATACGTTTCATGCAGATAAATGTCCAGCACCGGTTGCGCCAGGAACGGGCCGCTGATTCCGCCGACCACAAACAACGAGACGAAGCCAATGGCGAACAGCATGGGCGACGAAAAACGGATCTTTCCCCGCCACAGCGTCCCCAGCCAGTTAAAGGTCTTGATCGCCGATGGCACGCCGATGCCCATGGTCATGATCGAAAACGCAAATGCGCTGTAGGGGCTCATGCCGCTCATAAACATGTGATGGCCCCACACCATGAAGCCGAGGAATCCGATGGCCAGAATGGCGTACACCATGGCTTTGTAACCAAAGATGGGCTTTCGCGAAAACACCGAAAGCAGCTGCGAGCATAGTCCCATGGCCGGCAAAATCGCGATGTACACCTCGGGATGGCCGAAGAACCAGAACAAGTGCTGCCACAAGAGCGGCGAGCCGCCCTTATGTCCGGTGAGCACACCGTTCACCGTACCCAGAGGAACGAAGAAGCTCGTGCCCAGATTGCGGTCCATCAGCAGAAGGATGCCGGCAGAGAGCAACACGCCGAACGCCAGCAATCCCAGAATCGCAGTGACGAACCACGCCCAGCAGGTCAGCGGCATGCGCATCAAGGTCATGCCCTTCGCGCGCATGTCGAGCGTGGTGGTGATGAAATTCAGCGCGCCCATCAATGCGCCGAGGCAGAAAATCGCGATGCTAATGATCCATAGGTCCGCGCCCAAGCCCTCGCCTGGCCCGGCTGAGGGCAGCGCGCTCAGCGGCGCGTAGCCGGTCCAACCATGCAGCGGCGCGCCACCGGTCACGAAGAAGGCGGCGATCAAAACGAGGAACCCGAGGAAGGTCGTCCAGAAGGAGAGCATGTTCAGCACGGGAAAAGCCATGTCCGGCGCGCCAATTTGAATCGGAAGGAAATAATTCCCGAAGCCGCCCTGCGGCGCGGTGGTCAGCACGAAAAACACCATGATCGTGCCGTGCATGGTTAACAGACTGAGATACGTCTCCGGCTTGATCTCGCCTAAAAGTGGCAGCGAGGCATTGGGCCAGACCAGGTGGATGCGCATCAGCAGGGAAAGAAAAATACCAGTGGAGACCGCCACCAGCGCCAGGAAGAAATACTGAAGGCCGATAACTTTGTGATCCAGGCTAAAGATGTATTTTCGAATGAAACCTTGCGGGGCTGCGTGCGCGTGGGCTGCCTGGGCTGCGAAATCGTGAGTAGCCATATTATTGTTTCTCCGCCTCCCTTGCCGCCAGCCACTGGTTGAACTCCGGCTCGCTGACAACCTTCACAATTCCGTGCATTTTGTAGTGACCGAGCCCGCAAAGCTCCGCACAGGCAATCTCGAAATCTCCGGTTTGAATCGGCGTGAAGTGCATATGAATCGCCAGCCCCGGCACGGCGTCCTGCTTGAAGCGCATCGCCGGCACAAAGAAGCTGTGAATCACGTCGTGCGACCGCAAGATCACCTCGATCTCGCGGTTCACCGGCACGACCATGGTTCCCGTGATCACGTCATCCTTGGCGGCAGGATCGGTCGTGTCCAATCCCAGCGCGCCCGCTCCGCCCAGCGAGGCGTCTTCCAGCTCCGGCTTCGTAGCCCCGAATTTTCCGTCCGGTCCCGGATAGCGGAAATACCAGGCAAACTGCATTCCCGTGACTTCCACCTGCACGGAGCCTGGTTTCGCCGCTTCAAAGCGTTCCGTCGCCCAGATGGATTCGCTCGCAAGATTCAAGCCGATAAACAAAATGATAGTGAGGATGGTCCACACCGTCTCAAGCGTGGTGTTGCCATGAGAGTAGTGCGCAGGCTGAGAACCTGCTCCGCGGTCGCGATACTTCCACACGAACCACCCCAAGCCAAGCTGCGCGGCAATGAATACACCGCCCATGAGAATAAACGTCAGCGTGAAGTGGTGATCGATTCCCGCCGCAGCAGCGGAAGCCCCGACTGGCAGCCACCAAGTTTTTGCGATAATGAAATACGAGCCGATCAGAGTGATCAGCCAGATAACTACCAGCAGACCGAGGCCCATCGAGCGCGAACCTCCCCCAGGTTTATCTTTTGGGTTTCCCCGGAGCACTCCAAATTCCCGCCCACTCGCGCAATGGGGAATCCAAAACGGGGCGAATATATCACAGGTTGTTCTCGAAGCAAGCAAGTTCTTGCATGCGCAAAAGTGAGCCGTAACTGTTGATTGTGACGAGCGAACAAGAACCAGAGCAAAGACGATTCCCCGGAAAGAATTCTGCCTCACTCCGTCCGCACGCGCGAACACATGAGAAAGAAGACAGTCTCGTTCCCTGTTGCCCCTTTAAGGTCTTCTCCTGAGCCCCTTTCCAGAAACTCCCTGACGGGTGCTGGGCCTCTTTCTGTGTCTTGCTTTGGCTACCTTGACGAAGAGGTTTGCTCACTCTAGGAACGCAGTAAATTCTTCTTTGCAAACTCTTGCAAACTCGCATTGACGAATTTTTTCGATTTGAGTAATATCCGGGTCGAATCCTGGGGAGCCGGTGAAATGTTTGGGGCCTCGCGATGTTCTCAAGAATTGCCTTTCCAATTCGATGGGCAACCGACGCCGACGGCGGACTTGCCCTTCTGCTATGATTCCTCTGTTCCTTCTTCGAGAAAAGTCATTGCGGTGTCAGGAACGGCACATCCCTGCTTGCAACTGCGAGGAACGCCGCTTTTCTGCGCTTCGCCTTATGGTTTAGCGGCGGACTCCGGGTTCAATGGGTAAAGGTCAGTTCACCAGGGGAACATCGGCGGAGTAGTCGTCTGCCGCGCAAGAAGTTCGAGCAGTGTTTACAAAGGAGGTCGTGCATGGCGGTCCCGGAATCGGAAACGGTCAAACCTAAGCCGGACGCGGCGAAATCTCCTGCCGGTGGCAGGAGCGACGCGACGAAGTACGTCGGCACTCCCGCCGTGGGCACGTCCAAGGCAGCGGCAGCCGGGGGCCTGGCCAGCGTCGGACCGGAGCCCAGCGCGACCAATGAAGGACGGCGGCGCCTGGTCTGGTGCAGCGTCACCGCATTCCTAGGCGCCTGGTTCATTGCTTTCCTTCGCTTCTTCCTGCCGCGCACCCTTTTCGAACCTCCCACCATCTTCAAGATTGGCTACCCCTCCGATTACGCCCTTGGCGTGGATTCCAAGTTTCAGCAGAGATACCGCATCTGGGTGGACCGCACTCCGGACCGCCTCTTTGTGATTTATGCGCGCTGCACGCATCTGGGCTGCACACCGGACTGGAAGGCGAGCGAAAACAAGTTCAAGTGCCCTTGTCATGGCAGCGGCTACGACAGCGAAGGAATCAACTTCGAAGGTCCGGCGCCGCGCCCGATGGACCGCGCCAACGTAACACTAGCTCCCGACGGCCAGATCGTCGTAGACACTTCGCGGCTCTATTCCTGGCCCAAGGGACAACCCAGCCATTTCAATGATCCAGGATCGTATTTGCCGGTGTAGCGGAGAACGAGTAAGGAAGCAAAGAGGTAAGCAAGGAAAAGAGTCATCGCGGCGACAAGAAACGGGGGGATGTCACGATGCCTGAAGAGAACAAAGGAAACGGCAACAACGGCAAACCGGGTGGCCTGCTTACGCGCGTCACGACGGGTGTCAAGGAAGACCTGGAAGCGCTGAAGACGGACCTGCCGGCGAAGGCGAAAGAACAGGTCGAAATCCTCAGCAAGCCCACGAAGACGCAGCTCTACACCTCCATCTTCCGGCACAAGCACGACGACACGCCGCGCAACCGGGCGCTGGGCGTGCTCTCCAACGTCTTCCTGCATTTGCATCCGGCGAAAGTCAATCGCGACGCTGTGCGCTACAGCTACACGTGGGGCATGGGCGGCATTACCTTTTATTTGTTCTTCGTGCTTACGCTCACCGGCGTCCTTTTGATGTTTTACTACCACCCCAGCAAGGTGCAGGCGTTTCGCGATGTGCTGTATCTCGAGCACGACGTGCCTTACGGCAAACTGCTGCGCAACATGCACCGCTGGGCCGCGCACTTGATGGTCATCGCCGTCGAGTTGCACATGTTCCGCGTCTTTCTTACGGGTTCGTACAAAAAGCCGCGCGAATTCAACTGGACCGTCGGCGTGATCCTCCTCGTCCTGACGCTGCTCCTCTCCTTCACCGGCTACCTTCTTCCTGACGATCAACTCGGCTTCTGGGCCGTCACCGTCGGCACCAACATGGCGCGCGCCACTCCGTTATTAGGCCACGAAGGACCGTTTGGGCCGCAGTTAGGAATGACTCCTTATAATGACGTGCGCTTCGGGCTGCTCGGCGGCTCGATTGTGGACGCCAACGCCCTGTTGCGCTCATACATCTGGCACTGCATCGGCATTCCCATCATCGCTTCCGTCTTCATGATCGTGCACTTCTGGCGCGTGCGAAAGGACGGCGGCATCTCCGGGCCGGCGCCGGTGGTCCTCGACTCCGAGGTCAAGGAGGCGAAGAAATAGCCATGGATTGGAACCAACTCTGGCAAATCCTCTCCGCCCCGGACAATGTTCCGATCATCGCTATGATCCCGCTGCTGGCCTTCTACATTTATCTTGGTGGGAAGCAGGCGCTCGCCAACGACAAACTCATTACAGAGCTAGAGGCGAATCCGGCGCTGGCAAAAACGCATCATCGCAAGACTTGGCCCTTCCGCCCCGGCTGGCAAAAGGAAGTTCACGTCTGGCCCTTTCTTCTGCGCGTGGAGTTTTTGGCCGCGATCATTGTCACCATCATTCTCATGGTCTGGTCCATCACGCTGAACGCGCCGCTCGAAGAGCCCGCCAATCCCAACTTGACCATGAATCCGGCGAAAGCGCCGTGGTACTTCCTCGGCCTGCAGGAAATGCTGGTTTATTTCGATCCGTGGATCGCCGGCGTGGTGATGCCGACGCTCATTATCATCGGCTTGATGGTGATTCCCTATATTGACACCAACCCGCTGGGCTCCGGCTATTACACCTGGAAGCAACGCAGGTTTGCCATCAGCACGTTCCTGTTCGGCTTCGTGATTTTGTGGGTTTCTATGATTTTCATCGGCACGTTCATTCGCGGGCCCGGCTGGCAGTGGTTCTGGCCCGGGCAGACCTGGGACCACAACCGCCTCATCTATGAAGTGAACCGCGACTTGCCCGACATTTTCGGGATCAGTTCGAATCTGTGGAAGGGCATCTTTGGCGCGGCTGTTGTCGGCGCGTACTTCCTCATTGGCGGACTCATCGTGAATGGCTTGTTCCGCCGGAGCAATCCCAAGGACTACAAGAGGATGAGCCTGCTGCAGTATTCCATCATGATGACGTTTTTCCTCATCATGGTGGCGCTGCCGATCAAGATCCTGATCCGCCATCTCTTTCACATCAAGTACGTTTGGATTACGCCCTGGTTCAATATTTAACGTGTAGGGGCGCGGCGTGCGCCCCAGCTTGAGTCAGTCTTTGATGTCGATTGCGGTTTCAGCCGCAAGTTTCAGGAGGACCTGGTGCCCGAGAAGCCCATCCCCGAAAACGATCCGATCGTAACCAAATCCCTTGCGCCGCATTATGTCATCTGCATGGTCATCCTCATGGCCACGCTCTTCTGGGCGCTCTGGGATGAGGATTTTGGCCAGCGCCCCTGGAAGGCTTTCCAGCATGAATGGAAAAGCCGCTACTCCGCTTTCCTGAAGACGGCGCGCACGCAATCGGCAGAGTCTCAGAAGGAAATTGAGAACAGCCCGGACTATCAAAAGCTGAAGCAGGATTACGAAGACGCCAGCAAGAGCGCGGAGCCGCGCATCAACGAACTGAGAGAGAAGCTCCGCGAAGTGGGTGCGAAAATCCTCGCCGTGCAGGATGGCCCTGGTCACTTCACCGACCGGCGCGCCTACGTCACTGCCGCCACGTACGACATCGAGACCACCTCGAGCGCGTCGTCTAAACAGAGCATGCAGCGCGACCTCGACGCCTATAAAGCCAAACCTAGCACTGTCGAAATGCCCGACGGCAAGGTGCAAACGTTCAAGGACTTCGCCGCACTGGAAGACGCCTATAACGAACTCAAAAACGAGCGCACGCAAATGAGCGCGGAACTCGGCGAACTGCTCAAGCCGGTCACCGAAAAGAAAGAACTGATGGATTCCTATCTTGCCGATCACATGGTGAGCCTGACTCCGTCGCAGTTGTTGAACCTGCAGAACAGCGTGGAATCGTTGACGCCCGCGATTCGGCAGATCAACGTGAACGAGCACGCCGCGAATCTGGAGAGAGAAGACAGCGCGCAGATTGTCGACCGCTGCGAATCTTGCCATCTGGGCATTCGCGAGCCGGTCAAGCTCACCGCGGCAGCCATGTCTTTGCCAGGCGAGAAGCCGGACGAATTCGCACGCGCGTTCACCAGCCATCCCGACCGCGACCTGCTGAGAATTCATGATCCGGAAAAATTCGGCTGCTCGCCCTGTCACCAGGGCAATGGCCGCGCGACGACGAGCGTCGAGAAGGCCCACGGTACCTATGAGCATTGGCTCTGGCCGATCTTCCGTCCCGGAAATTACGAAGCGGGCTGCCAGATTTGCCACTCCGCAGACATGGTGGTGGTGAACAACGACGTCGGCTGGGTGGTCAGCGAAGGCAAGGACCTTTTCCGCCAGCGCGGCTGCATGGGCTGCCACCGCTATGAAGGTTATGACAAGGAGCCTGAGGACCTTTTGTCCATCGCGCAGGAAATCAAGCTTCTCGAACAGCAGAAGAAAGACAATCTGAAGCAAGCCGACGACTTCATGGCGCAAGCCGACAAGGCCGCCACGAACGAAGAAGCCAATCATCTCAACGACCGCGCAGTGGCCTTGAAAGTCGAGAACAGCAAGCTGGATCTTCGCATCATGCAGCTGGACCGCACCACGAAGAGTTTGCTGCAAGATATGAAGAAGGTTGGTCCGAACCTGAAGGACGTGCGCCTGAAGCTGAACAAGAATTGGATTCCCGTTTGGCTGAAGAAGCCCACGGACTTCAGGCCAACAACCAAGATGCCGAACTTCCGGCTGAACGACGAGCAGATCCGAGCCATTGCTGCATTCGTTTGGCAATCCGGGCTTACTGATCCGCTGCCCAAACACAAGCCGGGCAATGCCGCTCATGGCAAGGAACTGTTCGAAATGCGCGGCTGCCTCGCCTGCCACTCCATCGGTGAGAGCGACCAGATGCAGGGCGGAACGTTTGCCGCGAATCTCACGCGCGTCGGCGAAAAAGCCAATTACGACTATCTCGTTCGCTGGGTTCACAACGCTCGCGAACGCACGCGCCCCTACTGCCCCTACGAGAAAAAAGACATTGGCCCAGAGGATTACAAGAAGAAGGGCCTGCCGTACGTCTTCGATCTCGACCACAGCAAGTGCCCGAACGATGGCCACGAACTCCAAGTCCAGAACATGACGGTTATGCCGAGCCTGCGGCTTTCCGAAACGGATGCGGAGGATATTGCCAGCTATCTCATCACGCTCAAGAAAAAGAACCCTTCCGACTATCCCGACGCATCGTTCATGGACGACCCGAAGCTCAAAGAAGAGGGCAAGAAGTGGGTGAAGTTCTACGGCTGCTTCGGCTGCCATGAAATTTCAGGCCTTGAGGACGAAGGCCGTATTGGCACCGAACTGACCACCGAAGGCAGCAAGCCCGTCGAACGTCTCGATTTTGCGCTGCTCACGGAAGTTGCGCAGCGCGGCGGGAAAGAGCCCATCACCGATCCCGAAGATCTCGCGCGTTTGCCCGAGGGTCCAGCGAAGGAGCCTTGGTACGACCACAAAGGCTTCTTCGAACACAAGCTCGCGGAGCCCAATATTTGGGACCAGGGAAAAATCTTTAGTGACGAAACGGAAAAGCTGCGCATGCCGAATCTGCATCTCACGAAAGAGCAGATTCGCGCGCTTACGACGTTCCTTGTTGGCAGCCAGGAATTTCCACTTTCTCCGAGTTATCAATACCGGCCGCTCGACTATCGCAAAGACATTCAGGAAGGCTGGTGGGTGGTCAAGAAATACAACTGCATGGGCTGCCACCAACTCATTCCAGGGCAAAGAACCATCCTGATGGGCTTGGCGCGTTATCAGGACGCGCAAGAGCAATTGCCTCCGAAGCTGCTCACCGAAGGCGCGCGCGTCGATCCTCAGTGGTTGCTGCGCTTCCTGAAGAATCCTGCGCTCAACGACCAAGACACGAATCGCAACGGCATTCGCTCGTATCTGCAAGTGCGCATGCCCACGTTCTCCTTCTCGGAAAACGAGTTAGGAAAACTCGTGCGCTTCTTCCAGGCGCTTTCGCGCCAGCCGTTCCCGTACATTCCCGAAGAAGTCCCCGTGCTCACCGCCAAGGAAACCGAAATGGCGCGCAGCCTCTTCAGCAGCACCGCCGCGCCGTGCCTGAAGTGCCACGCCACTGGTGATCCCGCGCACGATCGCACCGCCACAGCGCCGAATTTCCTCCAGGCGCGCGGCCGTCTGAAACCCGACTGGATGGAGCAGTGGATGCTCGATCCGCAAGCGATCAGCCCTGGAACCTCGATGCCCTCTGGGCTTTTCAAGCGCGAGAACGATCACTGGGTCTTTTCTGGGCCGACGCCACCTTCGTTCCAGGGCTACGATAAAGACCATACCAAGCTGCTCGTGGACTACATTTTGCAGCTCACGCCCGAGGAGCAGCGCCGCGTTGCTTCGGCGATGGGTCGTTCGAGCGCGGCGAACAGGTCAGGATCATCCGGTTCGAACGCAAGTGGCAGCGGCGGTCACGGAGTCAGCAAATAGGATTTTCAATTTTTGTGAGATCCATTCTCAGGAGAGAGAGCAAGAAATGAAAACGAAAACTTGGATGACAATTCTCGCTCTGCCCGCGCTGTGGGGACTCGTCCTCCTCACCGGCTGCGGCAGCAAGAAAGAGGAAACGGCCGAGCAGCCCGCGGCCACCCCCGCTGCGGCTCCGGCCGCCACACCCATCGATCCCGCAACGGCCGCAACGGTCAGCGGCACCGTCAAGTTTGACGGCACCGCGCCTCCCGCCGCGAAAATCGACATGAGCCAGGACCCCGCTTGCAAAGGTCCAAACACGGCAGAAGCCATCGTCGCCAGCGGCGGCAAACTTGCTAACGTGTTCGTTTATGTGAAAGATGGCCTGGGCAATCGCACTTTCGAAGTTCCGAAAGAAGCCATCACCCTCGATCAAAGCGGCTGCAGATACCACCCGCACGTGCTGGGCGTGATGGCTGGCCAGGACGTCAATATCGTCAACAGCGACCCCACCACGCACAATATTCACCCCACACCGAAAGACAATCGCGAGTGGAACGAATCACAGCCGCCCAAAACTCCGCCGCTCGAAAAAAGCTTCGCCCGCGAAGAAATCCTTCTCCCGGTGAAGTGCAATCAGCACCCGTGGATGAAGATGTACATCAACGTAGTGAGAAATCCCTTCTATGCAGTTACAGGAGCCGATGGAAAGTACGAAATCAAGGGGCTGCCGCCGGGCGACTACACTTTGGCTTTCGTCCAAGAAAAGCTGGGCGAGAAAGATGAAAAAGTGACGCTCGCCGCCAAAGACAACAAGACCGTCGATGAAACTTTCAAGCAGTGAGGCTCGTTGTTGCGCCCAGCTTTTTGTGCCTCGTTGCAGTCGCGTCGCGATCGCAACGAGGGGCGATCTCTTTCAGCGGTTGAGACAGGAAGGATGCGCGGGCGGAAACGAGTCTCGCCCCTGGTGCTTTCGCGCTCGGTTCTTTCACTGAGAACGGAAGACTGAAAACCGCGGACTGTTTCTGGCAAGGAGGCAACTTGGTTGCCGTGATGCTTTTGATCTCTATCGTGCTCGGCCTCGTACCGCTGACGACGATCCATGCAATCCCCGCAAGCGGAACGAGGCCACGGTCGACGGCCTGTTCGAGATCCTCATCATGCTCAGTCTTTCCGCCGTCTTCTTTTCTCAATGCGTTCTGGGAGCTGCGCAAGGGCAAGAATCCGGCCGGCCCAACCAAGCCCGGCTCGCCCTCCGATGAAGGCTAACCGTGGCTTTGGGCTTTGCCGCCGGAACACACGACGCGAGCGAGGTATCTGCTTTTTTGCCTTTTAGCGTCGCACGATGACACTATGAACATCCCCTCGCACTCTTCGTCAAACGGTGACGCGGAAACGTCTGTAACCGAAGATTCCGCAGTGCCAACGAACGCGCTCCCAAGCAAGTCTCCCCACGGCATGTCTACGCGGACGCGTCTGCTCTTCTATCTCGCCGCGTGGCTTATCGTGCTCCTTCCCTTCC
>Ga0209577_10002819_pt1 | contig 16480 bp, 13 predicted proteins | sample GraSoiAngelo_109_FD_185874 | JGI IMG/M metagenome (GOLD analysis project Ga0209577, IMG submission 185874) | Grasslands soil microbial communities from the Angelo Coastal Reserve, California, USA - 14_0903_12_20cm (SPAdes) (version 2) | ecosystem: Environmental > Terrestrial > Soil > Grasslands...
CCCTTGTCCCACAATGTCAAAGCTCGCCGGCGACGGTCCTCGAGCATATCGGCACTGCCCTTCAGTCGGGACATACGCATTCCCTCCTGAAGGCCATTCTATTGCATTATTTATGCAGAGATCAATAGTGCGTCGACCTACTTCATACGAAACGACACCGTAGAGTCCCATTGCGCTCAGAATCAGCGCGAGAAACGCAGCGCAACTAAGGACGGCGCTGGCGACGCGCGTGTCCGTGTATGCGCCGCGGACCTGATCCATCAGAGGCATTGCTTCCGTCACCGGAACTTGCGGGTCAATCCCGGCGATGGCTTTGCGGATCATGGATAACGCTGCGCTGGGATCGCCAGCCACGCGGATACACATACGCGCCTCCAGCAGGGTCTCATCCTGCCAAAATGCTGTATACGCAACCGGCAAAGGACCCTGAACATCGCTGCGTATCTGGGCATCTTTGACCAAGCCCACGATTTGATAGGGTTTATCGTCAATCAGGACCGTCTGGCCCAACGGGAAAGGAGTCGCAGTGATTTGGCGCGCGAGGGTTTCGTTTACAATTGCTACCGGCGGAGAGCCCGGTTTGTCGGAATCATTGAAATCCCGTCCGCTGACCAATGGGATTCTCAGCGTTGCAAAGTAATCCGGCGCGATCGGCTTGACGGACACCCGGGGCTGCTCCTCGGGCTTCGTATATATCTTTCCTGGAAGAGTAGCCCGGCCAGAGAGCCAGGGATTCCAAACGAGCCCTTGCCCCTTCGCCAGGCTAACCGATTCAACGCCGGGCAACTCACGGAGCCTGCGGATCACTTCTTGTTTGAAGGTGCGGGCTTTATCGGGCGGGTAGTGAATGAGGCTAACGGGCAAACGCAATCCCAGAACGTGATGCAATTCCATATTCGCGTTCGATTGGATAAATGCAGCACTGCGTGCCAAGAGGCCGGCACCTACAAGCAAAGCCAACGAGAAAGCCACTTGAAATGTGGCAAGAGCCATGCGGCTCAACTTCCGGCTTACGCCGACCGTCCCTCCGCCGCCCTTTAACGCTTCGTTCAAATCCGTGCGGCTGGATTGCAGCGCCGGAAGCAAGCCAAATAACACCCCTGCAGCAGCAATAACGGCAAGAGAGAAGAGCAGGACGGTAGCTTCGGGCCTCACGTCGAAGAACCGCTTGTAACCCTCATCATCCACACTGTAAAAACTCACGAGGAGGCGGCTGGTCCATGTCGAGAGTAAAAATCCTGCGGTGCCGCCAAACAGTGCGAGCAGCAGACTCTCTGTAAGTATCTGCCGCACGATGCGCCCGGGGGCAGCGCCCAGCGCAAGTCGCATGGCGATTTCTCCGGCCCGAGCCGTTCCTCGTGCCACTAGCAGTCCTCCCAAATTGGCGCAGACGATTAGCAACAGGATACCGGCGGTAGTGGCGAGCAAGCGCACCTGCATCCAGATGTACTTGCGATTTTCAGACACGCCGATGGCCGGCGTCACCGAAGCGCCGCGTCTCTCATCGAATGCCGAGTTGGAAGCGCGCAACTGCTCCATCAGCGTGAAGATTTCCGCTTGCGCTTCGGCGGCACTGATTCCCGGCTTCAAGCGGCCCATTACATTGAGGATCGTGCAACTCGGCTGGAAACCGTCACAATGACGATAGCCGACACGAATCATCATCGCGGGGATCCAAATTTCATTGGGCGTGCCGCCGATTTCGACTCCGCGAAACTCTGGCGGCATGATGCCAACGATGGTGAACGCATGCGTGTTGATGAGGAAGGTCTTACCGATAACATTGGAATCGCCGCCATAAAATTTTTTCCAGAATCCATATCCGAGCACGGCAACGGCATCGCGATCTGCCACAGAGTCTTCCTCGGGCGTAAAAAAACGCCCAAGATAAGGCTGCAATCCAAGCAGAGCAAAATAGCTGCTGGACACGACCGCGCCTTGTACCTCACCGGTTTCACCATTCGCTGAAACGTATAAGGGCGCCCCTGAATAATGCGAGGTCAATTCTTCAACAGTTCTCGCGTGCTGGCTTAAGTGGCTGAATTCGGGAACGCTGAAGGCCCCTCCTCCATCGTTTTCAGGCGCCAGGATTCGGACAAGCCGTTCGGGATTCTTTGCAGGCACACTTCGGAGAAACAGTGCGTCAACAACGTTGAAGACGGTCACATTTGCCGCAATCCCGAGAGCTGCTGTCAGAATCGCGACGGAGGTAAGCCCTGGGTTCTTACTCAGCATGCGCATGCCGTAGCGCAAATCCTGAACCAGGCTGTCGATCAAGTTGATTCCGCGCGCGTCGCGACATTCTTCTTTCGCGCGTTCAATTCCGCCAAACTCGATCCGTGCGCGACGCCACGCCTCCTCGCGCGGCACGCCGTTGCGAACCAAGTCTTCAGCGAACGCCTCAATGTGAAAACGCAGCTCGGCATCCATCTCGCTTTCGACCCGAGTGCGCCCCATGATGGCGCGCAAACAAAAACGAAACCGGCTCCAAAGCGTCATACTTCCTCACTCATAACGCAGCGCAACCATTGGATCGACGCGCATCGCGCGTCGCGCTGGAATGTAGGATGCGAATAGGGCCGCCAATATGACGCTCGCCGGTGCGATGACAAGAATCAATAATGCGCTAAACCATGAATCTGAGTAAGCGGCGCTGGAGAGAATTCGAACGACGACAAGTGCCCCGATGAATCCCATCGCCGTTCCAACTGTAGCGAGAAAGATTCCCCTACCCACGATCAAACGGAAGACATTGCCTTTTTTTGCGCCGAGTGCCATCCGCACCCCGATCTCGTGAGTCCGCTGCGCAACTGTGTAGGCGACTACACCAAAGATTCCGATTGTCGCGAGTCCAAGCGCAGTGCTCGCGAAGCCGGCAAGCATCCAGCCCAAGAAACGGTCATTAGCACCCTTTGCCCCAATCACCTGGGTCATCATCTTGATGTCCCCAATCGGTTGATCTTTGTCGATTGCCCAAATCGAGTCGCGCACAGCGGCGGCAAGAGCAGTTGGATCCCCGTTCACGCGAATCACGAGTTTCATAGTGTTCATTGGATCTTGAACAAAGGGCACATAAATCTGGGGCACGTTTTCTCTTTGTCCCACGCGGTCGATCACGTCTCCCACGAGTCCTACGATCTGGCGCGAAACCGGCGGGCTCAGGGGGTTTCCGTAAGTGCGAATGAACCCGCCGATCGGATCGACATTCGGAAAATACTGCCTCGCAAAAGTTTCGTTGACGATGGCGACCCTTGGCGCGCGCGCGCTGTCAGAGCTTGAGAACGCTCGCCCCCTCAGAAGTGGAATCTTCATCGCCTGAAAATAATCGGGAGAAACAAAGTAACCCCCGGCCTGAGGTCGCTCCTCCGGTCTTGAGGCTGAATGGACTCCTGCTTCAAATGCGACTCGGCGCGGGAACGACTCTGGAACTTCCTGAGTCACCGCAGCGAACTGAACTCCGGCGAGCCCTTGACTTCGCTGGACAATTTCGCTGAAAAACGCGGCCTGACTTTCAATCGTGGGATATTTCGAAGTGGGAAGGGACAAACCCACAGAAAGTACCCCTTTGGGATCAAATCCCAGTCGAGCCCGCATTTCTCTTATCACCATCTGGATTGATGCCCCTGTTGCAGCGATCAGTATTACAGTTAATGCGATCTGGCCGACCACGAATCCACTCCGCAGACGGCTTTCTCTTCGACCTCGAGACGGTGCTGATCCACCTCCGTGCAGGCCTGCCTGTATTTCAAGTTTCGAGCTTTTGAGTGCTGGCAGGACGCCGAACAACAGCACGGTTAGCAAGGAAATGACGCAAGTGAAAAGAAAGACCTTGCTGTCGACTTGGACTTTTCCGGCTAGCCAGGCCGTCTCAGCGTTGAAACTAAGTTTAGCCCGCAGCAGATGAACACCCCAGAGCGATAGCAGCAGACCGAAACCGCCTCCAAGGAGTGCAAGGAGCAAGCTCTCTCCCAGCAACTGTTGAACCAACCTTGAGCGCCGAGCTCCCAGAGCCGCGCGAACGGCGAATTCAATCTCACGACCAGCATAGCGGGCAAGGAAAATGCCTGCGACGTTGGCGCATGCGATTAGGAGAACAAACACTACGACTCCCATCAAAAGCAGGACCGCAGTTCGAGTGCCCTCTTCGACCAAAGCGGCTTGGAGCGTCATCACATTTGCAATCCAACCCCTCTCAGCGGGACTGTCGTGCGCCAGGCGTTCGAGAATCGCGTTCGTCCGGACCTGGACCTGACGAAGAATCGTGCCTGTCTTGAGCCTTGCAAAAACGTTGAGCCTTCGGTCTTCGCGCTGCGCAGAATTAAGGGATTGCGCATCAAAGGAATCAGGAATCCAGACCGCACACGGGATAAATACGTACTCGAACCGCTCCGGCATAATCCCTATGACTGTGTAGATTTGTCCGCCTAGCGTAACCGTCTTGCCGACGATTGCAGGATCGGCGTTGAACTTTCGCTGCCACAAATCGCTGCTGATTATCGCGTTGAATTGTTGTTTCGCTGAATCTTCACCCGGCGCAAACGTTCGCCCCAGGCGGGCAGGGACACCCAGAAGTGCAAAATAGTTGGAGGTCACCCGGGCGACTGTGACGCTTTCCGGGTCGCCTCGCCCAATCAACGGCAGATTCTCAATCAAGACTGCTGCCATGCCCTCGAATGAATGCACCTGCCCGCGCAGAGCCGAGAATTCTGTTGGCGTAACTGGGTTCCGATCCCAGCTTTCCGCAGGATTCACCATCGTCAACATAACCACGTTAGGCGGATCTTTAGCTGGAGGCTCGCGGAGAAGGAAGCCACTTGCCACGGTGAAAATTGCCGAGTTCAGTCCGATTCCCAATCCCAGCGTGAGAATTACTGTGGAAGCAAATCCTGGATTCTTGCGCAGCATGCGCAAGCCATAGCGGAGGTCCTGGATGAGGCTTTCGATGAAGTTAACGCCGCGGGCGTCGCGGCACTCTTCTTTGGCGCGTTCAATGCCGCCGAATTCGATGCGGGCGCGACGGTAAGCTTCTTGCAGCGGGACACCGCTGCGCACCAGATCTTCAGCGAACGCTTCGATGTGGAAATGCAGTTCCGCGTCCATCTCGTTTTCCAAGCGAGTGCGCCGGAGAATTGCGCGCAACCAGGAGCGCAACCAATTCCACAGCCTCATACTTCCTCCGGCGTAACATCCAACACGCCCGCGAAACCCACTGCGCTCATTCGTACCTCAGAGCGACCATCGGATCGACGCGCATCGCCCTCCGCGCGGGCAGGTAGCACGCCGCGAGCGAAACCAGGCTGAGCAGCAGGCCCACCGCCACAAATGTAATCGGGTCCGTTGGGCGAACCCCATAGAGCAGGCTCTGGAGGTAGCGCGTCAATCCCAAAGCTCCGGCGGTACCGACTACCGCGCCTACGATAACGAGCACGACCCCATGCCCTACGACGAGGCGGAATACATCGCGCTGCTGCGCGCCCATCGCCGCGCGAATGCCGATCTCGCGCGTGCGGCGACTCACTTCGTAAGAAAGCAGGCCATACAAACCGAGGCATGCCAGCGCCAGCGCGAGCAGACCGAAGAAACTCGAGAGGTGCGCCACCAGCCGTTCCCTGAACAGCGAACGATCAATCTGCTCGGTTTGGCTCTTGAAATCGGGTGAAGGAAGGTGGCTGTCGAGCTCTCGAACGATGCTCCTCGCGGCGGGGATCAGCGCTTCCGGAATCGCTGCGGTGCGAAGCTCAAAATTTACCCTGCCGCCTTTGAGAGGAACGTATGCTGTCGGCTCGATTCCTTTTTTCAGGTCGTCGTATTTCGTGTCGCCGACGACGCCAATGATTTCCTCGCCAGGATCCTCCTTCGATCCGGCCAGATGCAAGCCAAGCGGGCCTCTGTTCTCTAAGTAACGGCGGACAAACGCTTGGTTGACGATGGTTATTTTGTGTTTGGACCCGAAATCGGCTTGAGTGAAAGTGCGTCCCGCAATCAACGGGATGCGCATGGTATCGAAGAACCGTGGCCCCACCGAAAGAATATTCCTCGTGACTCTTTCTTTTCGGCCCTCAAGATTGGTGTCGCCGTTCCAGAGACTGCCGCTCAGGAGAACGTCCGACGAATAGCTCACATTGGTCACGCCAGGGAGCGAACTGAACCGACTCTGGAGTTCGCGGTACAAATTCTGTGCCTGCTGCTCGCTGTATTCGTTGTTCTTGAGATCGATGCCAACGAGCAGGAGGTCGCGCGTGTCAAACCCTGGATCGATACTCTTCAAGTTCACGAGCGTTCGCACCAGCAAGCCGGCTCCGGCCAGCACCAGAATGGAGAGTGTCACTTGGGCAACAACAAGCACGCCGCCAATGCTGAAGCGCCGGCCATGATGCGAAATGTTCGGAAGAGTCGGAGCGTTCTCCTTCAGCGTGGGCGTCAAGTCCAGGCGCGTGCCGCGAAATGCCGGCGCTAAGCCCGGGAGGATCCCCGCGAGGACTGATACCAGGACCGTAAAGATCAATATCCGCGCATCCGGCTTGACCGCGAAATCATGAATCGAGCCGAGCCAATCGCTGGATCGGAGCGCCGCAAGCGACCAATAGGCAACGAAAATCCCGATCACGCCACCCGCCACGGAGAGTAGAACACTCTCCGTCAAAAGCTGACGCATGATTCGAGCACGGCCTGCCCCCAAAGCGAGCCTCACGGCGATCTCCTTCTGCCGCGACGCCGTGCGTGCCAGCATCAATCCGCCGACGTTCGAGCAAGCGATTAACAGAACTATGCCGACGGCAATCATCAGGATGTAGAAAGGCTTCTGATACAACCAGCGGTTCCCGACGATGCCTTTCTGAACTGGCAAAAGAGAGATGCGGGGATCGTCTTCCTCCTTGGACAGGGGCTGCGCTCCATGAAGCATTTCGTTCCTGAAAAAGAGGCTTACGGCCGTCTGAGCCTGCGCGAGAGAAACTCCGGGCTTGAGCCGGCCGACAATCGTAAGCCACCAACTGGCATTGTCATTGAGGCCTTCGGACCAGTGAAGATTCAGGCGCGAATAAAGTGTCAGTGGCAACCACATATCCCAGGTGTGTCCAGGACTGAGTTCGGCAAAGTTTGGTTCCGCCACTCCGATGATTGTTACGGGGATGCGATCCAAGTAGAGGGTCTTACCCACAATCGAGGGATCGGCGCCAAACTCGCCCTGCCAATAGCCATAATTGAGGACAGTGACGGGTGCGGCGCTTGGAACATCGTCGGACGGCTGGAGCATCCGCCCCAGTGCGGCGCGGACACCCAGAGTCTCGAAGAATTGACCGGATACGAGCGGGCTGTTGACTCTCGTTCGATTGCCGCCTCTATCGAGGTGGAGCCCTGGGCTGCCTGCGAAAGCGGTCACACTGGAAAAGATCCCCGCCTGTGAAGAAAGCTGTTCGAAAAACGGATAAGGGAACGAACAGCCCATTCGTTCCGTTCCGTCCCCATTGATGTGGCAGAACCCAAAGTCACCATATCCGTGTGCATGGGGTTGTTTATGTGCTCCCCATCTCAAGACGACGACATGGTCAGAGTCACGAACTGGCAACGGGCGGAGCAAAATGACATCAATGAGGCTGAAAATGGCCGTGTTGGCGCCGATGCCGAGGGTGAGCGCGAGTACGGCGACGGCGGTGAAGCCTGGAGATTTGCGCACCATGCGTAGCCCGTAGCGTAAATCTTGGAGGAGGCTGTCAAGGAGGTGTACCCCGCGAGCGTCGCGGCACTCCTCTTTCGCCTGCTCGATTCCACCAAACTCCATGCGTGCTCGCCGCATTGCTTCTGAGCGAAGCGCGCCGCTGCGGATCAAATCGCCGGCATAAGCCTCAATGTGGAAACGCAGCTCCGCATCCATCTCGCTCTCCATCCGAGAGCGCCGCAGAATGGCCTGCACCCAGGATCGAAGTCGGTTCCAGAGAGTCATACTTCCTCGGGTGTGGTTCCCAAGATTCCCGCTATGACATCCGCCATGCGGTTCCACTTTTCGGCTTCGCTTTGCAGCCTGTGCTTTCCGGCCGCGGTGAGGCGGTAGTATTTCGCTTTACGGTTGTTTGCCGACTCGCCCCATTCGCTGGTGATCCAACCCTGGTGCTCAAGGCGATACAGGGCCGGATACAGAGAGCCTTGCTGAATCTCTAGACGATCTTTTGAAATCTGTTGAATGCGCAGCAGAATGCCGTAACCGTGCAATGGCCCGAGGGAAACGGCCTTCAAGATCAACATGTCCAGCGTGCCTTGCAGAACGTCCAGTTGTTTGTCCACAGAAACAATCTCTCCTAGATGATCTAGGAATATAAATCTGCTCTCCTAGACTGTCAAGGGGGAAGAAGTGGAAGAAGATCGCCAAGCGCGGCCCTGAATACTTCAGGCACCTACAAGCTGGACGAAAGAAACGCCGGGGCGGTCGCCCCTGTCCAAGAAGTCTTCTAAGAAGCTCATTCTGTTGAGAATAGACAATTGAATGGCGAAAACTGCCGGATCGACAGCCGCGCCTTCCCAAGATTCTCTTTGACGTTTTCCTTTTTCAAGGCCTCTGAAGTATAGAGGGCATCGAAGGCTCCAAAAAAAAAGGGCCTTCCCGAGGAATTAGTCGCTGAGGTTTCTCCTAAAACTGGGCCTCTTAGATAGTGGGGGGCTACTCCGTTGCTTTCTTTGAACTGAGGGGAAACCGCCCCTCAGTCTGGCGAGCCGGTTTGCCCTTCGCTTTCTCTCTTATGGTTACAGTCCAAGGAGCCATGCCATGTCTCGAGGTTTTGACGGACCTGAAATCGACGACTTCCACGGCCCAGAGCGCGACGTGAACCGAAGTCCCGAATCAAACAGTCGCGCCGGCTGGGACACCGTCAGGAGGCTGGAGAGAATTCGCGGTGAGGAGGAACGGGCCGATCAGCGTGACCAGGAAGCCCGCGGAAGCGCTGGCGGCAACCGCCCGCCTCTACCTCGCGAGGAGCGGGTCCGGCTGGTCCTCGCTCGAACCAGCCGCACGAACTATGTGGACCGCAACCGGCCCTACCAACTGCGCGATTCCGAGCTGCACGCTTTGACCGAGGTCGGCAAGTTTCGCGTCGTGGCCGTCCATGATCTAGCCCAATTCGCCTACAACGGCGACTCCTCTCGCATGCAAAACGATCTCGCGAACCTAAGCCGCCAGGGGCTTGTGAAACAGACTTCCATCATGGATTCCGACCTTTCCCCGGTTCGCGCCGTGACGCTCACCAAGGAAGGCCATCGGGCACTCTCCTACAGCAGATCCCTTCGTCCTGACCAGGCGACCTACCACGGTCTCAAGAAACCCAAAGAAGCGTTCCACGATGCCGAACTCTACTGCCTTTATCACAAGGTCAGCGATGAAATCGAAGGCCGTGGCGGGAAAGTCGTCCGCGTCAAGTTGGACTACGAGATCAAACGCGATCTCTACGCCGATCTGGCCCGAACCTGGCAAGACAAGAGCAAATGCCCGGAAACGGTGAAAGAGGCCGTCGCCCGGCGGCATGGACTCAAAGTCGTCAACAAGGAAATCCAGATCCCCGACATGCGGCTCGAATACGCGAACGACCCCGACATGGAGATTCGCACGAGGGACATGGAACTCGCGACCGAGCATTACCGTCCCCGTGGACTGGCGGCCAAAGCTCGCGCCGGCTTCCAGATCTACGCCCGGCGTAGCGAGGCCGACCGCCTGCGGCGCATTCGCGATGAACGCGAATTGAATACGGCCATCTTTAGCCTATGAACTTTCCTGAACCCAGTCTCGCCAACCTTAGCAGCCTCGGCTACACCGAAGACGAGGCTCGCTTTCTCTACGCCGTTGCCACACATTCTGGGTACTTCTCCATGCGCCAGTTTCTGCAATTCACGGGAACCAAAAGCGGGGACAAGAGCATGACCTTCTCCCAAAAGCTTCTTGCCAAGGGCCATGCCACAGCCCGCTCCTTTCTCCGCAACGGTCTCGTGTACCACCTATTCTCCCGCATCGTGTACCGGGCCATCGGCCGGGAAAACCTTCGCAACCGCCGTGCTCATTCCCTCGAACACATTCGGACCCGGCTCGTTGCCCTGGACTTCGTCCTGACGCATTTGCAGTACGAATACCTTGAAACCGAGGACCACAAACTGAACTACTTCTGCCAACAACTGGACATCCCGAAAGAACTCTTGCCCAGGAAGCGTTACTCCGGAGCCGTTCACAACAGAACGACCGAGCGCTATTTTGTGGACAAGTTCCCCATGTTCCTCTGTTCCGGCTCCTTCTCTCCCCCTGTGGTTACCTTCACGTTCGTCGATCCCGGACTTGGCATCCTGGACAGTTTCAAGACCCATCTGCTGGCTTATGGAAGTCTGTTCGAAGCACTTTCTGAGGTACGGCTCGTGTATGTTTCGCCTCGTCCGACGCAATTCGAACCTGCGCGGAAAACCTTTCTGGCCACCGCCGGACGCCCTCCGAAGAAAGACCTGGGCGACGAAATCCTCCGCTATTTCCGGCTCCAGAAGCTGTGGGACGAGCGGAAATACGGGAAGCTCACAACCGACGACAGGGAGTTCCTCCATCTCTCGGACAAGCGCTACGCACGTCATCGGTGCCAGAGACTCTATCCAAGTTGGCGAGACGGCATCGTATCGGACGACTACGTCCGCTCTGAAATTCAAGATCTGGCACCACAACGCAAAGTGATCTTCGAAAGCGAGCTGGTGGACGGACAGATTGGCTTATTTGAAGCGACCCCAAAGCGGAAACCAACGCCAAGCACAGCAGGCGAAGTGAAGAACAGCCGGGAGGGAACGTTCGGGGGATCGTTCGGGTCAGCTTTCGCCCCAGGAGTGGATAAACCTATGGAGAAATGAGCAGATGCGTGAGGCCAAGGCAAGAATGGGGACGCGGCCAAAACACTAGGATGGGCGGGAGCGACCCCATCGCGCCGCAAAATCGCGGCCCGATCCCTTCGGGCTTCGGGGGTCACTCCCGCCTCTTGCTGCTGGAATGCGCAGCTCGTGTTTTGGCCGCGCAGGAGAAGGGAATCAGGAACGTTGTAGGACAGCATGTAGTACAAAACCGTAAAGGAGCAACAAAGAGAAAGCATGGCAATCATAAAGGCACCACCCAAGCAACCAAAGTCAGTGACGATCCAGGCGCGCGTCGAGGAGTCGGTGAAAACACAGCTCGATCAATACGCAAAATTCATCGACTCCACTCCGTCCTACGTCATTACGGAGGCGCTGAAGGTTCTATTCAAACGCGATGACGAGTTCAAAGCCTGGCTAGGCCAACACGTCAACGGCCAGAATTCACAACAAAATTAAGGAGAGGCTCTGACGAAGACCGCGTAACAGACATGAAGAGCGTTGCAACCCAATTTGGTGTGCGCGAGAATACAGCGTCCTCAAGACAGCATGCCCCGCGCCTTTCAGGTAGCCCATCGTTTCACCAGTCCTACATAATTTCGCTAAGCAAGCCTAAAGACAAGCGATCATCACAACGGATGTCGCCATCCGGAGAAACTTCCGGCTTGTCCCTCCCCGAGGCTAGAAAACGAGCCACAGGTGAAGTAAGAAGAGACTCCGGCAATCCCGCAATCGCTGCATATGAACACGGAGGACAATCTGCTATTGATCCTACCTTGCGAACCCAATTCAGATCTGTCTCAAAGGCCCAAATCGACCTCAAGGGTATCGCCGAGGCTCCGGACAGGGGCATTTGTGTTACGTCGACACATGAACCGAATAAAGAACGGGGCGACCTACCATGAATCAACGCGTGCTCGTTGAGCCCAATGAAAGCGTCGCTCGTCACCCAGAAGAATATCCACTGACAGTAAGAGAAGCCGCAAAGTATCTTGGCGTTAGTCCTCAATCTGTGTATCTTTGGGTTGAGCGAAAGCAGATTCCCCATCTCCGCGTGATGGGTCGAAACATCCGATTTCTAAAGTCGGAACTCGAAACATTCCGCGCGTCTTTCAAACAGGAGATGGAGAATGGCTAGACCAATCGAGAAAGATGGAGTCGTGTTTCGGCGAAAGGGCACCAAATTCTTGTGGATGCGGTTTCGGGATAAAGACGGCATCTACAAGAGAGAGTCCACTTTCACCGAAGATAGACAAGAAGCTCATAGGAAACTCAGACTAAGGCTCGATGCCCGCGACCAAAACGTTTTGGAGATTGTCCGTCGGGGAGAAAGCCTTTCCTTCGGGCAATGGGTGGACACTTTCATGGAGAACTATTCCAAGCCGCCCTACCGCACACAAAAAACTCACGTCGCGAACCTTCGCGCGGTTATGCATCTGAAGGTCGCGTTCGCGACCCGCAAACTCCTCGACATCAGCCCCGACGATGTCGAATCGTATCTTAGAGAACGGATGCGCCGACGGGCGCTCATCAAAACCGCTCTCGGGTACCGAGAAGGACGCCCCCTGAAACCTGCGACCGTTCATCAGGAGCTGAGGGTGCTTCGGCGGATTTTGAATGTTGCAGTCCGCAAGCGATTGATTCCGTCGAATCCCTGTTCCGGCGTGGAGTTCCCCGTCGCGATTCGGGGCCTTTTCCGGCCACACTACGTCACATGGTCGGAACAGCAGCGCATCGAACGCCACGCTCCCGCGCACTTGCGAAACGTCGTCCGCATCATCACCGAAACCGGGCTCCGTGTTTACAAGGAGCTAATGCCGGTGACAAAGGAGCAAGTGGACCTAGCAAACTCTGTCCTTTGGATACCTGACTCAAAAACGCCTACCGGTGTTGCCGAGCTTCCACTCACCGCGATGGCTGTTCAGGCGTTCCGGGACCAGATGGCACTTGCGGGAAGCAGTGACTATCTTTTTCCTAGCGAGGAAAGCGCGACGGGCTATCAACGCACCCTGCGAACGGGTTGGCGATTGACGTTGAGAAGAGCGAAGGTTCCTTACTTTCGGCTCTACGATCTTCGTTCCACATATGCCACCCGACTGAGTGCCGGGGGCGTCGCGGACGAGTGGGTCACGCAATTGCTTCGTCAGAGCGACTCGAAGGTCTTCAAAAAGTATTCGCAGATGAAGTTGCGAATGCAAAGAGAAGCACTCGAGAAAATGAACCGACAAGCCAATGAAATGACTGGGGAGGTCACATCCGCTGTGCAGGACTCCAAGAGTTCGTGCACAGTTCCTGCACAGCTTTGACACTTTCTGTTACAAAATGACTGTAAAACGAGATATCAGGATGGTCGTAGAAACCGGAAATCGTTTAGAATCAACATAGCGCCCGTAGCTCAGTTGGATAGAGCGTCTGCCTTCTAAGTTGACGCAAATCAAATCCAAGTCGTTGCTTCTGTTGCGCTTACGAGTTCCGGGCCATCCTTGAGCTGCTCCAAGTTTGCTCCCAAAAATCCCGATACAGCTAGGACATTCGGTTAACAGCCGAAGTGGTTGAGATCCTAAATGCTTTATCGTGTGTCGCTTACCGGGAAACACGACCGATTTTCAGTCCCTCAGTTGGGCTACTTGGGCTACCATCTGGCTCGGCACCGAAGCGTCTCACCGGGCTGCGTCAATCCGCCTGTGTATGAGAGACGCAATAGAAAGCAGGTCTTCGGCGTCCTCCTTGCTCATGCGCCATAGAACACGAGCTTCGTGTGCAGTCGGATTTCTGAACATCCCGAAGACTCCCTTCACGAGATTAGCGAATCCGCTCTGTTCGCTTCGCTGACTGTCGGTGAGCAAATCGTTGATCGCTATCCGGGGAGCTGACCCGCAAAGTGTGGCGTCAACCAATTTCGCGCCGTCCTCGCTCAAACCAGACTTCACGCGAAGCTTGTCAGCAATGCTTTTTGTTGCTTCAAGCACCGCGTGAAAATAGTTGTCGGCAACCAGTTCTGCGCGGCAAAAACGCAATACGTCGGGATGGACTCCACGCGTTGTTAAGTCGGCTCTCAGTTCGTCTGCGCGGCGCTGCGCTTCTGAGAGTGTCTGCGCACGATCCACGGCGTAGATTTGACCTGCGGCATTGACGGCTAAACCAGAAAAGGCAAGGGCGCGATTGACATTAGCTCGCATCGGCTCGAAACGCTCGGGGCATTTGGCATACCTCTCCGGTTTCATAGCTTGGCGGATGAATTCCAGAATTGCGCGGCGGTTCTGGCTATAGTTCTGACGCTCGACGAAAGCGTTGTGCAGACGCTTCCACTTGGTCATGTCTGGGTTCGGGTCGGCCATCTTCAGGGTGGCCAGTATGTGGTCGATCTCTGAGCCGGTTAAACCCTCTGAAGTGTCGCCCAAAGCAGCTGCGATAGCCTCAAGTTCGCTTTGTGAAAACTGCTTCTCCACAATGTTCACGATAGCACTGCACTCTAAGCTGCTCGGTGAGGAAAGAGGCCAAGCATAAAGCAGAGAGTCTCCCGGCAGGGACTCGAACTTGGCAACCTTCGGTTAACAGAACTGGGCGCGCTCCTCGGGGGTCACTTCAAAACCGGCCAATGAGGGTCACTTCAAAACCGGCCAACGGAAGGTGGCCCGGAACTTTAGATGTTGTACCCGGTCATCGGCTCTTCAAGCAAGTTTAATCTGATCTTTGTCCCAAAGATTTTCATCTCCATTCACCCAACCGCCGTCGGTTCGGTCGACGGGGAGCGCAAGCTCCCCATGAAAGGACTAGAGCCGAAGCGAGGGCGGCAGTCAAGGACGCGGAGCGAGGTACGAGCGGAGCGCCGCGAAGCGGGCTCGATCCTTGACGGCCCGCCCGAGTGGAGGCTAACGGCCCGTTGGCCTGATTTTCTGGTCGAGGGCATGGGAAAGAATCGTATTCTGAAGCCCAGTGGTCGCATTTTCTCGAGGTCCACCATGGTTGTGGTCATTGCTTTTCCGGCGCGGAGGGTTCCGCCTGCAACCTGGTCCTCCAGCTCCGCGGTCCACTTTTGAGAATATGACCATGGTGCAAGAGGCGGTCCAGCATGGCGGTGACCGCTGCCGTGTCGCCGAGTAGCTTTCCCCAGTCGTCGATTGGCCGGTTGGAAGTCACCAGCGTGCTGGCGCGTTCATATCGGCGCATGACGATCTCGAGCAGCTCTTCTGCCGCTGTGGGTCCTAACTTGCGCATCCCCAGATCGTCGATGATCAACAGGGGTACAGTGGCCAGCAGTTCCATGTGCTCTTTGCGTTTTCCGTCGAGGGCCGCATCCGCGATTTCCTCGAGCAAGATATGGGCCTCACGGTAGATCACCCGATAACCTTGGCCGATGACCGCCTTTCCGATGGCTTGGGCCAAGTGACTTTTCCCCGTGCCGGGTGGACCTAGAAAAAGGGCGTCCTCACGGCGAGCGACGAACGTGGCTGTCGCCAGATCGAAGACCAAGCTGCGATTCATCTTCTTGTTGAAGTCGAAATCGAAGTTATCGAAGGTCACCTGCGGATCGCGAAATTGTGCTTGCTTCCGGCGCCGCTCGAGTAGTCGGTCGCCGCGGCGAGTCAGCTCATCGGATACCAGACAGGAAAGGAAGTCCAGGGGTACCATCGGTTCCGCTTGAGCTTGCTGCAGGCGCGTCTCCAGCACGGCAGCCATGCCACCGAGTCGCAGTTGACGCAAAGCACGGTTTAACTCGATCAGATTCATTCTGGTTGCTCCTTGATTTTGAGATTGATGAAATCGCGATACTGGGTGAGACCACGAATCAGAGGATCGATCTGGCGTAAAAACATTTGCGGGTGCGGACGGCGCTCCAGATATCGGCGCACGAAGCGGTATTCATGCACCCCGATGTCGAGAGCAGTGGCACAGGCGTCTTCGACCGCGGCGGCCCCGTATTTCTTCGTCAGGGAAAGCACTCCCAGGATGCGGCGGATGCCTGTCTCTGCTTGCCGTTGATAGATTAGCTGGCAGAACTTGCCGATCTGGGCTCCCGCATGTTCGGCGCGACGCAACAGTTGCGCGGTGCTGAGCGGCATTTTCTTCGGGTGATCTTCTTCCTGGATGCGATATCCGCCCGGTTTCTGGCGCAAGTGCTCGCGAAGAAGTTTGCCGGTGTTTGGATTCAGGATGCGCACGTGCAGCTCATCCCACTGCACGTTCACTGAACGGCCAATCCATCCTGGCGGCAGACTGTAATAGGCGGCTGCCACTTCCACACAACCATCCAGATGTACGACGCGTTCTCCGTATTGGTAATAGCGAAAAGGTTCCAGAGGCAGAGGTAGCAGGTGTGGTTTCTCTTCCGCGAACATGGCGGCAACCTGGCGTTTGGTTGTGCCATGGATGCGCGTATCGGCCCACCGTTCTTCCCAGCGATCCAGATACGCCTGCGCTTCCTCCAGGCTCTCGAAGCGCATGCCTTTGAGCGGGGTTCTCTTGGTGTGGCCGACGCCCGACTCCACCTTCCCTTTATCGTGTATCAGCAACTACAGGTTGTGGCGGTAACTTCTCCGGTCGATTTCGCATCAGCCATCCGTTTCATCCTTTGCTGGGGAACGAATATGAGCTGGTCGGCCGACATCTCAGTTGGGGAGAG
>Ga0209577_10002820_pt1 | contig 16476 bp, 14 predicted proteins | sample GraSoiAngelo_109_FD_185874 | JGI IMG/M metagenome (GOLD analysis project Ga0209577, IMG submission 185874) | Grasslands soil microbial communities from the Angelo Coastal Reserve, California, USA - 14_0903_12_20cm (SPAdes) (version 2) | ecosystem: Environmental > Terrestrial > Soil > Grasslands...
GGCACCCCGGCCACAATCCACGGTGACGGCAAGCAGAGCCGGGACTTCACGCACGTCGATAATGTCGTGGATGCCAACCTGCTCGCCTTCGACAGCAGCGCCTCAGGCGTCGCCATGAACGCGGCCTGTGGGGGCTCGCACTCGCTCCTGGAGCTGGTCGAACAGATCTCCGCGCTCAGCGGCAGGCCGCTCGAGGTGGTCCATGACGCGCCCCGCGCCGGGGACATCCGCCACTCCCGCGCCGACATCTCGCTGGCCGCCGCCGCCATCGGCTTCTCGCCCCGGGTGAGCTTCGAGGAGGGGCTGCGCATGACGTATGAGTCCTACCGCCGGGATTAAGGTCGCCCGCGTCATCACCCGGCTCAACGTGGGCGGGCCGGCGCGCCACGTCACCATCCTTTCCAGCCGGGCCGGCCCGGAATGGAACGGCGTGCTGCTGGCGGGCGAGACCGACGCGCGCGAGGGTTCGCTGCTGGAGGAGGCGCGAGCGGCCGGCTCGAAGGTGATCACCGTGCCCGGCCTCAAGCGGCCCGTCCGGCCCGCCGCCGACCTGCGCGCCTTCTGGTGGCTGCTGGGCTACTTCCGGCGGGAGCGCCCGGAGCTGGTGGCCACCCACACCGCCAAGGCCGGTGCGCTGGGCCGCCTCGCCGCCTACCTGGCAGGAGTGCCGGTCCGCGTCCACACCTTCCACGGCCACGTGCTGGAGGGCTACTTCAGCGGTCCCAGGTCCTGGTTCTACCTCTTTGTGGAGCGGCTGCTGGGCCGGCTCACGACACACTTCGTGGCCATCAGCCCAGAGATCGCCGAGGACCTCAACCGGATGGGGATCGGCCGTGGCCGCACGACCATCGTCCGTCTCGGCCTGGAGTTGGACCACCTGAAGCAGGGACAGCGCGGCACCCTCCGCGCCGAGCTCGGGCTGCCGGCCTCGGCGCCCCTGGTCGGCATCGTGGGACGGTTGGTTCCCATCAAGGCCCACGGCCTCTTCCTGGACGCGGCGTCGCTGGTCGGCGAGCAGCACCCGGAGGCGCACTTCGTGATCGTCGGCGACGGCGAGCTGTGGGACGAGCTGTACGCCGAGGTGGCCTGGCGGCAGCTGGAGCCGCGGGTCCACTTCACGGGCTGGAGGCACGACCTGCCCGAGGTCTACGCTGATCTCGACGTCGTGGTCTGCTGCTCGCGCAACGAGGGCACGCCGGTCTGCTTGATCGAGGCCGGCGCGGCCGGCAAGCCCGTGGTCGGCACCAGCGTTGGCGGGGTGCCAGATATCATCTCGCAAGGCGTGAATGGTTTCCTCGTCCCTTCGGGGGACGCTACGGCGCTGGCCGGCGCCGTCTCCGGCCTCCTCGACGACCCCGACCTGGCACAAGCGCTCGGCGAGGCCGGCAGCCGCTCGGCGTTCGAGCAGCACGGCGCAGCCCGGATGGTCTCCGAGCTCCGCCAGCTCTACCAGTCGCTGCTGACCGGGGCCAAGCTGCGGATGGCGGCCGGATGACGGGCCGGGCCCTGGTCACCGGCGGGGCGGGCTTCATCGGCTCGCACCTTGTCGACCGGCTGGTCGAGGCCGGCTGGCGGACGGTCGCTGTCGACGACCTCTCCACGGGCAGCTATCGCAACATCCGCCACCTCCTCGACAACCCGAAGTTCGAGTTCGTGCAGGGCTCGGTTCTCGACCGCGACCTGGTCGGGCGGCTGGTCTCCGAGACGGACGTGGTCTACCACCTGGCCGCCGCCGTCGGCGTCCAACTGATCGTCGATCGCCCGCTGCAGTCGATGATCACCAACATCCGCGGTACCGAAAACCTCCTCGAGGCGGCCGCCACCCGCCGCGCCAAGATCCTCGTCTGCTCCACCAGCGAGATCTACGGGAAGAACCAGAACGGGCCCTTCAAGGAGGACGACGACCGCGTCCTCGGCTCGACCCGGAAGCTGCGTTGGAGCTACTCGACCTCCAAGGCTGTGGATGAGATCCTGGCCTTCGTCTACCATCGGGAACTCCGCCTGCCTGCCGTCGTGGTCCGGCTCTTCAACACCGCCGGACCTCGCCAGAGCGGGCACTATGGCATGGTGCTGCCCCGCTTCGTGGGCCAGGCCCTGCGGGGTGAGGCGCTGACCGTTTACGGCGACGGCATGCAGTCGCGCTCCTTCACCTATGTCGCGGACGTGATCGAGGCGATGATGAAGCTGATGGCCACCTCCGAGGCCGAGGGTGACGTCTTCAACGTCGCCGGTCACGGCGAGACCACGATCCTCAACCTGGCCGAGATGGTCATCGAGATGACCGGGTCGAGTTCCAGCGTCTCCTTCGTCCCCTATGACGAGGTCTACGGCGACAACTTCGAGGACATGTCGCGGCGCCTGGCGGACACGACCAAGCTGGAGCGCGTGACCGGCTACCGCTGCGAGACCGGCCTCAAAGAGATCGTCGCCTCGGTGATCGAGCACCTCCAGGAGGTCCAGCTCGCCGGGTGAGGGCCCGATGAACTCCTGGCTGGCCCTGCTGGCGGCCTTCCTGGTCACGCTGGCCGCGATCTTTCCCTTCCGGCGCCTCGCCATGCGGTTTGGCATCCTCGATCATCCCGGTGGCCACAAGAGCCATGCCAACCCGATCCCCTACCTGGGCGGGCTGACCGTGCTGGCCGGGCTGGCCATCGCGCTCGCCTACTTCAGCCCCGGGCTGTGGCGGATCCTGGTTCTGCTGGCCCTGGTGGCGGGGCTGGGGCTGGTCGACGACATCCTTTCCATCAAGGTCTCGACCAAGGTGATCAGCGAGGTCATCCTCGCCGCCACCGCCGTGGCACTCGGCTTCACCTGGCATCTGACCGACTCCACCGCCATCAACGTCGGCCTCTCGCTCCTCTGGATCGTCGGCCTGACCAACTCCTTCAACCTCCTCGACAACATGGACGGGCTCTCCTCGACCATCGCCGTCGGCTCGCTGGTCACAGTGGCGATCGTCGCTCCGCCGACCGCGCCGCTGGCCGCGCCGCTGGCCGGCGCCGCCCTCGGCTTCCTGGTCATCAACTGGCCGCCGGCTCGGATGTACCTGGGCGACTCGGGAAGCCTGATGCTCGGCCTGGGCGTGGCCCTGTGCTCGATCGCCGCCGCCAACACCGCCCATGGCCTGCACTCCCTGGTCCTGCTGCTGCTGCCGGTCGGCCTGGCCGTCTTCGACACCAGCCTGGTGATCGCCTCCCGGCTCGCCTCGGGACGGCCCGTCCAGCTCGGCGGGCGCGATCACTTCTCGCACCGGCTCCGGCTCCTGGGCTGGTCCCCGCGCCGGATCCTGGCAGCGGTCGTGGCGGCGTCGATCGCTTCCGGCCTGATCGCCGCTCTTGCCCTCACCTATCCGCTGGGCGAGGCCTGGCTGGCGGTCCCGATCGCGTTCGCCTACCTGGTCGCCTGGCTGCGGCTCCTCCGGGTCGATCCTTACTCCGTCGCCGGGCCCCAGGGTCTCGAGGTCTACCGTGCCGGGAACGAATAGGGCGGAGGCCCTGCGCCAGAAGCTGGAGGAGCGCAGCGCCCAGGTCGCCGTCGTGGGCCTCGGCTACGTCGGCCTGCCGCTGGCGCTGGCGCTGACACAGGCCGGCTTCCGCGTGATCGGCATCGACGCCGCGGCCTCCAAGGTCGAAGCCATCAACCGGGGCGTCTCACACATCGAGGACGTGGCCTCCGACGAGGTCTCGCGCGCCATCGCCGCGGGCCGGCTGCGGGCGACCACCGACAGCGCTGACGCCGCCGCGGCCGACGTGGCGATCATCGCCGTGCCCACGCCGATCGATGAGTTCCGGGTGCCCGACCTGAGCCACGTGCGCTCCGCGACCGCCGCCCTGGCGGCGGCGATGAAGCCGGGCAGCCTGGTCGTCCTCGAGAGCACCACCTACCCCGGTACGACCGAGGAGGTGCTGATGCCCGCCTTCGTCGAGCGGGGGTTCACCCCCGGCGAGGACCTCTTCGTCGGCTACTCGCCGGAGCGGATCGACCCCGGCAACCAGCGCTGGAACCTGCACAACACCCCGAAGGTCGTCTGCGGCCTGACCAAGACCTGCCTGGAACTGGTCGTGCTGCTTTACTCCAGCTTCGTCGAGACGTTGGTGCCCGTCTCCAGCCTCAAGACGGCCGAGATCACGAAGCTTTTCGAGAACATCTTCCGCGGCGTCAACATCGCGTTGGTCAACGAGTTCCAGGTCATCTGTGACGCGTTCGGGATAGACGTCTGGGAGGTCATCGCCGCCTGCGCGACCAAGCCCTATGGCTTCATGACCTTCTATCCGGGTCCCGGCCTGGGCGGTCACTGCGTGCCGGTCGACCCTTTCTACCTGGCCTGGAAGGCCCGCGAGCGGAGCGTCAACACCGAGTTCATCGAGCTCAGCGGCCGCGTCAACGCCGCCATGCCCTCCTACATCTCGGGTAAGGTCGGCAAGCTGCTGAACTCGCGTCACAAGTCGCTCAACGGCGCCCGGGTCGGCCTGCTCGGAGTGGCCTACAAGAAGAACACCTCCGACGTGCGCGAGTCGCCGGCGATCAGGCTCGTCGAGCACCTGCTCCAGGAAGGAGCGGTCGTCTCCTTCCACGACCCTCACGTGCCGGCGCTGGTGGTGGAGGGCAAGGAGTTCCAGTGCCAGCCGGTGCTGGCCGACTTCCTGGCGGCCCAGGACTGCCTGGTGGTGGTCGCCGACCACGACCAGATCGACTGGACGTTGGTCCTGCAATACGCGCCGATCGTGGTCGACACCCGGAACGTGCTCGGGCGACTGCACGCCGTCACCCCGGCCGAGAGCCTGGGTGAAGCAGCCGGCGACCGCTAGCCGCCGAACGTAGATGCGGATCCTGATCACTGGGGGCGCCGGTTTCATCGGGTCCCACCTCGCCGAAGCGCTCCTCGCCCGGGGCGACCAGGTCGCGGTGGTGGACTGCTTCGAGCCCTTCTACGCGGAGGAGGCGAAGCGCCGCAACCTCGCTCCCGCCCTGGCAGCCGGCGCCACCCTCATCGAGGCGGACATCAGGGACGCCGGCGCCTTACTGGGAGCCGTGAGGAGCGCCGGTCCCGAACTCGTGGTCCACCTCGCCGCCCGGCCGGGCGTGGGCCCCTCGCTGGAGCAGCCGGGACTCTACGTGGACCTCAACGTCGCGGGCACCGTCAGCGTCCTCGAAGCCTGCCGGCAGGCGGGTGTCGCCCGGCTGGTCGTCGCCTCCTCCTCCTCGGTCTACGGCCTCAATCGCAGCGTTCCCTTCAAGGAGACAGACCGCACGGCCTCGCCGGCCTCGCCCTACGGGGCGACCAAGGCGGCAACCGAGCTGCTCTGCCACACCTACGCGCACCTGCATGGGCAGGACATCACCTGCCTGCGTTTCTTCACCGTCTACGGGCCGCGGCAGCGGCCGGACATGGCGATCCACAAGTTCGCCCGGCTGCTCACCGCCGGAGAGCCGGTCAAGCTCTACGGGACCGGCAGCGCGCGCGACTACACCTACGTCTCGGACGCCGTCGACGGCGTCGTCCGCTCCCTCGACCGCGTGGACGGCTTCCGCCTCTACAACATCGGCAGTGGACGGCGGATCGAGCTGGAGACGGTCGTCGAGGAGCTGAGCAAGGCTCTCGGCGTCAGGCCCCGCATCGAGCGTGAGGGCTGGCAGCCGGGAGACGTGGTCCAGACCCTGGCCGACATCGAACTCGCCAGGGCCGAGCTGGGCTACGAGGCGGCAGTGCCCTTCTCAGAGGGGGTACGCCAATTCGCCGCGTGGTTCCTCGCCCAGCACGGGTCGACCGTCAGGTAAAGAAGAAAGCCGGGCGGTTTCCCGACCCGGCCTTCTCCTCGTTTTTTTCCTTCCGAAGAAGGATCTGCTCGCGGAGCTTCCCGCCTCCGACTCCGGGAGTCAGAGTGGGAATGTCGGTCGCGTTCTAGAGGACGGTCCCCTCCAACACTCCCGGCGGGCAAACGAGGCGGTTGGCTCCACGACTACTGTGATCCAACAACACCTCACCTCCTTTGCCTCTTAGGCAATGAACTTCGGGGCCAGTATACACTCGGCCCCGATGCCTCCCAGGTACGTCGCCGTGTGCGGCGACAGTGACCCCCAGACCCGTCACCAGGAGGCCGCAAGAGAGGTTGGAAAGCTTCTCGCCGAGGCGGGCGCGGTCGTCCTCTGCGGGGGTTACGGCGGGGTCATGGAGGCTGTTGCGGCAGGTGCGTCCGAGGCCGGCGGGACGGTCGTCGGCATCCTCTCCGGCGCCGACCGCGAGGGCGCCAACGAGTACCTCACGATCACCCTCGCGACCGGGCTGGGCCAGGCTCGCAACGCCGTCCTGGCCACCGCCTCCGACGCCGTCATCGCCATCGGCTCCGCGGGCTGGGGGACGCTGAGCGAGATCGCCCACGCCCGGCGATTGGGCCGCCCCGTGGTCGGCCTGGAGACCTGGCGGGTGGAGGGCCTCGACCAGGCCGGATCGCCGGCGGAGGCGGTCCGCCGCGTCCTTGCTTAGGCTCCTGAAGAGGCTCCTGAAGAAGAAGGACGGCCGCTACCTGATCCTCTACGAAAAATCTGGGAAGTGAGCGAGCTCCGCTGGGACCCGCTGCAGCGGGAGTGGGTGACGGTGGCGCCCTGGCGGCAGGACCGCACCTACCACCCCTTGAAAGCGGACTGCCCGCTCTGCCCGACCCGCGCCGGGGAGCCCGAGACCGAGATCCCGGAGCCGGACTACCACATCGCGGTTTTCGAGAATCGCTTCCCGTCCTACACGGGTGACCAAGGACGGTGCGAGGTGGTCTGCTACACCTCCGAGCACGACTCCAGCCTGGGGGCGCAGAGCGTCGAGCACATTCGCGACCTGGTCGAGGTCTGGCAGGACCGCTACACGGAGCTGAAGGGGCTACCCAACGTCCGCTACGTCTTCATCTTCGAGAACCGCGGCGAGGAGATCGGCGTTACGCTCTCCCATCCGCACGGGCAGATCTACGCCTATCCCTTTGTTCCGCCGAGGGTGGCGCGCGAGGTCGAGTCGAGCCGGGTCCACCACCAGGAGACCGGACGCTGCCTCTACTGCGACGTGCTGGCGGGGGAGAGCGGTGGCGAGCGGACGGTGGCGTCGAACGACACCTGGCTGGCCTTCGTCCCCAAGTTCGCGCGCTGGCCATACGAGGTCCACCTGGCCCCGCGAGAGCACGCTGGTGACATCACCGAGCTCTCCGAAGCCCAGGCGGACGGGCTCGCGCAGCTGCTGAAGTCGGTGCTGCAGAAGTACGACGCGCTCTTCGCCAAGCCCCTGGCCTACGTGATGGCCATGCACCAGCGGCCGCACGCATCCAGCGACCGCGACTTCCACTTCCACATCGAGTTCTATCCGCCCAACCGGAGCGCGGACAAGCTGAAGATGCTGGCCGGGTCGGAGCTCGGCGCCGGCGCCTTCATCCTCGACGCTCGGGCCGAGGACACCGCCAAGCAGCTGCGTGAGATCGGAAGCTGAGGACCGTTTCCGCGAGGCCTACGGCGGGGACCCCCGCTGGCGCAGCCACGCTCCTGGTCGCGTCAACCTCATCGGCGAGCACGTCGACTACATGGGCGGCCTCGTCCTGCCCGCGGCGGTGGACCGCTTCGTCTGGCTGGCCGGGGCGCCCGGCAAGCGTTGGGAGCTGGCCAGCGACGTGAAGGGCGGCGAGCGCTACCTGGAGGCGGTCGGCGCCGAGCTGGGCGCCGGTCCCCAGCGGGTGGCCGCCACCCACGACCTGCCGGCCGGCTTTGGCATGAGCTCCTCGGCGGCGCTCTTGGTGGCGACGGCCGCGGGACTGGAGCCGGAGCTGGACGGGCGCGAGGCGGCGCTCGCCTGCCAGCGCGCCGAGCAGAACGCATCCGGGGTGATGGTCGGCGTCATGGACCAGTTCGCCTCGGCGCTGGGGCGCAGGGGACATGCCCTGCTGCTCGACTGCTCGACTCTCGAATACCGCCTCGTCCCCTTTCCCGCGGACGTCAAGATCGTGGTCATCGACTCGGGTATCCGGAGGGAGCTCTCGGAGACGCCGTACAACCAGCGGCGCCAGGAGGCCGAGGCGGGTGTGCCGAAGCGGAAGCGCCACGTGGAGAGCGAGATCGAGCGGGTGCGAGAGTTCACCGCCGCTCTGGAGGCGGACGACCGGGCGCGCTGCGGGCAGCTGCTGAAGGAGTCGCACGCGAGCCTGCGCGACGACTTCGAGGTCTCGACTCCCGAGGTGGACGCGATCGTGGAGCGGGCCTGGGCGACGCCGGGCTGCCTCGGGGCGAGGATCATGGGGGCCGGTTTCGGGGGGAGCATCCTGGCCCTGGTGGAAGCCGGCTCGGTGGAGAGGTTCGCCGGCGAGGTCGGGGCTCCGACCGTCGTCTGTTCGACGGCGGATGGAGCTTTCGCGACATGAACGACTGCCTGTCCCTTCCGCTCCGCCAGGGGTCCGGGGGCATCCGGCGCCTGGACGGGTGGGAGTCGCTCTGGATGGCCCTCGGGGAGGGCGAGTCCGTCGGCCTCCCGGCCGGACGCGGCAGGGGCTGGGAGCCCGCCGAGGTCCCCGGCCAGCGCCAGGCCGTGGAGGGCCGCAGCTCGCTCTGGTACCGCTGCAGCTTCGCCCGTCCCGACCATTCGGGCCGGGTGATGCTGCGCGTAGGAGGCGCCTTCCTGGCCGCCAACGTCTGGCTCAACGGCCGCTTGATGGGCTCCCACTACGGCTACTTCGCCCCCTTCGGCTTCGACATCACCTCCTACCTGGCGGCTGACAACCTGCTCGTGATCTGCTGCGAGTCGCCGATCGAGACCGACCTCGCGCGCAAGAAGCACGTGATGGGCATCTTCAACGACGGCGACAGCCGGCCTTACCCGCCCAGCGCCTACTTCAGCCTGCCCGAGCCGTATCGGTGGGAGGTCCCGATCGGCCTCTGGAGGGAGGTCGAGCTGGAGTACCTCGGACCGGTCGCGCTGGACTGGCTGCGGCTCCGCCCGCGGCTGGAGGCCGGCGACGTCGGCCTCCTGGAGGCGGAGGCGCGGCTCCGGAACCTCGATGGCCGCGACATGGCGGGCGAGATCTCCTTCGAGGTGACCCCCGACGGCGGCCGCCCGCTCAAGCTGGCCCGGGAGTACCGGATCCCGGGCGGCCTGGAGTTGAACATTCCCTTCACGGTCACGGTGCCGCAGCCGAAGCGCTGGTCGCCCTGGCGGGTGGGCGACGCGACGCTCCACCAGGCCGTCGCGACCGTCACCGTGAGCGGCCGGGAGTCGGTCAAGGTCAGCGAGCTGTTCGGCTTCCGCGACGTCCAGCTGCGGCCGCGGCCGGAGGGGTGGGAGGTGAAGGTGAACGGCGCCCCCTTCTTCATCCGCGGCGCCAGCTACCAGCCCGAGCTCCGGCTCGACCGACTCGGCCGGGAGCGATTCGAGGCCGACCTGGCGCTGGCCAGGGAAACCAACCTGGATGCGCTGCGCGTCCACGGCCACGTGCTCCCGGAGGAGTTCTACCGGCTCGCGGATCGGGCCGGGATGCTGGTCTTCGCCGACCTTCCGCTGACGGGCGCCTACGCCTATCACGCCTCTCCCGAGGAGGTCCGCTTCTTCGAGGCCTCTGTCCGCGAGCAGGTGCCTGAGATGGTGGAGCTGCTTCGCAACCGGCCCTCGATCGCGCTCTGGACCGCACACGACGACCCGCCCTGGATCGCGGCCAATGCCTCGCTCGCCGATGTCCACTCGGTGCGCCAGAACTACTCCATCGACCAGGACGTGAAGGGGATCCTGGAGAAGCTCGATCCCAGCCGGCCGGCGCTGGCGGGCTCGGGCGACCTCGACTCGCAGGTCCGGGCGGGCTGGACCGACGGGCCCTGGCCGGCGATCGCGGACCGCGAGCCTCGCTTCGTCTCCGAGTACGGGGCCCAGGCCTTCCCGGCGCTCGACTCGCCGGTCTGGGAGGACTTGAGCCGGGCCTGGCCGGTCGCGGACGACGACCCCGGCTGGCTCTACGCGGGCTTCGACCCCTTCGCCTGGATCGAGAGCGGCGTCGGTCTGCCCAGTGACTACCAAACGCTGGAGGACTTCGTGGAGGCCGGCCAGCGCTACCAGGCGTGGCTGGTCCGGTACGCCACCGAGCAGTTCCGGCGCCGGAAGTTCGAGCCCTGCTGGGGAGCCTTCGCCTACCAGCTGGTCGACCCCTTTCCGGCGATCGGCTTCGGCGTCGCCGACCACGCCCGCCGGCCCAAGGCCGCCCAGGCGGCGCTGCGCGAGGCGATGGCCCCCAGCCACCTGATCCTGGAGCCGCTGGAGTTCGAGGTCGGCGTCAACCGCCTGCGCTACGCCCCCGGCCGCTCGGTCGAGGCGAGGCTGGTGGTCGTCAACGACGACTTCGACGCCAGCGGCCCGGCCCGAGTTCGCTGGAGCCTGCATCGCGAGCGCGGCCCGGAACGGAGCGGGATGGCCTTCGTGCGCGACGCCCTGGCCCGCAAGTCGTTCGCCGGCTCGATCGACTTCGAGCTGCCGGCGGCGACCGAGCCGGCCGTGCAGGTCGCCCGTCTCAGCTTGCAGGTGGCGGGCGAGGGCGAGTACGTGCTGGCCGGCGAGCTGGTGATCGGCTCCCGGCTGGCGGATACCGCGGAGCTGCCGATCGAGGTCTCGGCCGAGCCCGCCCGTCCCGCGCCCCGGCGACCGCTGCCTGCCTACCTGGTCGACCGGCTGGCTGATGCGAAGAGCCTGCGCACGGACGTCCGCGGCCTCAGCGTGGAACTCCTCAACCAGACCCGGCCCGCGGCGCTGACCGCCATCCACGGGATCAAGCTCGACGGCGAGCAGGTCGAGACCCGGCACCTGCTGGTGGAGATCAGCGGCCGCACGGTGCCGCTGCCCAAGCGGGTCGAGCTCCCGGTCGGCCGCCGTGTCAAGCTGCTGGTCGACCTGGGGACGCCTCTACAGCCTGGCCCCCACGTCCTCGAGCTGGACCTGACCATCGCCGGCGTCGCCAGCGGCCGGCTGAAGGTGGAGGGCCACGTCGCCCCCGAGGAGCTGCGACCCGCGGACGCGCCGCGACCCGGTTGAAGGCTGCTTGACCTTGCTACCGCTGCTGCCATACTTCAGCACCGGGACGGCGGTCCTGCGTCCCCTGATGGCGCGCGCATTTCGATAAGTCAGAAGAGAGGCCCTTCCCTTAATGGATCCAGAAACCGGTAGAACCGTCGCAACCGTCCTGGTAACGCTGGTGTTGTTCATCGGCATCGTCTTCCTGGTCCTGCGCTGGGGACGGAGCCGGCGGACCAAGGCAGCTTCGATGCCACCGGCGTCCACGGGCTCGGTCTCTGCCGGCGCGCCCAACCCGCTCCCGCCCGGAGCGGCCGCCGCCGCCGCCTCCGGCACACCCAGCGGCACCACCTGGGTCGCGCCCTCCGCGCCTCCGGCGACCGCGGCGGCCGAAACCCCCGGGACCACCGTCCCCACCTGGGCGCCGCCGCCCGGCGCCACGCCCGCTCCGGCCGAGCAGCCCTCGGCGGCGACCCCGTCGCCTTCCTGGGAATCGCCCAGCCCGGCCACGCCCGCCTCGCCTGCCTGGGGCGGCCCTGCGGCGACGCCCGCGCCGGCGCCACCGCCGGCGCCCCCGGCTCCCGCCTGGGAAGCGCCGCAGTCTTCTCCGCCGCCCAGCCCGCCGCCGGCGCCCCCTCCGCCCGCCTGGCAGCCGCCCCCGGCCGTCGAGCCCGCCCCGACGACCCCGGCCTGGGCGGCTCCGGCGCCCGTCGAGAGCGCGCCGCCCGAGCAGCCCGCCCCGGCTCCGGTCTGGGAGGCCCCCGCCGCCCCGCCCTCAGAACCGGCCCCTGCAGCTCCGCCCGCGTGGGAAGCCCCGTCCGACGAGCCGCCGGCGCCTGCCGAGCCCGAGCCACCGGCCTGGTCGCCGCCGGCGGCTGCCGAGCCAGCGCCTGCCGCTCCCGAGACGCCGCCCGCCGCGCCGGCCTGGCAAGCTCCCGCCGCCGAGGCGCCGGCAGAGCCGGCGGCCGACTCCGCCCCGGCCGAGACGGTCCCCGCCTGGGAGGCTCCCGCCGCCCCCGAGCCTCCACCGGCACCGGCAGCCGAACCGCCACCACCAGAAGCACCCGCCCCCTCCAGCTGGGACGCGCCGCCCGCGCAGGTTGAGGGCGAGACCATGCGGATGCCGACCTGGAATCAGCCGCCGGCCGCGCCCGCGGCCGAACCGGCTCCGCCCGCGGCCGAACCGGCTCCGCCCGCGGCACCGGCGGAGCCCTCAGCTCCGTCCTGGGACGCTCCTGCCGCCGAATCCACTCCCACCGTGCCGTCCTGGGGCGAGCCGCCCCCGGCCCCACCGGCGGCGGAACCGCCGGCCGCTGAAGAGTCGGCGCCGTCGGGCTGGGGCGAACCGGCGCCCGCGGAGGGCTCCACCGACCTCGGCGGGACCATGTCGATCCCGACCTGGACGCCACCCCCGGCCCAGCCGCCCCCGGCTCCGCCGGCGCCCGCGGCGCCCACCGGTGATGCCGCCGGCCTGGACCGCACCATCTTCGTCGACTCGACCGCGGTCGCCGGGGCCGGCGCCGCCGGGGCTCCGGCGGGCGCTCCCAGCCTCGCCGAGGGCGAGCTGGTGATCGCATCCGGGCCGGACAGCGGCCACAGCTTCAAGATCTCGGGACCCGCGATCCGGATCGGCCGGGCGCCGGACAACGACCTGGTCCTGCGCGACCCCGCGACCTCGGGCCACCATGCCCGAGTCGAGCGGCGCGGCAACCAGTTCTACGTCGTCGACCTCGGCTCCACCAACGGCACGCTGGTCAACGGCGAGGTCGTGATGGAGCGCGAGCTGAAGAACGGGGACAGCATCACCATCGGTCAGAACGCGGTCAACTTCGCCGTCCACTGATGGGCCTGCGCTTGGCGTGGGCCACCGATCCCGGACTGGAACGCGAGGAGAACGAGGACTCCGTCTACGTGGCGTCCGACGTCGGGCGTCTCGACGCGCTCCTGGTCGTCGCCGACGGGATGGGCGGTCATGCCTCCGGGCAGGTGGCCAGCAGGCTGGTGGCGGAGACGGTGAGCAAGGAGCTGAGCGGCGATTCAGACTTCGGCGACGACCACCTGAAAGGCGCTCTCGCCAAGGCGAACACCGCCGTCTTCGAGGCGTCGAAAAGCCGCTCCGAGAACGCCGGCATGGGCAGCACGGTGGTGCTTGCCGCGATCAAGAACCAGCGCCTGGGCCTGCTCAACGTCGGCGACAGCCCGGCCTACCTGCTCCGGTCGGGCACCATCACCGAGATCTACCAGAACCACAGCTGGCCGTCGGAGCAGGCCCGGGCAGGGATCATCGCCGAGACCGAGGTGGCGAACCACCCGATGAAGCACCGGCTGGCGCGAGCGGTTGGCGTCTGGGACCAGGTCAAAGCCTTCACCAACGAGCTCGAGCTGGAGGTGGGGGACGTGGTCGTCCTCTGCAGCGACGGCGTGGAGGAGGCCGGCGTGACCATCGACGAGCTGCGCGAGCTCCTCGAGAAGGACGATCTCCAGGCCGCCGTGGAACAGCTGATCACGGTCTGCCGGGAGCGCGGCGCGCCGGACAACATCTCGGTCGCCGCCGTCAGGGTCGAGTAGCCGGGCAGGGCGCTAGTAGGCTTCGGCCAGCAGCTCCGCCAGGTGCCGGACCGGGATCGAGCGGCCGCGTGAGCGCATCCCGGACTGCAGCTGCATCTGGCAGCCTGGGTTGGCGGTGACGACCAGCTCCGGGTTCACCGAGAGCAGGCTCTCCATCTTCTCCTCCAGGATCCGGGCCGACATCTCCGGCTCCAGCGCGCTGTAGAGGCCGGCCGAGCCGCAGCAGATCTCGGCGTGTGGCATCTCCACGAACTCGATCCCCGGGACCGAACGAAGCAGCTCCCGCGGCTCCTTGGTGACGCGCTGGGCGTGCGCCAGGTGGCAGGGGTCCTGGTAGGTGACGCGCACCTTCACCTCGCGCGCCGGTGCGGGGAGGCCGGCCTCGGCCAGGAACTCGAAGAGGTCGCGCGTCTTCGCTCCGAGCGGGTCGTAGAAATCCTTCAGGTGGGCGGCGCAGCCGGCCGAGTTGACGACCAGGAAGTCGAAGTCCTCGGCGGCGAAGGCGGCGCTGTTCAGCTCGCGGAGAGCGCGCGCCGCCTCCAGGTCCCCGTTGTGCGCGAAGAGCGCGCCGCAGCAGAGCTGCCGGGGCGCGAACCAGACCTCGCAGCCCGCGACCTGGAGCAGCTTGACCGACGCCTCGTGTGACTCCGGGAACATCACCGGCATCACGCAGCCGGTCAGGAAGGCGACCCGGAAGCGGCGCTCGCCGATGGCCGGGGCCACACCGCCGGCGGGCGCCCGGTAGGTCCCGTGCAGCTTCGGTAGCTGCCGGCCCTGGGCGACGAGCGAGGTCAGGCCGGCCGCCTGCGCGACCCGCGTCACGGCGCCGACCGCCCGCAGCCGCTCGGGGTGGGGAAGCAGCTTGCGCAGGGCCAGCTTGGCCACCTTGCGCTTGGGACTGAAGCCGCGCAGCCGCTCGACCTCGGCCCGGCCGTGCTCGATGATCCGGCCGTAGGGGACACCGGAGGGGCAGACCGCTTCGCAAGTCCGGCAGCCGAGGCAGAGGTCGAGGTGCCGGGCGAGATCCTCGGTGAAGGGCAGCTGCCCGCGCTTCCACTGCGTCATCAGGTAGAGGCGCCCGCGGGGCGACTCGGTCTCCAGGTTCGTGACCCGGTAGGTGGGGCAGTAATTGAGGCAGAGGCCGCAGTGCACGCAGGTGGAGAGGTCGTCGTCGGAGGGCGCGTCCGGGCCCTGGAAGACGCCGGCGTTGCGGACGTCGATAGCCCCGCGATCGACCACTAAACGAGGTACCTCCCGGGTGAGATCGTGCACTTGGGGTCGAAGGCGGCACGCAGCTTCCGCATCAGGTCGATGGTCGCCGGCGGCGATCCCCAGGCACCCACCTCGTGCTTGAGCTCCGTTGACGCACCGAGCAGCACGGCCGAGCCCCCCTCCGCCTCGGCGGCGGCCCGAGCGGCCCGGAAGGCGCCGGCCGATTCGAGGCTGAACCAGTAGGCGACCCCGACGCCGGGCTGGGCGACCCAGCGGGCGCGGGCGGGCAGCGAGCGGAGCACCGCGGCCAGAGCCTGTGGCCGGACCGCGAGGCGTGCCCAGGAGCGGGAGCCGGATTCGGCCAGCTCCACCCAGAAGAGGAAGGGCGTCCTGGCCCAGCCGAGCTCTCGCTGGATCCGCCTCACGCCCTCCTCGCTGCCGGCCAGGCGGGCCACCAGCGAGTAGCCGCTGTCCGCCTTCAACAGGGCCAAGGCCACCGGGGGCATCGCCAGCGAGAGAGCCCGCTCGGCCTCGCGCCAGGCCTCCTCGAACCCCTCTGCTTCGCGGCGGACGGTCACTTCGTGAAGCGGCTGTGGAAAGAGCTTGAAGGACGCTTCGACGATCACTCCCAGCGTTCCCAGCGCGCCCAGGTGGAGCTTGTTCAGGTCGTAGCCGGAGACGTTCTTCACGACCCGGCCGCCGGAGCGCGCCAGCTTGCCGTCGGGGAGCGCGACCCGGAGCCCGACCAGGTAGTCCCGGGCGGTCCCGTAGCGCAGGCGCAGCGGCCCCGACCAGCCCGTCGCCAGGAGGCCGCCGACGGTGTGGCCGGGGCCGCCGAAGGGGTCCAGGGGCAGGAATTGCCTAGCCTTGGCCAGCTCCGCCTGCAGCGTCTCCAGGGGCAGGCCAGCCTCGACCGTGACGGTCAGGTCGTGGGGGCTGAAGTCCACGATCCGGTCCAGCCGCGAGGTGTACAGGGCGAGGTCGAAGCGGGCGGGCGGGTCGCCCATGCCCAGCGCCCGGCCGCCCCCGACCGGGATCACTGCCAGGCCCTCGGCGGCGGCCTCTGCCAGGGCTGCAGCCAGCTCTTCAGCCGAGGCCGGCCGCGCCGAGGCCCGCGCCTCGACCCCGTCTACCACCACTGCGCTTCGGAGGCCACGCCGCTGCGGGCCAGGAGCCGGGCCTCCTTCCGCTCGGCGTCGGGAAAGACCTTGCCCGGGTTGAGGCTGCCGCCGGGGTCGAAGACATCCTTCACGCGCTGCATCGCATCGAGGTCGTCCGGCCCGAAGATCCAGGGCATGAAGGCGTTCTTCTCGAGCCCGATCCCGTGCTCGCCGGAGAGCGTGCCGCCGGCGTCGATGCAGGCTCGCAGCATCTCCTCGCCGGCCTTCTCGACGCGGTCCATGACGCCCGTCTCGCGGAGGTCGAAGAGGATGTTGGGGTGGAGGTTACCGTCGCCGGCGTGGAAGACGTTGGCGACCGGCAGCCGGTAGCGGCCGGCCACCTCGCCGACCTGGCGCAGCACCTCCGGCAGCCGCGTCCGCGGCACCACGCCGTCGTGCAGGTAGTAGTTGGGCTTGATCCTGCCCAGCGCGCCGATGGCGCCTTTGCGGCCGGCCCAGAGTAGCTCGCGCTCGGCGGCGTCGGCGGCAACCCGGCAGCTGAAGGCCTCGTTCGACTCCAGCAGG
>Ga0209577_10002821_pt1 | contig 16473 bp, 17 predicted proteins | sample GraSoiAngelo_109_FD_185874 | JGI IMG/M metagenome (GOLD analysis project Ga0209577, IMG submission 185874) | Grasslands soil microbial communities from the Angelo Coastal Reserve, California, USA - 14_0903_12_20cm (SPAdes) (version 2) | ecosystem: Environmental > Terrestrial > Soil > Grasslands...
TGCGGCAGATCACAGGTCTGGCCGGACGCCAGACCGTGGTAGCTGCCGAGCGAGCGGAGCGGTCTCGGCGGTAACAGGAGCGGAGCGAGCGAGGCCCAGCCGGATGACTCGGGCGCCGCCGACGAGCGAGGCTGGATGCCGAGCAGGCGAGCGCCCGAGCGGATGCGGCTACCGCCGGCCTACTCCCGCATCGCCGGAAACAGCACCACCTCGCGGATCGAGCGCTTCCCGCTCAGCACCATCACCAGCCGGTCGATCCCGATTCCGATCCCGCCGGTCGGCGGCATTCCCTGCTCGAGCGCCTCCAGGAACGCCTCGTCGTATGGCTGCGCCTCCGCGTCTCCCGCGCGGGCCATCGCGCGCTGCTGCTCGAACCGCCGGCGCTGTTCGTCGGGATCGTTGAGCTCGGTGAACGCGTTGGCGAGCTCCATCCCGGCCGCGAATGCCTCGAACCGCTCGACCAGGCCCTCCTCCGAGCGGTGGCGCTTGGCGAACGGCGAGAGCTCCACCGGGTAGTCGAGCAGAAACGTCGGCTGGGTCAGCGTCGGCTCGACGTGCTTTGAGACGAGCTCGTCGACGAGCTGCGGCCAGGAGTCCTCGTCGGCTGCGTCCAGCCCCCGCGCGCGCATCTCGGCGGCGAGCGCGTCGCGATCCCGGAGGGCCATCACGTCGATCCCGGTCCGGTCGCGGATCGCGTCGATCAGCTTCTCGCGCCCCCACGGGGGCCTAAAGTCGATCTCGCCTTCATAGCCCACACTCGAGGCGACGCGGGCGACCAGGCGCTCGCAGCGCTCCGCCACCGTCGTGTAATCCGCGTAGGCCTCATACCACTCGAGCATCGTGAACTCGGGGTTGTGCGTCGTGTCCACCCCCTCGTTGCGGAAGTCCTTACCCAGCTCGTAGACGCGCTCGAGCCCGCCGACGATCAGGCGCTTGAGGTACAGCTCGGTCGCGATCCGCAGGTAGAACGTGCGGTCAAGCGCGTTGTGATGCGTGGTGAACGGCCGCGCCAGCGCCCCGCCGTACAGCGGCTGGAGCACCGGCGTCTCGACCTCGATGAATCCCTCGGCATCGAGGAACGAGCGGACCTGAGCGATCACCTTCGCGCGGAGGATGAACAGCTCGCGCGCCTCCTCGTTGGCGATCAGGTCGAGCTCCCGTCGCCGGAAGCGGGTCTCGACATCCCGGAGCCCGTGGTGCTTGTCGGGAGGTGGGCGCAGCGACTTGGCGAGCAGTTCGTAGCGCTCCACACGCAGCGTCAGCTCGCCTCGGCGGGTCGAGAACGCGACCCCGTCAACGCCGAGGACATCGCCCAGGTCGAGCTCCAGAAGCCGGGCCATCCCCTCTTCTCCGAGCTCGTCGACCCGTGCCTGGAGTTGGATCCGCCCGGAGCGGTCGACCAGGTCGAGGAACGCCATCTTGCCCTGTCCGCGGCGGGCGGCGATCCGCCCGGCCACGCGGTGACGCGCATCCGTCTCCTCGCCGGACTCCAGCGACGGGTGGGCGGCTCGGACCGCCGCGATCGGCTCGGCGCCGTCGAACTGATGCGGGAACGGGTCCACGCCGGCCGCTCGCAGCTCATCGAGCTTGCGCCGGCGGACGGCGAACAGGTCCTCGCGAGGCTCGTCGGCGGCGGCACCCACCGCCGAGACCCTACTTCGCGACGTCGATCTTGGTGATCTTCAGCTTGCGCTTGCCCTTGGGGGTCGTGATCACGACCTCCTCGCCGCGCTTGTGCCCAAGCAGCGCGGAGCCGATCGGCGACTCGTTGGAGAGCTTCATCTCGGCGGGGCTGGCCTCGGCGGAGCCGACGATCGTGTACTTGGTCGACTTGCCGGACTCGTCCTTGACGTGGACGATCGAGCCGACGCCGACTACGTCGGTGCCGATGTCGGAGGAGTCGATCACGGTGGCCGAGCGGAGCTTGTCCTCGAGCGAGGCGATCCGGGCCTCGAGCATCGCCTGCTCGTTCTTGGCGTCGTCGTACTCGGCGTTCTCGGAGATGTCGCCGAACTCCCGCGCCTCCTTGATCCGAGCCGCGACCTCGCGACGGCGGGTGGTGGTCAGCTGGTCGAGCTCCGCCTTGAGGTTGGCGAGCCCTTCCGGTGTGAGAATGACGTCCCTGGGCATGTGAAACCTGAAGCTGATCCTGGTATTCGAATGAGAAAAACCCGCTGGAAGTCAGCGGGAATCGTGCACTTCCGGCCTCCGTGGGCGGATGAGTATAGCCCGGGCCGCACAGGCCTCCGAAATCTTTCGGCGGACGTACTACCCGGTGCCGCGAGCCCCCAGACTCAAGTCGTGACCGCAACCCCGCGGAACAGCGCCCGCGCCTCGTCCAGCGTGGACGCTGTCTGCAGCGCGGCCTGCAGCGCCTTCGGCCCGCCGGCCGACTCGGTGTAGCTGCGGCCCAGCCGCTCGACGTACCAGGGATAGAACTTGCGCAGATACCTACTCGCGCGCTCGGCGCCGAGATGCGCGATCGCGCGCTCGATCACCCAGTCGAGCTCATCCAGGATCTCCGCCGGCTCCGGATCGATCTCACGGCGCCCGAGCAGCTGCTCGAACACCCACGGATTGCCCAGCGACCCCCGCGCCATCAGCACGCCCGCCGCGCCGGTCAGCTCGAACGCCGCCCGGGCCTGCTCGGCGGTGTTCAGGCCGCCCGAGACGAGGACCGGCACCGGTAGCTCCTGCACCAGCTCCCGCGCCAGCACGTAGTCGGGGGTGCCCTTGTGTCGCTGGGATGCGTGCCGGGGATGGATCGCGATCGCCTCGACCGCTCCCTCCGCCGCGAGCCGCCGCGCGACCTCCAGCCCGCGGAGGTCGCCCGGACCCTGCCCCGAGCGAAGCTTCACCGTCACCGGGAGCCCGCTCCCGCGACCGGCGGCCTTCGCCAGCGCCACGGCCCGCTTCGGATCGTCGAGCAGCGCCGCGCCCGCGCCCGTCTTGCAGACCTTCGGCACCGGGCAGCCCATGTTGATGTCCACCACATCGGCTCCCGCCGCGGCCACGCGCTCGGCGGCCGAGGCCATCACGTCGGGATCGTGTCCGAACAGCTGCACGGAAACGGGGTGTTCGTCGGGGTGGATCCGCAGCAGCTCGCGGATGGTGCGCTCGTTGCGGTAGTGGATCGCGAAGCTCGAGACCATCTCCGAGACCACCAGCCCGGCCCCGTAGCGCTTGGCCTGCAGGCGCACGAACCAGTTGCCGATCCCGGCCAAGGGCGCGAGCACCACGCGATTCGGGATCCGCACGCCGCCCAGGGTCCAACCGTCTGTCAGCGATCGTCCCACGACCTGTTCATGGTACGAATCACTCGGTGAACCTCGCCGAAGTGCTCAAGCCATGGACGGAGATCGCGCTCGAGCAGATCCCGGACGCCGAGATCTTCGACGCCCACACCCACATCGGCCAGAACGACCCGGACGGGATGCGCCAGACGCTCGAGGAGCTGCTGGCCGGGCTCGAGCTGGCGGGTGCGCGCGGCGCGTTCGTGTTCGCGATGCACGAGCCGGAGGGCTACCCCAACGCCAACGACCGCGTGATCGACGCCGCCCTGGGGACCGACGGGGTGCTGATTCCGTTCTGCCGCGTCAACCCTCACGTCGACCCGATTCCCGAGGCCGAGCGCTGCCTCGCCAGGGGTGCGCGTGGGATCAAGCTTCATCCCCGCGCCGAGCAGTTCACGCTCGATCATCCCGAGGTTCGCAAGCTGGTCGCGCTCGCGCACGAGCGGACGCTTCCGGTGCTGATCCACGCGGGCCGCGGCATCCCCGCGCTGGGCCTCCACGCGGTCCAGCTGGCCGAGTCCTACCCGAACGCCAGGCTGATCCTGGCGCACGCCGGCATCTGCGACCTGAGCTGGATCTGGCGGGTCGCGCCGGACCTGCCCAACCTCCTGTTCGACAGCGCCTGGTGGATGCCGGCCGACCTTCAGTCGCTGTTCAGCCTGGTCCCCCCGGGCCAGATCCTGTTCGCCTCGGACGCTCCGTACGGGTCGACCCCGTTCGCGCTCTCGTTCCAGCTCCGCTCGGCGGTCCAGGTGGGCCTCGGGCCCGAGCAGATCCGCTCGATCGCCTCCGAGCAGGCGCTCCGCCTCGCCACGGGCGAGCCGCTCGAGCCGGCCGGGCCGGCGATCGGCGAGCGCGAGCGAGCTCCGCACCTGCTGCTCGACCGGGTCGCCGAGTTCCTGCTGCTGAGCACGATCGCCGCGATGCGAGGCGGCGACCCGACCGAGACGCTGGCGCTCGCCCGGCTGGCCTGCGACGTCCCGGAGGAGATCGACGACGCCCCGCTGTTCTCCGCGATCCTCGAGCTGCTGGACGCCTTCGACGCCTACTCGGCCGAGCACCCCGACGACCGGCGGAGGCTCAGCCTGCTGATCCTCGCGGCGACGGTGGCGCGGACGCCGGAAGTGCCGATCCCGGAGCGGGCGGCAGAGCTCAGTCCTGGTTTCGCTCCCAGATCAGCCGCAGCCCCGCCAGCGTGAGCAGGTCGTCCACCTCGTCGATCGTCTCGCGGATGAACGGAACGACCACACCGGCCAGGCCGCCGGTAGCGATCACCCTGGTCTGCTCTCCCAGCTCGCCCCGCAGCCTTCCCACGATCCCCTCCACCTGACCGGCGAAGCCGAACGCGATCCCGCTGCGGACCGCCTCGACCGTCGACTTGCCGATCAGGGCGCGGGGCTCGGCGATCTCCACCTTGGGGAGCTTCGCCGCTCGCTCGTACAGGGCCTCGATCGAGATCTCCGCACCAGGGGTGATGATCCCGCCGAGGTACTCCCCGGCGGCCGACACGGCGTCGTAGGTGATCGCCGTCCCGAAGTCGACCACGACGCAGGTGTCCCTGATCCGTTCGTAGGCGGCGACCGCGTTGACCAGCCGGTCGGCCCCGACCTCGTGCGGGTTGTCCATCCGGATCGGCATCCCGGTCCTCACGCTGGGTCCCACGACCAACATCTCGTGCCCCAGGTACCGCTCGGCCATCAGCGTCCACTGCTCGGAGAGCTGCGGGACCGTGGAGGAGATGATCGAGCTCTGCACGTCGCCGAACGACAGCCCGCGGAGCGCCAGCAGGTTCGACAGCGCCGCGCCGAGCTCGTCGCCGGTCGACTCCCGGACGGTCGCGAATCGCCAATGCTCGGCGACCTCCGACTCGCCGGTGCGGATCACGCCGAAGTGGGTCTGGGTGTTGCCGACGTCCACGACCAGGAGCATGCTGCGAACCCTATCCCGGCAACAGCGGCGCGCCGGATCGCATCACCCGCTGGCCGTCTCCGAGCGCCTCGAGCGCATCGGCCAAGCTTCCGATCCCGGGGACCGTCAGCTCCGGATCGAGCTCGAGTAGCGGCACGATCACGAAGCGTCTCGAGGCGACCTCGCGGTGTGGCAGCGAGAGCCTCTCCGAGGCGTACTGGAGCGAGCCGAGCAGCAGCACGTCGACGTCGATCGGCCGGGGGCCGTGCCGGACCCCGCCAGGGGCGCGCCCCAGCTCGGCCTCCACGGCCTTGCAGGCATCGAGCAGCTCCTCTGGCCCGAGCTCGGTCTCGATCCGGATGCAGGCGTTGAGGAAGTCCCGCTGGTCGAGCACCTCGCCGACCGGCTCGGTCTCATACACCGACGAGGAGGCGACCACGTCGACGCCTTTAGCCGCAAGGCGGTCGACGGCCGCCTGGAGGTTCGCCTGCCGGTCTCCTACGTTGGAGCCCAGCCCCAGGTAACCGCTCACTCCGCCTCGCGCCAGACCTCTACCGAGACCTCGGACACCGGCAGCGCGATCGGCGGCTCAGGCTTGGCGGCCTTGATCCACACCGCGCTGACGTCGTAGGAGGTGAGCAGCCGGTCGGCGATCGCCGCGCACAGCCGCTCGAGCGTCTTGTACGAGCGCTGCTGCGCGACGAGGTTGGCCATGTCGCAGACCTGCGCATAGTCGACCGTGTCCTCCAGCTGGTCGGTCAGCGTGGCATCCGACTCGCCGACGTCGATCCGGATGTCGAGCAGCAGGCGCTGTCCCACCTCCTGCTCCGCGGGCGTGACGCCCACGTGCGTGTACAGGGAGAGCCCGGAGATCTCGACCGCGACCTCCGGCTCCGGGTGGCCTTCCTCCTCCTCCTCCTCGTCTACCTCGTCGAACTCGTCGGCCTCGTCGTCCATGGCGCGACCGTAGCAGCCGTCACGACGAGGGCGTCATGGACTCCAGAGACGTCGTGCACGCGGAATACCCGGGCGCCGCGCTCGTAGGCCAAGACGCAAGTCGCGATCGTCCCGGGCACCCGATCCGCCGGATCCTGGCGCCCGGTGAGCCGGCCGAGAAACGACTTGCGCGAGGTCCCGATCACCACGGGGCGGCCCAACGCGACGAGCTCGTCGAGTCGCCGCAGCAGCTCGAGATTGTGCTCGACGGTCTTGCCGAACCCGATGCCCGGGTCGAGCAGGATGCGCTCCTCGGCCACGCCGGCGCGCACCGCGTGCTCCATCCGTTGCTCGAGGAACGACTTGACCTCCGCGACCACGTCGTCGTAGCGAGGGTCATCCTGCATCGTGCGGGGGTCCCCGAGCATGTGCATGAGGCAGCACTCCACTCCCGTCTGCGCGACCACCCCGGCCATCTCCGGGTCGCCCCGCAGCGCGGTGACGTCGTTGAGGAGCGTGGCTCCGGCGGCGATCGCCTCGGTGGCGACGACGGCCTTGGACGTGTCGATCGAGATTCGCGCGGCCGCGCCCCGCTCGGTGAGCCCGTCGATCACGGGCAGCACGCGATGGAGCTCCTCCTCGGCCGACACGGGCGCGGCACCCGGACGCGTCGACTCGCCGCCGATGTCGAGGATCGCGGCGCCCTGTTCCTCGAGCTCGAGCCCGTGCTCGATCGCGGCGGTCGCCTCGAGGTAGAGCCCTCCGTCCGAGAACGAGTCGGGGGTCACGTTGACGACCCCCATCACCGTGAACGGAGCCTCCGCCTCGCGTCCTCTACTCATCGGGCCAGCGCCCGTGCTCCTCGAAGTAGCGGCGCGCATCCTCCTCCCGGTCCCGGTCGCGGTTGCTCTCGACGCTCATCCGGAACATCCAGTTGATCATCCACACGATCAGCGCCACCAGCAGCAGCGCCACGCCCGCGGCGGACAGCACCGTGTCGCGGTCCGCGCGGGCCGAGACGCGGCCGTGCCCGATGACGATCATCACCGCGCCCGCGACCGCGATCGCCACCGGCAGGACCCAGCGGGCGATCGTCACCAGCCACCGGCGCGAGGCATCACCGTGCTCAGGCATGTTCGCTCACGTTAGCTGGCCGCGCGCGAGGCGAATACCGAATCCGTCAGGCGATACTGTGCCGCGCGAATGGGGCGGCCCGGATCGGATTCCACCTTCACCAGGCGAACCGTGCTGGGCGCGGCCGCGGGCGGCGCGGGCGCTCTGTACGCGGGCTCGCTTCCGGCCTGGGCCCGGTTCTCGCCAACCGCCCGGCACCGGGTCCGCCGCCCGGATTCCCTCCCGTTCCCCCACCTGCCGGCCGGGACGCCGAGCATGCATCAGATCAAGCACGTCGTGGTCCTGATGATGGAGAACCACTCGTTCGACAACATCCTGGGGATGGTCCCCCACCGCGTGCGTGGGAGGGGAGCCGTGGACGGTCTGAGGGTCCACCACGGGCGGATCACGAACTCCAACCCGGGACCCGAGGGGCGGGTCCACGCCAAGCACGCGAGCACGCCCTGCCAGGTTCCACAGGAGCCCAGCCAGGCCTGGAACCCCAGCCACATCTCTTACGCAGGCGGTAGCAACGACGGCTTCGTCCGGGCAAGCGGGCCGAGCGCCATGTGGTTCTGGGACAACCGGGACCTGCCGTTCACGTATTCGCTGGCCAAGCACTTCCCGATCGGCCAGCGGTACTTCTGCTCGACCCTGTGCCAGACGTATCCCAATCGCCGCTTCTTCTTCACCGGCACGGCCTCCGGGCTGATCTCCACCAACCTGACCGAGACCAACCGGATCCGCCCAGCCAACGGCACGATCTTCGACCGCCTGGACGCCCACCACATCAGCTACGCCGTCTACTACCAGGACCTGCCGAGCTGGGCGATCGTCCCCGGGGCCGTGACGCCGGCGCGCGGACTGCGGCAGCACAAGTTCGACCAGTTCTACCCCCACGCCGCCGCGGGAAGGCTGCCCGCGTTCACGTTCCTCGACCCGAACTACAGCACCACCTCCGAAGAGGACCCCCAGGACGTGCAGGTCGGCGAGGACTTCATCGCGCGGGTGGTACACGCGCTGATGCGTGCGCCGACGTGGCGGCACACCGCGCTGTTCATCACCTACGACGAGCACGGCGGCTTCTACGACCACGTGCCGCCCCCGCGAGCGATCAAGCCCGACAACATCCCGCCGATGCTGAGTCCCGGCGATATCCGGGGCGGCTATGACCGCTACGGCTTCCGGGTGCCGCTGATCGTCGTCTCGCCGTGGGCCCGTCCCGGCTACGTCTCGAGCGTCGTCCAGGACCACACCTCGATGACCGCCTTCATCGAGCGCAAGTGGAACCTCCCCGCGATGACATTCCGGGATGCCAACGCGAACCCGATGACCGACTACTTCGACCTCCGTCACGCCGCGTTCGCCGAGCCGCCCACGCTGGCCGCGGCGCCCCCGCTCGGACCCGGCATCGCCCGCTGCCACGCCGCCGGCCTGAACCCCCCACTCCCGAGGTCGAAGAACGACGGGGCGCCAGACCGAGCGTGATCGATCTTTGGCCATATTGGCCAAAGATGCATCACGCTGCGTAGCGCCGTCCGCTCCGCCGTGACTCGCGCCAGAAGCGACTCACGCCGCGGGTCCAGCAGCACCGCGCGCTCACGCCGGAGCGGACGGCGCGAAGCTACTCGGCCGTGCCGCCTGCCAGCCCCGGCCGTGGCAGCGGCCGCGGGCCCTCGCGACCCGGTCGCTCTGCCGGCGCCGCGGGCGGGATCGGGACCTCGGGCGGAGGCGGCGCTTCGGCCCCGAAGACGTCCTCCTCGGTCTGTCCGCTCAACAGCGCCTCGAACTGCTCCTTCTCGATCGTCTCGCGCTTGACCAGGATCTCGGACAGCTTCTCCAGATCGTCCCGGTGACCATTGAGGATCTCCTTGGCCTGGACGTGGGCGGCCTCGACGATCCGCCGGATCTCGTCGTCGATCTCCCGCGCGATCTCATCGGAGTAGTCCGGCTCGGCTGAGAACTCGCGGCCCAGGAACGGCTGGCCGTGGTCGTGCCCGAACACGCGAGGCCCGAGCTTCTCGGACATCCCGAACCGCATCACCATCTGCTTGGCGGTCGCGGTGACCTTCTCCAGGTCGTTGGACGCGCCCGTCGTGACCTCGCCGAAGATGATCTCCTCGGCCGCCCGGCCCCCCAGCGTCATCGACATCGTGTCGTTGAGCTCCGCGCGCGTGGTCAGGAACTTGTCCTCGGTCGGCAGCGAGATCGTGTAGCCGAGGGCTTGTCCACGGGAGATGACCGAGATCTTGTGCACCGGGTCGGCGTTGGGCAGGAAGTGGCCGACCATCGCGTGCCCCATCTCGTGGTAGGCGGTGATCCGGCGCTCCTTGTCGGACATCACGCGGGTCTTCTTCTCCGGGCCCGCGATCACCCGCATGATCCCTTCCTCGAGCTCGTCCTGGGTGATCTCGCGCTTGCCGTTGCGGGCCGCGAGCAGCGCGGCTTCGTTCACCAGATTTGAGAGGTCCGCGCCGGTGAACCCAGGGGTCTGACCGGCCAGCGTGTCGACGTCGATCTCCCGACCCAACGGCTTACCGCGCGTGTGCACCTCGAGGATCTTCTTGCGGCCGAGCCGGTCGGGCCGGTCGACCACGATCTGGCGGTCGAACCGCCCGGGGCGAAGCAGCGCCGGGTCGAGGATGTCGGGCCGGTTGGTGGCCGCGATCAAGATGATGTTGTCCTTCATCTCGAACCCGTCCATCTCGACGAGCAGCTGATTGAGCGTCTGCTCGCGCTCGTCGTGGCCCCCGCCGAGACCCGCGCCGCGGTGGCGCCCGACCGCGTCGATCTCATCCATGAAGATGATGCAGGGGCTGTTCTGCTTGGCCTGCTCGAACAGGTCGCGCACCCGCGAGGCACCGACCCCGACGAACATCTCGACGAAGTCGGATCCCGAGATCGAGAAGAACGGCACGCCCGCCTCGCCGGCGACCGCGCGGGCCAGCAGCGTCTTTCCGGTGCCGGGCGGCCCGTACAGGAGCACGCCCTTGGGGATTCGCGCCCCCAGGGCCTGGAATTTCTTCGGATTTTCCAGGAACTCCTTGATCTCGTGGAGCTCCTCCACGGCTTCGTCGACCCCCGCGACGTCGCGGAACGTGATCTTCGGCGAGTCGACCGACATTCGCTTCGCCCGCGACTTGCCGAACGACATCACCTTCGATCCGCCGCCCTGGACCTGGTTCATCAGGAAGATCCAGAACCCGATGAAGATCACGAACGGCAGGATGTAGGTGAGCAGCGACAGCCAGCCGTTGGAGGCCTTGCCCTGGATGTCGAAGTTGCTCTGGTCCGCGACGTACTTGTGGGCGTCGTTGATCAGGGCAGGCGCGTAGGAGTCCGGGAACCCGACGGAGTACTTCTGGTTGCCGTACTGCGGCAGCAGCTGCACGTCGGCGGTGTTGTCCTTCTCCTTGAGGGTGAGGCTCTTCACCTGGCCGGTCTGCAGCTGGGTGATGAGGTTGCCGAACGAGTAGTGCGGCGAGTGGCTCGAGTTGCCGATCAGCTTCTGGGCGAAGAACGCCAGCACGACCACAATCAGGATCGGGAAGGCGGCGCTCTTGAAGAACCTGCTCATAATGGTCTTTCGCGGTTGCAGCGCCGACGCCGGCCGGCGAATCGCCTAGCGTAGCAGGTGGTTTTCGCCGTCTGGGCGGGCTGCAGAGGGGGTTTCACTGTTTCAACGCCGCCACGTAGGGCAAGTTGCGGTAGCGCTCGGCGTAGTCCAGGCCATACCCGATCGCGAACCGGTTGGGAATCTCGAAGCCCACGTACCTGGTAGGTAAATCGACCTTTCGGCGCTCGGGCTTGATCAGCAGGGCGCAGACCTCGAGCGACCGGGGGTCGCGACCGGCCAGATTGCGCATCAGGTACTGGAGGGTGAGGCCCGAGTCCACGATGTCCTCGACGATCAGCACGTCGCGCCCGTCGATCGCGGCGTCGAGATCCTTGAGGATCCGCACCACCCCCGAGGACTTGGTCGCCGAGCCGTACGAGGCGACCGCCATGAAGTCGACCTCGACCGGGATCGTCAGGTGGCGCATCAGGTCCGAGACGAAGAACACGGCGCCCTTCAGGACGCCGACCAGCACGAGGTCCTTGCCCTCGTAGTCGCGCGAGATCTCCGCGGCCAGCTCCCGGACCCGCCGCTCCAGGTCCTCGGCCGGCACCAGCGTTTCCCCGATCGCGTGGTCGCCGTCCACCTGTATCTACTTTAAGGGGGAGTGACGGTCGCGCGGCGACCGACCTCGCTCGTCCGTCGCACGAAGCGCAGCATTCCCCGCTCCGCCACCGCGCGCACGCCGGGCAGGTCGAGCATCGTCGTGCCCTGGTCGGACATCTCCGCGACCTCCTCGGCGCGGCGGGCCACGCCGGCTGCCGGGCCGCCGGCCGCGATCTGCTCGCGCCCGGTCAGGGTCTCGTCGACCAGGGCATCGAGCACCGCGCCCTCGTCCCTCAGCACCGCGGCCAGCGCCAGCACGTTGGCCACGGCGCCGGGGTGCACGGCGCTCAGCGCGGGCACCAGGCCGGCCCTGACCCGACCGCGCGCGTATGCGTCGGTCGCGTTGGTCTCGTCCTCGACCCAGCCGAGCCCCCGCTCCCGGCAGTAAGCGGCGGTCTCCTCACGGGTGAAGCCGAGCAGCGGGCGGACCAGCCGCCCCTCTCGCGGGCTCATCCCGAACAGGGCCCGGCGGCTGGGCGAGGATGCGAGCCGGTAGAGGATGGTCTCGACCTGGTCGGTGGCGGTGTGCCCGGCGGCGACGTCGGCCTCGCGCCCGACCGACAGCTGGGCTGCCGCCCCGTAGCGCTGATCCCGGGCCCAGGCCTGGAGGTTGCCCGACTCCGGCCGCCGGGGCCGCCGCACCTCGAGCCCGACCTCGAGCCGCTCGCACAGCTCGGCGCAGTGACGCTCGTCGGCGATGGCGGCGTCCCGCAGCCCGTAGTTGACGTGCAGAGCCTCCACCGCGGGCGCGCCCGCGATCCGGACCGCCAGGTCGAGCAGGCAGGTGGAGTCCCGGCCGCCGGACAGGAGCACGACCACCGGCCTGGAATCGGCGAGCAGGCCCTCGCCGCGCACCCGGTCGGCGATCGCCGCGGCGTTCACTCTTCTCCCCGCTGGCGAGCCAGGAAGATCTCGACCGACTCGGTGAACCCCTTCAGGCGCACCTCCGCGATCCGCTCGAACTCCAGGTGGGGCCCGCCGCGCTCGACCAGCGGCCGGGTCACCAGCACCTCCCCGCCGGCGGACCGCGCGGCCACCCGGGAGGCGATGTTGACGTCGCGCCCGTAGTAGTCGCCGTCGCGGTACAGCGCCTCGCCGTAGTGGATTCCGATCCTCGGCAAGGGCGGGTCGCTCTGCAGCTGCTGGAAGCCCACCGCCCAGTCGGTCAGCGCTCCCGGGTCGGACCCCACGATCATCACCTCGTCGCCGATCGTCTTGATCACGCGCGCGTCGTCGGGGAGCGTGGTCTCGACCGCCTCCACGAATCGCTCGACCGCGTCCACCGCCTCGAGCTCGCCCTCCTCCTCGGTCAGCCGGGTGTAGCCGGCCAGGTCGGCGAACGCGATCGCGACCTTCAGCCGTCCCAGGTCGGCCGCGTCCCCGTCGAGGTCGGACTCCATGTGCCCGACCACGTCCTGCTCGACGAAGTGCTGGAGGTAGCGCTGATGGACCTGGTCCATCACCGGCGAGGCGAGCGGCAGCAGCTCGCGGGTGATCGCGAGCATCTCGTCGGCCATCTCGATCCCGCTCGCGCCCGATCGCATCAGCGGCTCGTGCACATACAGGTGGAACAGCCGGACCTCCGCGTCCGCGACCTGGGCCATCGCCTGGCCGTACACGCGCACCAGCTGGAGCATCGCAACCAGCGGGAGCCCGGCGTCGAGCACGGCGGCCACGTAGCGGAGCAGCTGGACGTCCTGGGATGAGAGCGACTGGGCCTGGGCCGGATTCATCCCGAGCGCCGAGACCACGCGCTCGACCAGCGCGGGCTCGAGCCCGGTCTCACGGGCGGCCTGGCGGACCGTGTACTCCCGATCGTCGACCGAGGGAAACAGCTCATCGATGTAGCCGAAGGCGAGCCGTCCCTCCTCCGTGGCGCGGCGGATGTCCTCGAGCGGGTGCCCGCGCTCGCGCAGGCGAGCCACGATACGGGCGTGGCTGACCGCGGCGGGCGGCCAATTGCCGTCGCCGTCGTACTGCGGGATCAGGCCCTCGCGAGCCCAGCGCCGCAGCGTCCCGGCAGACACGCCGGCCTTGGAGGCAGCCTCCTGCAGGGAGACGCCCCCGCGCACCGATCTCGTACGTGTGTTCGCCACAGACTCATGCTCCCATACGCATCGCGCGCCCCTACACGTTGACGGCGGGACCTCGAGTGAGAGACGAGGTCCCGCCGTCCGCGGGCGTTACGGCCCGCTGCGTCGGCCGTTGGCGCTCGTCTCGTTTCCGGCGGCGCCTCGCAGTGCGCCCCGGGCATCCCCGGCGGCGCTCTACGTTCCGGCCTGGTGCCTTGCTCGTTGGCGATAGGTCTACTCGCCCCGGCCGGCGATGTCAATGCCCTCGGGATGATTTTCGTTCGCGATCGAACGGCCGCCGCCGAGTTCACTCCTCGAGGTGCGGATAATCGGCCGCGATCATCTCCCGGTAGTGCCCGAACAGCGGCTTGGTGATGGGGATGATCTGAAGCGCGGCCTTGACGTCGCCGCCGGCCTTGATCCGTCGCCGAGCGATCGCGATCGCCACGTTCTCCTTGCCCTGGAAGTAGCGATTGGCCGTCTCCGAGGTCATCGACATCTTCACCTTGGGCTCCCAATGGATGTCGTCCGACCACTCCCAGGCCAGGTTGCCCTCGCCCGGCCGCCCCGCTCGGATGTTGACCACCATCTCCAGATCGGTGAACTCGAACCGCTGGGGCGTATCGGCCTCGCGCAGCCGGGGCCCCATCTCCGGATCCTCGCTCATCAGCGTGAACGTGCGGTTCATCACCTCGATGAACTCGTCCGGGGAGGAGAACGCGCTCATAGCAGCCCGGCCCGTCGCGTCATGGCGGCGGAGTCTAGTTCTGATACGTGTTCGCGCGTGTGACCGGCACCGTCCACCTGCATCCGACCGCTCCCCTCGCCGAGCGGGTGCTGCTCCCCGGCGATCCCGGCAGGGCGCTGCTGCTCGCACAGACGCTGCTCGCCGATCCCGTGATGTTCAACCACCACCGGGGCCTGTGGGGATACACGGGGGCTGGACCCGACGGCGAGCCGGTCACGGTTCAGAGCACCGGGATCGGCGGCCCCAGCGCGGCGATCGTGATCGCGGAGCTCGCCGAGCTGGGCGCGCGGCGCCTGCTCCGGGCGGGGACCTGCGGGGCGCTGATCCCGGAGCTCGAGCTGGGAGACCTGGTGATCGCGACGGAGGCGATCTCCGCCGACGGGACCAGCCGCGCCCTGGGGGCGGCCGCGGGGCTCGAGCCGGCCCCGCAGCTGCGCGCCGCCCTGGTGCAGGCCGGCGAGCCGCGGGCGCGGGCGGGCCCGGTGGTGTCGACCGACCTCTTCTACGACAGTCGCGAGGGCGAGGAGGAGCGATGGATCGCGGCCGGCGCGGTCGCGGTGGACATGGAGACCGCGACGCTGTTCGCGCTGGCCGCGCGGCGAGGGCTCCAGGCCGCCTCGCTGCTGCTGGTGTCGGACCTCCTGCTGGGCGGGCGCACGCGGATCGAGCCCGGCGCGCTGCGCGAGGGCGAGCGCCTCCTCGGGACGGTCGCCCTGGCGGCCCTAGCCGGCTGACTCGCTCCGGGCGGCGGCCGCCGGCTCCTCGACAACGGCGGCCTGCTGATCGAGCCGGCCCTCAAGGTGGCTCAGCTTCTGCTCCACCCGATCGAGGCCGTCCTCGATCCCCTCGAGGCGCTGCGAGACCGACCGCAGCCGCCGCGTCAGACGCGCCAGGTCGCTCGCCGAGGGGAGATTGAGCGCGCTCAGCGCCGCCTCCTGGGCGTGGGTCGCCCGCTCGCGGGTCTGGAGCGCCGCGGTCAGCGCCCCGCTGACGACGGGATTCTCGAGCAGCTCCTGAGCGAGCTTGCCGATCGCCTCCTCGCCCTGCCGGGTCACCCGGCGCAGCCCGCTGTCTTCGCTCGACTCAGCCATGACGCGGGCACTGTAGCGCCCCCACGGCGCCGTCGTGGCGATGGCGGCGTGTCCGCACACAGTCTCAGGTTCAGCTCGAGAGTTAGCCTAGGGTCGCAAGCCCCATCCGAGCACCCCCGGAACCCCCGCTTCGGCGTCCCGGGCGCCTCCGATGGCAGTTTCGCCCGTCCAGCCACGTTGTCTTGCCTACAGTGCTCGGCCTGATGGGCCGATTGATGCAGTGTCGCTGCCAGACCCCCGGTGATGGATATGCTGCGCGTGCTCTCCTCAGCAGAAACGCCGAGTTCACCCGTAAAACCTCATCTTTCCCCGACGGTTCCTCGTTGCAAACGTCGATGGCAGCCGTTAGCTTGCCTTGCATCGCCGCAGTTGGGCGCGGCGTGGGTTCCATGCCGGGAGGAGTCTGGTCAGCTTGTCCACAACCCGTAAGCTGAAAACCGCCGTCGTCTCGCTGGCGACGGTCTTCGCGGTTATGGGCATCGCCGCGATCCCGTCGGCGTCCGCCGACCAGTGCACGGTGACGGTGACGCTGGTCACGGGACAGACGGAGAGCTTCAGCGTAAACGTCCCGGCCGGCACCCCGCCGTCGGCGATGGTCCCCGCCGGCGTCGGCCCCGTCAAGTCGGTGAGCGCCTCATGCGCGCCGACCACCCCCACGGTGACCACGCCGGCCCCCACCACCCCGGCGACCACCCCGTCGACGCGGCACAACGGCTCGGGTTCCAAGAAGGGCGGCGGCGCTCACCGCGGCTCGGGCGGTTCGCGGGGGACGACCGGTACCTCCGGACCCACGGGCCCCTCCAAGCGCAAGGGCACGAGCGGGCCGAGTGGACCCACAGGCTCAAGCAAACCTTCAGGCTCGGCGAAGCCCTCGGCGCCGAAGGGCCCGACCGGTCCCGGCGTCCCCACGGCCGCCAACCCGACGTTCTCGTTCGCGCTCCCGGGTCCGGCGCCGATGGGCGTGCCGAACTTCTTTATCGACGCGTTCCGGATCCCGCCGTTCCTGCTCCCGATTTACCAGGCGGCCGGGATCGAGTACGACGTGCCGTGGCAGGTGCTGGCGGCGATCAACGAGATCGAGACCGATTAC
>Ga0209577_10002822_pt1 | contig 16472 bp, 13 predicted proteins | sample GraSoiAngelo_109_FD_185874 | JGI IMG/M metagenome (GOLD analysis project Ga0209577, IMG submission 185874) | Grasslands soil microbial communities from the Angelo Coastal Reserve, California, USA - 14_0903_12_20cm (SPAdes) (version 2) | ecosystem: Environmental > Terrestrial > Soil > Grasslands...
GAAGTTCAATCGCCTGGTTGCCAAACCGGGGGAGACACTGCCGTTAGAGGGCGTGGATGCAAAAGTCATTAGTTCGGATGGCGCGCTGATTGAAAAGCCCCTCAGTGGAGGAGGCGGCAAAAACGCCAGCTGCAATGCCGCGCCAAAGTATCCTGCGGATCAAACGGAAAATGGGCGGTCGCTGGGCGTGCTTTTCACCTTTGGAAAATTGCGAATCCTCGATTTGGGCGACCTGACTTCCGACAAGGAAGTGCAGCTGGTGTGTCCGGTGAACAAGCTCGGAACCGTGGACATCTACGTGGTTTCGCATCATGGTTCGCTTACAAGCAACAGTCCTGTGTTTTTGAATGCCATCGCGCCGCGCGCGGCGATAATGGATAACGGCGCTTCGAAAGGAGGCGCGCCATCCTCCTGGGACGCCGTCGAAAAGTCGCCGCGGATTGAAGATTTGTGGCAATTGCACTATGCGAACGAGGGAGGCGCAGCTCACAATGTTGCCGACTATTTCATCGCCAATCCTCTCGGCCCTGACGCGGGAAACTATTTGAAGCTGACCGCGTGGCCGGATGGGAGCTTCGAGGTCTTCAATCCCCGGACGAAGCAGACAAAGCATTACGCGCACGCGAACTGAAATGTCCAAGAGAAGGACCGGAAAATTCAGGAAGCGTCGTAGGACTGTTAATTAATTACAGTAAGACTGAACACAAACCTCGGCAATTTTAGTCTAGCTAAACCACAGCTTTAAATCTTCCAGATTGACACTACCTGCACGGCTCCTAATTTCTGTCCGCGCGGTCATGCAAAAGACCGATAGCGAGTATTGAGCGAGCGAATCGCTCCGAGTTGTGGTTGTGTCCCGCACAGGTTTTGCTTGGGGAAAATACAGCGAGATGGTCGAGCTGGGCGGCGCCGCCGGGCGTGTCCCTGAACTGCGTTCGGCCAGATCGCGATGTCGTGCGAATCCCCGCGCGTGTGCCGCACCAAGTCCTACTCGACGGCGGAAAGGAATTGACTTACCTCGTGATAAAAGTGAAGGGCTATCAGCTCGGATGGAGAATTCTTTGTTAAGCTTCAGGCGCAGACCCTATTACAACGAGCGCCACGGTCGTTGGCGAGCCAGCCAGCGGCAACTGAAATTCCACCAGCCACTGGTCGCCTTCATCCAAATGGAAAACGGAAAGGGGTGACTTCGGATGATCCTCGGGCGGGCCGAGACTCCACACCGAAGGATGATTGGAACCGGTAGCCTTACGGCTTAGAGCCAGGGTTTGATCGATCGTGACCGTTGCGGCATCCTGATCGTCGGCTGCAGGAGAGGCGAGCACAAAATCACGCTGCGGAGCCACGCCCATGTGATTCCCGTTATCCGGCAAGAGCGCGTACCGAAGCGTGTAAACGCCAGGCTTGATCAACTGTTTGCGATAATCCTTCACGGCGTTGGGCAGGCGAATCGCGCCCACAAGCGTTCCCTGAGCCAGCTGCGGATAGACCACACCGAGAGTCTGTGGAGCATTTGCTTTTCCGGGAACGGCTTTGCCAAGCCAGATGTCACACAGGGGGCCGCTGGGCCCGGTGACGCGAATGCCAGCGAAAGACAGAGCGGTTCTAACGGCTGCGGCTAATTCGTTGGGAGGCGCTTCGTTGAGGGGTTCGGCTTTGTAGCTTTGCGCGAAGGCGCTCCCTGCGGCCAAGAGCAGGGCGAGCGACAGTAAGAAAGCATACAACAACTGCCGTGTCCGAAACGCTTCCATTGGCGAGCACCTCAGAAGGGAAGAATTGGATTTAGCGCGCGTCTTTGGCCACGTCCGTGACAGCTTCGCTCTTTTGACCACGAGCCCGCCCGAGGCACCACCTCCAAAAGACGCAAATTATACCGACCCCTCGGGCGAGCTTCTCGCTCAACAACAGTTCTTACAATGTTCCAGATTCAGACCGCTTCCAGGTTTCCCTGGGTTCAGACGGCAAACGTTCCCACAAAGGCGCTCCGGCGGTTGGACTCGTTCCACGTGCTGCCGAGATGCTTGCCGCTGTAGGACGAGCGGCTGGCAACGGCAGGCATCGCATGGGTCAAATGCGAAACCAGCGGCTCGTAGTAAACGTCTTCGTTGTGGCAAATCTCGTCGGTGTCCATGATCGCGCGCGTATTGATTTGCGCAAGGTCGCCGACTTGGAGTGACGCGACTCCGTGCTTGCTCCCGTCTACCGTGAACCGAATGGGCAAAGCTTCGGTGGCAACGACAGTGCTCAGAAGTTTGCCTGCCTGCGCTTGGGCAAAGCCAACGAGCGCTTCACGCTGCGCAGCGCTGGCGCGCTGGTCAACGATCAGTACGGCTTTGGCGGGCAGAGGATTGCTGAAGGCGTCGCCGAGGGTTGCGCTGGCGCGCACCACCGCGGCGACACTCAATCCATCGAGGGGAACATTTGCCCAGTTGCCCTTATCCACGTGCCACGCAAGGACCGCTTCCTGACCAGTTAAATTGACTTCGGAATTGGCGAAGCAAGGACCGGTGTAAACATCCGCGGTCCGCGACTCGATGTATTCGCCCGACACATGCCCGGCTGGCTGGCCCGCCCGCGTACAAGTGGGCAGAGCAAACAAAGCCCCTGCCAGAAGTAAGGACGATAGACTACCCTTCGATATCATTTTCACTACCTCCCTTGATTTCCCTAAAGCCTGTCTGAACTCTATTCTCTCATTCCAACGTTTTGCGTTCCAATTCACATTTTCTATTTGACGACTCACCCGTTCGCGGAGGTGAACCCGCGAGAAACTCTAAGTCGTTTCGCAACACGAACGGCCCGGGCGGCACTTCTCCGTATTGGCAAAGTGCCCGTCCGGTCCCACTAGTGATTGCGTTTGCGCGCACCAGAAAGGACCAGTGGGCATTGAAGCAGCCTTCTCTTCCGCCGAAATAATGTCCAAGCTGTTGGCCGGAGCGTCTCCGCCTTCGTAAAACATTTTCTTCTCACGCAGACGATGGCACACCGTAGCGTTCTGCACGAGTTCAGTCAGGGTCGGCATGGCTACGCTTCTCCTTTCACGGCGGCAAGCAAGGCGCGTTTGACGGCCACTTTCGCGAGCTTCACCTTGTAACCATTCTGGCTGAGGGGTTTTGCGCGGTTGAGAGCCGCCTCGGCCGCGCTGGCGGCTGCGCTCTCGTTTATAGATTTGCCAGTCAGCTCCTTTTCCGCTTCCTTAGCTTGCCAAGGAATCGGTGCGACGTGACCGAGCACGATCCTGCCTTCCGTGACTTTGCCGCCTTCCAGTTTGACCGCGACGGCGGCAGCGGCGAGTGGCCAGTCGAGTGCTGTTTTGTGACGCACTTCGTACGTGGCGCTGCGGAGACCGCGAGAGGAAGCGGGGATCACGATGCCCGCGAGCATCTCGTTGGGCCGGAGGACGTTCTCACGTTCGCTATCGGATTTAGGAATGACAAAAAAGTCTGGGGCCCTGACTTCGCGCTGACCTTTAGGGCCGACCAGTTGCAGCTTTGCGCCAAGTGCGATCAATGCCGGCGCCAAGCTCGAGGGATTCACGAAATACGCCGGGCCGTTGTTGCCGAGTATGGCGTGGTAGCGATTCTCACCTTCCGGCACGAGCGATTTCCCGTTTTCATCTTTGGCCAGCAGACCGTAGCCATTGCGGAAATACCAGCAGCGCGGGCGCTGGCAAAGATCGCCGCCAACGGTGCCCATGGCGAGAATCTGCGGACTGCTAATGCCTTGAGCCGCGTGCGCAAGAGCAGGGAACTCAGATCGAATGGTCTTGTCTTCGAGGAGTTCGTTCATGGTAACGAGCGCGCCGATGGTCACGCCTTCCGCGTTCGAATGAATGCCATTCAAGCCTTCCACATTCTTGATATCCACGACGCGCTTCGGCGTGACGACGTACTCTTTCATCAGGCTGATTAAATCGGTGCCGCCCGCCAGCACAGCCGCATCGTCCCAGCTGGAGCCAAGCAGGCTGATCGCTTCCTGTCGAGTGCTCGCATGAGCGTATTCAAAACGTTCCATTACGCCACCGCTCCTTTCGTCTCCAAAGCTGCGAACACTTTGTCAGGCGTGAGCGGAAGCGTGGGAACGCGCACGCCAATGGCGTTGGCCACGGCGTTCGAAATGGCGGCACCCGGCGAAATCACCGGCGGCTCACCAAGCCCGATCACCCCGCGCTCGTCGTAGCCCGGGCCGGTCATCATGTGCACGACAATGTCGCCAAAGTCGCCGATGCCTGCGAGTTTGTAGAATTCGAGGTCGGCGTTCAGGCAGCGGCCAGTCTGCTCGTCCATGATTTTTTCTTCGAAGAGCGAGTAGGTGATGCCCATAATGCAGGCGCCGTACACCTGGCTCTCGGCCGTCTTCAGGTCAATGATGAGGCCGCAATCCTGCACGGCGACCAGTTTGTCCACGTGAACGATGCCAGTTTCCGTATCCACGCTGACTTCCGCCATCTGCGCGCCGCCGACCCCGCTCGAAAGTAGATCGTCATTGCCGCGCTGCCGCTGGCCTGTGCCGGTGATGGGCGTTGTGCCGAGCTTCGCACACGCTTGCTTCCAGAAAATGGCTTTGCTCGGATTGCCTTTGACGCGAATCTCACCGTCGACGGCTTCGAGGTCATCGGGCTTGGCGTCGAGGGAAGGAGCGACTTTTTCAAGCAGCTGATTAAGAGCAGCCGTTGCCGCGCGGCGAGTAGAGGAACTGACACCGCCAACCGTCGTGGAACCGCCAGAGGCTCCGTCCGCAGGATATTTCGAATCGCCGATATTCACTTTAACGGCTTCGAGCGGCAATCCCATGGTTTCCGCGGTGATGATGCCGATTACGGTGCGCGTGCCGGTGCCTAAATCCTGCGAGCCAAGCGATACCGACACGGAACCATCGGGCTGAATGACGCAGTTGCAATTGCTGGGATGGCCTGCGCCACCCCAGGTGTGCATGGAAACGCCGAGCCCTTTTTTGATTGGCCCGGATGTTTTATCGCCTCGCGGATGCCACTTGCTCTTCCAATCCATCAGTTGCGAGGCCTTTTCCAGTTCGGCCGAATACGTTTTGGCGAGCTGCCCGGTCATCTGGATGTTTTTCTGCAGCAGGTCAACCGGGTCCATGCCCAGCTTCGCCGCCAAGTCGTCGAGCGCTGACATCGTAATCACGCACATCTGGGGGTGATTCGGAGCGCGCCACGCGCGAGCCGGCCCAATATTGGTCAGCACCGCCGTATGCTTGACGCGGCGGTCGGGAATGCGAACGACATACGGCAAATTGGGCGCCCCGCCTTGTGCATCGGGACCTCCCGTGCCCCAGGATTCCGACTGCCACCCAACCAGCGTCCCGTCCTTCTTCGCGCCTACTTTGACTTTTGCATACATCGAGGGGCGCTCGCCGGCGGCCATCAATTCCTGGTCGCGCTCGAGCATCATCTTTATGGGACGCCCCGCTTTCTTGGCGAGCCGCGCGCAGGCGAGTCCCCAGCTGTCGGCGCCGAATTTGCTTCCGAACCCGCCGCCCATCACCGGTGTGAGCACTCGCACTTTGTCGGCGGAGCTGACGATATTCGCTTTAGCGATTTCACCTGGAATGCCGCTAACGTTTTGCGTGGAAGCGTACAACGTAAGGTCGTCGCCGTCCCATTCCGCTACTTGTCCATGGGCCTCGAGGCAGCAATGCGTGATGACGGAAGCGCCGTACTCGCCTTCGCTGATCACTTCGGCTTGTTGCAAGGCTTGATCGGGATTCCCGTCGGTCTGCTCAGCGAGTTGCTTGGTGTGTTCGCCGGCCTTTGAAGGGGCGACGTCAGAGACGAGATGAGGAAGTTTTTCGTAGCGAACCTGAATCCGGCGGGCCGCGTCGCGCGCTTGCTCTTCGGTTTCTGCGGCAACGGCCGCGACTTCATGCCCAACCCAGAATACTTCTTTGCCGGGCTCGGTCATGATTTCAACGGCTTTCACGCCCGGCATTTTTTCGGCGGCGCTGGTGTCGATGCTCACCACTTTGGCATGCGCGTACGGCGAAAAAACCATTTTGCCGTGCAGCATGTTCGGGCGATTTACGTCGTAGCTGTACTTGATGCGGCCCGCAGACTTCCAGGGACCGTCAAGTCGCGAAATGCGCCTGCCAATCAAGCTGCATTTGTCGGTGGGAGGCCAGTGATAATCAGCCATCAGGCGTGCCCTCCTTTCATGGACATTGCCGCTTGGACAACGGCGTTTCGAACGCCCACATAGGTTCCGCAACGGCATAGATTGCCCCCGAGCGCTTGCTTCATCTCTTCGAGGGTTGGATTGTGATGGGAATCGAGGTAAGCCTTGCAGGACATGACAAAACCGGGGGTGCAGAAGCCGCATTGTTGCGCATCGTTTTCCACAAACGATGCAGAAACGGCGTGTAATTGCCCTTCGGGAGCAAGGCCTTCGATTGTCCGGATATCTGCGCCAGGCTTTCCGCCGCGGTCTGCAACCTCAATCGCCAGGACGCCACAAGCGTACGTGGGTTTGCCGTTGACGATGATCGTGCATGCGCCGCAGGTGCCGCGGTCGCAAACTTTCTTTGCGCCAGTGAGGTCAAGATGATTCCGAAGAGCATCGAGCAGGGTTACGCGAGGCTCAATAGTCAGCTTCTTCGCTTCGCCGTTGACGCGCAGAGTCATTGTCGCCGGGCCGGGGCCAATCACTTTGGCGGAGCCGACGACCTCGGGCTCTGGCACAGTGGTTGTCGCGGCCGACGCGAGCTGGTGGCCGGCAAGAACTTGCGCGGTGGCGGCAACGCCGGTACCACCGACTAGCTTGACGAATTCACGTCTTCGAAGAGCCCGCTTTTTGTCGAGTTCTTCCTTGGACTTGGATTCGGGGTCTTTGGGATCTTCTTTTTTGGCCATGCGGTGACCTCCGGGATGTCTTCAAGAAATGCCGGGACAACGTTTGGGGCCGAGTGTAGGGCGCCTCGCCGGCGCCAAGCGAGTATACGCTGGCTTTGGTGCAAACGAAAATCCTGCACTTGCTGAGCTAAGCCACGTCAATCGCCGTCCGATTCGCGCCAGTGGTATCGTAGGAACCGGCGCGGGTAACGTCAAATTGAAAATCCTGCATAACCGATTTAGCGGGACTAAACATTGATTTCTGCTTCTTTTTGGTCAGGAAGCGCCCGGACCGATGGCCACGACAAAATAGCTCGCGGGCGTTTCGCCCGCGTTTTTAATCCCATGCTCATCGTTGGAACTGACAAAGCCTAGCGACCCTGGTCCGAGCCGCGTGGTGTTGTTGTTGACCGTGATATCCACGGTGCCCTCCCGAATGAGCCACATTTCGGAATGGGCATGACGATGGGGTGGGTGCGGCGAGCCGCCAGGAGGGAGCGTGGTCTCGTGCGCCTCGAGAGACTCCCCGGTGACAAGTTTTCCCTTAAGCACAGCGCGGGTCGCCGCGGTGCTCGAGGTATGAACCGCAAGCTTGCTGAACGGGTACATCGCTGAAGGCAGGGAGGCCTGTTGTTCCGACACCGACGGGGCTCCCTGAAGGCGAAGCAAAACAGAGGGAAACAGCAAACATAACTCACGGCGTGTCAGGCACATGCTTCCTCCTTTTTTGCTGGCTTGCTGGAATCAACAGAGATGGGGCTGCGCCGGAAGGCTTGCGCTCTTCTCAACTGCCTTTCTCGCTCATTCCAAATTCAAATTTGTGATACGGCTGCCTTGGCCATTTCGAGCGTTACGCGCTGTTTCTGCCGGTACGCGGTGTTGGCCATGTGCGCCGCAATCGCGGAGCGGTAGCCAATCTCCACGTTGGCATTCGGAGTTTGCCGGCTGCGGATGCAATCGATCCAGTTGGCCATGTGGTTTTGATTCTTCGATTCGCCAGTGAGCGCAACTCCCTCGGGCCGATTCACTTTCTCAGGATAATAATGCAAACTTTCCCCGGACCTGCCGGTCACCATGTCGGTGACGCCCATAATGTGTTCAATGGTGCCGTCGCTTCCAAGCAATCGTTCGCCAAGTCCGTAGTGTTTATTGTTGAAAGTCGACTGCCATGTGACCACCACGTCCTGTGGATATTCGAGTGTCACCACGATCGTGTCCGGGACCTCGCGTCCATCTTTTTCGGAGAAGATTCCGCCGCTCATGCACGCCGCCGTGGGCTCTGGCAGATCGAGCGCTGTTTGTATCCACGCAATTTGGTGCACCATGTTTTCTGTAACGTTTCCGCCTGAGAATTCCCAGAACAATCTCCAGTTGATGAACTTGTAGGGATCAAATCCGCGGTCGGGCCGCCCGTTGAGAAATGCTTTCCAATCTACATTTTGTGCCGTGCAGTCCGAAGGCACTTGACGCACCCATTGGCCTTTTCCATGCGGAGTGTTGCGGCTCATCCAGGATTCGACTTGCGTGATTTTTCCAGCCAGGCCGTCCTTGATCCACTTGCGTGTATCCGCCAGCGAGCCGGAACTTTCGTGCTGTAACCCAACCTGCACAACCCGGTCGGATTTCTTCGCCGTCGCCAGACACTCTTCCACCTCGGGAATCGACCAGGTCATCGTTTTTTCACAATAGAGGTCCTTTCCCGCGGCGATGGTGTCCATAAAGTGCTTCGCGTGAATGTGAAGAGGGCTGGCCACAATGACGCCGTCAAGGTCTTTCATATCCAGCAAACGCCGGTGATCGTCAAACGTCTGAATACCCGGAGCCATCTGTTTGGCGGCATCGCGCCGCCGCGAGTAGACGTCAGCAATAGCCACGAGTTGCACGTTGGGCACTTGCAGGATCTCCTTGAGCAGCTCTTCGCCGCGGCCGCCCACGCCGATCATTCCCACGCGAACGCGGTCGTTGGCGCCGAGCACCGTGGCAGGCGGACAGGCCGCCAAAGCCGCAGCGCCGATCGCCGCCTGTCTTAGGAATTCACGTCTCGTGTTCGTTGTCATGTCCCATTCACCTGAAAAATAGATCTTGCAAGCAAATCCTCATGAATGCTTTTGCTTTGCAGCTGTGCTCGAAAGATATCGTGTAATGACACGGGCGAAATCCGCGATGGCCAGTTCCGGCTCTTCAATTTCGGGATGCCAAGCCTTTTCCCATTCGAATGAATAGAAGCCCGTGTATCCGATTCCAGCAAGCAGCTCGACCTGTCGTTTCACAGGAACGTCGCCGCGGCCGGTGAGGACATAATTATCTTGGCCGCCTGCCAGGCGCGCGTCCTTCAAGTGCGTGTGACGGATGTATTTTCCAAGCTGTCGAACGGTGGCCTCGGGGTCTTCCTTGCCATCCACGAACGTGTTGTGAGCATCCCAAAGCAAGGCAACGTTCGGGGAAGCGGCTTTTTCTAGAATATCTCGCAGCACAGGGGAGGTTGTGAAATCGCCGTGCGATTCCAGGATGACCGTTACGTTCTTAGGTCCGGCATAATCTCCCAATTCGCGCAACGAGCCGGCAATGTGCTCGACTGCGGCGGCTTGCGGCCCGACCAGAGTGTTGCCGAAAACGCGCACGTAAGGCGCGCCCAGCCGCGAAGCCAGATCAATGAATCGCCGGGCATCGGCAAGCTGTTTCTCGTGTTCCGGGCCCGTATCGTGCATGTTGGCAGAACTGCTCACGCAAGAAATGCGCAGCCCACGGCTTGCAATTTCTTTTTTGGACTGTTCGAGCTGTTCATCCGCAAATTCCCGGCGCGACGGGAGGTCCATCGTTCCTTGCATACCGCGCAACTCAACCGCTGCGAAGCCATTCTGCTGGGCGAAATCCAGAATTTGGAGCCATTTCCAGGCAGGGCATCCGAGAGTCGAAAAGCCGATAGGCAAACGCTCGCCGGTGGCCCGAGCGACCTGCGGCAGTGCCGCAAGAAGGACTGCCAGGCGCTCAAGAAAATCCCGTCGTGCTAAAGGATTCGCGGACATGGGCGTAAACGGAACACCATCTATTAATTTCGAAGCTCGTGTTGAGCAAGGGCCTTGTTTGGGCCTTCTTTATTTCGGCAAAAAACGTTCCGGCGATTAAGTGCCCAGCCCAGCAGCTTCTTGCAATTCCTTCTTCATTCCGGCCCAGCTCTGGCGCGTCGACTCCTCCGGCGTACCGGCGCCGCGCCAGTGAGTTTCCAAACTAACCGCAAAGTGGTAGCCGTCTCGCTTTAACGCTTTGAATTGGCCAATCCAATCGATGCTGCCGCCGCCCATCGGCGTCCAAGCATATTTTCCGTCCGGCTTTTTCACGGAGTCCTTGCAATGGCAATGGCCGATACGATCCTTCGGCAACAGGTTGTAGCCGTCGGGATACGGAATCTCGCCGAGCTCCGAAGCGTTTCCGGGATCCCAATTCAACATGAGGTGCGGTGACTGCACGGCGCTGAGAACTTTGACGGCTTCTGCGCCTGTGGCTGTGTTGCACGAAGGTTCGTTTTCCAAGACCAGCAGCACTCCCTTTTGCCCCGCCTTGTTGGCCGCGTCCAGCAACTTTTCGTTGATGGCCGCGCGATACGGGGTTTGCTCGTCCAGCCGCCAAAAGTCGAAGCAGCGCACACGATCCGTGTTGAACGCTTTGGCTAGCTCAATGCTGCGCTCAAGGACTTCATCTTGCTGTTCGAAAGGGAAATCAGCGTTGAATTGGTCGCGCTTCGGGCTGAATTTCGATTGTGGCGCGTTTGGCCAATCCACTTTGAATAAAGGGCTGGCGATATCTGTAACGCGGAGCTTGTTCTTTTCCAGGATGCGGCGTGCCTCTTCGACCTCTTTTGCGTCAAGCTTCAGGATGTTCTTGTTCCACAGGCCCCGGAGTTCGATCCAATCCATGCCGAATTCTTTAGCAGCAATTTCACAGGCCCTGCCGAAGTCCTGCGTGATTTCATCGTTGATGACGGCGACTCGGAACACGGACTTCATAAGGTCACTCCGAGCTTTTCTTGCAGGTATTTCTTGCTAATCTCCGCGGATTGTTTGGGTGTGCGCGATGTGTCCGGCACGGCGTCCAGTTCGACGACAGCCCAGCCGCGGAAATTAATTTCGTGCAGGGCAGAGAACACGGCAGGGAGGTCCACTCGCCCACGGCCCAATTCGACAAAGCGGAAGGGGCGCTTTCCGCGCGGAGCGTCGGGAGTGGGCTCGACGTCCTTGATGTGCAGGAATAACAGGCGGTCAGCATATTTCCCTATAGCCTTGGCCGGGTCCCCGCCGCCCTGGAAGTAATGCGCCACGTCGAGTTCTAGCTTGGCGTAGCGCGAATCGGCGGCTTGCAGGATTTGATCCACTTCCTCGGGGCGCTCCCCGAGCGAACCCATGTGGTTGTGATAGCCGAGCGAAACTCCCAGGTCTGCGGTGCGCTTGCCGATCTCTGTGATCAGCTTTCCTAGACGTACATAATCCGCCGGAGTGATGGCGCGGTCCTTGGGGCGTTCGTCCGTGACCTGCAGATAAAGGCCTCCCAACTCGTGCACAAATTTTGCGTTGGCCGCATGTTTGGCGAGTTCCTCCCCTTCGACGGCAGGGTCAATGCGCACGCCGCCGCTCGAAAGCGCGACCATTTTCAGCTGATGTTTTTCCAGCAGCTCCCGCAATTCCCCGGCGCTGCTGAATTCCTTTATAGCGTTGGCGCGCAACTGAATCCCGCGGAAACCCACGGAGGCGATGTCTGCGATCGCCTGCCGGTCGTTTCCGCCCCAGGTGATGGCCGCGTATCCAAAATGAATCTCACTGGGCCCAGGCGAAATCGGCGTATCAAAATACGACAAGTCCATCGGCGGATAAAGCGCCTCAGCAGCCCATACTTTCTTGTGTGGAAAAGAGGAAACCGCCGTAACAGCCGCTACTCCCATGCCCAGAAGAAATTCTCGCCTCGCCATTCCATACTGCATAGCGCTTCTCCCCGACCTCCTTCGCAACTCTCAGTTCTCCAACTTTGTGGTTGTTTTGTGGCCCGCTGTCGTCCTCGAAGGCTCAGGCTATCACGAGCTCTTTACCCCGCGGCGAAAAGCCGGGAGGAAGGCCAGCGCGGCTTCGATTTCTCTAAAGCCTTCATTCCGCGCGCCAGGCTAAAAAGTCAGCTTCGCTCCGAGTTGCACTGACCGGTTGCCTCCGTTTGTCCCTTTTACGAAACCGAAACTGCTCGAGTTAAAGTTCGTGTTTGGATTGCTGAATTGAGGTGTGTTCGTCACGCTGAACGCTTCGGCGCGAAATTCCAGTCCCACACGTTCTTTCAGGGCGAAACGCCGGAACACAGAACTATCCAGATTGAAGAGCCCCGGTCCACTGAACGCTATGCGCGGTGTATTTCCAAGAACACCCCGCGTACCAGGGCAAAACGAACCTTTGCATTTTGTGGTTGGATCAAGGGTGTTTTCGAACCACGGACTTGAATTGATACCGTGCAGGATCTTAAACGGTCCGTTCAGGTCCGGCACTTGGCTATTTCCAGGGGCATTCAGTGCAGCCCCCCCGCTGAAGACGAGCGGCGCACCCGTCATCAGCGTGAGGATCGTACTGACCTGCCATCCGCCGGCAATCCATTGACCAGCTCCCGACTTCAGCCAAGGTTTTCCCCTGCCGAACGGAAGTTCGTAAATCACGCTGTTTACAAACGTATGCCGGCGATCGTAGGTCATCGGCGCATAGTTGATACGGATGTTTGCAACGTAGATGTTAATTCCTCCCTCGCCTGCGCCTTCGGTCCTGAACCCGAGCCCCTTGCCATAGGTGTACGCTGTGGTCATGAGAAAGCCTGCGGAAAGTTTCCGGTCCATCTTCACCTGCAGCGCGTGATAGGCGGAACTGAATCCCGCATATTTGAGATTGACATCGTTCGTCGGTCCGTTGGGTGCGAAGCGCTGGAAGAGAGGGCGGCCAGCCTGACCCGTGTTCACAACGGTTGCCGCATTTAAGTTGAAGGTCGCCGGCACATCGACCCCATGATTGCCCACATAGGCCGCCTCCAGAACGAACTTTCCGGGTAGAGCTCGCTGTATGGCAAGATTCCAAGATTCAACGTAGGGTTCGCGAAAATTCAGGGGGACGGCAGTGTATTTTTGATTTACGAGACTGGTAGTACCGATGTTAGTTGCCGTCACCGGGATGATCCCGTTTGAAGGAATCGTGGCCAGGATGGGGGCGGGAAGCCCGCCGGACATAGATACGGGTTGCCCCGCGTTTTGCGCCTGGGTAAAGTCGTTTGCCGCCGAAAATGCGTTGTTTTGCAGCACAGGAAAGTCAAAAGCGTAGTCGTTGTCCGGATAAGGGAAATAGCTCATGGCGAAACCGGCGCGCACGACCGTACGGTCGGTCATGCGATAGGCAATGCCAAAGCGCGGCGCGAAATCCTTGTGGTTGGTCTGACGCCCCAAGTCGAGCGGGTTGCCGCCGACGCCAGCAATCACCAGGCTGTTAGTGTTGGGATCATAGTTCGAGAATCGGCCCGCAGCCTTCGGGGTAAAGGGCAGGTAGAACTCCCAGCGCAGGCCCGGGCTTAGCGTAAGCTTCCGCGTGACCAGCCAGGTGTCCTGCACGTAGCTGAACAACTCGGTCCCTCGAAACGTCTTGGAGACGATGGGAACGTCGCGGCCCACGGAGTTGGGCATGTCCAGGAGAAAACTGGCAACGGCGTTTACCTGATCGCTCGTGGCCGGGCCGTTCTTCAAGTTCAATGCTGTGACCGAGTCATTAAAATTGAAAACGCCTCGCGGATTCTGAGACTGCCACTGAGCCAAGTCGTCGCGAACGCGCCGAACATCCACTCCCCACTTGAACGTATGATTGCTGTGTGTCAGCGTCCAGATGCTGACCGCGTCGATGTTTGTTTCGCCGCGAATCCACGGCAGGCTCCCTGAGTATCCGACCAAACAGCTGTCGCCCGAGCCAGGCACAATGCTAGGAAGGTCGATGCAAGGCATCCCGCTGGTGTTTGCGTCGCCCAGATTTGCTCCCGGGATGTCGATGCCGATCTCTTTCAAAACAGTCGAGCCGCGGTCGGTGTTGTTGGCAACATTGCGATAATGGTTCACGCCAAAGCGGGTTTCCGTTAGAAACCTCGGCGAAAAAATGTGGACGTAGTCGGCCGCCGTATTCCAGACGCGCTGCCTTCCGGTGCCTGAAAAATCGCTATTCGAGGGCCCCCCTAAGACGCCGAAGATCGGCGTTTGAAGAAGATTTTGATTTTGGAAACTGAAGCGCCCAGAGATGCGGTTGTTCTGGCTGGCGTTGTGATCAATTTTTGCGTCGTACGAGCTTGTGTCCTTGATGAATTTCGTCGTTCCCTGGAAGTTGGGGCTTAAGGTTAGCGCCCCCGGTATGTTGGGAAGGGGCACCTTAGCCAGAATGGCCATCGCAATGGGGCTGATTCGGGATGGATCAATCACATTTAGGGTGCCGTTAAAGGAGAACTGAGCCCGGCAAGTGCCGTCCGTCTTGGGAGTACCGCCGGGGGGGCAAGTCGTGCTGGCAGCGTAGCTGTTGGGATCATAAATGGGGACGTTTGTTCCGCTGAAGTTGCCGTTGCGAAAGGGTTGCGGCGGCACGGTGCCCTGGAAGAACTGACCGAGATGGTCATTGATGCGTAGGAAATCGCCGAAGAAAAAGGTCTTATTCCTTACGATGGGTCCGCCGATGTTTGCGCCGTAGTAGTTGTAAACACTCGGCGTTTTTGGTGCGATGGCTGTGTTTTGGAAGAACGGCAATGCCGCCAGGGCGCTGATGCGGTTGATCTCGTACGCGGCGCCATGAAACTCATTCGTGCCCGACTTCAGGATTACGTTCGTTACTGAGCCACCGGCCCGCCCCAATTCCGCATCGTAACTGCTGGTGGTGACGTCCACGGTCTCAATGGCTTCGATAGGCGGGATATACACTTGCAGAAGTCCCGTGCGTTCATTGTCGTCGACTCCTTCGATCATCAGATTATTCGCCAGCCGGGATTGCCCGTTAACTTCCGTCGAGAGACTGTCCTGGGCGTTGAAAAACGCCGAATGGTCCCGGTGCGCCCGCGTGGTCCCCGGCACCAAATTGAGCAGCCCTTGGAAGTTGCGGTTTAGCGTTAGGGGGAGCTCTTCCGCCTGTCTCTCTTCCATTTTTCGTCCCGTGTCGGAGCGGTCCGTTTGCAGAACCGGAAGTTCAGCAGTCACGGTGACGGTCTGTTGAATAGTGCCGGGTTCAAGAGTCACGTTAACGCGAACATCGCTGTTCACCAAAACATGGACTCCGGAGCGGACGGATTTTTTGAAACCCTCGCCCTCAACCGCGACTTCGTACTGCCCCGGCGGAAGATCGGGGAATTCATAATTTCCGCTATCGTTTGTGGTTGTTGCGCGGCTGACGCCGGTTTTCATTTCCGTGATAACGATTTTCGCGCCCGCAACAACGCCTCCGCTCCTGTCCGCTACGGTGCCTAGAAGCGTAGCATTAACCGCCTGAGCCATTACCGGGCCAGAAGAAAGCACGAGGATTGCCCCGAGCAGCATAGCCATGGTCAACCGCCCCAGTTTGCCCAAGCCGCATCCGGTAGACGATGCTACCTCTTGATTCTCCGTCCGAGACTTACTCGGAGTCTTGCTGCCCAAGGAATACGTGCCAAGAAGTTTGCTCACGGTCCTCCACCCCCCCCCACGCACTTCGAAAACTCGCATCTCCGACACACAGAGAACCTGTTGGAACTAGTTCCACAAATTAACCGCGCGCAACGTTCCCTGTCAAGTCGGAAGTTTAGGAATTGAATCTCTTCCATTGCATCGGTCTTTTTGCACATTCCGAAGGCATGGTTGGAATGAGACCAGAAATGGGAGCCATCCCCGCCTTTTGGCCGGCCCTTGCTTCCTGGAAGGCAGGCTTGCGCATCGGGCTCTGGCAGCGGGTGTGTCTCCCGCAAAACCGGATGTGCCTGAAGCCGTGGGGCCGTGGGGTGGCGCCGGAGTAGTGATGATTTTATTATGCTATCATACACATTCCACAATATTTAGGAAAACTGGCCCCCGGCTGCTTTAACACTTTAACACTAGGATGGGGTTGTTTGACCGAGAAACCTTGCTAAGTTGACCCGTTGGTGTATCGAGCCTACTTGTTGCGAATGAGCCAGGAAACGTTCTCTAGGTGACGCTTCGGTCAGCTAAACGCCAAAAGGCGTGTTAGACTGGCGAACAGACCGAGAGTTACGGGGTTCCCTGAAAACCGAGGAAAGATGCGAAAGCCGAGAGAAGCGCGATCCTGCGTGGAAGTAGTTCCAAAGCAGAAGACCATTCGCGATGTTGCGCGCGCCGCAGGGGTAGGCATAGGAACAATTTCGCGCGTGCTGAATTCCAGCTCTCAAGTGAGCCGTGAAACCCGGGCGCGTGTACTGGAGGCCATCCGGCGTCTGGGGTTTCGCCCCAATGCCCAAGCCCGCCGCATTCTCAAGCGCCGATCGGAAATTGTTTGTTTTCTCTTGAGCAACCGCGACTTTCTGCATCCTTTTCACGCGCGTATTTTGCAGGGTGTAGAGTCTTATGCGAGCAGCCTGAAACATCATGTGCTGTTTGCCGTGCTGCATT
>Ga0209577_10002823_pt1 | contig 16466 bp, 10 predicted proteins | sample GraSoiAngelo_109_FD_185874 | JGI IMG/M metagenome (GOLD analysis project Ga0209577, IMG submission 185874) | Grasslands soil microbial communities from the Angelo Coastal Reserve, California, USA - 14_0903_12_20cm (SPAdes) (version 2) | ecosystem: Environmental > Terrestrial > Soil > Grasslands...
TCGCAGCCCGTGAAGAGGGCGGTCACGCAAACAAGGGTGAAGAGTGTTGCCGTTCGGGAATGCATGGGCCGCCTCCGTGAGCGTTGTGGGTAACACGCACGTGAGACGGACCGTGGCGGGACGTTTGCTCGGAAGGTGGTGTGCGTCCAGCGGGTGAGGGGAAGCCGACTACGGCAAGTCTGCAACCCGCACCGGCACCGGCACGAAGCTGTCCGTCCCCGTGCCGTCGCCGAGCTGGCCGGCGCCATTCCCTCCCCAGCAGTAGGCGGCGCCCGCAGCCGTGAGCGCACAGGTATGGAAGGCGCCGGCGCTCACCGCGGCGAAGCGGACGCTACTTGCAACGGGCACGGGAGTCAGTCGCTGGGTCGTGGTCCCGTCGCCGAGCTGGCCCATGCGATTCCATCCCCAGCAATAGGCGGCGCCCGCGGCCGTGACCCCGCAGGTGTGGCCGTTGGCAATGCCGCGGGCCAGCGCGGCGAATCTCACATTACTCGCCACCAGAACGGGCGTCAGACGCTGGGTCGTGGTCCCGTCACCCAGCTCGCCTTCACTATTCGATCCCCAGCAATACGCGGCGCCCGCGGCCGTGACCCCGCAGTTATGGGCAGCGCTGAGGCCCACGGCGGCGAAATTGAGGCCGCCCGCCGCGAGTACTGGAGTCAAGTGCTTAGTCGTGGTGCCGTCGCCGACCTCGCCGACGCCGTTGAAACCCCAGCAATACATGACGCCAGCGTCCGTCACGCCACAGCTGTGGGTATTGCCGGCGCCTACCGTCGCGAAACGCACGTCGCTTGCCACGCGCACGGGCGTCAAGCGCTGGGTCGTGGTCCCGTCGCCCAGCTTGCCGTCATAATTGTATCCCCAGCAATAGGCGGCGCCCGCGGCGGTGACCCCGCAGCTGTGCTCGGCGCCCGCGCTCACCGCGGCGAAGGCGATGCCCCCCGCCACGGGCGCCGGGGCCAAACTGCAATACACGGTAACGTCTGGATTGGCGGTGGGACACGATTCGGGACCGGTCGTGGTCCCGACGCCGAGTTGACCGTAGACATTGTACCCCCAGCAATAGGCGGCGCCCGCGGCCGTGACGGCGCACGTGTGGTGGCCGCCGGCGCTCAGCGAAACGAAGCGCACGCCGCCTGCCACGAGCACAGGGCTTGATCGGTCGCTGGTGCTCCCGTCGCCGAGCTTGCCGGCATAACCTTGTCCCCAGCAATAGGCGGCGCCCGCGGTCGTGAGCCCGCAGGTGTGCTCGAATCCGGCGCTCACCGCGGCCCATGCTACGCCGGTTGCCCCGGGCGGCGAGGTCGGTGCGCCATCACCGCCGCAACCGATGAACCCAGCCAGTGAGGCGAGTGTGAGTAGAGCGCGACGGAGGTGCCCCTGCCTCATGGTGCCTTCAGCGGGAGAGGACTCAGCGGCGTACGGCGGAGGCTCGCCTCCAGCTCGCGTAGCAACGCCGCCCGGTCGGCCGTTCGCGGGCGCGCAGCGCGGCCCAGCACGCGCGCCGCAGACGCTCCCGCCTGAACCGTACCGACCACGCGGACCGGCGCCAGGGCGCAGGGATACGTCGCGTCCGCAACGCATTCATCGAGCACCGTCGCGCCCACCTGGCCGTTCGCATTGATTCCCCAGCAGTACGCGACGGCGCTGGTCGTGACCCCACAGGTGTGGAACGGACCGGTGCTGATCGATGCGAAACTCAGCCCGCCCAGCACGAGGTTCGGCGTCGAGCGCCACGTCGTCGAGCCGTCGCCCAGCTGTCCCGCGTCGTTGTGGCCCCAGCAGTATGCCGCACTGGAGGGGGTCAAGGCGCACGAGCTCTCTTGCCCGGACGCGAGGCTGCCGCCCGCCGTCGCGAAGGTGATGCCGCCCGCCACCGCCACCGGCGCGTATTGATCGAGCCCGGACTCGTCGCCCAGCAGGCTCGCCTGGCCCCAGCAGTAGGCGGCACCGTCCGTCGCCGTACCGCACGAGTGGGAGAACCCGGTCGCCACGGCCGCGAAACTGTGATCGCCCGCGACGGCCACCGGCGTTGGAACGTTGAAGGTGACACTCCCGGTGCCGAGTTGCCCATCCAGATCATACCCCCAGCAGTACGCGACATTGGCGGTGGTGACACCGCAGGTGTGGTAGGCGCCGGCACGCGCGGCTTGGAACAGGAAGTCACCCGCCACGAGCACGGGCGAGGAGCTCGATGTGTGGGAGCCGTCACCGAGCTGCTCCTGGCTGTTGTTTCCCCAGCAGTACAGGGCGTTCCCGGTCGTCACGCCGCAGCTGTGATAGCTTCCGGCCGTAACGCTCGCGAACTGTTGCCCGCCCGTGACGCTTACGGGGGCGAGGCTCCTGGTCTTTGAACCATCGCCCAGCTGACCATATGTGTTGTCGCCCCAGCAGTACGCCTCGCCGGCCGTCGTGACGCCGCAGCTGTGGCCGAGACCTCCACTGACCATCGTGAAGGTGTGACCGCCGGCCACCGCGAGCGGCGTCCGGTCGTTCTGACCCAGCCCCAGTGGGTGCGCGGGGGGCCGGAACCCCAACCCCAACTGCCCGTTGCCGGCCCATCCCCAGCAATACGCCGCGCCCGACGTCGTGAGGCCGCACGTGTGATAAACCCCGGCGCTCACCGACCCGAAGCTGACCAGCTCGGCGGTCACGCCGGCGGAGCCGGTTTGCCCCTCGCTGAGCGCGCTGATGCGCGCCGATCCGGGGGTGAGTGCCGCGACGAGGCCGGTGTCCGAGACGGTTGCCACCGACGGGTGGTCGCTGGACCACCGCACGGTTCTACTGAGCACGTGTCCGGCGGCATCCCGCGGCACGGCGATCAGTTGAACGATTCCCCCGACGACGGTTTGGACGTCCGAGCGCACGGTGACGGACGCCACCGGTTGCCCCCCGGGCACCGCCTCCCACGTCCCGGTCCAATCCCCGCATGTCAGCGTGCCGCTCAGCTTGGGGGCCGGCGGTCCCGCGACATCGCCACCGTAGACACAACCGCCGACGCGGAAATCGAGGTACGCGCTCTGGAGGCGGCCCTCCGCGACGAGATACGGCGCCACAGCCTCGTCTGCCAGGGCCGCGAATGGCCCTTCACACTCTCCCACCCACACGGCGGTGCCGCCGATGCCCGCGACGCTCTGTGTGAGCTGGTAGGATCCCGTGTCGCTGCAGGTGACCGCTCGCCCCTGGTACGTCCTGCCGACCTGCTCGGTGTAGTTCCACTCGCCCGCGATGTCGAGCACCACGCTGAGCATCGCGCTCCCGCTCCAGCCCTCGCTTATCGCCGTGATCTGCACGCCGTCCCCGAGCACGAGGCCAGTCACGAGCCCGGTCGTGGAGACCGTGGCGCGTGTGGGAGCTTCGCTCCTCCACGTCACCGACCGGCCGGCAAGTTCGTTGCCCGCCGCATCCCGCACGATCGCGGTCAACTGTGCCGTGTGGCCGATCACCACGCCGGGGGCGGCTGGGGTAATCTCGACGGAAGCGACCGAGGCGCGCGGCGACGTAGAGTCGTTGCTGCACGCGACAACGGTTGCTCCACATAGCGACAGCATTCCCATCGCGCGTACCATCCGAGCGGCTTGTGACATGGTTCCTCCTCCCCCCGTTAGCGAAGTTGGACGGATCGAATCCCGGGGATTGCTCGCTCCCGGGGGCGAGTGGGATGTCGTCATGGCGCTACTGCTGGCCGTCAACTCTCGCGGGCACGGCGCTGGCCTTGCCGAGGTGGTCGCCCCAGCAGTACACGAAGCCGGGTGAGGTGACGCCGCACGAGTTGGTTCCTCCGGCGCTCAGACCCGCGAACGTCAGCCCGCCGGAGACGGCTGCCGGCACCGCAGTGTTTTCAGTCGAGCCGTTTCCAAGCTGGCCCCACACGTTAAAGCCCCAGCAGTAGGCTGCACCGCTCGTCGTGAGCCCGCAGGTATGGTACTGCCAGCCGGCGTCCACCGCGGAGAACCTGAGCCCCCCGCTCACGGACACGGGCACCAGGCTGAGGTCGCTCGCGCCGATGCCCAGCTCTCCGTATCCGCCCTCCCCCCAGCAATACGCCGCCCCGCTCGTGGCGACGGCGCACGCATAGCCCGCGTCGAACCCACCGGCGCTGATGGCGGTGAACGTAGCGCCTCCGGCGACGGCCACGGGGACCGAGCTCCCGGCGGTCGACCCGTCGCCGAGCGGGCCGGCCCCCCAGCAGTAGGCTGCGCCGGTGGTCGTGAGACCGCACGTACGAGACGAGGCGGCGCTCAACGCGGAGAATGTCAGCCCGCCGGTTACTGCCACGGGCACCGCGCTGCCGGCACTCGACCCGTTGCCGAGCGGACCGGCGCCCCAGCAGTACGCCGACCCAGTGATCGTGAGCCCGCACGTATGCTCGCGGCCGGGGCTCACACTGGAGAACGTGAGGCCTCCCGCAACCGCCACGGGGACGGAGCTAGGCGTGACCGATCCGTTGCCGAGCGGGCCGAAGCCGCCGTAGTACCCGTTATAGCCCCAGCAGTACGCTGCCCCGCTCGCCGTCACACCACAGTTGTGCATATACCCAGCGGTGAGCGCTGTGAATTGAAGCCCGCCGGCGACCGCCACCGGCCGTTGGCCGTCTTCGATCGTGCCGTTGCCGAGCTGGCCGCACCCGTTATAGCCCCAGCAGTACGCCGCCCCGCTCATGGTGAGGCCGCACGCGTGCTCGGCACCGGAGCTCACGGACGCGAAGGTAAGCCCGGCCGGTTGTGTTGTTGGGCCGCCATCGCCAGCGCATCCGATAACGGTGGCAGCCAGTGCGGACATCATCGCGCGGACAGTCGGCGTCACGGCTGGCCCGCCACTCTCACGGGCACGTTGCTGCTCTTCCCCGAGCCGTCGCCCAGCTGCGCGAAGTCGTTATATCCCCAGCAGTACACGGTCCCGGTGGTGGCGAGACCGCAGGTATGGCCGTAGCCGCCGCTGACGCTCGAGAAACTCAGCCCAGCGGTCACGGCCACGGGGGCAAGACGGGTGGTAAAGGTTCCGTCGCCGACCTGGCCGCTCTCATTTCGCCCCCAGCAGTACGCGGTCTGGTTGACGGTGATACCGCACGTGTGATACTGCCCACCCGCCAGCGCGATGAAACCGAGCCCACCGCTCACGGCGACGGGAACGAGCCGGTTGGTGGTGGTACTGTCTCCCAGCTGGCCGAAGAAGTTGTATCCCCAGCAGTACGCCACCCCGCCGGCGGTGAGACCGCACGAGTGAAAGCGACCGGTGTTCACCGCCAAAAACGTGAGCCCACCGGTCACGGCCACCGGGACCGAGCTGGAGGTCGTCGTGCTGTCACCCAGCTCGCCGGTGCCGTTGTATCCCCAGCAGTACGCCGTCTGACTGGTCGTGAGACCGCAGGTGTGCTGACCACCGGTGCCGGTGCTCACCGTGGAGAAGGTCAGCCCGCCGGTCACGGCCACGGGGATCGAGCTGGCGGTGGTCGAGCCGTCGCCCAGCTCGCCGTTTTTGTTGTAACCCCAGCAATACGCTGCGCCGCTGGTGGTGAGACCGCAGGTGAGAAACTGTCCGGCACTCACGGAGGAGAAGGCGAGCCCGCCGCTCACGGCCACGGGGACCACGCTGAAGCTGTTCAAGCCGTCGCCCAGTTGGCCCCACCCGTCCTCGCCCCAGCAGTATGCCGCCCCGTTAAGAGCCACTCCGCAGGTATGAAAGCTGCTGGCACTGAGCATGGAGAAGGTGAGCGCGCCCGCAACCGCGGTGGGGAGTAGGCGGGAGATGGTCGATCCGTCGCCGAGCTGCCCGTCCGAGTTGAACCCCCAGCAGTAGGCCGCCCCGCTGGCGGTGAGACCACAACTGTGAAACGAGCCGGCGGCAACTGACGTGAACCTGATGGCCACCACGGTCATCGTCGCGGTGTCGCTCACTCCCTCGCTCGTCGCGACCACGGCGGCGGAACCCTCGCCGACTCCCGTCACGAGCCCGTGTGCGTCGACCGTTGCCACCGCCGTGTTATCGGTGGTCCAGGTGATCACGCGGCCAGGAAGCAGGGTGCCATTCGAATCCCGCGTCGTCGCGGAGAACCGCCGCGTCGTCCGCAGCAGCAGCGTCGCCGACGCCGGAGTGAGTGTCACCGATGCGACCGGTGCGGGTGGAACGACCGTGACGGAGGCCGTGCCGCTCGCCGTTCCGCTGGTCGCGGTGATCGTGACGTCTCCCACGCTCACGCCCGTGACGGTCGCGAGGCCCGGCCCGACGTCCCCAATGGTATAGGGCACGACGGTCGCCACTCCGGGGGTGCTGCTAGCCCACGTCACCGAGGGATACGTGATCACCCGTCCCGCGGCGTCGCGAATGGTCGCCCGGAGGATGATCGTGTCGCCCGCGGCACCGACCGTGGCGTGCGCGGGTGAGATTGCCAGCGATGCCGGAGGCCCGGCCGTCACGACCACGCGTGCCGACGCCGTCAAGCCGGTCACCGTCGCCGTCACGGTGTATATGCTCGATGCCAGCGCTGTCACCAGTCCGGTCGCGGACACCGTGAGGCCCGTGGAATCGCTGGTGGACCAGGTGACGGCCTGATCGACCAGGGTGTTGCCGCCGGCGTCGCGCACCGTGGCCGTCATCTGGTACGTCCCACCGGTCATGTAGACGGTATCTGGTGAGACCCTGATGGACGCGGGCGGCCCTGCTTCGGACTGGCCGGTCCGGAAGTCCACGGTCAGGGGTTGGGTGAGCGCATCACCGTCGAGGTCGGTCACTGCCGTGGTGACCACGAACTCGTAGTCGGTGTTGGGATCGAGCAGGGCGGCGGGAGTGAACACGGCGACGGTCCCGGTGCCCTCGAGCACGGTCACGGTGCCGGCAACCGGGCTCGTCCCGCGGAGCAGCCGCATCGAGGACGTGGTCAGCGTGGCGGCGTCGACCGGCTCGCTGAAGACGATGACGATGGTCGCGTTCAGGGGGACGTCGCGTTTCCCCGGCGACGGCGAGGTGCGCACGACGACCGGCCGCAGGATCGGCGGCACGCCGTAAGTGAAGATCACGCGCGGCGCGCCTGGCACGTCCACCGCGATTTGCACCGTGTCTCCCGAACCGGCCGGCACCGGAACGGGGTCGAAACCGCCGTCGAGGAGTGCCGCGTAAACCAGGTCGGCGCTGCCGACGCGCCTGATGCTCGCCACGTCGCCGCCCGGGACCGTGCCGGGAAGGAGAGACACGTACACGACGTTATCTCCCCCCGAGCTGGAATCCTGGACGGACGCCGCTCGTGTCCCTCTCACCAGGGCAGGCGCGGTGGTCGGGTCCGAGACGATCGCGTCGTGTGGCTGCGGCTGGGGCTGGGGTCCAATCGACACGTCGGAGCACCCGCCAAGCGAAGCGAGCGCAGCGAGCATGCCGAGCAGGGTTGCTGGTGGCGCGAATAGTCTCATTGGACGCTGACCCCCGTCCGTGAGACGGACACCGCACGCGCGCTTGCTCACCGATTCCTCGCAGTGCCATCGGCCCGGTCCGTGAGTACGAACCCGGCCCAGTAGAACGGGTGCGACGTCGCGGGCGCGGCGAGGAGCTCGCGTTGCGCTACCGCCAGCGCTCGCTCCGGGTCGTCGCTCGTCCGATAGCGCTCGTAGAAGCGCTCCATGAGACTCGCCGTCGCCCAGTCCTCGACCGACCACAGGGTGGCCACCACATGTGCCGCGCCGGCGTGCAGGAACGCGCGCGTGAGGCCGACCCAGTCATCCCCCGCCGGCACGTCGGCGAGCGCCCCCGAACCGAGGCCCGTCTGGCACGCCGAGAGCACCACGAGGTCCGCCGCGAGATCGAGGCCGAACACCTCGTGTACCTCGAGTCGGCCGTCCTGCGCGTCGCCCGCTGCCAAATCCACGTAGGAGAACAGCGGGTTTTGCTTGTTGAGGACTCCGTACGTCGCGAGGTGCAGGATGCGGCGCCTCGGGGCCTCGCGCCGGAACGCCGCCTCCGTGGCCGCGCCGCCGCTGAGCACCTCGACATCGGCGCCGCCGAGGCGCGCGACTGCCGCCACTTCGCGCCGCGATCCCGGCAGGACGTCGGGTCTCGGCGCCAAGGCCAGCGTGCCGGTCGAGACCGGTCCCGCCGGGCGATCGCCCAGGGCGACCCAGACCGATGCCGACGGCGTCACGGCCACCTCGTACCGCTCGATCAGGAACTGTCCCGGCCCCGACCCGCCCAGCAGTGCCCCGAACGGCAGGTAGTGCAGCTCGGCGTGCGGAACCAGGATGAGTCGCGTCTTGCCGGCGAGCAGGCCCGTCTCTTCGAGGGGAGCGATCAGATACTGGTGGAGCTGCCGCAACGGTCCCCGCCACAACGAATCGGCGGGCCCCGGTCCCCGCTGCTGTAATGTTCCGCGGGCGAACTCGACCAGGCGGGCGAGCGTGCGGCGCTGGACGCCCAGATCCACGACGGTCACGGTGTCTCGAGCGACGACGAACGCAAGCGAGCCCGAATCGCTGACGAGGTATTCAATGAGAGCGACATCGGAGGCCAACCGCCGGCCGACGTCGCGGCTGGTTGCCGTCGCTGGCGACACGAGGGTCGCATGCCGGGGACTGCGCTCCCGCATTTCGAGCAGCAACTCACCGTACGCCTCCTGAGCACGGTCCAGCGCTTCGCGGGTGGCCGCGCTCGCGGCCGGCGCTTCAGGCTCACGGAGCGCGTCCGCGGCGGTGGTGTCCAGGTCGTGCGTGACTTCGGCAATGCGGCGTCTCAGATCCTGCTCTCGGGACACGAGGTCGGCGGCCGCGTCCGGCGATGAGAGCCGGCCGCGCTGCAACAGCTCCAGCATCTCCCGGGCGCGCAGGCGTTCGCTCGCGGCGAATGCCGCGTCCGCGCGGCCGCGGGCGCGCTCGATAAGCGCGAGCTGCGCGTACACGTCCCACTTGTCCGCCAGAAACGCGGAGCGCCGCTCTGGCAGCGTCAGGGACCTGCTCGGACGCTCGATCTCGGCCAGCGCGGCCCGCAGCTCGCGGGTGGCGTCGTCGTCATGGCCCTGGGCGTGTCGCGCGAGGCCGAGACCCGCGTGCAGCTGCCACGCGATCTCGGGCGCGACACGGCCATGCAGGCGATCGAGGCCGGCCCGATACAGCGACTCGGCGGCTGCGGGCAGCCCCGCGGCCGCCTCGAGCGCCGCTTGCGCGCCGAGTGCGGCGGCGCCACCGACGGGATCGCCCAGGCGCTCCAGATCGGCGGTGGCTTGTGCGAACAGCGGGCGCGCGGCGGTGGTGTCGCCCCGAGCCTGCGCGACTTGGCCGAGCGAGAGGCGGGTCAGGGCGGCCGCGCGCTGGTTCCCGGTGGCCGTCTCCGTGCGCAAGGCTCCCTGGAGCAGTGCCTGCGCCCGGGGGTAGTTGTCGCGTTCCAGGAACAGAACGCCGCGCCCCTGCTGGGCTTCTGCTTGGCCTACCGGATCCCCTGCCTGTCGATAGAGCAGTTCCGCCTGGGCGTAGCGGCGGTCGGCCTCTGCGAAGCTGTTCAGCTGCACGGCCAAGTCGCCCCGCGCAAGCGCGATGCCCGCCCGCACGGCCGGCGGCGCTCGCGCCGAGTCGGCGATCTGCTGCGCGCGCCGCAGCTGATTGAGCGCCCCCTGCAGCTCCCCCGCCGCGCTCAGTGCGCCGGCGAGCTCGCGCCGCACCGCGAGTGCGTCCCCGAGCGGTCCGGTGCGCTCATAGATGGTCAGCGCCTCCTCCAGCGCGGCCCGGGCCGCGGGATAATCGCCGCGGCGCAGCTCGAGCTGGCCGAGCCCGTGCAGCGCGTCCGCCCCATCGGCCCACTGCTCGCGGCCTCGCCAGATCGCGAGCGCGTCGTGGTACCACGTCTCGGCGCGCCCGAAGTCGCCACTCGCAGCCGCGAGGCCGGCCAGGTTCACGAGGTTGGTCGCGGCGACCTCGTCGCGGCCATCGCGACGATTGAGCTCTAGCGCCGTCTCGAATTGTCGCCGTGCCTCGTCCTCTTCCCCCACGGCTTGGGCCAGAAGCCCGAGATTGTTGTGATCGGCGGCCACTCCGCGCGTGTCTCCGATGCGCTCGCGCAGGGCGAGGGCGCGAGCGTACCCCTCGCGACCCGCGGCGAGGTCGCCACGATCTGCGCGTGCTCCGGCGAGTGTCCCGACGGCATTTGCCTCCACGCGGATGTCTCCGATGGCGGCGGCCAGGGTGCGAGAATGCCCGAGATCCACCTCCGCGCTGTCGAGCTCGCCCTCACGCAGCCAGCCCGCCCCGATATTCCCCAGCACGGCCGCGATGCCGGCGGTGTCCGCGATGGCTGTGGCAAGCCGCAGGGCGCGGCGCCAGATGGCGATCGCGGCCGCGGCACCGACCCGACTGTACGCCGCCACGCCCGCGCGACGCACGCTGTCGGTCCAGATCTTCGCGGCGCGCCGCTCCGCTGGCCACGTGGCGAAGCGCGCCACCTCGCGTACCAGGAAGGAATCGCTCCACGCGACGGCGTAGGCGGCCGCCAGGCCGCGGGCTACGCCGATCTCGTCTCGCGCGAGCGCGTCGGTGACGGCGTCGCGCACGGCCAGGGGGCGGGCGCGCGTTTCGAGCACGAGGGCGGATTCGGGTAGACGGGCCGCAAGCATGCGAAGCGAGTCCGCAGCCGGGGACTGCGCCACCAGAGCGGCCAGCACCAGAGACGTCGCGAACGCCGTCACCGGCGTGCCGGGGCCGCTATGGAGAACCGTACCAGTTCAGATCCCCACCACCGGTCCCAGCCGGCGCGCGCCTCGACCTTCCATAGATAGGGTGGTCCGGCCGCAAGGGTCACGGAGTCGGGGAGGGTGGCCACCGTGTCGGTGAGCTGGGTCTCGTACACCACCCGACCGGCGGCATCGAACAGGATCACACGGTAGCGGTCCGCGCCGTCGATGGAGGTCCAGCGGAACGTCCCGGCCGCGGCCACAGTACCGATCGGCGACAGGGGCCGCGGAAGGGACTGGCTGGCACCTGGCGGGGCGCGATGGACGGGTCGTTGGTCCAACCAGCGCGGCACACCGAGGGCGAGGAGCAGAGCTGCGGCGGCGGCCGGAAGCGCGATCCAGTACCGCCGCCGCCTCCGTCCGATTGCCGCGAGTTCGGTCGCGACGGCCGGGTCGCCCAGCGCACGGGCCACCGATGCGACGACGCCACGGCAGCGCGGGCAGGAGGCCAGATGGGGCAACACGGCTGCCCGCGCAGCGGCGTCAAAGGCGCCCTCGGCGAGCGCGGCCAGTGTGGCGTCGTCCAGACACTCGGGAGTCTCTCTTGCCGACCCATCGCGCCCATGGCGCAGCAAGTCGAGCGGCTCAGAATCGATCACGCGACAGCGGCCTCCGTCCCGGTGGGGTTCCGCCTGGTCGGGGATATGAGACGGCCGGGAGCTCCCGCACTGCTCACAGGTCGCTCCGGGCGACGCCGACTTGCGCCAAGTGCGTGCGCACGGCGGCGAGCGCGCGGTACACGCGGTTGTGGACCGCTTTCGCGTTGGGGAGCCCGAGGATCCTGGCGACGTCCGCCGCGGAGAGCTCCTCCACCACGTACAACTCGACCGCCGCCCGATCCTCCGCGCTGAGTACCGCCAACGCGCGCTCGAGCAGGTGGTGTGTCTCCGCGGACTCCTCCGGAGTGGCGTCAAGTGCGGCGGCGTCGGGAGGCGGCGTGCCACCCAGCTCGCCCAGCACCTGGCCGCGACGGCCGTCGGTCGCCGCCCGATAGGTCGCCCGTAGCTCGCCGAGAAACTCGGTAAAGGAAAGAGAGGGCGCCTCACGGGCGCAGATCAGCTCGTAGGCCTCGATGTGGCTGCGCTGGTCGAGGAACACGTGCTCGAAGATGCGGCGGCGCAGCGGCGGCAGCGCGGCGGCCACCACGGAGAGCCGGCGGCGGCCGTCGCGGTGGCGGAACCAATCGACCGTCAGGTGGCGTACGACGGTGACGAGCCAGGTGGAAAAGCGCGCGCGATGATCCGGCTGCGCCGCGTAGGCGCGGAGCCGCCGCAGATCGCCTTCGCGCAGGGCCTCACACACCCGCGCGAACACGTCCATCACATCATCGTAGTCCTGGGCGTAATGGCGGATGGCCGCGAAGATGAGGCGCCGATAGCGGTCGAGAAACAGGTCCCACGCGGCGTCGGGTTTGCCCGACTCCAGCTCGGCCGCCCAGCCTTCCATCCGCACGACCTTCAGAGAGGCTCAGGTGGATATAGCTCGCGCCTAGGGCGTGTCAAGACATGAAACGCTGCGGGACCGCTCCAGCGCTGCTGTAACGGTGGCTAGTACGCCGCCGCCCCCCCGCCGCGCCGGGGATCCGCCACGCCCACCCAGCCCGTGGCGGTGCGGCCGATGGCGTTCACCTCGGTCTTGTAGGCCCACGTCTCGACCTTGTGCCCCATCGCCGCGAGCGAGTCGATGGCCGCCTGCTCGAACCCATTGCGCTCGAGGTACACGACATCGGGTTGTGCCTGGTGATGCAGCCGCGGGGCCGCGACCGCCTCGGCGAGCGACATGCCCTGGTCCACCACATCGCTGATCACCTGGTACACGGCCGTCGGGATGCGCGAGCCCCCGGGCGAGCCGAGCACGAGCGCGAGTCGCCCGGCGGAGTCGACCACGATGGAAGGCGTCATGGCGGACAGCATGCGCTTGCCGGGCGCGATGGCGTTCGCCTCGCCCTGCACCAGGCCGAACAGATTGGGCCGCCCCGGTGCCGACGTGAAATCGTCCATCTCGTCGTTCAAGAGGAATCCGGCGCCGGTGACCGTGACCGCGCTGCCGAAATCGTTGTTCAGCGTGTAGGTGCAGGCGACCGCGGAGCCGTCCGCATCCACGATCGAAAAATGAGTCGTCTCCGTCCCCTCGGAGCGCCCTCCCGATATCGGCACGGCGGGCGTCGCCCGGTGCGGATCGATCTCCGCGCGTAACGACCCGGCATACTGCTTCGACAGCAGCCGGTCGAGCGGCATCTGAACGAATTCGGGATCCCCCAGCAATGCGTTGCGGTCGGTGTACGCGCGTCGCATCGCCTCGCTCTGGAGGTGCATCAGCTCCGCACTGCCGAACGGCGGAACCGGAGCGTACCCCTCCATCACGTTGAGGATCTCCGCCAGGGTCACGCCCCCGCCGGACGGCGGCGGCATCGTATAGATCGTATAGCCGCGATACCTGATCACGATGGGGTCGCGCCACTTGGCGACATAGTGCGCGAGGTCTTGGCGCGTGATCAACCCGCCGCCGCGCGCCATTTCGCGCACGATGAGGTGAGCGATACTGCCGTCGTAGAACGCCGTGGCGCCGCTGTCGGCGATCAGCTGCAGCGTGCGGGCCAGCTCGGGCTGCACGAAGCGGGTTCCGGGCGGCGGTGCGGCTCCGTCCACCAGGAACTGCGCTCGGGAAGCGGGGAAGCGACCCAGGCGCTCGGCCTCGCGTTCGATCACATGGCTGCGCGGGCCGTCGAGCAGGTAGCCGTCGCGGGCCAGAGCGATGGCGGGAACGAGCAGCTCCTTCCAGGGGAGCCGGCCGAACCGGCGGTGCGCCTCGTACATCCCTGCCACCGTTCCAGGAACTCCCACCGAGCGATGGCCGGTGAGCGACGAGCTGATGGCGTTGCCCGCCGTGTCGACGTACATGTCCCGCGTCGCCCGCGTGGGAGCGGTCTCGCGGAAGTCGAGCGCGCCGACCGTGCCCTCCTGCATCCGGGCGACCAGAAACCCGCCTCCCCCGATGTTGCCCGCCACCGGGTGGACGACCGCCAGCGCGAATGCGACCGCCACCGCGGCGTCGATGGCGTTGCCGCCGCGGCGTAGCATGTCGACGCCGACGTTGCTCGCCAGTGGATGCGACGTCACCACCATGGCGTGCTCACCGGTGACGGGCGTGACGCGCTGAGTGAGCGGCCAGTCGGCCGCAATGAGCGCACGACTCGGCGTCCCCGCCTGCACCGCGGCCCGCGCGGACGTGTCGACAGCAGGGAGCGCGATGGCCGGCGGAATGGAGTCGAGGACGCCGGGGACCACGGGGATCGTCTCTGGCGCCTTGATGCCGCTGCGGCACGCCAGCACCAGCAGGCCGAGAGCGAGGGATCTGCGCATCTCGAATTGTGCACGTTGACCCGAGTTCGGGTCAACGCCTAACTTGGGGCCATCCGAACCCCTTCATGACCGTCCCCGCTCCCGATTACCGCGACCCGCGGCTCACCGAGCAGCGCAACCCGCGCACCCAGCGCATCGACGTCGCCTCGAGCCTCGAGATCGTCGATCTGATCAACGCCGAGGACTCGACCGTCGCTCCCGCGGTCCACGCCGTGCGCCAGGACCTGGCCCGGGCCATCGACCTGGTGGTCGACGCGTTCCGCCGCGGCGGGCGGCTGGTCTACGTGGGCGCGGGGACCTCCGGGCGCCTGGGCGTGCTGGATGCGAGCGAGTGCCCGCCCACGTTCGGCACCCCGCCCGAAATGGTCGTGGGGGTGATCGCGGGCGGGTACGGCGCGCTCGTCAAGAGCAGCGAGGGCGCCGAGGACGACGTAAACGCAGGGATGGAAGCGATGGATCAGGCGCGCGTCGCGGCGCACGACTTCGTGCTCGGCATCGCGGCGAGCGGGACCACGCCGTTCGTGCGCGCCGCCCTGTCGCGCGCCCAGACGATCGGCGCGACCACGGGCCTGGTGTCGTGCTCCGATCCGCCCCAGGTGCTGCGGGCGACCTGCGACGTGCTCATCCTCCCCAAGGTCGGCCCCGAGGCGCTCACGGGCTCCACCCGCATGAAGGCCGGCACCGCCACCAAGCTCGTCCTCAACACCCTCTCCACCGGCGCGATGATCCGGCTGGGACGGGCCTACGGCAATCTGATGGTCGACCTGAAGGCGGTCTCCGAAAAGCTGCGCGACCGGGGCGAGCGCATCGTGATGGAGTGCTGCGGGGTCGATCGTGCCTCGGCGCGGGCGGCGATCGACGCGGCCGGTGGCAGCGTGAAGCTCGCGATCGTCATGGTGCGCAAGGGGACGGGACGCGCGGAGGCCGAGCAGGCGCTCGCCACGGCGGGCGCCTTCGTACGTCGCGCCGTAGGCGACCCGCCGCCGGTCGCGTGACGGCCCTCCTCGCCGTCGGCGTCATGTCGGGCACGTCGCTCGACGGCGTCTCGACCGCGCTGGTGCGGCTGACGGACGATCCGCTCGACGCCCGTCTCGTGGCGTTCCGTCAGGACGCGTACGCGCCGGCGGAGCGTGGCCAGATCATCGACGCGATCGCGCGCGGTGGCTCGCGCGACCTGGCGCTGCTGCACGTCGCGCTGGGCGAGCGCTTTGCCGGCGCCGTGCTGCAGCTGCTCGCCGCCGCGAAGGTGGCGCCCCGCGACGTGGCGTTCGTGGCGTCGCACGGCCAGACGGTGTGGCACGAGCCGGGTCGCGCCACGCTGCAGCTGGGCGACCCGGCCGTGATCGCCGAGCGGGTGGGGATCCGGGTCGTGAGCGACTTCCGCGCGCGCGACGTGGCGGCGGGGGGGCAGGGCGCGCCGCTCGTTCCGCTCGCCGACGTGCTGCTGTTCGGCCACGCGGAGCGCGGCCGGCTGCTCTTGAACATCGGTGGCATCGCCAACGTGACGTACGCGCCGCGTCTGGGCATGACCGAAGGCGCCCTCGCGTTCGACACGGGTCCGGGCGTCGCGGTGGTGGATGCGGTGACGCGGCGGATCGATCCGTCCGCGCGGTTCGACGTGGACGGCGAGCGCGCTCGCCGGGGCAAACCGGCCCGCAAGGTGCTCGAGACGCTGCTCGCGGACCCCTACTTCGCCGCCCCGCCGCCCAAGAGCACCGGGCGCGAGCTTTTCAGTCCGGACTACGCGGCGCGGTTGGTCGACGAGGTGAAGCGCGGCGGCGGCTCGGACAACGACGCGGTCGCGACGGCGACGGCGCTCACTGTCGAGACCATCGCTCGGGGGATCGAGCGCTGGATCCGCGCCGGGCCGGAAGCGGAGCTGGTGATCGCGGGCGGCGGCGCCCGCAACCCGCTGCTCGTCGAGCTGCTCGCCGCCCGGGTCGCCCCGCGACCCCTCGTGCCGTTCGAGCGGCTGTTCTTCGATGGGGAAGCGAAGGAGGCGCTGGTGTTCGCGTTCCTCGGGTTTCTCACCACCCTCGGGAAAGCCGGCAACCTGCCCGCGGCCACCGGCGCGCGCGGCCCGCGCGTGCTGGGCCGCATTACCCCGGCGTGACGGCTTCGCTCGCGCGGCTCGTGTTTCCGGCGCTCCGCTGGCGACGGGGGAGCTTCGCGCACGAGCGGGCGAAGATCGACGCCGCGCTCGCCGCGGGGGTGGGCGGGTTCATCATCTTCGGGGGCACGCGCGAAGCGATCACCGCGCTCACCGGGGAGCTGCGGCAGCAGGCGGGACGCCCGCTGCTGATCGGCGCGGATCTCGAACGCGGACCCGCGCAGCAGGCGCAGGGACTCACCGAGCTGCCGCCGCCGGCCGCCCTCGGCTGGCTCGACGATCTCGATGCGACCGG
>Ga0209577_10002824_pt1 | contig 16466 bp, 17 predicted proteins | sample GraSoiAngelo_109_FD_185874 | JGI IMG/M metagenome (GOLD analysis project Ga0209577, IMG submission 185874) | Grasslands soil microbial communities from the Angelo Coastal Reserve, California, USA - 14_0903_12_20cm (SPAdes) (version 2) | ecosystem: Environmental > Terrestrial > Soil > Grasslands...
CCTCAACGTGGATCACTTGAGGCGTAACGTTCTTGGCTTTGTCGCCGAGCGTGTAGATGATCACGCCGCAACTTACCGAGCAATAAGGGCAAGTCGAGCGCGTCTCTGTTGCACGCGCGATTTTCAGTTCACGGAGTTGCGCGTAGGCAGGTCTGAGGTCGAATCCGAAAACAGTCGTGGCCGCGCCCCCAAACGTTGCGACCTTCAGGAAATCTCGCCGGCTGGTTTCCATAGCTCAGCCTCCTACGGCAATTCGTCAGCACTTCACACGCGAGATGGCAATAGTGTCAGATGCCACTGGTCCCTTCCGGTCGATAAGGAGGTTCCAGTATTTTCGTCGGCTGCTGTTTCGATCGCCCGTTCCACGCCATCACAGTCGTTTATGAGACCTTATTTGTCAAGTTTCTTCCGCATCAAAGGGTTTGTCTCCTGGCCTCCCATCCCAATTTCCGTCGCCAAACATTCGTTCTACGCTGCCATAAGAGTCGCATGAATCCGCTCCGTACATTTTCTTCGAGATTTGGCAGTTCGCTTCAGAGAGGCCTTTGCATATTCCACTGGTCGCTCTTTGACTTTGTCCTCTGCCTCCGAGGATCAATCCAGGTGGTGATCATGAGAATGTATACGAAGGCTTGTACTCCGATCGCATTATGTTCTGAAAGCAATGTAGCTTTTCCGCGCGTTCGGCGGTACAAGAGATCGACGCAAGGTTGCTAGTCGCAGGTCAGTGACGTCAAGTCAATATGCGGACGTTCTGTCAACTGTAGGACGCCGCATCGAATTTTCACAACGCCATCCTAAACGCCCAACCATTCATAACGCTGAAGACAGGCCGCTAGGCCGCTAGATTAGCTGCCATTGAGTGGAAAGCCGCGTGCATTTTACTGTCATGACCGGGAGGCGGTGACGACGACCAGCCAATTTCAGAGGCTGAACAGGAAGGGATCGATGTTACCCGATGAAAAGATCACTCTTCGCAGCCGGTTGGGATTCATCGGACTCGGATACCTGGGGTCAAGGATCGCGCGGCGGCTGGTTGCTACCGGTTTTCCAGTGATAGTCTACGATCGGGATCACACAAAAGCCGCAGAGCTATCAGCCCTGGGTGCCAGAGTTGCGCCAGATCCTGGAGAGTTGGCTAGCGATGTTGATGTGATTTTGTCGTGTCTTTCAGATGACTCCGCCGCGGAAGCTGTCTACTTTGAAACGGGCAATGTGGTGTGCAGTGCCAGGCCCGGTACTCGGATCGAAACGTCGTTTGAAGGATTGGCAAAGTTTGGCGGGAATTTATGGATCCGGTTTTCACTCGTGCCGCCGAATAGATATACACGAACCGCGTCGTTAGGGTTATTTGCCCCTTTTGCCCCCTCGCCAATTTTCTAAGTTTCCGCCAGCCAAGAAAATGGCTGGTAGGGGTCGAACCCACGACCAACGGCTCAAAAACCTGAAATTCGACCAGCGGCTACAACCCACACCCGTAACCCACAACAAGATCAGGGTCAATTCGATCGCAGTACGCCTGCTCGAAACTTCCTTGCTGCTCATTCAAGTCCCGGCGTATTCTGTGAATCGCACTAGGCGCCTCATCAAGACTCCTAAACTCTATTGGGGTGACGTCGGCCTGGGCCTTCATTTGGCTGGCATTCCCGAACTAAATGGCGCACACCTCGAGAACATCGTGCTGCATGATCTGCTGTGCTGGCGTGACGGGCGGACCGAGCAGACGGAAATTCTGTATTGGCGAACGACAACGGGTGAGGAAGTGGATTTCGTCATTGAAGTTGGCGGCCGGGTTCTACCCATCGAAATCAAGGCCACGTCGCGGCCGCGCCTGGCCGACGCCGCGACGCTGCGCTCGTTCCGGACTGAATATGGCAGAGCGTCCCGAGCGGGCTTGTTGCTACATACAGGTGAGACGTTCCAGTGGTTGGCACAGGATGTTCTGGCTGCGCCCTGGTGGTCGGTTTGTTGAGTGAGTGGGTTTCGCCCTCCCCAGGTGTGGCTTAGTACTCGCCCGGAGCCTAAACCGCAAACGGACCCGTAGAATCCCGCCGATCGAGGCCGGGAAGCAAGATCGAACCGATGACGATCTCGTCGGCCGAAGCTCATGGCGGATTTCGATTGAGCTTGGAGTTTTGCGGAGATGCAAAATGTAAATATAGTCGTGACCACACCGGTCGGATTGCCTATCCCGGAGCAAGCTGGCGTGAATCGACTTTCACCCGCCAAGGCCAAAATCGCCCTGTTCCGTTCTCTGTTTCGGGGACGAGAGGATGTTTACGCGCGCCGCTTCGAAAGCCGCAAGACAGGTAGGGCCGGCTATTCGCCCGCTTGTGCCAATGAGTGGGCCCAGGGAATCTGCAATAAACCGAGAATTAAGTGTTCCGAATGCCCACACCAGCGCTTTCTTCCCGTCACTGAAGAGGTGATTCGCTGGCATCTCAGCGGTCAGGACGACCTTGGTCAGGCTTTCGTCATGGGCGTTTATCCGATGCTTCTGGATGAGACCTGTTTCTTCCTGGCCGCCGATTTTGATAAAGCAACGTGGCAGGACGATGCCGCCGCGTTTCTGGAAACATGCCGCCACATGAACTTGCCGGCGGCCTTGGAGCGATCTCGCTCGGGCAAGGGTGGGCACATTTGGTTCTTCTTCAACGAAGCCGTTCCTGCCACCTTGGCGCGTAAGTTGGGGGCGCACATTTTGACGGAAACCATGGAGCGCCGTCCGGATGTCGGTCTGGATTCATACGACCGTTTCTTTCCGAATCAAGATACTCTCCCGCAGAACGGCTTCGGCAACTTGATCGCCTTGCCGCTCCAGAAACGGCCGCGGGAATTGGGCCATAGCGTTTTCCTGGATGAGCGATTTGCTCCGTTTCCCGATCAATGGGAGTTCTTGTCCTTGATCCGCAAAATCAGCCGCAGTGAAATTGAAGAAGCGGTCCGTTTCGCTGAAGCGAAGGGACGAGTGATTGGCGTCCGGTTTGCGCTTGAGGGCGACGAAGAGGAAGCGCCCTGGATGACTCCCCCATCGCGCCGCGAGATAAACACTTCGATTCCTAGTCCACTGCCCGAAACCTTGGAGCTCATCCTGGGCAATCAGATCTATATCCCCAAAGAGGCGTTGCCTCCCGCCCTGCGCAACCGCTTGATCCGATTGGCGGCGTTCCAAAACCCGGAGTTCTACAAAGCGCAGGCCATGCGGCTTCCAATCTACGACAAGCCTCGGATTATTGCCTGCGCTGAGGATCACCCCAAGCACATTGGACTACCGCGAGGCTGTCTGGATGAGCTGCTTCAAACCCTGGCGGACTTGAATATCAAGTCGGTGGTCTCGGACCAGCGTAACGCCGGCCAGGCTTTGGATACGACCTTTCACGGCGAGCTACGTCCCGAGCAGTCCATCGCCGCCCAGGCCATGCTTGCCCATGACACAGGAGTGTTGGCAGCAACCACCGCGTTCGGAAAGACCGTCGTGGCCGCGTGGCTGATCGCCCGACGCGGTGTCAATACGCTCGTCCTGGTGCACCGGCGGCAATTGCAGCAGCAATGGATCGAGCGCCTTTCCAACTTCCTGGGAAGGCCGAAAGGCGCGATTGGACGGATCGGCGGTGGCCGCAAAAAGCGAACTGGCTGCTGGACGTGGCGGTGATTCAAAGCATGGTTCGAAAAGGCGTCGTCGATGATGTCGTCGGCCATTACGGGCATCTGATTATCGACGAGTGCCACCATCTCTCCGCCCAGAGCTTTGAGCAGGTGGTGCGTCGGGCCAAGGCGAAGTTCGTCACGGGTTTGTCTGCGACAGTCACACGGAAGGATGGCCACCATCCGATCATCTTCATGCAGTGCGGTCCCGTGCGGTATCGAGTTAACGCCAAGCAGCGGGTGGCGGCTCATCCTTTCGAGCATACGGTGATGGTTCGTCCGACGGGTTTTCATCCGCTGCGCCCCGCCAATCCCGATGTGCGGGCACAATTTCATGAACTCTACGAAGAACTGATTGCCGATGGAGAGCGCAACCAGCTCATTTGCCTGGACGTGATCCAAGCTCTTCGAGAGGGACGCTCGCCGCTGGTGCTGACCGAACGGAATGAACATCTTGAGTTCTTGAAAAATCAGTTGCTCCCCGAGGTGCGGCACCTGGTCGTGCTCCGAGGAGGGATGCGCAACAGAGAACTTGACGCCATCCGTGCTCGCCTGGACGCCATTCCGGCGGGGGAAGATCGCGTGCTCTTGGCGACCGGCCGTTATGTGGGCGAGGGTTTTGATGACGCCCGCCTCGACACTTTATTCCTGACGCTACCCCTCTCGTGGCATGGGACGATCGCACAATACGTCGGGAGGCTGCATCGCGCCTACGACGGCAAGCGGGAAGTGCGCGTCTACGACTACGCCGACCTTAACGTGCCCATGCTCGCGCGGATGTTTGATCGGCGCTGTCACAGCTACGGAGCAATTGGCTATTCGATTCAGCTTCCAGGGAGCGCCGTTCCCGGCTGGCCCGCCGATGTGCCACTTCCCGTCCATCCCGAGTGGAAAAGCCAATACGCGGCCAGTGTCCGCCGCTTGGTACGCGATGGTGTAGATTCGCTCCTGGCCAATCTATTTGTTCATGCTGCCGTAGCCTTGCCGCCAAATGCGGAAGGCGCGGATCGGGCGCGAAGCGCCAGCGAGGCATTCTTGTACCAACGGTTGGAAACCTTGCCCGAAACCACCGGCAAGTTTCGTTTGAATGTGGATCTGGCGATTCCGTTCGATGGCTGGGGCCGCATGGAAGTGGACCTGCTTTGCGCGCCATCGCGCATCGCCATCGAATTGGACGGCGGCCAGCATCTGGGCGACATGGACGCATACCGGCGAGACCGTCGCAAAGACGCTTTGCTTCAAGAGAACGGCTACCTGGTCCTCCGGTTCCTTGCCGAAGATGTCGGCAAATATCTCGATCAGGTTCTGGATGCGATCCTGCGGGCTCTATCACATCAAGACGCCAGAACCTGAAGTCGGGTTCCCCGATCTGAGTCACCTTGGTCGAGGACTTGCGGACAAAGATGTGGTGGATAAGGACTTACTGAATCTCGCATAATAGAGTGACAAAGGAGGCATGATCGCCTATGCTGGAAGCATGCGCAAACCTGTTCGTCCTCGGCGGGATTTCCGGCAAATGGAGCAGCGACGTAACCAGGCGGGACGTTGCTTCGCTGCGGGCAAAAAGATTCTGGCGGCGATCGCTCGCGAGCTAAAGGTGAGTCGCCAGAGCGTCAGTCGATGGTATGCGGAGTGGCGGCGAGGCGGCGCCCCGGCGCTACGTGGCGCGGGCCGAGCGGGCCGCAAACCGAAACTGAACCGGCAACAATTGCGGCACGTCGAAAAGGCGCTGCGGCAGGGTGCTCGGACGCACGGTTTTGGCACAGATTTATGGACCCTGCCCCGGGTGGCTCGGTTGATCGAACGGGTGACGGGTGTGCACTATCACCCCGGCCATGTGTGGAAGATTCTGGGAGCTATGGACTGGAGCCTGCAAAGGCCGAGCAAACAAGCGCGCGAGCGCGACCCCCAGAAAGTGAAGCAGTGGCTGACCCAACGATGGCCGGCGGTAAAAAAAACGCTCGCCGCCGAAAGGCTTGGATCTTCTTCCAGGACGAGAGCGGGGTCTCGCAACGCCCCTCCATCCGTAGGACCTGGGCCCCCAAGGGCCAAACCCCCGTCCTGATCCACGCCTTCAACTGGTCGAAGATGTCGGTGTGTGCGGCGATCGGCTATTGCTGGGACGGACGTCGTAGCCGTTTATTTTTTCAAACCCGACCCGGCAGTTACAACTCGGAAAGCCTGATCCGTTTTCTGCAAGATCTCCACCGGCACTTGCGGGGCAGGAAGGCCATTCTGGTGTGGGACGGGTTACCAGCTCACAAAAGCCGCATCATGAACGGGTACTTACTCCGCCAGCGGGACTGGCTAGCTGTGGAAAGACTGCCCGGCTACGCGCCGGAGCTCAATCCGGTGGAGACGCTCTGGGGAAACATCAAGGGTCAGGAACTGGCCAATCGCTGCGCCGAAGACCTTGCGGAAGCGGGCGCGGCGATCCGCGGTGGCATGGCCCGAGTGCGCCGTTCCAGCACGCTGCCTTTTTCCTTTCTGAAACACGCGGGTCTCTCTTTTTGAATATATTGTCACTGTATTATGCGAGATTCAATAAGTACGCCAGCACTCGCGTATCGGAATTTGCCAGTTCAAGCGCTTTGGCCTGCTCCAGCGTGCAATAGCCTCCCAGTTCAGTCACGATCTGGAGAAAGCTCTCTATGTGTTCATCCATCAGCGCCATTCGGCTTTGGAACCTCTGGCTCATCGGCACACCTCCTCTCGGCCAATCGTGTGGATGGTTCCTTCGGTGGGGCGGCTACTTATGAATGCTGCGCGACTTTCTGGGTAGGAGTTTGAGGCGAGACTCGCGGGTCCAGTCGCTGGCGGTTGGGTTCAACGTGCCGTGGGTAACCGGCCAGAGGTGGTTGATCAGACGACTTGGTCGCGCTTATTTTGGAATTCAGGCCCTCTACCTTACTAATGCCCATCCAAGCTGGAAAAACGGTCGCGCAAAATGAAATTTTCTTCAGAAAGCTGTGGAAATCTTCCCCGATGGTCACCAGGCGCGGCTGCGCGTACTGGTACCGCCGCCGGTGGACGGGGAACCCGTCCACGAACACCTCCTTGAAGACCCGTCCACAAGGACGGGGCGTAATGGAATGGTAAGGGAGACAAGTCTCATGCACAATTGGGCGGTGAATCTCGCCCGAGATTCACCGCCTCCTGTGACGCGTTATTCGCATTTCCACGGCAATCCACTGAGCATCTAGCCCAAGCTGCGGCCCAGGGTGGGATAGCTCCGGTGAGATTCCCTTATCACTACTCCTAATGCACATCTCCCCGGAAAAATCGAGCGCCATGGGCGATCTCCAAGGATCTGGCAGAGCCGTCGGTCGATGAATCTCGTCGCCCATGGCATCGCTCCGGTGAAAATCCCTCCCACTCACCGTTTCTGGCTTGACGACAGGCGGTCTCCCGAGGTCAATTTCGGGCGTTTTGCAGCGGTGTGATTCCTCAAAATCTTCCGAGCTAAGGCAAACGTTTCGGCTTGGCCTAGTAAGGTCGAGATTTCGATGTGCTCTTGTTCTGCCGATGGCCCCCAAGCAATCCAACAGACGCACTTGGTCTGACGAGCAAAAAGCGGGTGAAGAAAGAATCAGGATTTACGCAGCCAGAGCCAGAGCGTAGCGGTGGTGCAGCCCGCCGAGCCGAGGGAAGGAGCGAATCTTGCTCTCGACGGCTGAACGAATTGCCCTCGGCCGACCCGCCGGCGTGTCCTTCGCGAGGCCGAGATGCGTGCGGTCCTCATGGTAGTAGCGCACATATTCCGACATCAGCCGCTTCAGATGGCGTTCATTCAGGATGATTACGTGATCCAGCAAGTCTCGTCGGCAGCTTCCCACCCAACGCTCTGCCACTCCGTTCTGCCAGGGACTGCGAAAAGCGGTGCGCACTGGTTCACTCCCCATCTCTTTGGCTGAGGTGACCACATCGCCGCCGAACTTGGCGTCTCGATCGAACAGCAGGAACCGGTGTGCAGGCGTGTAAGGCCACGCCTCCCGCAACTGTTGGACGATCCAGAGAGCATGGGGATTTCGTGTCACGTTGAAACGTAGAATCTTGCGCCGGTCATGACCGATGATGAAAAAGCAGTACAGCACCCCAAAAGTAAGCGTCGGTATTGTGAAGAAGTCCATCGCCGCGATCGCCTCACGATGATTCCTGAGGAACGTGAGCCAGCGCTGGGCGGGATCCGGCGTTCTCGGCGCTTGCCGCAGCCATCGTGAGACCGTCGCTTCCGATGCATCGAAGCCCAGCTTGAGCAGCTCGCCGTGAATGCGTGGGGCTCCCCAGGTTGGATTTTCGGCAGCCATGCGGAAGATCAAAGCTCGAATCTCTTGGCTCACGGCCTTCCGTCCAACCCTGTGTCTGGTTCCTGAGAGCCACTTCCAATAAAGCCGAAAGCCAGCCCGATGCCAATCCACCACCGTTCTGGGCGTGACCAGAAGGAGAGGCTTCCGCCATCCTGCCCAGAGTTTTCTCAACGTAAGCCAAAACAGCTTTTGCCTTGCCGACAGCCGCCGGCGAGGTCGCCTGGGGTGTAGAGCTAACAGTTGATGGCGCAGAGCGAGGTTTTCGAGGATGAGATCCTCTCTTGACCCGAAAACACTGACAATCCAACCGAGGAGATGCCGGAACAGCGCGATCATGGCAAGAATATTACCCGAACCTCGTCCATCGAGCCTTTGGCCAAGTTGTTGATTCTACGGTTGCACGATGTTTTGACGATGGACAGGCGGCCCAACGAACAGGCCCTCCTGTACCCTCGCACCCCGTTCGAATTCCGTTCCTGAGATCAGTTTACGGGGTCGTGCAATTCCGCGATCCTTTTGGGACCAATGCGGGGGCGGCGGGACATTGGGGGCTTGCAGCTTGTCTTGAATGCTCCAGTACACAAGGAGTGAAGTACGATGCGTTTCCATTCGCTTCGCACAGCGGTCTTGTTCGGTTTGGTCGCGTTTGCGCCGATGGCCAACGGGAAAAAGCCCATTGCCGCGGCCCAACTGGCGCCGCCAGCGTCCCCGAAGGTCGCTTTGAGCGCCACGCCGACTTCCGCTCAAGCGGGCCAACAGGTCACGCTGACATGGTCGTCGACGAAGGCCACATCCGTCACTTTGGAGCCCTCGGTGGGCGGCGTCGCCGCGCAGGGTTCTACGACAGTGAGGCCTTCTCAATCGACCACTTACACCGTCACCGCCACGGGCCCGGGCGGCTCGGCCCGTGCCAGAGCCCAAGTCATTATCACACCCGCGCCCCCTGCGGCTAAGGTCCAGGGGCCCTCCCAGGAAGAGATCCCGTCCGACGAACAGCAGATGAGGGGCCTCGATGAGCAGATCCAGGAGATCAAGTCAGACGCCCTCCGCATGTCGGCGGAGCTGAGCCAGCTGGAGGAGAAACTGCTGTACCCGTCTGGGACGCAGGTCGCGATCTTCGTCGGACTGGCCAAGGGCGACAGGATGCGCCTCGACGCCGTGCGGCTCCAGATTGATGGCGAACTCGTTGCGCACTACATCTACAGCGCCAAAGAGCTCGAGGCCCTCCGCAAGGGCGGCGTGCAACGGATCTACGTCGGCAACGTGGCGAGCGGGGATCACAAGTTGGACGTGCTTGTTGACGGCAAGCTTGAGGGCGGCGCGGACTTCAGCCGCACCGGACAGTTTACTTTCCGCAAAGAAGTGAAGCCAAAGCTGGTCGGACTGACTCTGGCCGGACCGGGTTCCGGCAACAATCCGATCGCGCTTGGGGAATGGTAATCCATGCGAGTGACTCGCCGACTCATCGGACTCGGCCTAGTCCTGGGCCTTGCCGCCCGTCCCGTCACGGGCGGCGACTTGAGGGACCTCTATTTCGGCGAGGCGCTCTATCACGCCTACCAAGGACAGTTTTTCGATGCCATCCAGCGGCTCGACACCGAGCTCGCCATGTACCACGGACTCGACGAACCCGGACTCGACACGCTTCATTTTCACTTCAACGACGCCGAATTCTCGGTCGGCGACTTCGAGCTCAACTACCGCATGCACCAACGCGCTGGGCGCGCCATCAAGGCGGTGCTCGAGGGCACCGTCGATGAAGCGGTACGAAACGAGGCCGCGTTCAGGCTCGCCCGCATCCTCTTCCAGAAGGGTCAATTCGATGATGCGCTGCAGGCGCTAGCGCGGATCAAAGGTACGGTGCCCGACGAAATCAAGGGCGACGTCGAGTTCCTGCGGGCGAACGTCTATATGGCGACAGGCCAGCCGAGCGAGGCCGCTAAGGTGCTCGCGCAGCTAAAGAGCGATGAGAGCCTGGCCGGTTTTGTTGCCTACAACCTTGCCATCGCGCTGTTGCAGGACGGTCGAAAACAGGAAGCGATCGAGCAACTGGACAAGGCCGGGCAGCTACCGGTCGGTGATCCCGCCGGTCTCGCGATCCGCGACAAGTCGAACCTGGTGCTGGGTAGCATGTTGTTCGAATCCGGCAATTTTGAGCGGGCCAGGAAGTCACTGGACCGCGTCCATCTGGAGGGACCGTTCTCGAACCAGGCTCTGCTGCGGGCGGGCTGGGCCGAGACCTCGGCCCAGCAGTATGACCGTGCGCTCGTGCCGTGGAACATCCTGGTGGACCGTGAGCCGACCGATGCCGCGGTTCAGGAAGTCATGCTTGCCCTACCGCATGCGTACGCCAGCATGAACCTGTACGGCCGAGCCGCGATCGGTTACGGGCGAGCGCTCGAGTTATTCACTAACCAGATCAAGAGGGTCGACGCATCGATCGGCAGCATCAAGGAAGGACGGTTTCTCAGTGCCCTGATCCGCGAGGAGAGCCGGGAGGACGAAACCTGGGTCATCACCCTGCGCAACCTGCCCGATGCGCCGGAAACATACTACCTGATGGACTTGATGGCGTCTCACGACTTCCAGACCGCGTTGCAGAACTACCTCGACCTCGAGGAACTGCGGTCGAAGCTCGGTGCCTGGAAGATGAGCCTCGATGCTTTCGAAGATGTCATCCGACTCCGCGGTCAAAACTACGAGCCGCTGCTGCCGGAGATCGATGCGCAGTTCCAGGAGCTGGATGCGCGGATGCGCCAGCGCCTCGAGCAGCGCAAGCACCTCACCGAGCGCTTGCATGTCATGCTGACCGCGCGGCGGCCGGAGTATCTGGCGACCGCGGAGGAGCGGATTGCTCTGAGGCACATCGCTCTAATCGAGAAGCAGCTCGGCGACTCTGAAAAGCCCGAATCGCTCGCGCTTCGGCAACGCGCGGCTCGCCTGCGCGGGGCACTCACGTGGCGGCTGGAAACTGAGTACGACGACCGACTGACCGCGGCATACGTACACCTGAACGAATTGAATGCACCCATCGACGCCCTCACTCGGCAGTATGACGCCTTTGTTAGGACGAGGCAGGCAGCGACGCACAGCTATGTCGGATACGACGACCAGATTGCACAGCTCCGAGAGCGTGTCGGGGACGCATTCCAGCGTGTCGACAGCTTGATGACCCGTCAGGGAGAGATGATCGAGAAGGTTGCCATCAACCAGCTCGAGGCCCGCCGCGAACGACTGGTGGCCCAGCAGAATCAGGCTCGCTACGGGGTCGCCGATAGCTACGATCGAGCCGCGCGCCAACCCGGAGGACAGGAACGCTGATGAATGGCCTGACCATTCCGACGGTGCTCGCGCTGGCTTTCATGGTCGGCTGCGCCGCGCGTCCCAACAAGCTGGGGGGGACGGCGGGGACGCTGGCGGAGCTGCGGAACGTGCGTCCGGACGTGCAGGACGTGAAGATCGAACAAGGCCTCGATCAGGCCATGCTCCAATACCGGCGCTTCCTCGAGGATGCACCGGTGAACGCGATGACTCCGGAGGCGATGCGGCGTCTCGCGGACCTACAACTCGAGAAGCAGTTCGGGATACGCACTGGCAACGTCAAGCCACGGGAAATGTCCGCCCCTCAACCCGCCCGGGTACTCGCGGGCGCACCGGGCGGCACGCCCAATTCGTCCGCCGCCTCGCGGGAGTCCGATCAGGATTTCGAGCGGCGCACGACAGCGGAGGCCGGAATCGTGGCGGGCAGTAACGCCGACGCCTCGCCGGCGGACGCGGTGCGCGGAGATCCCAACGGTCCCCTCGAGGCCATCGCTCTCTATGACCGGCTGCTGAACGAGTATCCGGGTTATGAGCAACGAGACAAGGTCCTCTATCAGGAAGCGCGGGCGTACGACGAGCTCGGCCGCACCGAGGAGGCCATCGCGACCATGGAGCGCCTGATCGGCGAGAATCCGCATTCCGAGCACTTCGACGAAGTGCAATTCAGGCGGGGCGAGTACTTCTTCACGCGCAGGCGCTTCCATGACGCCGAGACCGCCTATTCAGGGATCATCAGCCTGGGCACACGCTCCTCGTACTACGAGCTCGCTCTCTACAAGCTCGGGTGGACGCTCTACAAACAGGAGTTCTACGAAGAGGCTCTGCAAAAGTACGTCGCCTTGCTCGACTACAAGGTGTCGATCGGTTACGACTTCGATCGGACGCATGATGAGGACGACGATCGCCGCGTCGCTGATACCTTTCGAGTCATCAGTCTCAGCTTCAGCAACCTCGGCGGGCCGGAGACCATTCAGGAAGACTTCTCCAAGTTCGGGAATCGCTCCTATGAGGACCGCATTTACAGCAATCTTGGCGAGCATTACCTCAGCAAGCTGCGCTACGACGACGCGGCGAAAACGTACAAGGCTTTCATTGCGCTTTATCCCTTCCACCGCGCCGCGCCGCGGTTCAGCATGCGTGTGATAGAGACCTTCACTCAGGGCGGGTTCCCCAAGCTCGTGCTGGAGTCGAAGCGGGAGTTCGCTTCCAAGTACGGCCTGAAGTCCGAATACTGGCGACATTTCAAACCGGAGCAGTCGCCGGAAGTGCTGGCGTACCTGAAGACGAACCTGAAGGACCTCGCGACGCATTATCACGCGCAGTATCAGGACGCGAACGAAGCGGACGAGAAGCTCGCGAATTATCGCGAGGCAAGCCGATGGTACGGCGCTTACCTCGATTCCTTCCCGACCGAGGCCGATTCGGCTCCCGTCAACTACCGGCTAGCGGACCTGCTGCTGGAGAACAAGGATTTCGGCGAGGCGGCCAAACAGTATGAGCGCACGGCTTACGGATACGCGCCGCATCCACAGTCGGCAGCCGCGGGCTACGCTGCGATCTTCGCATACCGCGAGCAGCTGAAGCTCGCCGGCAAGGAGCAGCAGGACGCCGTCAAGCGCGATACGGTCGCAAGCTCGCTCAAGTTTGCCGACGCATTCCCGCAGGATGAGCACGCTGCGGCGGTTCTCGGAGCGGCCGCCGATGACATGTACGAAATGAAGAATTACAAGGCCGCCGTCGAGGCCGACCAGCGCGTCATCGATAAATATCCGGGCGCGGATGCGGCAATCCGGCGTTCCGCCTGGATTGTCGTTGCGCACGCCTCGTTCGAACTCGCCGAGTACCCGCAGGCCGAGCACGCCTACGCCGAGGTGCTGAAAGTCACGCCGGAGGGCGACGAGTCGCGCGCCTCCTTCGTCGACAACCTTGCCGCCTCGATTTACAAGCAGGGTGAGCTCGCAAACGAGGCGCAGGATTATCGCGCCGCCGCCGACCACTTCCTGAGGATTCGCACAGCGGCGCCTACCTCATCTATCCGTCCGACGGCTGAGTACGACGCGGGCGCCGCGCTAATCCGGATGCAGGACTGGCAGGGGGCGGTGGATGTGCTTGAGGCGTTTCGCACTACCTTCCCGGAGAACAAGCTGCAACTCGAGGCCACCAAGCAAATCGCCTACGCCTACCGGCAGAGTGGCCAGTTGTCGCACGCCGCCGGCGAATACGACCGCATCGCATCCCAGTCCAACGATCCGGCGTTACGCAGCGAGGCGCTGCTCAACTCGGGAGATCTCTACGCGCAATCCGATGCCCGAGATCGCGCCTTGGATGCGTACATCCGGTACGTCAAAGAGTTTCCCAAGCCTGTAGAGACGGCCGTCGAGACCCGTTTCAAGATCGCCGAAATGTACAAGGCGGCGCACGACGAGACGCTCTATCACCAGCAGTTGGAAGAAATCGTAAGCGCCGATGCGGGCGCCGGGTCGGAAAGGACCGTCCGGACCCGGACGCTTGCGGCACGTTCGGCACTGGTCCTCGCGGAGCAACTCTACGGCGATTTCGTCGTCGTGAAGCTGCGGCAACCCTTCGAGACCAGCCTGCAGGATAAGAAGCAGCGCATGAATGCCACAATCGCGGCCCTCGGCCGGCTGGTGGATTACGAAATCGACGAGGTGACGGCCGCCGCGACGTATTACATGGCCGAGACCTATTCCAATTTCAGTCGGTCACTCCTCGAGTCGGAGCAGCCGGCCGACCTGAAGCCCGAGGATGTGGAAGCGTTCAAGAACGACCTCGATGAGGCAGCGTTTCCGTTCGAGGAGAAAGCCATAAACGTACACGAGAAGAACATGGAATTATTGCACGCCGGCGTCTTCAACTCGTGGACCGAGAAGAGTCTTAGCAGGCTCGCTGAGCTGATGCCGGGCCGCTACGCGAAACACGAAGTGAGCACCGGCTTACTCGACGCGATCAGCAGTCCTATGGACGCATCGCCTCAGTCGCAGGTCTCCGATAACCGGCAGTCATCGCAGAACGCCGCCACCCAGGGCGTGACCATCCCGGATGAAATGCGCGCCGACTACGGGTCGGCAGTGGGCATGCTGAAGGAGGAGCGCTACGAACCAGGCATTGCCTTGCTGCTCAAAATGACCGAGAAGATGCCTGAATTGACGGCAGCGCACATCGATCTCGGCATTGCATACGCGCGTACCGGCGACCTGGACCGCGCCGAGGCCAGCCTGAACAAGGCGCTGGAATCGGATCCAAAACAGCCTGTGGCACATAACGAACTCGGTATGGTGCAGCGGCGCAAGGGACAGTTTGTGAAGGCGCGCACGAGTTATGAGGCGGCCTTGGCACAGGCGCCGGACTTCCAATATGCGCACAGGAACCTCGCAATTCTGTGCGATCTGTATCTCGGGGATTATATGTGCGCGATGGAGCATTACCAGGCGTACAGCCGGACCGTTCCGAACGACGCCGAGGTCGTCAAGTGGATTGCCGACCTTGGCAACCGCGCAAAGAAACGGGAGCAGCGATGACGAAGACAAGCCTTCACTGGATTTTGCTTGGGGTCCTTGCCTTGTCGCCCGCGAGTGTACTCGCGCAGCAAGCAGCGCAGCCAAAAAGGGAAGCTGCACAGGGACAGACCGAAAAGCCGCAGGCAAAGAAGGAAGAGGCAGAGAAACAGACTGAAGAAGCGCTGCCAAAGACGGATGAAGACGGGAAGTTGACGTCCGTCCCCGGAGGAAAGGCGCTCGGCATGTCCATTTTGGGCAATCAGGAAGCACCTAAAGCACTGGTCATCGTTCCCTGGAAGAGCTCGGAACTCGGCAATGGCCCCGGCGTCTCGACGTTGCTCGATGACTCGAGGCTACCCGTAGACAAGGAGGTATTCATGCGAACGCTCCGTTACTACGAAATCCGGTCGGAAACGGCGCGCCCCAGCGGCGCGACGACGGACGGGAATGCGGCAGCGCCCGCCAATGCGGCGCAAAGGAGGAAGCGATGAGTTTGACTGAACTGCTAGGGCACGTCGGTATATTCGGAGGCACGGTGATGGTTTGCCTCGCCCTGCTTTCCGTTTTTTCGGTGGGGATGATCATAGACAAGCACCGGCGCTTCGTTTCGGCCTCGCGCCAGTCGGAAAAGTTCAAGCCCGAGTTCAAGAAGTTCCTTCACGGGGGAGATGTCCAGGATCTGATCGAAGCCGCGAAGCCGTACCAGAGTTCCTACGTGGCGCAAGTGGTCTTGGCGGGCATCACCGAGTACGACGGGGTGCGCGAGAGTGGACGTGATCCGGGCGCTTCGCTCGAGCTCGTCACCAGCGCACTCAGGGACTCCATGTCCGAAACGCTGATTCAGTTGAGGCAGGGTCTCGGGTTCCTTGCCACGATTGGCTCCACTGCCCCGTTTATTGGTCTTTTCGGCACCGTGGTCGGAATCATTAACGCTTTCCGAAGCATCGCGGCCACGGGGTCCGGCGGAATGTCGGTGGTTTCGGGAGGCATCGCGGAGGCCCTGGTCTCGACGGCCCTGGGTATCTTCGTCGCAATTCCGGCCGTGGTCGCCTTCAACCACTTCACGGGCAAGATTGAGAATTTCCATGTTCAGATGAATCGGGCGTCATCCCAGCTCGTGAACCGCTTGTTCAAAGTACCGGAACTCAAGGAGCTTGACGTCGAAGTGGCGGAAGTCAAGGCGCCGATGGTCAAAAAGGGAGGGCCGGCCTATGCGGCTCGGTGAATCCGGCAAGATGCAGGCGAGCATCAACATCACGCCGCTGGTCGACGTGGTGCTGGTGCTGCTGATCATCTTCATGGTGATGGCGCCGGAGATGCGCAGGGGACCGGACGTCAAGCTGCCGAACACCACGAAACCGAACTCGCAGGGCGACGAAAGAGGCCGAATCCTGGTTTCCATAGACGAGGCTGGCGGGCTGTGGATCAACGATCAACCCGTCGCGGCCGAGCATTTCGGTGAAGCCCTCAACGCTGCAGTGGGCACCGAGCCGAACCCAAGTGTCGTAATCCGCGGCGATGCGAAGCTCCATTTCGTCCAGGTCCGGGAGGCGATGCTCGCGATCGAGCAGGCCGGCTTCCACGGGGTGGGGCTGATCGCCAAGCGCGCCGGCGCAGAAGGAAAGTGACATCATGCAGTTCAACAACAAAGGTTCCGGATCCAGTCTGCAGTCTG
>Ga0209577_10002825_pt1 | contig 16458 bp, 17 predicted proteins | sample GraSoiAngelo_109_FD_185874 | JGI IMG/M metagenome (GOLD analysis project Ga0209577, IMG submission 185874) | Grasslands soil microbial communities from the Angelo Coastal Reserve, California, USA - 14_0903_12_20cm (SPAdes) (version 2) | ecosystem: Environmental > Terrestrial > Soil > Grasslands...
CTCGACTCATGTCTGATAAAGGATAACCTCTGGAGCGGCCAGCCCATGGAGTTTGACCTGGTTCTTCGAAAGCGCAGAAATGTGTACGGGTTTCAAGACAGCCCTATCCCCGAAGTCGTTCTGAGCAGAATTCTGGAAAACGCGCGGCACGTGCCTAGCGCAGGATTCACACAAGACTTCGACCTAGTTGTCGTCAGGGACCCTGAGAAAAGAGCAAAGCTCGCGCAAGCTGCGCGCCAACATGAATATGCAAGCTACGAGGGAGTAGTTGCAGGGTTCATTGAGAAAGCTCCGGTAGTTGTGGTTCCCTGTGGTAACAAGCCTCGGTTCGAATCAAAATACGGTAGCCCCGCGGAGAAGAACGCTAGGATTCCCTGGTGGCTGACTGACAGCGCCTTCTCAAGCCTCGCTCTGATTCTGTCCGCCGTCCAAGAAGGGCTAGCTGCATCCTTCATCGGAGCTATGGATGACAGCATGGTTGTTAAGACGCTCAAACTCCCAGCAGATGGGTCCATCATCCCCCTCGCCATCGTCCCGATTGGCTACAGACATCCGGAGGAGCGACGATTCGGACAGGAAATAAGGAAAAGAGTGAAGGCTCTGAGAGGATCCACGGATCAGATACACTGGGACGAATGGTAAGTTAGGAAGCATCGCTCATGGGTCCGGAAGAATCTGGACATAAGAAGCCGGATGTCTACCGTGACCGAGTCTCCAGAACTTGGAACGCTAAGTTTTCTTGAACGGTGCGTTCAAAACCGTTGGGTTATCTTAGGCATCAGTATCTGTGGCGTAGTGTGCGATCTTTGGGAGGTGAAGGGGTCTCGAAGAAGATGGTCCTCATCCTATTGATTGCAGCGGCTGTGCTACTTCCCACCGTCGGTATTCTTCATGCAACTGAAACTTCCAACACCACTTCGACGAGTCATGACAGTGATCACCGTGAGCAGAACCATCAAGATCAGGAACATGATGATAATGAAACCTCGGATGACAATTCAATAACTCACGTTGAGGTTGACGACGCTGGCGAGAACGCTACAGATACGGACTAGGGCCTAACATTCGGGCGTTGGAAGCTCGCGAAGTCCACTTTTTTTTCGTTCTCATGTTTCGAGAAGATAATGGCCTTTCTGGAGGCGTATTGTGAGCAACTTTCGATAGATTGCTAAGATGTTAGCTATACTAAGAAGATCTTATGTCAATATCGTAGTACGAGTCAACCTTCCACCTCCAGTGTTTCCCGATTATTGTAGTCGAGTCGTATTCTTCGATAATGCAAGGACCTTTGCTGGCTACGCCGGGAAGTAGGTTTTCTCGATCGTAGACTGGGACCTTCTGCCAACTTCCTGGAAGCGACATTTTCCTCGATGCGTTGGGAGCGGGGGGTCTCGCGAATTTGATCCGCTTCTTGGCGAGTATAGCTTTGGGGATGGGAATTATTGCTCGAATCCTAGCGTTTACCGCTTCAACGTTGTCGCCTGATGAGTATCCGTAAAGATTCTTGTGCTCTCGACCGAATAATCGTGCGAGGTTAGTGTTCTTCCTGTAGGGTAGGGCGATCGCGTAGCCCTGACCATGGTATCGCAGGTCAACCTGTTCTACTGTCTGATAGCCCGTGAACCCTTCTTCTTTCAGTGATTTTCTTGCTTGTTCTCTAAGTTGTATGAAAGTTGGCTCGACGTTGATCGCTGATTGTTCGATTATGGGTTGAATGAATGTTCTGGACAATTCTGCTGTGAGCAGGCCGAACGCCGAAAATAGACCAGGGTGTGTAGGGACGATTATTCTCTTGATCTCGAGTTCATCTGCCAAATCGCAGGCATGTACGGGTCCGGCACCTCCGAACGCGATTAGGGAGTATTCCCTGGGGTCTCGGCCGCGTTCGACGCTTACGAGTCTGAGGGCTTTACTCATGTTGCTATTGACTAATCTGAGAATCAGATCTGAGGTCTTCTCGATCGAGGTTCCGAGTTTATGGCTGAGCTTTCCGATGGCCCTAACTGCTAGATGTTTGCGTAGTTTGAGTTGCCCGCCTAATAGTTTGGATGGGTTGATTCTTCCTGCGACGATGTTTGCGTCTGTTACGGTTGCTTGTGTGCCGCCATTGTCGTATGCTGCAGGTCCCGGGTCTGCTCCCGCGCTCTCGGGTCCCACCTTGAGGTTTCCCGTCTCGTCTATCCAGGCTATCGTTCCGCCCCCGGCACTTACCTCTGCGAGGTCGATGAAGGGTTGTCTTACTGGGTAGCCGCTACCCTTGATTGATCTTCCATGGTAGGTTCTTCCAGCCGCTTCGAACTCGTAGGCGAGGTCGGCCTTCCCGCTGACGATCGCGCCAGCCTTTGCTGTTGTCCCGCCCATATCGAACGTAATGGCCTTCGTGAGCCTGAGATGTTTGGCGAGATTTCTTGAGGATAGGACTCCTGCTGCGGGGCCGGATTCTATTATCGAGATCGGGTGTTTGGCGGCTTGGGCCGTGGTGCTGGCTGTTCCGTCAGAGTTCATGACATAGACCGGAGATCCTATACCGATCTGTTCAAGCCTTCTCTTTAGTCGCTGCAGGTATTGCGATACTGAGGGCGCGAGTGAGGCGTTGACGACAGTTGTGCTAGTCCTCTCATATTCCCTGTATTGAGGGTCAATTCTGCTTGACAGGTCGATATGTCCTTTGAAGCCTGAACGTCTCAAAATTTTTTCAGCTTTTATCTCATCTGCCGGATTGACGTAGGAGTTGAGAAATGAGATCGCGACTGACTCTATTCCTCTTTCAATAATTGCTCTAGAAACTGTTCGCAGATCGTTTTCCGCCAGTGGCGTCAGACTTGACCCATTGACGAGTCTTCTCCCCTTGACCGTGAACCGGTTTTTCCTTTTGACGAGCTGGTCGGGCCTCTTCGTGTTAAGATTGTAGATTTCGGGTCTTCTCTGTCGTCCAATCTCCAAGACATCTCTAAACCCCTCGTTCGTAATGAGAGCGGTTTCCGCCAGCCCAGTCTGCGTGAGAAGGTTGTTGGTCGCAATGGTCGTCGCATGAGAAATCAGCGCAAATTGTCCCGTTCTATTCTGATACCGCTCTAGCGCTTCAAGGATTGCTGATTCTGGATGTTTGAGATTCGTCGGGACTTTGAGAACCTCAGGGCTCTTCCTCGACTTCTCATCAAAGATCACAACGTCTGTGAATGTCCCGCCGACATCGGTACCCACAAACAACATTAGAGCGATGCCTCACAGTTCAAAGTCCAAACCATATCCTGCGGTTCTTCAGGGGCCTTTAGCCCGAGGGGACGGTGATCTTTCATTGACAGCCTTCACCCAGGCTCTCAACTGTTTGGTACAATTAAGAAAATGAGTTGGCTCATTGGCTAGGTAGGTCATAGGTTCCCACAGAGGAGTGTCGAGCTCATTGAGCAAGTCGGGAGAGGCTGATAGGAAATTAGGAATGGGCATGGTCGCTGATCTTGACAGTCTCTGGGATTATGAGCATCCGGGTCCGACTGAGAAGAAGTTTCGCGAGCTTCTCCAAGCCGCGTTAGACTCGCTCGACATCTCGTATCTGGCGGAGCTTCTGACACAGATTGCGAGGGCGGAGGCCATGCAGAAGAAATTCTCGGAGGCTCAGAAGACTCTCGATAGGGTCGAGAAGGCTCTGCCTAAGGCTGATCAGAGGGTGAGCGTCCGATATGTGTTGGAGCGGGGAAGAGTTCTCAGTCTGTCGGGGAAACCACGAGAGGCTCAGCCGCGTCTACGAGAAGCGTTCAATCTTGCACTGATGCTGAAGATGGACCTGCATGCTATTGACGCGGCTCGCATGATGGCTATCGCGGAGCCCGAGAAAGCGTTAGAGTGGAATATGAAAGCGTTGGATCTTGCCGAAAAGTCGGCGGATGCGAGAGCGAACAAGGCGAAAGGCCTCCTATACAGCAGCATCGGTTGGAACCGCTTCGAACGGAAAGAATACCAAGAAGCGTTGTTCATGTTCCAGAAGGCACTGCAATTTACCGATCAGCTTGGTGATCCGGTTAAGGTGAGAACGGCGAAATGGCCTGTTGCTAAAGTTCTCCGAGTCATCGAGCACACTGAGGAGGCTCTGGATATGCAGAGAAAACTCTTCGAAGAGTACCAAGAAGAAGGAAAAAGGAACGGGTACGTCTATGAGGAGATCGCCGAATGCCTACTGGTCATGGGACAGGTACAGGAGGCTGAAGGATGGTTCGCTGCCGCCTACGCAGAACTTTCAAAGGACCCACGAATATCCCGCGAGCAAAATCGACTGAACCGGCTCAAAGAGCTAGGAGCAGTCGGCAAGCCAAGGCCCACTCCCGCCTAGGAAGCGAGATTTGTGACCGAGTCACCCGGTCGAAGAGATCGTCCAAGTCCTGCCGGCAACTCACTCTTGATTTTGCTTTCCATTTATGATTAGTCGCGTGAGGACATGTTCTAGATGCTATCGATAAACGAAAGTGCTACAAGTGCGATCTGAGATGATACAAAGCATATGTCCAAGGATGTAGCCAACGACCAGCCATCGTCGACGGCCACGATAAGACGTAATCCGCCCAGATTCTTGGTTGCTATTGAGTTCCACAGTCAAGATGCTACAGTGGACCATTTCATAGATCTACAGAACGCTGGATGGCCTGAAGGACCTAACCAGAAAGATCTGAAGTTGATAGTGATCGGTGGTCAAGGAGACCAAGGCCGAATTGAGGGACTGGAGTTTGGTGTAGGCCAGCTCAACCTGATCCGTCAGGCTCTAGCTAAGCTTCAGTAACATAACGCGGGCTATGTCTGCCTTTTAATGGCATGTTGGCTTTAGCGAACCTTGACTTCGTGTGTTTTTGCTATGAAACCGTTCTTCTTGTGGGTGCCATCGCAGAAAGGCATGAGGGTGAAGCCTCCGCATCGGCACCAAGCCTGAACAACCTTCCCCTCGACTATTACCAGATTGGGACCATTCTCGGTCGACCTTATCACAACATCAGACATACTGACCCTATCACCTCTCTTCCAACGTAGTCAGGTTAGCTTCTCGACCCGTGTTAGGACTATGATCTGCTCCCCGTGTACTAGATTGTTCTCGTAGAACTTACCAAGCACGCGAAGAATTGCGCCTACCACGAGGTCTTCTACGCCTCCCATTACCAAACGGCTCGCAACGGTCCATTCAACCTCGATTAGCTGCGATGTTCCCCTGAGGACCCTAGAAGCTCCCGTCACACCAGGCTCGACGAATATCCCGCCCAGGACATGTTCTCTCGGTAGATCCCTAACCGACAGAAACAGATCTACGTCGGTGTTTGGCGCGATGCTCTCCAGCTGTTTCAGAGTAGATACTTCGACAAATGACCGCTTGGGAGGCGCCTGAGGTGGGCTCGTGCTCTGTTTCTCTGAACCTATTGCCTGTGGCAAAGTTGCTGCTGCAGGGGACTCGAGTGGTCTTAGAGGTCTGTCCTGATCGTACCTTAGACCAAATTGTAAGGCTGTTTGTGCTTTGGCCAGTTCTTCGCCTAGGTAGCCAGCGTGGCTGAGCTGAGTAATTAGGCCATCACGGAGAAGACCTAGCAGCATGGAAGTTGCTCCTCTTCCACGCATCTCATGAGCAGGCGTGTGATCAGGCAGATAATGTCGTAAGATGATCTCTTTCTGATCGGGATCGATGCTGATCACGAAGTATCCCTTCGGGTCGTATATCAGCGGCTCACGCTGACCCCCCGGCCGAATACTGGTGAAGGCCTCTCCAGCGGCTATTCTTGATGTTGAGGTCTTGTCCGTTTTGAACGGTCCCGGGTCACGAGCAGAGAGACTCTTGACACGCTCCTCGAGAGCTTGAAGATCCTCTTCGCCGGTCCAATCGAGGACTTCAACCTGTTTACGGAATTGGTCAACTAGGTCGGGAGCAATTGTTGGTAGAACCGGCTCGTAGCCCGCCGCACCGATGATCCGCTTTGCATCGTCAACTCCATTCTCGGCGAGCGCTACCAAAGACTGCCCCGGTTGGAAGAGAGCCGACTCTCTTCCACAGATGAGAAGGAAACGGATGGATGGGTTTGTTGTCACATTGAGTATGATTCTCGTAATTCCAAGATTGGCTGTATAGACCATGCCTGCGATGGCCACTCCAGGAAGGCCTGCGAGTGGGTCCATCAACCGTTCAGATGTTAGGGCACAGACGGCGACGGGAGCCTTTGGATCTCCGACCTTGTACGTGCCCGCGACTACAGGCCACGATGAACCCGTCGAGCTCATGTCTTGCGGAAATGCGCAGTCAATATAAGAACGGGAAAGATACCAAGAGTATACTAGGTGCAAGAAATGGGGTTCCAAGTAGATACGAAACAGAAGCAGAGGATCTCACGAGGGTCGAAGCAGTGCCCGGTCGGAATAGATCTGGCAACCCTGGGAAGAAAATGGACTGTTCATATTATTGAAAGCATAGGAGTCCAGCACATCGACCGTTTCAATCAGATTCTCCGCAGTCTCCCAGGTTTGACGCCGCGCGTCCTCATCATGAGGCTAAATGAGCTTGAGGAGAGCGGTCTCATCACACCCATCATTATTCAAAAAAGTCCGAAGCTTGTAAGCTGGACCCTCACCGAGAAGGGGCAAGACACGCTTCCTATACTCGAAGGCTACTTTTCATTCACGAAAAAATGGCATCCAAACGCGACCTTGAAGAATCACCGCACAGATTCGGTGAAACGGCCGAGTCTTCTCGAACTGGTCGAAGAACGGAAACAAGAATTGGTTTGGCTAGAAATCTAGGACTGGAAACTCTCAACCGATGGTGATAGGGCTCACCGTTTCTGCTTCTGGACTCTTACCTAGGGTCAGAGCTGGGTCTCTTTGAGTTCTTTTGTGAGTTGGTTGACTGTTGTAATTCGTGCGAACCGGCGTCGTAGGGCGTACTCTGTGCGTTCACGTATTGCGTCGACTCCGAGTTCTTCGCCCGGCTTGTCCCAGTTTGGGATTGGGAAAGTCATTGTTGCTTCGGTCACAAAGTCTACCGCGTAGCCTAGGTCAGCCGCGATCCTCGCGGTTGTTTCGCAGCACTGTTCCATCTGTATGCCTGCGATGCTGACGCGTCTCACACCTTTCTCGAGAAGGTATGGTTGCAATGAGGTGCTCGTGAAGCAATTGCGCGTGTTCTTGACCATCACAGGCTCATCGGCCCGGGGTTTGAGAAAGTCCATCAGTTTGAATGATGGACTGTCTCTAGCGAAACCCTCATCCTTGTCGGTATGTAAGAAGAAAACGACCGGTAAATGCGCGGTCCGATATGCTTTGACAAGCTCGGTGACGTTCTTTTCGAAAGCCGGATTGCTGCGTCGCTCCCAACGGGCACCGAGCTTGAACGAATCCTGTGCGTCGATTACTAGCAGTGCTGACTGCGAAACAGGGACCTTGTCAGAGTCCAGCATGGCTACTCCAAGTGTGGAGTTAGCAATTCAACATTGCGTTAAGGCGCGGTTCTGCCGTTGACAGTCTGCGTCTCTTCAAGCTCTCTTCTCTTAGAGACTGGTGAGTTCTTCGTGTGTAAATAGGAAAATCTGATATTACCGAAGGGTGCGTTTTTTGCAGCGTCTTGAAGCCCGCACGGATAATTGCGAACCTAGTCGGACTAATGCTCTTCTTCCAAGTGATTCTAGGAGGCAGTGCTGTCTTCGGGTACATCAACGTCCAGTATCATTTGGAATGGGGAGTTGTGACGTTCGGAGTTCTCATCATAGCGACAGTTTATGCTGCGATGGAGCTCGGTTCGAAGTCAACTCTGTTCAGAACCGGGATAGCAGCGATAGCTGACTACGTCGTACAGATAATCCTAGGATTCATCGCTCTTGGAACAAACAGTGGTGTCGTCATTGTGGTTCATCTTGCAAACGCGTTTGTACTCGGAGTTCTTGTTACTTATCTGATCACCTTCGCCGATAGCGCCGAAAAGGCATCGACATCGCTCCATCCACAGCCTCCTACTGGATCGCCGGGAACAATGCGGGCTCTATCCCGCGGCAAGTAGAATCCCAATGACTTCACCGCTATCCCGGTTAATGCTCACCGGTTGGTTTCTAGGTTGGCCCACCATGCTCGAAAGTTTTCTACTGTCGCTTCTGGCGCATCTTCAAATGTGAAGTGCTTGACGCCCGGGAGGAGATATGTGCTGTGACGAGGAATCTCAGCGGGTTCGCGGGCGGCTTCCTCGCGAAAGGTTTTCACGTCGGATCCGTGGACGACTATGCCTTCAGAAATCTCGGCGCATGCTGAGTATGCTCCTCCTAACAGGTTCCGCAGTTTTCGGTTCCGGAATCGCCACGATTTTCTTGCGTCGCTCTTGGTCAAGAGATCGGTACGCGTCGAGATATCATCTAGCCAGCGAGGATTAAGCATCGCCGAGGCGTACTGGCTGAGACTTTACAGCTGCATAGGAGATGCTGAGCTTGTCGGCAGAGGCATGCCGTGGTTTTCCGAAGCCTAAAGCTTCAAAGGTTCTTAGGCGACGTTTCGCACTGGGCGAGTGTTACAGCTGTCTGCACACTATTCGAGATAGATTTCTATATACTTTGTAGCTTGGTGGCGTGTGGTTGAAGTGCACACTTTTGGTGGCACTAGTGTGAGGAGAGCAACTTAGCGGCTTAACCTTCAACAGTTGTAGACACGCCGCTCAAATATTCGCTCCTCCAAGTGGGCGTTAGTTCAACGCTAATGACTATCGTATCTGTGATTCATGCGACCCTGGAGGGATTCCACTGACACGTGCAGGCCCGAAGTTCTTCAAAGGGCCTTCCCTTGGATTCCTTGCTCTCGCCTGGAGAGATGTATCAAGGCAGCTTCGGCTCTTGAGAAACAAACGCGCGACTCTCATCCTTTCATCGGTTCTTCTAGCGCTGACGTTGAGCCTGAGCATCACCAGCATCCCGCACATAGCAAAGCCAGCCCGTGCCGCGCAAGCTGCCCCTCCGTCCGGCACATATTTTGATCATATCGTGGTTGTGATTATGGAGGATCATGGAATCTATGATGTCTGTGGTGATAGTCCTCCTCCGTGTCTTACGGCCATGGGTGCTACGTACATGGCCGGTCTGGCTAACAGCTACGCTATTGGCTCGCAGTATCTGGGTGTGACTCACTATAGCCAGGCTGACTATATCGCGATGATGGGGGGAACGACGGATAACTGCAGCTCTACGGGCTGTCCCTGGCCGTTCAGCGGACCAAATCTCGTTGATAGGCTTGAGTCGGCCGGGTTGACCTGGAAGGGCTACATGGAGGACCAGGGGATGTCGAGTGGCTGTGACTCGACGTATCATCAGCCGTATACTCCCGAGCATAACCCATTCGTAGCCTTCAGCGACATTGTTAACAGTCCTACGCGTTGCTCGAACATTGTTCTCGCCAACCCCAGCAGTTGTTCTGTGACTGACTGTATGCTCATCAATGATCTCAGCTCTGCTTCTGCTCCGAGCTTCATGTGGCTCACGCCCAACAACTGCGACAACATGCACGGCTTCACTGGCACCTGTCCTTCTTCCGTCTCGTTTGGCGATGGTTATCTCAAAAGTCTCATCCCAAACATCCTGAGTAGTACAACTTTCACAACACAGAGGTCTGCGCTGTTCGTTGTATTCGACGAGGGTAACGGCTTCTGTCCTCTCAACAGGAGCAGTGAGGACTGTGTCTATGCTGTCTGGGCAGGCCGATTGGCTAAAGCTAGCTTTGGAACGACAAATCTCTACAACCACTATTCGTGGACCCGAACAGTCGAAGTAAACTGGAACTTGCCGAGTCTAACCTCCAACGACGGGTCAGCTACACCCATGACCGAATTCTTCGGAAATCCGCTCTCGACGACTTTCACCTATAGTCCATCTTCGCCCCAAGTGGGCCAGCAGATCACGTTCACCACCTCAGCTAGTGGCGGGACGACTCCCTATAGTTTCAGTTGGAGTTTCGGTGACGGGTCCACGGGGACGGGGTCGTCTGCCACACACGCTTACTCATCAGCAGGAAGCTTCACCGTGATTCTGACCGTTAAGGATAGCAGTTCACCGCAACAGACGGCAACATCCCAACAGTCTGTGATCGTGTCCAGTCCACCTCCTCCTCTGACTACAAGTTTCACTTACAGTCCTTCTTCGCCTCAGACTGGACAGCAGGTCACATTCACAGCTAGCGCTAGTGGTGGGACAGGTCCTTACACGTTCGGCTGGTCGTTTGGTGACGGTTCAACTGGTTCTGGTTATTCTGTAACTCACACTTTTTCGTTAGCGGGAACGTACGCGGTTGTTCTGACAGTCAAGGATAGTAGCTCGCCACAGCAGACTGTGTTATCTCAGCAGTCCGTTACAGTTTCTAGCCCACCTCCGGCGTTGACAGCCAGCTTTACTTTCAGTCCATCTTCCCCGCAGGTTGAACAGCTGGTTTCGTTCAGCAGCTCAGCCTCAGGAGGGACCTCACCGTACAGCTACTCTTGGAGCTTCGGTGATGGATCTACTGGAACAGGATCGTCTGTGACACGCACGTACTCATCGGCGGGAAGTTTTACCGTTACTCTGACCGTCAAGGACAGCGGTTCGCCGCAGCAGACGGTTACGTCCCAGCAGACAGTCTCGGTAACCAGTCCGCCTTCTCCTCTAACGGCGAGCTTCACGTTCAGTCCAAGCTCACCTCAGGCCGGACAGCAGGTATCGTTCACTGGCTCTGCTAGTGGTGGAACATCGCCCTACAGTTACGGTTGGAGTTTCGGTGATGGGTTGACTGGTTCCGGTTCTTCAGTGACTCACACATACTTGTCAGCGGGAACCTACACTATTGTTCTGAATGTGAAGGATGGCAGTTCGCCTCAGCAGACTGCGACCTCCCAACAGTCCATCACCGTCACGAGTCCACCTCCTGCACTCACGGCGAGCTTCACGTATGATCTGTCCTCTCCTCAAGTAGGAGAGATCGTTTCGTTCAACGGCTCCGCTTCCGGAGGAGTCTCGCCCTACAGCTATTCTTGGAGTTTCGGTGACGGAATCACAGGTACAGGCTCGTCTGTAACCCATGCCTATGCCTCAGCAGGATCATTCATGGTTTTATTAACAGTCAAGGATAGCGGCTCGCCTCAGCAAACTACGACATCTCAACAATCCATAACCATCTCAACCTCGCCTCTTGCTCTGACAGCCAACTTCTCCTACAGTCCCTCCTCGCCGCAGGCAGGACAACAGGTCAACTTCACGGCCAGCGACAGCGGTGGGACGACTGCCTATGCTCTCAGCTGGTCATTCGGAGACGGATCAACAGGAACAGGCTCCTCAGTAACGCACACGTACTCGTCGGCAGGATCGTACACCGTCACTCTGACAGTCAAGGACAGCAGTTCACCACAGCAGACAGCAACTTCTCAGAAAACCGTCACGGTAACGAGTGCACCACCTTCTCTGTCGGCTAGCTTCTCGTTCAGCCCGTCCTCACCCCAGGCTGGACAACAGGTTACGTTCACAGCGAGCGCAAGTGGAGGTACAGTTCCCTATGCGTACAGCTGGAGCTTTGGCGATGGATCGAGCGAAACAGGCGCGTCTATGACTCACACCTACACTGCGGCCGGAACGTTTAACGTAGTTTTGACTGTCAACGACAGTGGATCGCCCCAACAGACTACGTCGTCCCAGCAATCGATTACTGTTTCGAGCCCTCCTCCAGCTTTGGCAGCCAGCTTCACTTATAGTCCATCCTCCCCTCAGGCGGGACAGTCCGTTTCGTTCACCGGCTCTGCCTCTGGAGGAACCTCGCCCTACAGCTACTCCTGGAACTTCGGCGATGGATCCACTGGAGCAGGCTCGTCTGCAAGCCACACTTACTCCTCAGCCGGATCGTTCACAGTCACACTAACTGTCAAAGATAATGGCTCGCCTCAACAAACAGCGACATCACAGCAGACCATTACTATCTCCAGTCCGCCTCCTCCTCCACTTAGCGCGAGCTTCGCATACAGTCCATCATCACCCCAGACTGGACAGCAAGTCTCGTTCAGCGCATCGGCCAGTGGTGGGACGAGTCCGTATAGTTTCAACTGGAATTTCGGCGATGGATCAACAGGCACAGGCTCTTCCGTAACTCACACATACTCATCCGCGGGAACCTTCACTGTAACTCTAACGGCGAAAGATAGTGGGTCCCCTCAGCAGACTACATCCTCCCAGCAGTCGATCACTGTTTCCGCCCCGCCTCCGCCTCTGAGCGCCAGTTTCAGTTACAGCCCATCTTCGCCTCAAACAGGGCAACAAGTGACATTCACAGCTTCTGCCAGCGGTGGGACTAGTCCCTATAGTTTCAACTGGAATTTCGGTGACGGATCAACAGGTTCAGGCTCTCCGGTAACTCACACGTACTCGTCAGCTGGATCATACACGGTTACACTGACAGCAAAGGACAGCGGCTCACCGCAGCAGACAGCAACTTCTCAGAAAACAGTCACTGTCACGAGCCCACCGCCTCCACTGTCGGCAAGCTTCACTTTCAGCCCATCCTCGCCTAACGCTGGACAATCCGTCTCCTTCACAGCGTCCGCCTCGGGAGGGACCTCGCCGTACAGCTATTCTTGGAGCTTCGGCGACGGAGGAATAGCCTCGGGAAGCTCCCCCAATCACACGTACCAGTCAAGCGGCACCTACACCGTGGCCTTGACGGTCACCGATTCGGCAGGACAAGTCGCGAAATCATCCCAGACAATAACAGTCAACGCAAAGCTATCCGCCAGCTTCACGTACAGCCCGTCCACCCCGCTACCACTTATTGCGGTAACGTTTGATGCCAGCGCAAGTGGAGGCACCCAGCCCTACAGTTACAGCTGGGACTTCGGAGATGGGTCAACTGGCAGTGGACAATCGGTAAGCCACTCATACCTGTTGCCTGGATCATACACAGTTACCCTGACGGTGACTGACGCGAACGGTCAGAGCGTCACAACCTCGCAGACCATCACCGTTCTAACCAGCCTTGTCTAGAATCTCAGAGGGGGGCGAGTGGAGAACATCGATGAAGAAGAGATCGTTGTCCAACCTGGGTGTTTTCTCTCTCTGCTGTCTCTGAAACCTGCTCCTGCTATTCGTCGTCAGTCTCCTCCTCTGGTTCCTCGTCGTCGTCTTCCTCTTCGTCCTCTCTCCCGTTAGCTTCGTCGTCCTCTGAACTCATTCTTTGACTCATCCATCTCTCCATTTCTTATCCGGACATAGTGTCCTCTGGTTCTGTGTCTGATGAGCTCTTCAATCCTTTCTGCCACTCGTGGGCCCTTTCAACCAGTCTGGTGAGTAAGAATTCATCCTCTCGAGAGAGTTGTTCGTCGTGTTCCACTTTTCCTTTGATCTTTTGGAGCTTCGACTCTTCTTCTTCAAGCGGGATCTTTGAGTCTTCTATGATCCTGATTAGCATGTGGGGTCGAATCCTCTCCGACATCCCCCCGCTCTTCTGCATCCCTGGCTTCTCCCGAGACCCAGTCATTTATGACGCTAATTCTTAGCCCTTCAATGCTCGAAGAGCGTTCAGCGTGATCCATGGGTTAGAGCGTCCTACTTCGCCGAGGCTCGTGTAGATCGCTGGAGTCTCTGCAACATTTCCACCTTTAGTGTAGACCTCAGCTGGATCAAGCTTCTCGTCTCTGACCTGCCCCCAATGACCTGTTGCAGGGTCTTTCACAAAATTTCGTCTCAAAGCATGGACATACGATGCTTCCAACGGCCATGTTCCGTCAGCCAACCTCTTCGAAAGTAACAGTTCTCGCGCATCAACCATCCGCTCGTCGCCACCGTATCCAAGCTTGGTCAAGATCCTCAATCCATGGAGAATATCGTAGAAGTAGAACATTGGAAAATGCAGCTGGGTCCACTCTGGCCGAACGACTTTCCCTGTCTTGTCACTCTTGTAGAGCCGATGGAGCAACATGAACTCTGCAGCCCGTTCCACAGCCTCGCGTCCTCCTCGCGGCCATTTCTGCCGGTCGAGCGTTGAGAAGGCCCACAACGGCTCGATTGTGGACATGAAAGAACTATGATGAACTGCTTCTCCGTTCCTGTAATCCTCAGTCTCGCAGTTCCAGCCACCATCGTCGCGTTGATACTGAACTAACCACTCAAACATTTCATGAACCCTGCGATCGTCGCCATATCCAAACGCTACAAGGGTCCGCGCCATGTTTCCTGTTACGCATGGCTCCCAGACCGCGCGCCAGCCTCGCAGATCGTCGTCAGGATATTTCGGCTGGGGCCAAGGCCGGTCCTGCGCATCCATGACTTTCAAAAAGTACTCGCATGATTTCCGGATCGAAGGATGCGAGCCAGGCACACCAATCTCCCCTAGCAGTATCAACGGCCAGACGGTTGCCGTCCATTTCGGCCAGTAGACGTCTTCTCCAAATCCCCAGTATCCGTCAGAGTGTTGTTCCCTCAGATACTCAGCTACAGGGGTCCAAGACGCGATGTGCTCTCCAGCCTGCACGATTTCGTCGTCATTTTCTGGCTCGCCGAGAATGTCCCTAAGGGTCCAGTACCGAACCGCAGGGTTCTTGCTGTCCAACAACCATTCCACGGCTTTGTGCTGCTTCGCAACTTCGACAACGGATGTCAACCAGTAAACCTCAGATATCTGGCGACACGTGTACCTGGTTGATTAAGTGTGACCCATCCTCCCACGAGGTGTGACTGGGCGACCCTCAGCAACAATCTATTGATGATTCAGTATCATGACAAGGAATGGGGCGTCCCGGTGCACGATGACAGGGTGCTTTTCGAGTTTCTCACGCTGGAGGGTGCGCAGGCAGGACTCACGTGGCAGACGGTCCTGAACAAACGTGAAAACTACCGCAGAGCATTTCATGAATTTGACCCCACAAAAATTGCTCGTTACGAGAACAAAGATGTGAAACGTCTACTTAGCGACCCTGGCATCATACGTAACCGTCTCAAAATCGAAGCGACAATCACAAACGCTAAACAATTCCTGACAACACGGAAGGAATTCGACTCATTCGACAAGTACGTATGGAGGTTTGTCGGCGGCAAACCAACCAAACACAAATTCGACTCACTTAGCCAGATTCCTGCGACCACAAGAGAATCCGACGCGATGAGCAAGGAGCTACGCAAGAGAGGCTTCAGGTTTGTCGGCCCAACTATCTGCTATGCGTTCATGCAGGCTGTTGGCATGGTGAACGACCATACGATGAAATGCTTCCGGTACGACATGGTCTAGAAAACTAAACATGTCCGATGATCGCCGGCAAGCGTGAACTCCTGTTAGTCCCCTGCAAAACGCCCTGGAATCGCCTTAGAATCAGAAACCCGTCCATCGTCATGTCAATCCTCTACAGTCGGTGACGCCTCGCCAACCGTCCGGCCTAACATCTCTCAGTAAAATCTCGAACGGTCTAGAATTCTAGATTATTTTGTAATCGGCTGGTCATCGCGTGACAGAATCCCAGCGAAATACTGGAGGACCCAGAGGATTCATTTCTCGAAAAAAAATTCTCACACTAGCGCAAAATCTTTTCGATGCCCGGGGCCTACTCGAGTCTCGCGACGCAGGCGACAATCGATGGGTGGCGTGTCGGCCGTAACCCACCTTCTGTTCGTAGCAGCATCTGTCTAATCGGGGAACCCGCGCCTCAGGCGGAGTTCACAGGCGTCTACATCCCCTTTCACAGCGCAATGGGGGCCCGTTTCATCCCGCGTCCGGCCCTCCATCCGGGACGCCCGGGAGAACATCCCATCATCGTCACACGGTACCGGGACGGGTATCGTTTCTGCGCTCCCACACAGGCTCTCGCCTGACACGTTACGTGTTACGCTTCCGCCTTGTGGGTGGAGTTTCCTCGAGACCATCACTGGTCCCGTGACTGCTCACCGACTCGCCACCCCGAATCTAGGAAGATAATCGAACTATTAGACTATTCAGACTCGTCTAGCCAGGAAGAATCTCGCGAATCTTCAGCTCAACCTTCACCGAATCCTCCTCTGACTCAAACTTGAAAGTAAGCCAGCCGAAATCCAAGAAACCAGAGTTCACCTTGAGGGTGACAGGATCAATACGCTGCACTTCTTTCGGTCTGAAAATCGTGCGAGTATTCGGGGGCCCAGTGGTGGGATAGGTAATGATGATCTTGCCATTATCAAAACCCACAGCGGCCTTCCCTCCGCCGGGCTGAATCAGCATCCGCTGATGAACAAGGACCGGGACCTGACCATCAAAACCCGAGCCTGACATCCAGCGCCAATCAATAACGAGTAGCCGCTTCATAATAACTAGTCCAACGAAGAGCCAAAAAAACGTGATTGATGCTATGTAGATTCCGCCTCAGTCTCTGATATCGCTCCGAACGTGGACCCCACCAGGGACCAGCACCTTGGGCGATTGGGGACCGCGGGCTGAACGTCTCGACCGAAGTCTCGACGCGTACACCCCGGTTCCATCAACCCCATCTTCTATGGG
>Ga0209577_10002826_pt1 | contig 16458 bp, 9 predicted proteins | sample GraSoiAngelo_109_FD_185874 | JGI IMG/M metagenome (GOLD analysis project Ga0209577, IMG submission 185874) | Grasslands soil microbial communities from the Angelo Coastal Reserve, California, USA - 14_0903_12_20cm (SPAdes) (version 2) | ecosystem: Environmental > Terrestrial > Soil > Grasslands ...
GAAGAGTTGCTAATAACCGTTGCGTCGGCGGCGTTCCAGCCCACAGCGGGTCCAGCGCCGCAAATTCCGCAGCTCGACGGTAGTCGCCCAGTTGCAGGAACGTGTTGTGACATGAGCGCAGGCCATAGTCGCCGGAGTCAAGGCTATACGCCTTGTTGCATTCGCGTGCAGAATCCTCCAACGCACCGCCATAACGCAGGACATAGCTGAGAATAAAATGGGAGTTCGCACTATCGGGCTGCCGCACGACGAACTGGCGGGCAGCATCGTAGGCACCATCCAACTCTCCGCCTTCGACTCGCAGTACGATCAGCGTAACGATTGCATTCGATGAATCGGCGTCCAATTGCACGGCTCGCTGTGCCGCGTCGCGCGACAGTTCGTACTCCCGCTCGCCGCCACCGAAGTATTGCGCTCTGTAATAGAAGCGGTCGCTAAGTCTTCCCCAGGCGGATGCGAAGTTTGGATCCCGCTGCGTTGCCTGTTGCAGGAGTTCGATTCCCTTTTCGTTCCCTTCGGCGTCGTCGTAACTGCTTGCCGCGGCGCGCATAAATAGCTCGTAAGCTCGCGGGTCACTCGAGCGGACGCCGCCTCCCAGTGCTCTGCCTCCCAAGGCCGGGACCAGCCCGCTGCGCAACCGTGACGAGAGTTGGTCCTGCAACCGTAACATCTCCTGCGAAGGCACGGTGATAGACTCGCGCCAAGTCACGCGGTTATTCGCAACATCCACTGCCTCCATCGTGACTCTCAGGTTCAGTCCCTCACGCATGATCGAGCCGGTCACGACATGCATTGCCTTGAGATCTTTGCCGGCAACCAGCGGATCGGTGTCAGCAGTCGAGTATCGCCGTGTTGAACTAAACGGCCGAACGGCTAGTGAAGGCGCATAGCTGAGCACCGTCGCTACTTGATCGGAGAGAGCGATCGGCAGATAGTCGAGTCCGGCATCTCCGGTCAGGTTCTGGAACGGCAGGACTGCCACAGCAGTTTGTGCGGCACTCACAGTGCTTGGCTCCGTGCGTCGGTACAGCGACCATCCTCCAAAGACCGCAACGGACACAATCACGAGCGCTGCCGCGATCCAGTACATCTGTTTTCGCAGGTCGATCCGTGGCGCCGTCGGCGTCGCACCAGACACCCGAGCAGACTCCGTATCCCGCTTGAGGCGCTTTAGGTCAGCGCGCATTTCGGCTGCGGATTGGTACCGCACGTCAAGATCCTTCTCCAGCGCCTTGCCGATGATGCGCTCTAGTTCCAGCGGGATTTCAGAGTTGAGCCGAACCAGTGCAGTCGGGGCCTTGTGCAGGATGCAGTCAAACACCGCGGCCGATGTGTCGCCTTTGAATGGCAAGGTCCCGGTAGCCATCTCGTACAGAACCACTCCGAAAGAAAACAGGTCGGTTCGCGCGTCAAGGTCCTTGCCCAGCGCTTGTTCCGGCGACATGTAAGCCAGGGTGCCGATGGTCACGCCCGGACTAGTGAGGTGCTCGTCACCCGTGCCAATGGTTTCGCCATCCGCCTGTACTGCGTCTTCCGGCCTGAGCTGCGGCGCCAACTTTGCCAGCCCAAAATCCAAAATCTTTGCTTGTCCGCGCGCGGTCACAAAAATGTTCGCCGGCTTAATGTCGCGATGCACAATGCCTTTGCTGTGCGCCGCATCCAGGCCGTCGGCGATCTGAGTTCCCAACTCCATCATCTGCTCGATATCGAGTGGGCGGCCCGTCACCATCCTTTTGAGCGTTTGGCCCTCCAGGTACTGCATCGCAATAAACGGTTGACTCTCCCGGTCGGCGATCTCATACACGGTGCAGATGTTGGGATGGTCGAGGGCCGAAGCGGCACGCGCCTCCCGCTGAAAGCGCTCCAGTGCGTGTGGGTCGTGTGCCAGATCCTCGGGAAGGAACTTCAGAGCAACTTGGCGACCGAGCTTAAGGTCTTCGGCCTTGTACACAACCCCCATACCACCGCCACCCAGCTTTTCGATGACGCGATAGTGCGAGATGGTCTGGCCAATCATTGATGGGAAACCGCCCTTGACGAGGCATGTTAGGCTGCGCTCAATGGCAAGTCAACGTGGACGTATTAGATGAATTTTCGCTTCGCACTCAATCCCGATTAAAATGCGGTGTTGACCAAACCGATCAACTCCCGAGTGATCGGCTTAACTGGCCATCTCTAACGACGCCGGCCTTGTCAAGAGTTTTTTTAGGTTTTTTCTTTTGCCTCTCACTGAATTCGCGCACACTTCGTCGTCGACGCACGAACTGCGTCCTTTTCTGCTGCTTCGGTTCATCTGTGTCACCCTAACTTGCTCAGTCATCAACTCAGTGTTGCCCACCAAACATCTCTTCGATCACGATTCGACCATGATGAGTTATTCGAACTCCCTCCTGTTCAGGGAGGCGGGTAGCCTAATCAATCTGACCGACACCTTGTCGCTCCTTCAACAGAGACGGGTGCGAAATCAGGAGATTGCTAACCCCAGAAACTGCGGGTCTTCACTTTTCGCACCAGACCGCGAATAACCCGCTCGTTGAAAGTGCCAAAAGGCTGGTCCGTCGTGAGGTAAGTCCACGTGGCACCGCGTTGAGAAGGATCAATGCTGCTGGTTTCGGTTTGAGCGAGGCGCTTCGGAATCTCCTCGGTGATTCCTACCTGAAGTTGCCTGTAGAGTTTGTCGATCGCCATGAGATATTCGTGCAGAGGATCCCGGCCGCCCCACGAGACCCAGTGAATCCCTTCACGAAGTTCGGCAACCGTTGCAAGGTGTTCGGACCAGAGATCATCAATGGTGATCAGTGAAACCAATCTTTCGAGTTCCGAGGAACATGGAGTTGTGCCACTGAGCAGGGATTGGCGTCGCTGCTGAACCGCCTGTCGCTGCCCCTCCACCACACTCTCATATTTTTGAAGAAATCTTCGAATGTCGAGATTCTGGCCTTCCACTAGTCGCTGGATGCTTTCCGGCTCATGGCGTAGTCTGGGATTGTCGATGCCGTATTTGACCAGCAAATCGTCTTCCAGTGAAACGAAGAATCGGGACACGCCGGGATCACCTTGGCGCCCGGCACGGCCGCGAAGTTGATTGTCGATGCGGCGGCTTTCGTGCCTGTTGGTTCCGATGACGTACAATCCACCCAGTCCCGTGACGCCTTCGGCGAGCCGAATGTCCGTCCCGCGTCCGGCCATGTTGGTGGAGACAGTCACTGCTCCCAGTTCGCCCGCACGAGCAATAACCCTGGCTTCTTCTTCCTCGTTTCGAGCATTCAGGACTTCGTGTGGTATGTCTTTCATGGCGGCGCTCAGCCGTTCGGATTCCTGAACGCTCACCGTTCCAACTAGAACTGGCTGACCAGTCAAATGCACGCGGCGGATTTCTTCAATGACGGCCCGCTCCTTCTCTTGCTTTGTTCGAAAGAGAACGTCTGGACGGTCGACACGGATCACCGGTCGGTTTGTCGGAATGACTTCGACATCCAGTTCGTAGATGGCACGGAACTCCTCGGCCTGGGTGGCAGCCGTGCCCGTCATGCCGCACACCCTGGGATAGAGGGCGATAAGATTCTGCAGCGTGATTGATCCCAGAACCTTACCCTGCACTTTGGGCGCAACAGCTTCTTTTGCTTCGATGGCGGTATGCAATCCGGCCGGCCACTGTCTATCTCGCACAATGCGTCCCTTGAATTCATCGACAGATTCGACCGCGCCGTCTTTCACTAGGTAGTCGACGCCGCGCCGAAGCAAAGCGTGCGCGTGCAACGAGTCCTGAACAGCGGTCAGCAATCTGAGATTGTCCTCAACAAAAAGATTGCCGCAGGCGAAGGCAGACTCCACGGCGTGAATCCCGGCGTCCGTCAGTACAATGTTTCGTCCGTACTCATCCAAGGTGTAGTGAAGGCCACGTTGGAATTGTCGCGCCAGGCCATCGACATGATAGGCCAGGAGGTTTTCGTCAGGTTTACCGCCTGCGATGACCAGCGGGATGCGTGCTTCGTCGATGAGAATCGAGTCGGCTTCGTCAATCGCAGCTACCGCAAACGGCCGATGCACTTGTTCACGTGGATGCAGAGACAGTTGGTCCCGGAGGAAGTCGAAGCCCACCTCATTAGCGGTGGCGTAGGTAATATCACACGCATAGGCGCGTTGGCGGTCCTCGATGCTCATGGTTTGCTGGACGCAGCCCACAGAGAGCCCAAGGAACTGATAGATGCCGCCCATCCATCTCGCATCCCGGCGAGCCAGATAGTCGTTCACCGTCATCACGTGGACGCCCTGGCGCGCCTTCGCATACCAGGCAACCGCTGGGACTGCGGCAAGGGTCTTCCCTTCACCTGTTTGCATCTCGGCAATCTTTTCGCTTGTGAGAGCAAGTGCACCCAGAAGCTGCGCCTCGAACATTTCAACGCTTAGCACTCGCGAGGCCACCACCGCCGTAACCGCGATGGATTCCAACAGATCCTCGGACCGTGCGAACGCGGTTCTCAAGGCATCGTCACCCAGTTGGGCGAGTTCCCTGCGACGCTGATTGATGAGCTGGATGCTGGGCTCGGATGAATCTGAACCTGCAAATAAAGATCGCAAGAATCGGCGCACGGCTGCTCTCTCCTTCCGACTAGATTCGAATGTTTGGAATGCAGTTAGGCGAGGGAAGAGAACGGCGGCGGACGTTGATAGTTAGTAGACCAGAATGCGCAAGTGCTCTCGAGAAGTTCGTACTGAAATGGCCCTGCGGAACGCTGAAATCCGTGTGCTTGTTTTGGTCGTTGGTCTTCGGACCGCTGTTCGCAGTTCGTCTCTGAAAGCCAAACAATAGCGCACAACTCCGCACTTTGCTGCACACGCGGAGCGAGCGGCATGCCATTCGCTGTCCCGAGGGTTGCCAGTGCGGCTAGGAGCCAAGTTATTCGACGTTTCGTCACGGGTATTCAGTATGACACAGCAACGGGCGAACGGTCACTCCCTGCGTGGTGGGCTTGGTGCTGCCGTAGGTAATCTGCTCTCAATCACTCGCGCAACGGTGCCCGCGAATAAGGGCTTGGCCATCCTGAGCTTCGCCCCCCAGACAGGATTTGTTGGGCGCTTCAAATCGCGCTTTTCCCTCGAACGGGCCTTGCTACCGTACAACGCCGTCAGTCCAATTTCGGTCCAACTCAAGAGCGAGATAAATGGCGCGTTCCCCTGTAAGCGACACCAGAAGCAGCACTTAGAGTTTTGCACTGCCTTCCTACGAACCAGAAGGTCGGGAGTTCGAGTCCCCTCGGGCGCACCACGCTTTGAATCTAAATGATTTATTCAGAGTGAACTTCACCGGGACCGTCTGGCGTGGTAACCAGAAGGTCGGGAATTCGAGTCCCCTCGGGCGCGCCACGTATCTCTCTTGAATCAAGCACTTACAGCCATTCCCAGAACTGGCTCGGGTTTGATTTTCGGTCCATTCGGTCCAACAACGACATTGCAGGTATACCGCACTGCAAGGACGAACGCCCGCCATGGCGGTGTCACGACCAATCGCAAATCTCCGCTCGTTCGATGGCAACCACACTATCGAGCCTTATAATATCAGACACCCGCAGCTGCCTGATTTGTCAAAGACTCACGCTGGCTGCGCCATTCGGTCAACCTCGGCAAAACTTCCAAAGAAATCATTCGGTGTTTCTCAAGCGCAGCGCGTTTCGCGGATCCGATCGTTTTACTGCCACCATATCAATTCGCCAGAGACGCGTTTTCTCGAGGCGCGAATTGTCAGCCGTATTGGTCATGCTGGCCTTCTACTCGATGAACATAACTCGAGTATGTCCGGATGCGAGCGTGTTGTAGCGGGGTTTCCTTCTTATAGTAACGTCATTCGAACCCAGCGTATCTACCGTCCTCACCATGCCCACGCGTACGCCTCGACTCGTGGGTCAGCCCCTGCGCTTAGCACGCCGGTCTTCGCATCGATGATGATGGCGGCGCTGGATGCAAGGGACCAAGGTGGTGCGACACGCAACTTGTGACCGCGCGCGATGAGTTCCTTTTGCGTCGCTTCCGGAATGCGCTCCTCCACCGCCATGTCGCCCGGAACCATGGTGTGCGGAAACGGCGAAGCTGGGAAGCTGCGAGTGGACCACCGTGGAGCTTCGATGGCTTGTTGGATGTTCATGCCGAAATCGATCACGTTGACCAATGTCTGCATAGTGATCATCACCTGGTCGTCGCCGCCGGGACTTCCGGTAATCATGAACGGCTGGCCGTCCTTCATCACTAGCGTGCTCTGTAACGTGCTCCGGGGCCGTTTTCCGGGCTCGAGCGCGTTGGCCTCACCCCGAACCAACGAGTAATAGTCGCCACGGCAGTTGAAGATGATTCCCGTGTTTCCCATCACGACTCCCGTCCCGAAGAGGCTGTGAAGGCTGGGCTCGAAACTGACCATGTTGCGGTCCTTGTCGACGATTGCGATGTAGCTCGTGTCGCCGTTGAAGTCCGCGTCACCGTCGAGAACGACGTGCCGGGGGCGCTCCGCAGCGCCGGCCACAAATTTTTCGGGTGAACCCGGGCGCAGCTCCAACGAAGCTTTTGCCGGATCGATGAGCTTTCTGCGTTCCCGTGAGTAGTCCTTCGACAGCAATCCGTCGTAGGGAATTTTGATGAAGTCCATGTCGCCGAGAAATTTCTCGCGATCGGCCATGGCCAGTTTCATGGCCTCGACATTGGTGGAGATGAAGTCGACGCTGTTATGGCCGAGCGCTTTCAGATCGTACCCTTCAAGCAGATTCAAGGCGATCAGCTCGGTCGGTCCCTGGCTGGCGGAAGGATTCTTATAAACCCGATAGCCCCGGTAGTCTGTGGCGACCGGAGTTTCCACTTTCGCGGTGTACTCCGCAAAGTCCTCGTAGCGAAACAGGCCGCCGTTGGCTTCTGAGAAGGCCGCCATCTCGCGCGCAATGTCACCTGTGTAGAAGCGCTCGCGGGCAGCTTTCAGTGCCTCGTGCCGCCCTTTTGCCATATTCGCCCTTTCCGCTTCGACCAGCTTTTTCAGGGTGCGAGCGAGATCAGGATTCTTGAAGATCTCACCGGCCTTCGGCGCCTCACCATTCGGCTTATAGATTTTGATGGTCGAAGCGTACTTGAGTATTTTCTGAGCCTGGGCGCTGGCAATCATGCTGGCGCGAGCTTCACTCAGGGGGAATCCGTTTTCCGCAAGGTCGATGGCCGGCTGGAGCACCTGCTCGAAGCTCATTGTTCCCCAGCGGTCTAACAGGATGTACCACGCGTCCACCACACCCGGAAGTCCGCCCGACAGCAGCCCATCGTCGACCGGAATCTTGCCGCCGTTGTTCTTCTCGTACCACTCGATGGTCGCCAGCTTGGGTGCGCGCGGCTCCGCGTTGATGGAAAGCACTTTTTTGTCGCGCGCATCGTAAACGAGCACAACGGCGTCACTGCCGATACCATTGAGGGCAAAGTCGGTCACCGCGAGTGCCGCTTGGCCGCCAACGACTGCATCGAACGCGTTGCCGCCCGTCTGCAAGATGCGGCGGGCCGCCTCTGTCGCTTCCGCCTTCATCGATGACACTGCTGCCTGTCGGCCTCGAATGACCGGGCGCATGGTGCGGGGTAAATAGGCGCCTGGGCCTTGGGCGATGGCATTGGCGGCAAAGCCCAAGCAGGCAATCAACATGCATGTAACAAGCGTTCTCTTCGAAACTGTCATGAGTGCCTCTCTGAATTGCATTGTGCATTCTACACGGTCTAAGAACCTTGGTTTTACGAGATGCAATGTTGGTCGAGCCGCGCCGACGACCGGTCTGGCCTATAAATCTTGCTGTGGGAAGTCAGAAGCTCAAATTGGCGCTTGCCGCCGATTGTGGGCGGATCACTCTGACGTAACGCGATTAGGTAAGGGTTGCCGACAATGCGCTCAGAATTCGCCAGACTGTGGGCCCACGGATGTCAGACGTGTGTTCATCGAAGTTTCCTACGACGGACTGCGGCAGGCCCCAGCGAACGTTGAGGGTGCGCTGAGAGATTCGGCGATTTAGGTTGGAAGCGCAAATACAGCGAAATGAATAAAACTGGGACACGCGCCGCTATTCTTCTCGCAATGCGACCATCGGATCGACTCGAGTTGCCTTCCACGCTGGAATGACGGTCGCGGCAAACGCTACCGCCGCCAGCAGCGCCGGCACGGTCCCGAAGGTGAACGCGTCTGTCGTACTGACCCCGAATAGCAAGCTGGTCATCACGCGAGTCAATGCGGCTGCGCCCACAAGGCCCACTGCGATTCCAATCCCCGCCAACTGCATCCCCTGCCGCACCACCAGCCTGATGATATTCCCGGGCCGTGCGCCCAGCGCCACTAGCACGCCGATATCGTGAGTGCTCTGCGTCACCAAATGCGACATTACGCCGTAGAGTCCCACTGCCGCCAGCAACAACGCGAACACCGCAAACACACCCAGCATGGTGCTCGAAAAGCGCTGGCGCGCCAGCGAATCATGCAACCGTTCCTGCATCGTCCGGATTCCGTAAACCACCACGTCCGGATCGACCGCATGGATTTGGCTTACGACCGCGGAAGATAGTCCTGCCGCTTCCGACGAGGTGCGCACCGCCAGAAACATTCTAGGATCGGGCTGCTGCTGTTGCGGGAAGTAGATCGCGATCTTGCCGTCCGTCTCCAGGCCGTATTGCTTGACCAAGCCCACCACACCCACGATCGTCATCGGCTTCTTGGGGTCGAACCACAAGTGTTTTCCAATGGGATCGCTGTCCGGCCAGAAGCGCTGCGCGAATTTCTCGTCGATGATCACTGCTTGCGGCTTATCCGCGTTATCGTCCTCGGTGAAATAGCGGCCCTTGCGTAGAGGAATCTCCATCGTCCGAAAATAATCCGTGCCTGCGACGCGAATATCCACTTGCAACTCCTGCCCTGGGGGCGGAGTGTAACCTTCCACGCTAATGCCTCCCCAACCTACCTCGCCCGTCAGCGGCAGTGCCGAAACCACTCCTTCCGCGACCACGCCTGGCAGGTGGGCGACACGGCTCTCGAATTCCCTGTAGAAATTGATGATTGGTTTATCGTTTTTATCGTTCTGGTACTTCCGGCCCGCTGCGGCCACCTCCATCGTCAGCACATGATCGGTGGTGAACCCCGGCGGCACGCTTTGCAATCGCACGAAGCTGCGAATCAACAGTCCGGCTCCGATCAAAAGCATCAAGGAAAGAGTCAGCTCGGAAACGACCAGCAACCCCCGCAAACTGTGGCGACGCACGTGCAAACCACCGTCGCTCTGTCCGCTGCGCCCACCTGCTTTGAGCGAAGTGTTCAAATCCACTTTGATGGCGCGCCATAGCGGTGCAACGCCGAACAGAATTCCAGTCGCCAGCGAGACGCCAAATGTGAACATCAGGACCGCGCTATTGATTGCAATGTCTTCCAATCGCGGAATGTTTCCCGGGTTCATCGAGCGCACCATGTAAATACTTAGTTGCGCGACCAGCAGCCCGGCCGCACCGCCGAGAAGTCCCAAGAGAACACTCTCGGTAAGTAGTTGTCGCGCAAGCTGCTGCCAGCCCGCACCCAAAGCCGTGCGGATGGCTACTTCTTTTTCTCGCCCTGCAGCACGCGTGAGCAACAAGTTTGCAACGTTCGCGCACGCGATCAACAGCACCAGCCCGACCGACCCGAGCAGCACCAGCAGCGCCCGGCGTACGTCCCCGACCACCTGTTCCTGTAGCCCCATGACATGCATGCCGAAGCTGGCGCCGCGCTTGTCCTTCTCGCGGATGTGGCTGGCGATCACCTCAATATCCGCCTGGGCCTTTTGCACTGACACACCCGGCTTTAACCGCACCATAATGTTGTAGTTTTCGTCGCGCCTGTTTTTCACCGCATCGGCTCCCAGGGGCAAGGGCGCAAAGATATCCATCTTGTCCATCGGTGTTTCCGACGGCATCACCTCTGCGTCAAGCATAAAACCACGCTGCAATACGCCCGCTACGATGAATGGGCTACCGTTGAGCACGATGGTCTTCCCTACGATCCCTGGATCTGAATTGAACAGGCGTTTCCAGACTCGCTCGCTTAGAACCGCCACATCCGGTTTGCCGGGCTTGTCCTCCTCCGGCAGCAGCAAACGGCCAAGCAGAGGCTTTGTGCCGAGCATCTCCAAAAGGCTGGACTGCGTACGCGCTCCAAAAATCCGCTCCGGCTGCTCGCGGCCCGTCAACACGAAGGTCCGGCTCTGTGCCAGTGCCATCTGCTCGAAGGAATGATTCTCGTTCTGGATGTCAATGTACTGGCCCGGAGATGGCCAGTCGCGCAGGATTCCGATTGCGGGAGAATGCAGCCACACCGCGGCCAACCGGTCCGGATGGGGATAAGGCAGCGGACGCAACAGCAGCGCATCTACTACGCTGAAAATAGCGGAATTGCCGCCGATTCCAATCGCCAACGAAGCAACAATCACCGCCGTCAGTAGGGAGTTCTTGCGAAGCATTCGCAAGGCGTACCGAAGGTCTTGGAACAAGGTTTGCATTATCTCTCCCGGCTATGAATGAATGATTGTATGACCTGCGTGGCCTTCCGGATAAGAAGGATTTTCGCTGGCGTTCAGCCGCCACTCCTCCGGCACGCCCTACGCGGATTCGGGCGGATGACGGCCATCCGGAAGTTGGAATCGGTCTCTCGTTAACTTCCGAACACGATATAACTCGGTTTTGGGTGCAACATTGGGTGCAGCTAATTGAGGGAAGAATGGCGTTTCCAGTCCGTAAGCGACGCCAAATAGGGCATTTAGCATATTTACTCCATTGGCTACGAGCCAGAAGGCCGGGAGTTCAAGTCTCTCCGGGCGCACCACTTCTAGCAAATAAAAGAAAGGCGATTTGGCGATTTGAATAATACGGGGAAATAGGTGTGTCTGGCCGTGCCTTCATGCAACGTTGTCGCAAGTGATTCACGTTCAGAAGTTGGGCCGGATGGCGCATGCAGAACGCTAGCAGGGCGGGGAATCGTGGGCGAAATAACAATTTGCCAGCCACAAGAAGCGACTCCGCAACTATGGAGCGGACGTCGCCAGGTCCGAGCAGGCGGACCAGGGTAGCAAGGAAATGGATGAAAAGAACCACCAGATGGCGCATCGGAGAATGGTAGCAAGACGGGGAATCCTGAGGAATCGTGTGTGAAATAACAATTCGCCAGCCACACGTTCACTGGCGAGAGCTCTTACGAAGACAAGGCATGTAACATTGTTACATGATCTCTGTGGGAGGGATTGAAGCCAGACGGAATTTTCGGTAGGCACACCCAGGGGAAAGAACAACACCAAGAGAGTTCCCCTTCATCTCTGCCTTTTTCCTTCTCGCCCTACTCATTAATTAAGGGTACTAGACTTGTCTCAGAGATGTTGGCACGGAGGGAATACGAGCGGGATGCGGGATGCGCTTTTGAATTCTCCTTTGCGATGCTGTTAACTCGTAGGAAACAATAGCAGCGGTGTGATTGTGCCTCGGCGACGAAAAGGCCTAGTCTAACAGAACGTCTCCCATTTCACTGAATACGAAGTTAGGGACCTTAGGGGCCCGCAGTTCAGGTAACCCAGAAAAGATGGAGTTTTCAATGAAAAGACTTCCACTGTCGTTGATGATGTTGTTGGTACTCGCGTCGGTCCACACGACACTTGCTCAGGAAGGTCAAAAGGGTACTGCTACATCAGAGAAAGCTCGCGTTTTTGTGACCGACAGCCAATCCTGGGAAATGAGTGGAGCACAAGGTGGTTCCGGCGCAGGGTTTGCTGGAGAAGCGCACGGCGGCGCGCGCCCACAAACTGCTGAAATCATTAAGACGTTCGGAGAACGCTGCCCTCAAGTGCTGGTTAACAATATTCAGACCAAGGCCGACTACGTTGTCGTCCTGGACCACGAAGGCGGGAAAGGATACCTGCGGCACAGAAACAAGGTTGCCGTGTTCGGTCGCGTAAACGGCGATTCGATTGCCAGCAAATCCACTCTTTCGCTCGGCGGTTCCGTGCAAACTGCCTGTGAGGCAATTGACCAGGATTGGGCTGCACATGGTTCCGAGATACGCGCCGCAGTTCTGGCAGCACAAAGCAAATCGGTGACGTCCCAAGCACCGGCCGCAACGGTGATCGGCCAATCTGCGACTTCCGCGAAAATATCAGTGGCCTCGATTCCCGACGGTGCAGACATCGAGGTGGACGGCAGTTTTGTCGGCAACACGCCATCCGATATTGACGTCGCCGATGGCGAGCACACTATTTCAGTACAAAAGACAGGATTCAGGCCGTGGCAAAAGAAGCTGAAGATAAGTAACGGCAGCAGTATACATCTCAAAGCGGAGCTAGAGAAAAGCGGGACCTGAAATCAGCTTTGGTCCGGGCCGCAGAGCGTCAATGCTCAACAACCGCCTGTGGCTACCGAAAACTCCGTCCGATCTGAAAACAAAGAGGTTCCGATCATTCGTGAGATCATGGTGGCTACCACGATGAGCTCTCTTTTCGTCGCCCTTTTCGCTTTGGTAGCCTCCAGTTTTCGAACCGTGCGGGACTGCAGGCGGCTCATCGCCTCTCTCCTTTCCGTGCTGGTAGGCCAGGATTCTCTTGCGATGTTCGCGCAGCAGTTGCGTGCGGTAACTTTTCCTCAATTAGCTGCACCCAGTCTTGCACCCAACCACTGATCTTGAATCAAGCAGTTGCCGGCCTTTCCAAAACAACTTCGTTTTCGATTGTCGGTCCATTCCGTCCGGCAACGGGTTCTTTAGACTGGAGCTCAAAGCCCAGTCACATTCCAGCAGCAAAACTTGACCTTCCTGGCGGATGGTGGAGAAGAGGTGTGACCAGCCAGAGTCCCCAATTCACGACCGCTAGCCATATTCCAGAGCTTGATCGTGTTGTCGGGAGTTGACGGCAGGCGGCAAAGACGGGGTAGTATCTGACGAAATAACAACGGGGGAGGTTGGCGACATGAAAGTTTGCTAGGTATCGCTAATCGCTGTACTGGCTAGTGTGGCTATGTTTCTTATCGAGCCGTCTCCTCTTGTCGCGCGGTCTGCGGCAAGAGTTCCGGAGAAATCTTCCTTCGCCGGAACCAGGGAAGGGAAAATGAATGACCTCCCGGGTATCGACCTCAAGATTGATGAAGCGGGCGGGAAGGTCAGCGCGGCCATTGTTTTTTGATATCAGGAACGCAGTAACACCAATGAGCCGTGGCATGTAGCGGGCGAAAGTCCCGTACCTCTGCTGGTGCCGCGCTTGGAGGGTAAGACTCTCACATTTGAGGTTCAGCACTACAAATGTCACGGGCGCACGGAACTCGGTCCGAACGTCAAGTTCCGCATGGAGCTTACGGGGCCAAACGAGGCGCGACGGTGGAAACTGGAAAATCAAGACACGAGTAAAGATTTTGGTCCGGGATTGAAGCTCGTGCGCCGAACTGCGCCCGCATCGCCGCCTGAACCTGCCAAGGGACAATGAATGGCTTCCCGGTCGCTCGAAGGAGGGAAGAGCGGAACTGGCGTCACTTCTCTAGTTTGTGCGCGGTGTTGGTTTGTTCGCCAAACAGAAAGCGTCGCAAACGGGCAGGGACCATTGACATTGGCAAATGGCCGAGTCCGGCCGGTGCGGCCGTTCCAAAGCCAAGCCTAATTATTCCAAAGATTACGACGCCGATCATGAAGAGGCCAGTAAGAATCCACTTCATGAGCCATGAGTAGTCCATAGAACACCTTTAACGAAGGCTAGCACCTTGAGGGTTACGCCGCAATACGTGGTACTTGCAGCGTTTGAAATTGCACGCACCAAGACAAAGCTTGTCGCCGGGTATGCTCCGCCGCTACCCAGGATTGAGCCTACCCGTCAGAACGAAGCCAGCCACAATCCAGAGAGGCAGCCATGACTTCGCTTTCGTCCTAGAAGTAGAACTTCAGCGCCAGTTGCATGATCCGAGGGTCGCGCGTGCTGATGACCTGTCCGAAGCTGCCCGACTGTCTCGTCAATCGTATCCCGTCGAAGTTGGTGTGGTTGAAGATGTTGAAGGGCTTCCGCCCGGAATTGCATGCTCATGCCCTCGCGAATCTTTGTGTTCTTGAAGAGCGAAATATCCCAACGTTGCAGTCCCGGACCGCGAACCGCGCCGCGCCGTGAATATCCAGGAGGTCCCGCTGCATTCGGCGGATTGACATACGCGGCGGTGTTGAACCACTGAGTAAAAGTGTGTGGCGCGCCGGTGTTGGGATTGCTGACTTGATCGGGCCGTCTGCCTGCGAAGGTGTTTGGATCTAGAAGGCCCAGTCCTGCAGGATCAATCGCGCGTCCGCCCGTCACTGTCAGAGGCAGGCCGGTGTAAGCATGGACGATGCCCGACACTTCCCACCCGCCGAAAGCATGCCCAGTGAGACCAGATTGTCTCTTATAGAAAGGAAGTTCGTAGATGTAACTCACGTTGAATACTTGCCTGCGGTCGAACTGACTCTCTCCCCGCTCGGCAGCAAGATCGTACGTGTTTTGCGAAGTGCGGAAATCATTCTGAGCGTTCGTAATTCCATGCGAGTACGTGTAGTTCATGGAAATCAGCGAGCTTCCGGTGAAGTGCTTTTGCATGGTGACTTGCAGCGCGTGGTAATCGGAGTCAAACCTCGAGGAAAATGCATTGATGGCGTCGTAGCCGAGGAACGGCCGCACTCTGTTCAGCAATTGCGTGGTTCCGGCGGTGATTGGTGCCGAGATACCCGCGGCCACGTATGCCAGGGGTTTCGGTTCATTTATGTCAATAACGCCAACCAGGTGCGTGCCTTTGTTTCCGAAATAGCCGGCGTCAACAAACCATTTGTGCCGGACTTCACGCTGTACGTCAAAGCTCCATTCCTGGACGTAGGGTTGCTTCCAATCGGACTGTTGCACGGTGAGTACAGGCGGCAAGAAATTCATGTCGGCAACCACGCTGCCCGGATTGTTTAGCACGGTATTGCTGATCGTAATGTTCTGCGCGAACGGCGGATTGCTGAACTCACCGTTTTCCTGCGTCCCAACGCTTGGTGAATCATAGAAGATTCCAAAGCCGGCTCTTATGGATGTCTTGCCGGTTTCGAAAGGATCCCAGGCAGCGCCAATTCGAGGGGCGAAATCTTTGGTAACGTGCCGGGCAGCCGCATCTCCGAATGGCGAATTAACGCCGCCCATAATAACGCCGTTTAGTGCCGTGCCAGTATTCGGAACCAGAAGGCCCGCAGAATCAATCTGAGGTGCCTTCGCCATATCATAGAGAGACGGGTCGAAACCTGTGGCGTGGCCGTTTGCGTCGGTTGACATTCTGGCCGTTAGGTGGCGAGGCCGGCTTGGGGAGTGGTCTTCCCGTTGCGATCTCCACTTCAATCTGCCCCAGCAGCGTGATGATCTGTTCCGGCTTGTAACGTTTCATCGACATACCAGCGCTCCTCCAGAGCGAATTCTCTCTCTCTCCCGCTGGTGGAAAAATGCCCGGTCAGCTGAACTAGTTGGTGATGCTGGCAGTCGTCCCGTCGAGTTTCGTGATCCTGATCGTGAATGGCTCGTTGTAAGACTTGGCCCGGTCCTGTAGGACGCTGAGAGCAACCTGCTCGCCCAGTAGAATCGAGTTCAGGGTTGAACTGCGGAAGTGAATGCCGGCGTGGATTCCGTGACCAAACGAGATGTTGAACGCCAGCTTGCTCAGTTCTCCGTTAATAGTCAGACTGTCGCGGTCCGCGCCCGTGTAGACGTCGAGCGAGCTGCCATCCTGTTTGGGCACGCATACGTCCCGTCCCATGTGTGCGAGCAGCTGCCGGATGTTCTGGCTGCCGTCAAAGAAGAATTTCAGCGCCGTGATGCACGCGCCGCCGACCGCTCCGTGGCCCGTGGGGTCGCACGGGTGCGTCGGCGAACCCTCGGGGAATGCCTGGGGTAGCAAGAAGCTGCCATAGGTCGAGTGGATGATGGGAAGCACGGCTGAAATCAGGACGTCTGGGTGCAGCGCCGATGAAGCTTGGGGAGCTGGTATAATGTTGGTAAGGCGCGCTTGCACCAGGGCCCCATATTCCTCTGGCCGCATCCGCAGGTTAACGATCCATTTGTAGAACCAGGCGGCTTTCAGCGCTCGCGTGGCCACTTCCGCGAGCATGCTCGCGGCGTCCGGCCCGCCGAGGGTGGCGAAGGCTTTTTCCGTCCTCGAGCCAATATAGGGATTACCCGGATTCAGCGGTGTGCCCATTTGCGCGAGCAAGAGGAAGGCGACGAAATACGCCTGGTAGAGCACGTCCGCGTGGGTATACGCGGAGAGGTCTCGACCGTCACGGATGGATCGAAATTGGTTGTCAAAGGCCAATCGGCGACCTGAGTCGCCGCCGTTTTGGACCAGCTGGTACTCACTGACCGAGGTCATGAAGTCGCTCCCGCCGCCACCCACGGGAAGGAACGTCTGGTACTGCTGGCTGAGGGGCTGTAC
>Ga0209577_10002827_pt1 | contig 16457 bp, 13 predicted proteins | sample GraSoiAngelo_109_FD_185874 | JGI IMG/M metagenome (GOLD analysis project Ga0209577, IMG submission 185874) | Grasslands soil microbial communities from the Angelo Coastal Reserve, California, USA - 14_0903_12_20cm (SPAdes) (version 2) | ecosystem: Environmental > Terrestrial > Soil > Grasslands...
GGCGCCAGAACTCGAGCCGATCGCGGTAGCGCGCCTGCTGGCCCTCCAGCGTCGCGAGGTCGAGCTCGCGGATCTCGATACTGGCCGGATTCGACATCAGCGCCAGGCTGTCGGAGAGCGTCTCCACCAACCCGGACTCGAACTGGATGAGCTCGCGGTAGACGTCCTGCCAGAGTTCGGCCTGCTCGGGCGACTGGGAGTCCAGGTCTTCTCCCTCCATGTGGCGCGCCGGGTCCAGAGCCTCCTGGGCCAATCGAGCGGTGCGATCGGAAAGTCGGTTTGCGAAGCGGCGCCGGCCGATCGGCAATTGGGTCACCCTCTTGAGCGCGTCCCCCAGCATACGCCGAGCGGGTCGGCGATGGCTTCTGGAGTCTACGCCTTTGGCGAAGCGGGTAGCCTAAGCGCCGTGATAGCCCCCGCCGACTCGCCTGTCCCACGTCGCCAGGACCTCCGAAACGTGGCGATCATTGCGCATGTCGACCACGGTAAGACCACGCTGGTCGACGCCTTGCTCAAGCAATCGCACGTTTTTGCGGCGCACGAGCAGGTGGGCGAACTGATCATGGACTCCAACGTGCTGGAGCGGGAAAAGGGCATCACCATCCTGGCCAAGAACACCTCCATTCGATACCACGGGGTCAAGATCAACATCATCGATACGCCCGGTCATGCCGACTTTGGTGGAGAGGTCGAGCGAGTGCTGGGCATGGCGGAGGGTTGCCTGCTGCTGGTCGACGCGCTCGAGGGGCCGATGCCACAAACCCGTGTCGTGCTCCGGCAGGCGCTCGAGCTCGGCCTGATGCCGATCATCGTCGTGAACAAGATCGACCGGGTCAATGCTCGGCCTGCTGAGACCGTCGAAGCGACGCACGACCTTCTCCTCGAGCTGGCCAGGAACGCCGATCAGCTCAGCGCACCGGTCATCTACACCAACGCTCGAACGGGGACAGCGACGGTCGATCTGCGCCATCCGGGCACGACGCTGGAGCCGCTGCTCGACGCCCTGCTGACATACATCCCACCGCCGCTCGGCGATGCCGAGGGTCCGCTGCAACTGCTGGTGAGTAACCTGGACCACGACAATCACATCGGCCGGCTGGCGATCGGCCGGATCACCCGCGGCACGGTGCGGCCGGGCCAGGATGTGGTCCGTTGCAGCGAGGCCGGCATCGGTCCGCGCCAGCGGATCACGACGCTGCTGACGGTCGAGGCGTTGCAACGGCGACCCGCCGAATCCGCGTCGGCGGGGGAGATCGTGTATATCGCGGGGCTCCCGGACATCGCGGTCGGCGATACGGTGGCGGATGCAGACGATCCGGAGCCGCTGCCCCGGCTGGAGGTCAGCGAGCCCACCCTGCGGATGCAATTCTCGGTCAACCAGTCGCCCTTCGCCGGCCGCGAGGCGACCACCAGCAGCACGTCGCGCCAGCTCCGGGCCCGGCTGGAACGCGAACTGCAGACCAACGTGGCGCTCCGAGTCGCCGACGGGGCGACCGCCGACATCTTCGAGGTCAGTGGCCGTGGCGAGTTGCACCTGGCGATCCTGATCGAGACCATGCGGCGCGAGCCGGTCGAGGAGTGCATCGTCGACTGCAGCCTCGATGCCGTGGGCGCCATCACCGAGGCGCTCGGCTCCCGCGGTGCCCAGCTGCAGACGATGCGGACCGATGCCGGGAGCGGAGCCCGGCTCACCTACCTCGCCCCGACCCGGGCGCTGATTGGCCTGCGCAGCCTGATCCTCACCCTCACCCGGGGCACCGGCGTGATGTCGACTCGGTTGGTTCGCTGGGAACGCTGGCGGCAGCTCCCACCTCGAACCCGCAATGGAGTGCTGACGGCGAGCCAGACGGGGATGGCCGTCGCCTACGGCTTACAGGGCGTGCAGGAACGCGGCCAACCCTTCATCGGGCCGGGGACGCAAGTCTACGAGGGCATGATCATCGGGCTCAACCGTCGCGGCGGCGACATCGACGTCAATGCCACCAAGCAAAAGCAGAAGACGAACATGCGGGCATCGACCGAGGACGCCACCGTCAAGCTGGTTCCGCCTCGACAGATGTCGCTCGAGGAGTGCCTCGACTTCATCGAAGACGATGAGCTGGTCGAGGTGACGCCGAAGACGATTCGCATGCGCAAACGGGTGCTCGACGCCGGCGAACGGATCAAACAGCGTAAACGTGAGGGGCAATCCCAGGAGGTGATGACGTGATCGACTCCGCCGCCTTGAAGAGTGAGCGCTGGGTTCCGGCCTGGTGGGGGGTCCTCCTCATCGGCCTGGCGCTGTGGATTGCGACCATCGGCGTCGCCGCGATCACCCACAACGTGATCCTGCTGCCCACGATCGTGATGCTCGGGAGTTTCATGATCCCGGTAACGGCAGTGGTCTGGTATCTCGATCACGACCCCAGTCCCGCGCTGTCGCCTCGCCGGATCCTGTCGGCGTTCATCATCGGGGGCGTTGTCGGCATCCTGGCCGCCTCCATCCTCGAGTACTGGCTGGTCGGCATCGGCGTGCTGGGGGCGCTGGAAGTCGGGCTGATCGAGGAGTTCGTGAAGGGCGTCTTCGTGGTGCTGGTGGCCCTCGGGCTACGCACCTTTCATGTTCGCGACGGCATCGTGCTGGGGGCAACGGTTGGCTTTGGCTTTGCCGCCCTCGAGAGCAGTGGCTACGCGCTGGCCTCCCTTTTCGTGGTGCAGGGCCACGTGCTCTACCTGTCGCTGACGTCGGTCGTCGTCACCGAGCTGATCCGTGGGGTGCTGGCACCGTTCGGACACGGCATGTGGTCCGCCATCCTGGGTGCGGCGATCTTCGCCGCCTCCGCGCGTCACGGCCGGCTGCGCCTCGGCTGGGGCGTGCTCGGCGCCTACCTGGTGGTCGCGGTGCTGCACGGCGGGTTCGACGCGATCAGCGGCATCCTCGGCTACATCGTGGTGTCGGTGATCGGCCTGATCCCGCTGGTCTGGATCTGGCTGCACTCGGACGGTGGCGGTGTGCTTCCGAAACGCCGTCAGCCGTCACCCGTCGCCTGAGTCATGCCGGCATCGAAGGAGGAGATCGTCGAGGTTGCGGGCCGTCAGGTCACCATCAGCAATCCCGACAAAGTCTTCTTTCCGAAGACCGGTCACACCAAGCTCGACCTGGTTCGCTATTACCTGGCGGTGGCGGAGGGCGCGCTGCGCGGCGTGGCCGGCCGGCCCATGGCCCTCAAGCGTTTTGTCAACGGCGCGGAGGGTCAGGCCTTCTTTCAGAAGCGCGCGCCGGCATCGCGGCCGGAGTGGATCGAGACGGTCGAGCTGTCCTTCCCATCGGGGCGAACGGCGGAGGAGATCGTCGTCCGGGATGCGGCGCAGCTCGCCTGGATCATCAACCTCGGTTGCATCGACCTGAATCCGCATCCGGTCCGGGCCACTGATCTGGAGCATCCCGACGAGCTGCGGGTCGACCTGGATCCGGTGCCCGGCGTCCCCTGGTCTCAGATCCGCGAGGTGGCCATGGTCACGCGCGACGTCCTCAAGGACTTCGGCCTGACGGGGTGGCCGAAGACTTCCGGGTCGCGGGGCTTCCACGTCTACTGCCGGATCGAGCCGCGCTGGAGCTTTCCCGAAGTCCGTCGGGCCGCGGTCGCCCTGGCGCGCGAAGTCGAACGCCGGGCCCCGGAAATTGCAACCAGCCGGTGGTGGAAGGAGGAGCGCCATGGCGTCTTCCTCGACTACAACCAGAACGCGAAAGATCGAACGGTCGCCTCGGCGTACTCCATCCGCCCGATGGCCGATGCCCGGGTGTCAACGCCGCTGAACTGGGATGAAGTCCCAACCTGCGAGGCCGAGGCCTTCACGATCGACACCGTGCCGAACCGTTTCGCCGGCGTCGGCGACCCCTCGCGGGGGATCGACGAGGCGGTGGGATCCCTGGATGCGCTGCTCGAACTCTCCGCACAGCACGAGGCGGCCGGCTTCGGCGACGCGCCCTGGCCGCCGCATTTCGTGAAGCAGGAGGGCGAGCCGGCCCGGGTGCAGCTGTCCCGCCGCCGGCGTGACGACCGGCAGGGCTTAGGACAGGTGCCGCCACCGGCGCCGGGCAAGACGGTTGGGCCGACCGGCCGCCGGCGCACGACCATGCCCCTGATCGAGATCGCGCGTGCCGGCACGGAAGCGGAGGCGCGGGCCGGGCTGCAGCGGTGGCGGGCGCGTCACTCGGACGTCTGGTCACACCTGGCCCCCTCCGACATCCTGGTCGACTCGATGCGAGGCCGCAACAGCACCTGGACCCGGATTCGGATCAACCTGCGCAACGTCCCCGAATCCGAGCGTCCAGCCCAGGAAGCGCTCGAGGTCGACTACGACCCATGGGCCGGCTTCAGCGGGCCGGACCGGTCCGGCCAGCTCGAGCGCCCGAAGCGAAAGCCATAATCGTCAGCCGGTAATCAGCGGCGCCAGCCGGCGCAGGTCGTCGAGCGGCGCTCGGTCGGGCGTCGGGGTGAGGACCTGGACGGCGACGTGGTCGGCGCCGGCCTCGTGGTGGAGTCGCACCTTTTTTGCGATCTCGTCTTCCGGGCCCCAGCCGACCACGGCATCGAAGAGCCGATCGCTACCCGGTGGGGTCAGCTCATCGTTCGACCAGCCCAGGCGCGCCAGGTTTCGCCGGTAGTTTTCCAGGTTGAGATAGGTCTGCAGGTAACGGTCGCCGGTCGCTCGCGCGGCCTCCCGCTTCCGGGCGAAGACGACGGCGAATTCGGGTGCGAGCACGCGGTCCTCGCCGAGAATCCCACGGGCCTCCAGCGTGTGCTCCACCGGAACAAAGTAAGGATGGGCACCGGCCGTTCGCTCGCGGGCCAGCTGCAGCATCTTGGGGCCCAGCGCTGCCAGCAGGATCGGCGGCGGGCGCTCCGGCATCGCGGCCCGATAGGGCGCCTTCTCCATGGCTTCGAGGTAGGCACCCATCGCGGCTACCGGCCGCTCGTACTGGTGCCCGCGGGCCGTCACCAGCGGCACGTGGCTGACGCCGACGCCCAGCACGAACCGGTTCGGCCAGGCTTCCGTAAGGGTCCGAGCCCCGTTCATCATCGCCGTCGCGTCGCGCGCGTAGATGTTCGCGATACCGGTGGCCACCGTGACCCGGTCCGTTGCGGCGAGGATGATTGCCACCCCGGCGAAGGGCTCGCGGGCCGATGCCTCTCCAAGCCAGATGGTGGTAAAGCCCATCTGCTCGATCTCGGCGACCGCACGGCGGAGGTCGGCGGCCGGCAGGTTCGCCATCGAGCCGAGCCAGACGCCGGCCCGGCCCAGATTCAGGCCCGCGCGGGTTGTCGTGTGTGCTCCTTGATGAACGCCAGCATCTGCCGCCAGGCATCATCCGAGGCCGCCTTGTGCTCGTCGAAGCGGCGGTCGAAGAACGAGTGCGGCGCGCCCTCATAGACGACTTTCTTGTGGGCGACCCCGGCGTCGGTGAGCTCCTGGTCGAACTTCGCGAAATCCTCTGGCGTCGTGGCCTGGTCGTCGCCGGCCAGCAGCAGCAGGAGCGGAGCCCGCATCTGCGGGATCACATCGCGGACGCGGGCCGGAATCCCGTAGAAGCCGATCGCGCCCACGAGTCCGGGCTGCGCCGCGGACTGTCGCCATGACTGGGCACCGCCAAAACAGAAGCCAACCGTGAACACCGAGCCGATCGACCCGCCGGCGGATGAGCGCAAATAGGCAATGCCGGCAGCGACGTCGGCCGCGATCGCGTCGGGCTTCGTCTGGCCGATCGCGGCGCGAAGGTCGAAGTTCTCCGGCCGTTCGGACATGCCCGCGGTTCGGTCGAGGTAATCGACGACCACAGCGTCCACGCCGGCCTGCGCGAACCGGCGTACCAGGTCTTTGTAAAACGGATGGACGCCGCGGGGGTCGGGGATGACGACCACGCCGGCGCCACTGGGCGTCGCCGCTCGGGCCGCGTAAGCCCGGAGACGGTTGCCGTCGGCAGCCGTCAGCACCAGGTCGCCTTCGTCAGTTGATCCCCCCACGATCGTCGGTAGCGGCGGTCGGGCGTCATTGGAGTAGCACATGGAACCCATTTTGGCTGTTGCGCCTTTTGTCGGCTGCTTATGATGGAGGCACGGATCAGTCCGGGAGGGGGTACCAGCTCTGACGACGGCCATCAAGGCGCCACCGACAACGACCACACGCGACAGCCGGTCGGCCGTGCTGGTGGCGATGGCCGATACGTTCATCGGCGGTATGGGGCACGCCGGTTCCCCGATTCGGGTGGCGGCGTCGATGGCGGAGACCTTCGCCCGTCTGCCATCGGCGGCCGATCGCCGCCAGCTGCGCCTCATCGTCGGTGTGCTTGGCCGCCGCAGCGGCACGTTTTTGCTGACCGGTCGCCCCGTCCCGTTCTACCGCTGGCCGCGGGCGCGACGCGTCAAGGTGATGGCCGCCTGGTCGACCAGCCGGTTGACCTTCCGGCGGCAGCTCTTCCAGGTGTTCAAGCGCCTCTCGCTGCTCGCCTTCCTGGGTGACACGGAGGCCGATGGGAGCAATCCGGTCTGGCCGGAGATCGGCTATCCGGGTCCGGTGTCGGCGCCGCCACCGATGCCCAAAATCATCCGGACGACCACCCTGGACGGCGACACCACCCTGACCTGCGACGCCGTCGTGGTCGGTTCCGGCGCCGGCGGTGGGGTGGTCGCCGCGGAGCTGGCCTCAGCCGGCAAAGACGTCATCGTCCTCGAAGAGGGCGGCTATTACAACGAGGCGGACTTCAACCAGCTGGAGCTCGCGATGATGCGAAAGCTCTACTACCAGGGCGGCTTCGCGGCCACCGCCGATGGCGCCATCGCCCTGCTCGCCGGTGGCTGCCTTGGAGGCGGCACGGTGGTGAACTACACCACGAGCTTTCGCAGTCCCGACTGGCTCCGCCACGAATGGGCGGCGGACCATGGCCTCGCCGCGTTCGCATCGGATGAGTACACGGCCTCGATGGATGCAGTGTACGAACGGCTCGGGGTCAACCTCGATCACAGTCGCGTCAGCGCCCGGGAGCGCGTGCTCGAGCGCGGCCTCCGCCGGCTCGGCTGGCATGCCGGCACCATGCCGCGCAACGTTCAAGGGTGCACCCAGGACGCGCGGTGCGGGTTCTGCGGGTATGGGTGCCAGATCGGCGCCAAGCAGTCGACGCTGAAGACGTATTTGATGGATGCCTACAATCGGCGTGCCCGGATCATCGTCAACTGCAGCGTCGACCGGGTGGTCATCGAGAACGGGCGCGCGGTAGGGGTGCGAGCCACGGTGCGCCAACCGGAGATGCCGGCCTTCACCTTGATCGTTCGAAGTCGCGCGGTGGTCGCCGCCGCTGGCGCGATTGCGACGCCCGCGCTGCTGCAGCGCTCCGGCGTGCGCTCACCGGCGGTCGGGCGTTGGCTCCGATTGCATCCCGCGACGGCGGTCTCCGGCATCTTCGACGAGACCATCCGTCCCTGGGAAGGCACATTGCAGGCCGTCTACTCCGATGAGTTCGTGGATCTCGACGGCCAGCACTTCGGGCCCAAGATCGAATCGGCGCCGTTGCATCCGGCGCTGCTGGCGCTCGTGACTCCCTGGCAAGAGCCGAACCACTACCGCACGCTGATGCGCGAATTGCCGCGTCTTTCGCTGACCGGCATCCTGCTGCGCGACAGCGGGGCGGGACGGGTCACGACCAGGGACGGAGCGGCGCGTGTCGAATACCGGCTCTCGCGCCGGGATCTTGGCCACATGCGCAAGGGGATCGAAGTCGGCGCGCGGATCCTCGAAGCGGCCGGGGCGAAGGAGATCTTCACCAGCCAGGCGGCCTTCGTGGCCTACCGGCCGGGCCAGCGCGGTGGGATCGACGCCTTCATGGACGACGTCGACCGGCACGGGTACGGGCCGGGCCAGATGGGCTATGTCAGCTTCCACCAGATGGGCTCGTGTCGGATGGGGAACGATCCGCAGACCTCGGTGATCGGTCCCGACCACCAGGCGCACGAGGTCAAGGGCCTGTTCGTCGCCGACGGCAGCGCCTTTCCAAGTGCCTCCGGGGTCAACCCGATGATCACCATCATGGCGATGGCTCATCGCGCTTCACGGTTTATCGCTGCCGCGTGCTAAACGTCAATTAGGGCGAGCGGGCGCAGCAGACTCTTCCCTAGACTGTCACCCAATGCAGGCCGCGATTCAGACCAAGCGAAGCCCGTGGATCATCCTGCTCGTCCTCTGCCTGGGCTTCTTCATGATCCTGCTCGACCTCACAATCGTGAACGTCGCGATCCCCAGCATCATCGACGGCCTGCACGCCGGTCTCGACGAGATCCTCTGGGTGCTGAACGCCTACATCCTGGTGTATGCGGTGCTGCTGATCACCGCCGGCCGGCTGGGCGACAAATACGGAGCCAAGCGACTCTTCCTGATCGGGCTGGCCGTTTTCACGCTGGCGTCCATCGGCTGCAGCCTGGCGCAGAGTCCTGGCCAGCTCATTCTCGCCCGCGTGATCCAGGGCATCGGTGGCGCCATTCTCACTCCGCAGACGCTCAGCATCCTGACCAACATCTTTCCCCCCAACCGCCGCGGCGCGGCGTTTGGGGTCTGGGGTGGGGTCGCTGGTGTCGCGTCCGTCACCGGCCCGACACTGGGCGGCTTCCTCGTGACCAACTTCAGCTGGCAGGCGGTCTTCTGGGTCAACGTCCCGGTGGGGATCGTCGCCTTCGTCCTCGGCGTCTGGCTGCTGCCGGGGATTCGGCTGGGACGGGACCAGGACCTGGATCTCGTCGGCGTCCTGCTCGCCAGCGGGTCGCTCTTCGCGGTAGTCTTCGGCCTCATTGAGGGGCAGCGATATCACTGGGGAACCTTCATGGACGCTCTTTCCTTCGATGTCGTAGGAGGCCACTGGGGTCTCGTCAGCATCCCCAGCCTTTTCGTGGCCAGTGTCATCCTCTTCGTGCTTTTCGTACTCTGGGATCGCGGGCGCGAAGACCCGCTGGTGCCGTTCGCGCTGTTCAAGGACCGCAACTTCGCGATCGGCAACGCGCTGGCGGCCATCGTGTTCTTCGGGATGATGGGCCTGTTCCTGCCGCTCACGATCTTCTTGCAGTCCGTGCTCGGCTTCAGCGCCCTCAAGGCCGGCCTCACGTTTGCGCCGATGTCGCTGGTCTCGATGGTCGTCGCGCCCATCGCCGGTCGCGCCACCGACCGATTCGGTGGGAAGTACATTTTGCTTGCCGGGCTCAGCTGCTTCAGCGTCGGCATGGGCCTGGTCATCTGGGTGTCGTCCCTCAGCGCGGGCCAGTTCACCTTCCTGCCGCCGCTGGTCCTGGCTGGCATCGGGCTCGGTTGCACATTTGCGCCGATGACGACGGTGACGATGCGGCGGATCGATCCGCGGCTGGCCGGCGCGGCGTCCGGGCTCCTCAACAGCAACCGTCAGCTCGGTGGGGCCTTCGGCAGCGCGATCGTGGGAGCCTTCTTGCAAAACCGGCTCGCCACCGAGCTCGTCAGCCAGGCCCAGGTGCAGGCCAGCAACGTCCCCCCGGCATTCCGCCCGGAATTCGTCCAGGGTTTCGCGAAAGCGGCGAACGGCGCGCTCGAGGTCGGCCGAGGCCAGTCCGGGGTCGCCCTCCCATCCAACCTCCCGCCACAGGTCAAGAGTCGCATCCTTCAGTTGGGCCACGATGTCTTTGCCCAGGCCTATCTCAACGCCATGCGTCCCTCACTCGCGGTGGCGATTGCCGTGCTCTTGTTCGGGGCGCTGCTAACGACCGGCATTGTGCGCCGCAAGAAGACGTCGGTTCAGCCGGTTCGGGAGGCCGCCCCGGCCGCCGGATAGACGCGCCGGAAAACGGCCATATACTGGGCTCATGCCCGGTCAGTGGCTTCCGCTGTTTGCGTTGAACGTCGTGCTCTTTCCGCACATGCCGCTGCCGCTGCATGTCTTCGAGCCGCGGTACCGGCAGATGATCGCCGATTGCCTGGAGGAGGGCCATAGCTTTGGGGTGGTGGCGATCCGGGAGGGGAGCGAGACCGGCCCCGCGACGCCGTACGACGTCGGCACGCTGGCCAAAATCGTGCGGATCGATCGGCTGGAGGATGGCCGTATGAACCTGTTGGTGATGGGCGCCTCGCGTTTCGCAATCATGGAGACCAGTGAGGATCGCCCCTACCTGCGCGGCCAGATCCGCATCATCCCCGAAGCCGGCGACGACCTCGATGCGACCGCCCACCTGACGGAGACGACGGCGCTCACGTTTCGTCAGTACTCGAACCTGTTGCGCGAGCTGGTCGGCCAGAAGGCGGACGAGGCCGAACCACCGATGGAGCCCGAGCTGCTCTCCTACCTGATCGCCGCGGCCCTCAACTTGCAGGTGCCGGAAAAGCAATCACTGCTGGCAGAACGGCGAACCGACTCGCGACTGCACCTGGAGCTCCGCATCCTCCGAAAGGAGATCCTGCTACTCAAGCAGATGGTCGCCCACGCCGCGGCCGCCGGCAGCGTCCGTACCTCCCTGAACTAACTCCAGCGCTGGTCTTGCGTCAGTCCGTTCGGCCGGGTGGCGCCACGGGGCGGTTATGACGAGTGCAAATCGACCACGAGCCGCCACGCGTACGATCCCGTGGCCGTGAGCGTGAAGGCGGTGACGCGGACCGGTTGCGCGAGATCAACGGTGATCGTCCCGTCCGACCCCTGCTGGACCGCTGGCTCGATCGCTGCCACCTGGTAGCTCCTGATGCCGCTGACCGGCACGCCCGTGGTCGTGGTGTTCTTGAAAGTCATCGCGACATGCAGGTCATCGGGCCTGGTAATGACCATTGTCGGGAGGCCCCCGCCCCTGATGTCGAAGACCAGCCTGGTGTAGCCGGCGATCGCCGTCCCCGGCCGGATGCGAAAGACCGTGCCGCCGCTGACCGCGTTCCCGAGCGTGAACAGGACGGGCGCGGGCGGCGCCGTCGGGGCGGTGCTGGGTGACGCCGAGGCCCGAATGGTGGGCGATGGATGCGCCGCCGACGCCCGAACCGATGCGGTGGCCGCGGTGTTCGTGGCACCGAGTTTGCCGATGCTCTTCGAAAGCCAGCCGCCTTCGTAAAGGACCGCGGCGAGCAGCACGCAGGCCGCCGCGCCCAGGCCGACCGCGATTCGCATGGCGGTGTCCGGTTTCCGTGCCGGCGGGGCTGGCGATGCCACTTCGTCCTGGGCGTAGAGCTCGGCCGGATCCTCGCCGTAGACGACGTTGCTGCTGACCGGCACGGCCGCCTCTGGCGCGACCGGTTCGGGCTGATAGCGCCAGGCCACCGGCTCGGACGCGGAGGCGGCCAGCATCGGCTCCGGTTCCGGCACCGCCAGGATCGGCTCCGGTTCCGGCGCCGCCAGGATCGGTTCCGGCTCCGGCCCCGCCAGGATCGGTTCCGGCTCCGGTGCGGCGAGGAGGGGGTCCGGTTCGGGCGTGGCGGTCACGGGCTCCGGCTCGGCGATCGCCTCCGGTTGATCGTTCCAATCGAGACGCTCGGCCTGCCGGTGGGAGTCAACCTCGACTTCGCGCCAGGTCGGGGAGGTCACCGGTTCGACCTCCGGCAAGATCGGGTGCGCCACCTCGGGGCTCGAGGTGAGCGGCGTCGGATGGTCCATGGCGGGCTCGTCCCCGAAGATATCGCGCTCCAGCTCACTGAGGAGGTCGGGGACGGAAGTCAGCTCCGGTCGCATCGGCGTCGGAAGCTCGGGCAGCGCCGTCATGCCGGGCGCCGGCTCCGCCGCGGCGACCTCGAAGGACCGTCGCCCGGTCTTTCCGCGCAGGCGCTCCGGGATCGATACCGCGTAGGCCTGGTCCATGGCAGCGGCGCCGACGCCGGCACTGGGAAGCCGCCCGACGCGCAAGAGCATCTCGCGGAAGTCTTCCACCCGCTCCCGACACGCCTCGCAACGGCGCAGGTGGTCGCGCGCCCACTCGAGGTCTTTCCCGTCCAGGCGATCGTCCAGGACCGCACTCGGCGAGATGCGCGTGCAGCGATTGCGGTCAAAACTTGATGTAGTCATAGATCTCCCCGAGCTCCGCGCGACTCCGGTCCAGGGTGTGCACCAGCTTGCGAGGCGCGATATCGACGACGTCGGCGACTTCGTCATAGGAGAGCTTGACGAAATCGCGGAGCAGTACGATCACCCGCGCTTCGAACGGCAGCGCCGTCAGCGCGCGCTGCACCGTATCGCGGCGCAGCGCCCGGCGTGACTCGGCCTGTGGAAATCCCTCCAGGGTCAGCAGGTCGGCGCGGTGGCGCCGGAACCAGCGCCGCGGTCGTAGCGCCTGGCGGCTGAGCTCGGTGGCCGCCCGGAAGACAGGGGCGCGTTGCAGACCATCGGTGGCAGACCGGTCGCGAAGGCCGTCAGCGACCTGGCGAAAAGCGGCACAGGTGATGCCCGTGGCCGCATCGATGTCATCCAGCAGCCGGGCGACGTAATTCAGAACCAGTGGGAAATCGGTATAGAACTCGCGTTCAACCGACCTGGTCCGCAAGCCCGCGGCTGGAGCTTCAACGTGTACCTGATCCATTACTGAGACGTAGGGCGGATGCCTGCAGTCTAGTCAGGCAACAGGAATTCGTCAACTCGGAGTGACTTCCGCCTTTACCAGCTCGATCAGATCGCCTCGCTGGTAGAGGGCGGCGATGGCCTCGCCGGCGGCCATGAAGAGGCTGGTCGGCATCCCAATATCGGCAAGAAAGGTCCGGCCGGCGTTTGTTGTATTCGCCAGGCCGGGCTTGGCTGCCGCCAGCATTACGGTTGCCGCGGCGCGCACCGCGTCCGGCGCGCCGGTTCCGGTGTGCGCGTCCATTCCGGACGGGACGTCGATGGCCACGATCGGCCGCCCGGTCGCGTTCATGGCCTGGATGATGCCCGGAGCTGGTTCACGAAGCGGCGGGTGGATCCCGGTGCCCAGCAATCCATCGACGAGCAGGTCGGTCCGGGCGGCGATCCCATCGGGTGCCTCCAGGAGGACGATGCCGAGCTGGCGCAGGGTGGTGGCGTGTCGCGCCGCCAGGCTGGTCGGGTCACGCGATGGAACGATCGAGGCCGTCACGATCGCGCCGCGCTGGCGCAGGAACCGAGCGGCGACCAACCCATCGCCGCCGTTGTTCCCCGAGCCGGCCACGACCGTGACGCGCTTGCCCCGAATGCCGTTCATGAATCTGTCGACGAAGCGCGCCACCTGCCAGCCGGCCACCTCCATCAGTTGCAGCGGCTCGATCCCGAATTGTTGGCGGGCGGCGTGATCAGCTTGTCGGAGGGTTGCGGACGATACCGATGCGTCGTGGCCCCACGGGACACTGGGCCAGCTCACGTGACCAGCAGCGTTTCTCCCGGCATCGTATGCAGGCGCGTGGCCGCCGATCCTTCTCGCAGCGCGAACTCGATCCGCCCGCTGCTGCCCATCAACGCCACCAGTTCGTTGAGCGCCGCCTCTTCATAGGTTTCGACGGTGCGGACCGGCGTGCCGTTGACCACCTTGATCCGGGCCAGCGCCCGGATGGGAAGGTTGGTGATCACGTTGCCGAAATGGTCGCAGTGGAGCACCTGCGCGCGCCAGGCTTCGCCCACCTTCGACGCCCAGGCGTCCGCCAGTCGCAGGGGTTCGTCCCGCCGGAGCTTGCCGAGGTCGGCCAGCGAGGCGCCGGCCGCCAGCCTGGCGGCGGTCGGGCCGAAGATATCGCGCCCGTGAAACGTGGGTGACGCTTCCGGCGGCGTCGGCAGCTCAGCGGTCTCGCTGATCGGCTCGCTGAGGAAGGTGAAAAGCCCGTTATCCGGGCCGACGAAGGCGTGGTCCGCGGCCCTGAAGGCGATCGCCTTGCGGCGGGATCCGACGCCCGGGTCCACCACCGCGACGTGCACGGTTCCGACCGGAAAGCTCCGCCACGCGCTGTCCAGGAGGAACGCGCCCTGCAGGACTCCGAACGGGCGGACACCGTGGGTGATGTCGATCACCGACGCGCTCGGATACACGGCGAGGATCGCCCCCTTCATCGCACCGACGTAGGCGTCATCGAGGCCGAAATCGGTGAGCAGCGTCACGATCCCGTTCGGCTTCATGCCGCCATGCTATCTGCTGGGGCGCGCCAAAAACAGAGAGCCGCCCAGGCTGGGCGGCTCTCTGTCGGTTAGCCTTGCGGCTTAGTAGTCCGGCATCGACGGCGCTGGCGCGGTCGCCTGCTTCTTCTCCGGCACATCCGAGACGAGCGCCTCGGTGGTCAGCAGCATGGCGGCGATGCTCGCCGCATTCTGCAGCGCCGACCGGGTAACTTTGGTCGGGTCGACGATACCGGCCTTCAGCATGTCGCTGTACTCGCCCTTGGCCGCGTCGAAGCCCTGGCCCTTCGGCAGCTCCTTGACCTTCGCGACCACGACCGAGCCTTCGAAGCCGGCGTTGTTGACGATCTGGCGCAGCGGCTCCTCCAGCGCGCGGCGGACCAGCGCCACGCCGGTTGCCTCGTCGCCGGTCAGCTTCAGGTTGTCGAGCGACTTCTGGGCGTGCACCAGGACGGCGCCGCCACCGGGCACGATGCCCTCTTCGACCGCGGCCCGGGTCGCGGACACAGCGTCCTCCATCCGGTGCTTCTTCTCCTTGAGCTCGGTCTCGGTGGCCGCGCCGACCTTGATGACGGCGACGCCACCAGCCAGCTTGGCCAGCCGCTCCTGCAGCTTCTCCTTGTCCCAGTCGGAGGTCGTCTTGTCGATCTCCGCCTTGATCTGGTTGATGCGGCCCTTGATCTCGTCCGGCTTGCCCGCACCCTCGACGACGGTCGTGTCGTCCTTGGTCACGGTCACGCGGCGCGCCTTGCCCAGCTGGTTGAGCTGCACCGAGTCGAGCTTGAGCCCGAGTTCCTCCGAGATCACCTGGCCGCCGGTCAGGATCGCGATGTCCTGCAGCATGGCCTTGCGGCGATCGCCGAAGCCCGGCGCCTTGACCGCGACGGCGGTGAAAGTGCCCCGCAGCTTGTTCACGATGATGGTAGCCTGCGCCTCGCCTTCGACGTCCTCGGCGATGATCAGCAGCGGCCGGCCGCTCTGCACGACTTTCTCCAGCACCGGCAGCAGATCGGCCACCGCCGAGATCTTCTTCTCGGTGATCAGGATGTAGGGATCCTCCAGCACGGCCTCCATCCGGGTGGCGTCCGTCACCATGTAGGGCGAGATGTAACCCTTGTCGAACTGCATGCCGTCGACGAGTTTGAGCTCATCCTCGATGCCCTTCGACTCCTCGACGGTGATGACGCCGTCCTTGCCGACCTTCTCCATCGCGTTGGCGACCATCTCACCGATCGTGGGATCGGCGGCGGAGATGGTGGCGACCTGGGCGATCTTCTCGCGCTCGGAGATCTGGACCGACTGCTCCTTGATGGCCTTGACGACTTCGTCGACGGCCTTCTGGATGCCGACCTTCAGCGCGATCGGATTGGCGCCGGCGGTGACATTCCGCAACCCCTCGCCGATGATCGCGGCCGCCAGCACGACCGAGGTCGTGGTGCCGTCCCCGGCGATGTCATTGGTCTTGCTCGCCACTTCCTTGACGAGCTGCGCCCCCATGTTCTCGAAGGGATCCTCCAGCTCGATCTCCTTCGCGATCGTGACCCCGTCATTGGTAATGGTCGGGGAACCGAATTTCTTGTCGAGTACGACGTTGCGGCCCTTGGGGCCGATGGTAATTCGAACCGCGTCGGCGACTTTGTCGACGCCGCGCTTCAGCGCCGAACGGGCGTCGGCATCGTAAGCGAGTTGTTTTGCCATCGATCGTCCTCCTTCCTGCTAGTGATGAATTGGCAGACAGCCAGTCTTCCGGGGCGGTAAGTACCCGCATTTTAGCACTCCTAAACGGCGAGTGCTAGCAATCGGGCCCCCCGAGCGCCAGCTAGAATGAGGCTGCGCCCCCTTCCCCAAAATGAGCCTCCCCGAATCAGAACCCACTCGACGTGTCGGTCGCGCCATGGCGTGGGGCGTGGCCCTCGGCGTGGGCGCGGTCGTCCTGCGCGAGCTGGTTCGGCCACGCGAGCAACCCGCCCGCCTGATCGATTGGGACCGGGTGGAAGAGATCGCGCTCAACCGCTGTGGCGAAGCGGCCGATCCGCCCGCCGACCTCGCCCGCGAGCAGGCCTATCAGGCGATCGCCGCCGACCTCGAGCCGCAGCTGGTCCAGGCGCTGGGTTCCGGCACCGCCGCCGCCGACATCCGCCTCTATCCTGGCCTGACCGCGGTCGGCCGGCGCCAGTGGGTCCGGTTCAACATCCGGATCTTCCGCCAGATGTTCGAGCCGCTCGAGAGCCTGCAGCGGCTCATTCCCGGATCGCTGATCCTGAGCGTGGGCCAGAAGGGCATCAGCCGCTACCTCGGCCTGATGCTCGGCCTGCTGGCGCGGCGGGTGCTCGGCCAGTACGACCCGGCCCTGCTGGGCCGGGAGCCGGTCGAGACCTCGTCCCTGATCCTGGTC
>Ga0209577_10002828_pt1 | contig 16454 bp, 14 predicted proteins | sample GraSoiAngelo_109_FD_185874 | JGI IMG/M metagenome (GOLD analysis project Ga0209577, IMG submission 185874) | Grasslands soil microbial communities from the Angelo Coastal Reserve, California, USA - 14_0903_12_20cm (SPAdes) (version 2) | ecosystem: Environmental > Terrestrial > Soil > Grasslands...
CGAGATTGGCGACCGCGCGATTTTTTCGGGAGTCGTCAAGCTGGAACCGTTAGCAGCAACAATCGAGTCCATGCTGGAGGATGCCGCTGCGTACGCGGCGCACAAAGCGCACTTCGGGGATCCGCCGGCAAAGTGATTACTGAAGGATCGACACCTGACTGTTACGAGATTGACCTTGCCAGTATGAAATTGTTGCCTACAACTTCTCTTCGGCTTGCTAAGTTTGATGCGAGCACTTCGTCGCGGTGAATCGCAGCCGTGGCGAAGAATGAGTGCCCGGCGTTTGCGAATGCAAACGCTGGAAATTGCGATAAATGGAACACGGCGTCGCGGCGCACTCCCGTTTCGCCGTTGAGGAGATGGATCTAATCTGCAACCACAAATTCGTGTAAACGGTCGGATTCGCGCTCGCGAAGTCCGAGTCATTATAGGGTCCACCGGCGAGCAGCTCGGCGTCATGCGCTTAAACGACGCCTTGCGTAAAGCTCAAACTCTCGGCCAGGATTTGGTCGAAGTCGCGCCCACAGCGAATCCGCCTGTGTGCAAGATCGTCGATTTTGGAAAGTTCCGATACGACATTTCCAAACACTCGAAAGATAAGAAGCCCGCGAGTTCGAAACTCAAGGAAATCAAGTTCCGCGTTAATATCGACGAGCACGATTATCTGACGAAAGTCCGGCACGCCGAAGAATTCCTGGACCGCGGCAACAAGGTGCGTGTTCAGCTGCAATTCCGCGGCCGCGAAATGGCGCACCAAGAGTTGGGGACCCATCTGGTGGAGAAAGTTCGCGACGATCTCTCCAGTATGTCGCAAGTGGAAACCGACCCGAAGATCGCCGGTCGCAATATCAGCATGACCTTGGCGCCCTTGCCGGCGAACCGCCGGAAACGAAAATTCACAGCGCCGGAAACAGGTGAGGAAAGTGAAGAAGCTGCTGCATTGACCGAGCCCTAAATTTACCCGCGTCGAAAACGCCGCATTGGGCTAGGCGGCAAGAGCGCTTTCTCAGGGCTTCTTTTTGCCTTTTGGTGCAGGCGAGGCTGTGGGCGATCGCGGCGGCGGAGTAAGCGGCGTTCTTTCGGCAATCTTCTGTTCGAGCCGTTGCTTGCGCGCTTTTGCGTCTTGATTGTTGGGATCCACCTTCAAAATCTTTTCGTTGTCGGCCATCGAATTTTGAAGATCGTTTTTTATCTCGTAAATGTACGCGCGATAATTGACGTACTTAATCTCGTTCGGCTTCAGTTTGATAAGCTCGGAGTAGTCGGACAGAGCTTGATCGTAATCCTGTATCTTCATTTCGACCGCCGCACGTTGCTCATGAATGCGCGGCGCTTGGTCCGGAGTGAGTTTAAGGGCTTCGTTGTAGTCGGTAATGGCGTCCCCATATCTCTGGTCGTTTGCAGCTGCATATCCGCGTTGTTGGTAAACTGCCGAGAGCTCGTCCGCGTATTTGTGGTCCATGGCGGTGGCTTTCTTAAGGAGGTCAACGGCTTTGTCGAAGTCCTGGCTTTTAGCGGCCTCGGCGCCCTCACGTGCCAGTTTGTTCGCTTCGGGATTCTTTTTTTCCGCTGCCTGGCATACCTGTGAAGCACAGAGGGCCAATGCCGCGATTAAAATAAACGCAAAGGATCTGTTCATAGATTTCTGTTGGACGTTGATACTCTTTAGACAATTCGAACCTGAAGAGGTGAATAGTTGGCTGTAAGTTGAACAGTTTCAAGTCTGTTCCGGCGATGGCGCCAGTTCGATGTCCACCTTTTGGGGCGGCTCTGATGCTTTCGATGCAATCGGCCCAGGTTCATCCAAGCGAACAATGCGCAAGGCGCGCCCGGTGGACTCATCAATTTCGATGAGCGCACCACGCAACCGCACCTCGCCGCCGGCTACGGGAAAGGACGCAGGCAGGTTCGAGACGAACCGATTCAGGATTGGGTCGATGGCGCGTCCTAGAATGGAATTTATGGGTCCACACATACCGGCGTCGCATAAGAAAGCCGTGCCGCCTGGGAAGATTTGCTCGTCGGCAGTCTGCACATGAGTGTGCGTGCCGATAACGGCCGACACTTTTCCGTCGAGAAACCGCCCCAAGGCAATTTTTTCGCTCGTCGTCTCGCCATGCGCATCAACGATGATGTTCGGCGTCTCTGTGCGAATCTTTGCAACTGCTGCTTCGATGGCACGAAATGGGTTGTCCAAGATCGGTTGCATGAACGTGCGAGCCTGCACATTGATTACGCCAATTTTCCCCTTAGCAGTTTCAAGCACGATCGATCCAGCGCCCGGTGTGCCGTCGGGATAATTTACCGGGCGCAACAAACGCGGCTCGGTGTCTATGAACGAAAGAATCTCTTTCTGATCCCAGATATGATCGCCGCTGGTAATTACCGAAACACCGCCGCGCAAGAGCTCGATCGTGATTTTCCCAGTAATACCGCGGCCGCCCGCGGCGTTCTCGCCGTTGACGATGATGAAATCCAACGCGTATTTCGCCCTCAACTCAGGCAAGCGGGCAATAACGGCGGCGCGCCCTGGCTGGCCAACAATGTCGCCAAAAAAGAGAACGGTTAGCATTAGAAACGTAATTGGTTGAATCGTTACATAGTTACATTCGGTTTGCGATTCAAACGATTACGATTCAACGATTTCACGTGGGGAAGCCATTCGTCATTCCAATGCCGTCATTCTTATTGGCGGCGATCGTTGCAACGAGTGTTCAGTCTGCGGACAATATTAGCGTCCTTGGGAACAAGCCGCGGTGGGATGTTCTCGAACGTTACCAGCAGACAATCACCCATGACGAGTTCCTGCACCTGATCGATGACGTTTACTGCACTCATTGGTTCGCGGCCGATTTAATCGATGTAAACGACGACCACGCGCGCATCCTCATGAGCCGTCAGGCGCAGAAATTTTTTACACTCCGGTTTGCTACAGACGATGCTGCGCGCAAACCGGTGCCGCGACTGTGGCGACCAGCGAAATGTTTACCGGCAGCGATGCTCGAGAAGCCGTTATCAGGTCTGAAGGTTGCACTCGATCCAGGCCATCTCGGCGGGAACTGGGCGAAGATGGAGGAGCGCTGGTTTCAGGTCGGTGACACTAAACCGGTTCAGGAAGGCGATCTGACATTGCAAGTCGCGCGATTGCTGGCGCCGCGATTGCGTCAGCTCGGAGCAAAAGTCTCCTATGTGCGAAATAGCGATGAGCCGACCACGGCCAAGCGTCCGGACGATTTTCGCGAGCTGTCCAAGAAAATTCTGATCAAGAACGGTGTGCCACAGCCGCGCGCCGAAGTTCTTGATTCAAGTGATCCAGCGAAAGAGCAAACCATCCGGTGGCAAAGCGAAATTTTATTCTACCGCTACAGCGAGATTCGACGCCGCGCGGTGCGCGTGAACTTCAAGTTGCATCCCGATCTTGTTCTTTGCCTCCATCTCAACGCCGAAGGCTGGGGCGACCCAAAGAATCCGACGTTGACCGATACCGATCATCTGCACCTGCTCGTAAATGGTTCGTATTTGGCCGAGGAAATGGAATTCGATGACGAGCGTTTCGAAATGATCCGACGGCTTCTCAGTCGCGCGTTCGACGAGGAGTTACCTCTCGCCGACTCGGTTGCGCTGGCCATGGCGCGCGAGACCGGCCTGCCGCCGTATCAATATCCGACCACGAACAGCACCACGAAGGTCGGCACCAGCGGCTATGTGTATGCCCGCAATCTGCTGGCGACGCGCCTTTACCGGTGTCCTGTCGTGTATTGCGAGCCGTACGTGATGAACAGCAAAGATGTGTTCGCTCGGATCCAGGTCGGTGATTACGAAGGAACACGCAACGTCAACCGCGTCGAACACAAAAGCATTTTCCGCGAATACGCCGACAGCGTAGTAGACGGCTTGGTCGATTATTACTCGAAAGCGCGTTGTAGCCGGGATCGATGATCCCGGCCGCCGGAGTACCGACTCCGGCTACAGTTGTGCGATCGCGTCACGAATTTCATCAACCGTCACGTCCGTTGCGACATGGGCAGCACCGATGCGTGGTGTCACGACAAAACGAATTTTTCCGTCCTCGAATTTCTTGTCCACCATTACAGCGGCGAGAATCTTTCTACGCGGGAACTTTGGCGGCAGCCGCGTGGGCAGTCCGAATTGTTCAAGCAGACTGACGATCACATCGCGCTGCTCCGATCGCAGTCCAGCTTTTGCAACGGAGATGGTGCACGCGGCCACGATGCCAAGGCTTACTGCTTCTCCGTGCAGGAATTTCGAGTAATTTCCAGCGCGCTCAATCGCGTGGCCAACTGTGTGACCAAAATTTAGAAGAGCGCGCTCGCCTGTCCGGTCGCGTTCATCTGTTGCCACGATCCGTGATTTGATTTCGATATTGCGCTTAATGAGTGATTGTAGCGCATGCGTCTCGCTTGCCCGGTGCAAGCCGGAGGCTCGCACTACTTTCAATATCCGGAACATTTTTGCGTCCGCGATTACCGCGTGCTTAATGACCTCAGCAAAACCCTGATTGAATTCGCGGCGCGGCAACGTTCTCAAAACATCGAGATCGTCAATCACGAGCGACGGCTGATGAAAAGCGCCGATTAAGTTTTTTCCCGAACGCGTGTCGACACCGGTTTTCCCACCGATCGAGCTGTCCACCATGGCCAGCAGCGTCGTCGGGATCTGTATGTGTGGAATGCCGCGGTGATAAATTGCTGCTACGAATCCCGAAAGATCACCAATCATTCCGCCGCCAAGTCCCACGACAAACGATTGGCGATCGAGTCCCGCATCGATCATGCGGTCGCAAATCGCGCCCGCTTGTTTAAGCGTCTTCGATTTCTCGCTCACCGGAACCGTGATCAGCACCGGGCGAAATTCGGCTGACGCCAGGCTTTTCTTGAGTGTACCTGCGAAGTGTCGTCCGACAGTGGTGTCCGTAATAATCGCGCATCTCTTGCGATCAATATGCCGGCGCAACAGTTGCCCAATTCGTGCAAGCAAACGCGTGCCGACAAATACTCGATAGGTACCTGCGGTGTCGAAGGCCGCGACCCTCTTGATGGGAAAATCTAGGGTGTCGGTGTCCAACGGTACAGACCATCGGGATCACTGCTCGTGGCAGCGTTGTTGGTGAATGTTGCCCAAGACATTGTCTCCGAATGCAAATCAGCGAATAAGGCGTTGATTTTTGTGCGGTTATTGTGAGTTCCGCCTGTCGCGTCTCCGCCGGGATTGCTCGTCGCCGTGTTGCCGCCTCTTCCCAACACCGTGACGACAGGCTGGGTAACGACCGCCGTGCCTTGGAAGCTTACGGTTCCGCCGGATTTCTGCGCTGGTGCGAACAAGATAAAGGATGATGGCTTGGTTATCCTGTCAGCAGAAAACGGGACGCTGCCCGAGAAGACGTTAGAATTGATTCCGTAACTGATCGGAGAAACTGGAATTACAGTACCGGCTTCCGATCCGGGCCGCTTATCGAAAGGCGATTGAAGCACGGCCCATCTGGAAATGTATTTAGGATTTAGTTGCGTCATCCACGAGCTACCGGTCGAAAACAGAACGCCGTTGTTGTCGTTCATGTACATCTGTGTAGCGGATCCGATCTGGCGGAGATTGCTGAGATCCTTCGTTGCTTTCGCGCGCTCCAAGACACCGCTGAAGGCTGGAAGGGCGATTGCAACGAGGATAGTGATCGTCGCGATTACAACGAGCAACTCAATCAGAGTGAAGGCGCGTTCAATGGAGGGAGGGGGACTCTCGGTCATGGACTTTTGGGTTAGGCGCGCATGATATTACCCTTGGGCTGAGAGCAAAAGGCAAAAGAGAGGCGAAAAAGCGAGATTGCTTGACAAGGCATTTTCCATTTTGTGTATGTAGATCATGCCCGACCAAGAGCCTATTCCACCTCCACCTCCACCTCCGCCAAGCCCCGGCCCTGAACTGGGCCCGAAATCCACCTCAACGGGTTTGCCCTCGAACATGGCTGCGGCGATTGCCTGCATCCCACTCGTGGGTGGCATCGTTTTTTATATTTTGGAAAAACACGACAGCTTTGTTCGGTTTTACGCCATGCAGTCGATCATTTTTGGCGTTGGCTGGATATTGATTCATATCGGCTGTGCAATTGTTTCTGGATTGTTTTGGCACATCCCCGGGATTGGATGGTTCTTCGGACCCCTCTGGGGCTTGGTTTGGTGGCTGATCAACCTCGCACTCTTCGTGCTGTTTGTGGTCACGGTGGTGAAGGCATTCACCGGCGTCCGCTGGGAGGTTCCGTACGTCGGGCCGATTGCGCGGAAACAGATGGAAGCTGGAGCAGCTTGAAACGGCAGCGATCTTAGTGCCGCGGCTTTGACGGCCCGCCCACATTGTCTTGTCCGAGTAATTTCACTACTACTTCGGTCAGGATCAATTCGTGATCGAGCTGCGTGGTCACGAGTTTTACGTTTGCATAGAGACAAGCACGCATCGCCTCAACCAATTGCGCGGTCTCGAAGTGATACGCATGCTGCGCGGCAATTGCCAGGCTATAGGCGTTAATTGACCCATCTTTCTTGCGGGGCAAATGCTCAGTTGCTTTTGCCGGCAGCCGGTTCATGGCAGCGACGAACTGAAAGGGCGAATGCGGTTGCCGGATCCCATGCTGCTCCATGAGATCTTTCGCGAGCAACAGATTGCGAATGGTCGGGACGATCGCCGCCAGCAAGATGCCGATGGCTTTTTCGCCTTGCTCCAGCAAACGCCGGACCAGCGTCAGCGCCAGTTCGAGATCGCGCGCGGCCAGTGCGTTGCTTAACTCAAAAATGACGCCGGCTCGCGAAAGTGGTACGAGCTCGCGAACAAGCTCGACACCCACAGCGCGATGTTTCCCGAGGAACGTTTCGATCTTTTCCAGTTCATTATCGATCTGCCGCGTGTCGCCGCCAGTCAGCAAAACGAAAAGCTCAAGCGCGTCATCGTTGAATTCGAGTTTTCGCTGTTTCGCGTGTCGCCGAACTATTTCACTTGCTGCTTCTTCCCATCCGGCACGTCCGGAATCGAGCCGATCGAAAACCTGCAACTCCGCGCGTTTGATTAGTGTCTTGTAGAACGACCTCCGCTTGTCCACTTCTATGGCGCTGACCAAAAGCGTGACCTCGAGACCGAAACCGCTGTCGATCTGCGCCGACAATTCTTCCAGCGCAGCTTGTACCGCGGCGGAGCGCGCCTTTGGGTCGTCGCCCAGAAAGTTCACGTTTTTCAGCCACACAAGTTTCGCACCGCCGAAGAAGGGCAACGTTTGCAGCGCCTCGATCGCCGATCGAATTCGCCCGGCAGCTTGCTCGGCATAATCCGCAGCGCCATCGATCACTTCCAAACCGAAATCACCCGCTTCTTCCGGCGCCAATTTCTGCGCCAACTCTGCAGCCACGCGTTTCACCTCAGCCTCGTCCGACCCGATGACGGCGTGGATGTTTGCAGTTTCCGCTTTTGTTTTGGCCTTCGGCATTGGCGATTTCATCGCATGGCTTGAATCGATTACAAGATTTCAGCGACCGCAACCGACGAATTGGTAGGGCGGGCAGTCCTCTGCACGCCGTTCGCAGAGCGGCGCGCATGGACTGACGCGCCCTACCTTTCCACCTACACGCGTGAGCGGCGGCGACCAGAGTTGCGCGAATATTTTATTGCTCGCCGCCTGGGTTCGATCTTTATCAGCCCTGTGCCACTCTTTACTTCCATGATTTGATCGCGCAAAAGGGCGGCACGCTCAAATTCGAGATTAGCGGAAGCCTCCTGCATTTCCTGTTCCAGTTCGCGCAGAAGCTCAGTCAAATTGAAATCGCCGCCCGCTTCGCGGATAACCGAGGACTCGACTTCGCGTCCGCGAAAAATCGTGTGCAGACTTTCCTGCACGGCGCGCCGGACGGTTTGCGGGGTGATTCGGTGTTTTTCATTGTAATCCATCTGCTTTTCGCGCCGATATTCCGAAATCGAAATGAGTGCCTCCATGCTTTGCGTGATTGTGTCCGCGAAAAGTACGACTTCTCCATTAATGTGGCGCGCGGCCCGACCTGCGGTCTGGATCAGCGAAGTCTGGCTTCGCAAGAAGCCTTCCTTGTCCGCATCCAAAATGCAGACGAGCGAAACCTCGGGAAGATCAAGCCCTTCGCGGAGCAGATTGATTCCGACGAGAATGTCGAAATCTGCAGCGCGTAATCCGCGCAAAATTTCCACGCGCTCAATGGCGTCGATGTCGCTGTGCAAATAACGCACCTTCAATCCGACATCGCGTAGATAATCAGCGAGATCTTCCGCCGTTCGCTTGGTGAGCGTCGTGACCAAAACGCGTTCGCCTTTTTCAACGCGCTGACGACACAGTTCAATAGTTTCGTCGATCTGATCCTTAAGCGGCTTCATAGTGATTTTCGGATCGAGAAGTCCGGTCGGTCGAATGATCTGCTCGACGATGAGCGGCGCGCCCGGCGTGTCCACATCAAATCTTTCCGGTGGTTCGTCGGTTCTCGAAATTGGCACCGCTGAATTCGGTGTTGGGCGTTGGGCGTTGGGTGTTCGACGTTTTCCTCCTGGCAAAACAAAAGGCACCACTTCCGCTTCTCCAATTCGCTGTCGGCGATGCGGGATGTATCCTTTGTTACCGACTGCGCTGTTTTGGATTTCGAACTCGGCCGGCGTCGCACTGACGTAAATAGTCTGGTTCGTCAGCCTCATGAACTCGTCGAAATTGAGCGGGCGATTGTCCAGCGCGCTCGGCAAACGGAAGCCGTAATTTACGAGCACGGTCTTGCGGGAGCGATCGCCTTCGTACATCCCGCCGATCTGTGGAATGCTGGCGTGCGATTCATCGATGACGGTGAGGAAATCGTCTGGAAAAAAATCGATTATTGTGTAGGGCCTCGAGCCCGGTGCGCGCCCGGACAGGTGGCGCGAATAATTTTCAATCCCATTGCAGAACCCCATTTCCTGCAACATTTCCAAGTCGTACTCCGTGCGCATGCGCAGCCGTTGCGCCTCCAGCAGTTTGTTTTGCGATTCGAGTTCGATGATGCGTTGCTCAAGCTCCTCACGAATGGTGCGCAGCGCGCGATTCAGCTTGTCCGCCGGGGTCACGAACTGTTTCGCCGGAAAAAATGTGATGATATTGAGCGATTCGTGCGTATGACCCGTTAGGGGGTCGAACCGCCGGATTGCATCGATTTCGTCACCGAAAAACTCCAGTCGGATTCCTTCCTCGTCGGCGCTGGCGGGATAAACCTCGACCACGTCGCCGCGTACACGGAACCTGCCACGCCCAAAACTGACATCGTTTCGCTCGTAAAGCATGTCGATCAAACGACTGAGCACCGCCTCGCGGCTGACGTGCTGCCCATGTTTCAGCGTCAGCAACATCTGTGCATAATCTTCGGGGGAGGTGACTCCGTAGATGCACGAGACGCTGGCCACGACGATCACATCGCGTCGCGACAACAACGCGCTGGCAGTCGAGAGTCGCAGCCGCTCGATCTCTTCGTTGATTGACGAATCCTTCTCGATGTACGTATCAGAGCGCGGGATATACGCCTCCGGTTGATAATAATCGAAGTAGCTGACGAAATATTCGACTGCGTTACGCGGGAAGAATTGCTTGAACTCGGAGTAAAGTTGCGCAGCCAGGGTTTTGTTGTGCGATATGACCAGAGTGGGTCGATTCAGCTCCTGGACAACATTGGCAACGGTGAAGGTCTTGCCCGAGCCAGTCACGCCGAGCAGCGTTTGATGGCGATTTCCTGCCTCGACAGATTTCAGCAGCTTTGCGATAGCCTGCCCCTGATCGCCACGAGGTTTGAAGTTCGACTCAAGATGAAACGCCATTCGACCAACTTTAGCACAAGATCGACAGCTGCGGTGTGGGTCCCTTTGATCTTTGGTTAGGCTTGATGACTATGTTTTCACGCAGATAGGATTTCGGAAGCCGGAAAAATCGCGCAGGATATTGTTGCTGTTAAAGGTATGCCCGCTGAATCTCAGCCTTCGGTCCAGTTACAGATTGGCCACGTTCTGTTTATGGACCTGGTCGGTTACTCGATGCTGCTTCTAGATGAGCAGCGCCAGTTTCAGGAACAGCTGACTGAAATTGTCCGCGATACAGAGCAGGTCCGTATCGCCAAAGAGGCCGGGAAATTGATCCGTCTTCCAGTGGGCGACGGCATGGCGTTGGTTTTTTTTGATAGCCCCGAAACGCCGGTGCGGTGCGCGATCGAGATTAGCAAAAGGCTAAAAGAATATCCTCAATTGAAGCTTCGGATGGGCATTCACAGCGGGCCAATCAACGAAGTTCGCGACGTAAACGATCGAACAAACGTCGCAGGGGCTGGAATCAATCTGGCCCGCCGGGTGATGGATTGCGGAGATGGCGGTCACATCCTCTTGTCCAAGAGAGTCGCGGAGGATTTGGAATCGCGACGCTGGACTCCATATTTGCATGACTTGGGGGAATGCGCGGTAAAGCACGGCGTCCCGATTTTTCTCGTAAATTTTTATGGCGACGACTTTGGGAATCCCGAATCGCCGAAAGTGATTCAGCACGCGCAGGCGGAAGAAGCTGCCAAAACTGCGGCTATCAGGGCTCCTCCGAGATTTCGAGCTGCGTATATCGCGATCGCAGCCGCCATCTTTCTCCTCGCAGCCGCGAGTCTAAGCATCTGGTTTTATTCCAGGCAGACGCCAGCCTCACCGTCTGAAGAGAAAAGCATTGCGGTGTTGCCCTTCGAGAATTTTAGTCCGGAAAAGGATAACGCATTTTTCGCAGACGGAATTCAGGACGATATCCTCACGAGTCTGGCAAAGATCAAAGAGCTCACAGTCATCAGTCGTTCCTCGGTGATGGCGTTTCGCGAAGCCGCAACGCAGAATTTGCGCAACATCGGCCGGAAGCTCGGCGTGGCGAACATTCTCGAGGGCAGTGTCCGAAAAGAAGGCGATCGCGTCGTGCTGAATGTGCAATTAATCGATGTTCAAAATAATCGGCAAATTTGGGCAAATCGTTACGACCGCACTCTGGTTGATTCGCTGGGATTGCAGGGAGAACTAGCCGGAGAAATTGCCGAAACCCTTCGGGCAACGCTCAGCGAAGATGAAAAAGCGCGGGCCACTAGCAAACCGACGCAAAACGCCGATGCATACGTGTTTTATCTGCGCGCGAACCAAATCTCCCAAAATCCTGATGCGCTGCTGGAGGATTACGAGACTGCCGAACAGCTGTACACTCAGGCAATCGAGCTTGATCCGAATTTTGCACTCGCTCACGCGCGGCTGGCATCTGTTTGTGCCGAGATCTACCGTTATTACCAGCCGACCGACATTTGGAAAACGAAAGCCCGGATCGAGGCGGAAACTGCACTTCGGCTGCAACCAAATCTTGCAGAAGGTCATTTTGCGCTTGGGCAGTGCATTTACTGGATGGACCAGGATTACGACCGCGCTCTGGAGCAATTCAAGATCGCTGCGCGCCTATCGCCGAGCAACGCAGATACTCGCCGGTTAATCGCGGCAATTGAACGCCGACAGGGCAAATGGCAGCAAGCACTCGAAGCGTACGAAAGAGTTGCGAAGATTGATCCGCAAAATCCGAACACTGCCCGTGAACTGATAAATACAAACACTTCGATGCGCCGCTGGCCGGAAGCAGCGAGCTGGGCCGAGCGTATGCGTGCTATGGCTCCGATGTCGTTCGTGGCGAAAAGCCAAAGGGGGTACATCGAATTCTGGTGGAAAGGCGATACGCGCCTGCTGAAGTCGACGCTGGATCAAATGCCAGCTGGTGTTGATCCGGATGGCTCGGTCACCGCGGCCCGGTGGGACGTGGCCATGCTGCAACGCGATTACGCCACAGCCAAAAAAATTCTGGAAACGTCGTCGGTCAACGATCTTTCTTATGCCACTGCCGGGTTGACTCCGAAAATTTTCCTCGAAGGCTGCACGTACCTCGCGGAAGGCGATAATTTAGGCGCCCAGAAGGCGTTCGAACAGGCACGGCCCGCTTTTGAAGCAGCAGTGAAAGAAGCACCGGAAAGCGCCGAGCGACACGCTGGCCTTGGATGGCTTTACGCTTTGATGGGGCGGAAGAACGATGCCATCGCAGAGGGACAACGCGCCGTTAAGCTCAAACCGGAATCGAAAGATGCTGTTGACGGTTCACTGATGAGTGGGTATCTGGCGCTCATCTACGCGCGTGTTGGCGAAAAGGATCTGGCCATTCCGTTGATCGAGCGTCTGCTCAAAACACCGGGGGCAGTCGATAGCGCCGATTACAGCATCACGGTCAATGATCTGAAATATCGTTGGGAATGGGACCCGCTCCGCAACGATCCGCGTTTTCAAAAACTAATCACGCAGAGCGCACCCTAGGAGCTTTCAAGCGCCAAGTTGTATACTTATATTCTCGATTGCGATGCGTGCAGCACATTGAAGCTCGATTCCGCCAGATTAACCCGTGAAGCTGACAGACTTTTTTGCCGAGCTGAAGCGAAGGAGAGTTTACAGCGTGGCAGTCGCCTATGTTGTAGGCGGTTGGGCGCTGGCTCAAGGCATCGCCCAGGTTCTTCCAATATTCGACGTTCCAAATTGGGTGGTACGTCTCATCGTGGTGCTGATCGTGCTCGGTTTCCCCGTAGCGCTCACGCTATCCTGGTTTTTCGATTTCACCCGATACGGAATCGTGCGCACTCCAGATCGTATACCGACAAACGGAATCGAAATTGTCGCATCGAACGTTTCATCGGAGAAATCGATCGCCGTTTTGCCTTTCAACAATCTAAGCGCAGGAAAAGACGACACCTATTTCAGCGACGGCATTGCCGAGGAGCTTATGGGAGCACTCGCCAAGGTCGACGGCTTGCGCGTCGCCGCGCGGCGCTCGTCGTTTTCGTTCAAGGACAGGGAAGCTGAGCTCGCCGAAATTGCGTCGCGATTAAACGTGGAGCATGTGCTGGAGGGCAGTGTGCGACGCGACGGCAATCGAGTCCGTGTCACGGCAGGTCTAATCGATGCACGCGCGGGATTTACCATCTGGTCGGAGACGTACGAGCGCGAAATGCATGGAATTTTCGCCCTGCAGGATGAGATCACACGGGCCATCGTCGATACTCTCAAACTCAAATTGGCGATATCGGCGCCTTCTCTGCCTCGGAGCACGGAGGCATACGATGATTATTTGCGGGGTCTGTTTTATTCTGACAAAAGCACCGAGGACGCGCTGCGGAAGAGCCTGGAGTTCTTCGAGCGTGCACTCGAGAAAGATCCTCGATTCGCGCGTGCCTGGACGGGCATTGCGAAATCGTGGCTGTGGTTGGCGGACGCTTATGTCAAGCCTCTCGAAGCGTATTCGAAGGTGCGTGACGCCGCGATGAATGCGATTAACATCGATGATGGCGAAGCTGAAGCTCACGTCTATCTTGCCGAAACGAAGCGGATCCTCGATTGGGACCTCAGAGGCGCCGAGGCGGAATACCTCCGCGCGTTTGAAATTGATTCCAATTCCACGCCATCCAATTATTTCATTGCTGCATTTTATGCCGCGGTCGGCGAGCGTGACAAAGCTCTTGGGCATTTGAGCCGCACCGCGAAAATTGATCCTGCATCTCTCTGGGTCAGCAATTTCGCCTGTGAAATCTACCGGTACTTCGGGTTGATCGATGAAGCCATGGCCGCTGGTGAGCGTTCGTTGCAGCTCGATCCGACATTTGTTTATAGTGAACCGCTCCTGGCGGCACTGTACCGGGAAATGGGACGCTTCGATGACGCCATCGCCTTATACAAGAAATCTCAGGACATCAGTGGTCGAGTGCCCTTTGGTCTTGCGATCACCTACGCAAAGATGAACCGCCGCGAGGAAGCCAGGGAGATTCTCAAGGCCGCTTGCGCGACTCGCGGGAGTTACACGCCGGGGGATGCAACTGCGCACGTGCACGTGGTTTTAGGAGAAAACGAGGAAGCGATCCGTGAACTGCAGCGTGCGTACGACGAACATTCGTCATCATTGCACTTTATCGGCATCGCTCCCGAATTCGAGCAGCTGCGGTCGGACAGACGTTTTGTTTCTATCGTCCAGAGAATCGGTCTTGAGCCGGAAAAAGTCTTCGCGGCCAATGCCCAGGGAACGACGGCTTCCCAGGCATTGAGCACAACGTGACGGCTGGAGGCTGTCATTCTTCATGTCCTACTGCACGATAACGTCCCGCCCATGTCCGTGCGCCCGCACGCCTAAGTCGTGCAAATTCTGTTGCGCCACGTGCATTCCGAAGAGCAAAACCGCAATCAAACCGAAATAGAGCACAGACATTATCCACCGCTGAGATGGTGTGACTTCGAAGTAACGTTGCTCCTCCTCGGTTCGCTTACGGAACAGCGAATAGATCCGTGGCAGCGAGAGAAGAACAATCAGCCAGATAATGAAGTTTGGATATTTCCAACCAAACCACACGAGCAATGCAAACCCCGGCAGCCACAACCAGCGCGACAACGCCGTCACGATGCGGCCGCCGTCGAGCATTCCCACCGGCGTGAGATTGAACAGGTTTAGAAAATATCCGAACCATGCCAGTGCGATAAAAATCGGAGCGGCAAACAATTGGCCCAACACATTGCACACCAGCGCACCTAAGCTCCCCAACAACGGTCCCCCAATACCCACGCAGGCTTCCATCCACGCATTGCGCGGCGCTTCTTTGAGCGCGATGAACGCGCCCATAAACGGAATAAACACAGGCGCGCCGACTTTGAGTCCAAATTTTCTGGCAACGATCAAATGGCCCGTTTCATGGACGAGCAAAAGCGACACAAAGCCGAGCGCGAACTGCCAGCCCCAAAGCTGCATGTACACCCACAACATCAGCAGCATGGTGCCGCCGGACTTTAACAGGACCGGCAGGAATTTGAGCAGCGGCAGGAGAACGACTTTGAGCTTCGCGAAAAATTTTGCGATCGCGATGCCGACCACGGCGACTGGGCCCAGCGCCTTTCTTATCCGGCTCCAGGCGGTCTCCTCAGTCGGTGCCTTGTACTCCTCAGTTCTTTCGGTCTGAACATTCATGTCCTGCACTTAACAATGTGCATGGCGTCTCCGCGAAACACCAATCGTTCAGCGGCGGCGCCGTGCGTCGGAAGAAAGTGCGTTGAAATCAGCGCGGCGCGAGCGCGTTGGCTGTTTGCGGCGTTTGCTGGGCTGTTTGGTACTCCTGCAGCCATGCGCTCCACTTCGTGTTCTCTCTCCACATCGTGATTCCTGAATGGCCGTAGTGTTGTTCTACTTCGTATTCGTCGTCTTTTTTCACCGGGCACCAGAACAATCGTCCCGCCCTGCGCCAGGCATCGAAAAGGATTCCATCCTCGAAGCGCTGATTGCGGGCAGTCACCACGAGCGCGTTGTTTTCGCTCGAAGTGTTCGGATAGGCCTCGCCCCAATGCAGCACCAGCGTCTTGAGCTTGAGTTCCTTCAGACGCGCGCCGAGGTCCTGCGCCCAGTGACCGCACCAGCCGCGCTTGCGCTTCCCAATGTTGACCAGGAACACCGTGAACTCGGGATTTAGAACGACGCGATATTCTTTTGCGAGGCTGCGCGCCTTCATGTGCGCGGTCTCCGACAATAGCTCGGCTTCCGCTGGATCGACATCGGGTGCGAGCGCCGCCAGGGCCTTGCTCAGGTCCTTGACTGATCTTTCATCCCGTGCGTGCACTGAACTCACCAGAACCAGGAATGCAAAAATAAAGGAGAGTCTGTGGATCATGTGTTTGCCAGTGCTGCATGTCGCACTGCAGTGTCGGCAGTGCAATGGAAAATCCGCGCGAAATCCCTATCGCGCCGCGAGTTCGCGAAAATACGCAGCCAGGTTTGGTTTGAAGTAGAAATACCAGGCGGCAACGCAACCGAAGAGGGATGCGTCAACAATCGCGCGCCACATGATGGTGTGCCGAAGCACGTCCAGTGCGCCGAGAGCGGATGCGTACACAATGATCAAAATGAAGATCGCCATCACAAGATGACGCGAGTAGGGTTTGCCAGCGGCAAACGCGTAAGCAACCGAAGCCATCAGGCAGCCAATCACCGCGACGAGCGGCGCCGCGATATGCAACCATTCTGAGCGAGTAACTCTTTCACCGCCCATGAAGTGTGGACCAACATCGAGAATCGCGAGTAGGATCGACACAAACATTCCCGCGGATGCCAGTCCTACAAACCACGTCAACACTCGAATACCGAACGGTTGCTTCATTTGATGTGTCCAACTTGGAGTCCGGAACGTTAGCGCGCCGTTGAATGTAGAGGTGCTCGCCGCAGCGAGCACGTAATCGTCAGGCCTTTGACAGCAGCGGATCCATAGTCAACCCGCTAGTCTTTACGCCGAATCGAACCGGCACCGGTGACATGTTTTTCAACGGTCGGCGGATTACCGGAGTAGGCCACTTTCCCCGCACCGGTG
>Ga0209577_10002829_pt1 | contig 16453 bp, 17 predicted proteins | sample GraSoiAngelo_109_FD_185874 | JGI IMG/M metagenome (GOLD analysis project Ga0209577, IMG submission 185874) | Grasslands soil microbial communities from the Angelo Coastal Reserve, California, USA - 14_0903_12_20cm (SPAdes) (version 2) | ecosystem: Environmental > Terrestrial > Soil > Grasslands...
GTAAGGACTTTTCCAGGGCCGCAGGCGATAGCCCCGCGACAGCTTCCAGTAACAACTCAGCATGCGCAGCATCTTAGGCGAGAATCGAGTCGCTAAGCATAACTGCCAACACCTAAACAGAGCTCGCGCCACGGCGCGAGGACGTCCGGAAATCAAATGCCTCGGGTGTGGGGCAAACGCCAGCCCCGACCGTAGCTACAAGGTCCTGGATTGCGCCGGCCCGGAAGGGAGTGTACCTTGTGTAGCGGCTGGGAAACGGCAAAAAAACGAAGCCTAGGGAGAGGTGAGGCGATGAAGCGTCGCGACTTTCTGCGTTCGGCGGGTGTTGTATCGGCGAGCTTAGCGTTTCCCGGGGCGAGGATCCTGTTTGCGGAAGCGGCAAGTTTCAGTGGGTGGCGCACCTTCGATTTGACCACGCGCGTGGAAGTCCTCAAGCCTGCCGGAACCACGCGTATCTGGCTGCCGGCGGGGCTCATCTCCGAGACGCCCTTCCAGAAAACCCTCGTAAATACCTATCATGCCGAGGGCGGTGTCGGCCGCATGATAGCAAGTAAGGCCGACGCCCTGGGAATCGTCGCGGCGGAATTTCCGGCCGGCCGAAAACCGGTCTTGACGCTCACGAGCGCGCGGCAAAGAGGCCGCTGCCAACCGCGCGGAGTTGCAGTATTGCCTCCGTCCCACGCATCTCCTGCCGACCGACGGAATCGTGAAGGCCACGGCGGCCGAGATTACTAAGGGCGCAAAGATGGACACAGAGAAAGCGCGCGCCATCTACGAGTGGATCGTGGACAACACCTTCCGCAATCCGAAAACGCCCGGCTGCGGCTTGGGCGACATTCGGTTCATGCTCGAATCAAAGGAGCTCGGTGGCAAGTGTGCCGATCTGAATGCGCTCTACGTCGGTTTGGCGCGGGCGAGCGGACTTCCGGCGCGCGACGTCTACGGCATCCGCGTGGCCAAGTCGGAGATGGGATACAAGAGCCTGGGAGCGTCCTCCGAGAACGTGACCAAAGCGCAGCACTGCCGCGCCGAGGTTTACCTGAAGGAGTACGGCTGGGTTCCCGTCGATCCCGCGGACGTGCGGAAAGTGGTGCTCGAGGAGCCGCCGGGAAATCGCCCGCTCGATGACGACATGGTGACGAAGGCGCGGGCGAGGCTATTCGGTTCGTGGGAGATGAACTGGATCGCCTTCAATTTCGCGCACGATGTCGCTCTGCCCGGTTCTAGCGGCGCGCCGCTGCCCTTCCTGATGTATCCGCAGGCAGAAACTGCCGATGGCCGGCTCGATTGCCTTGACCCAGATGGCTTCCGCTACGAGATCACGTCGCGGGAGATTGCGCTCCCGAACGGCGCGACCAGGTCTTCGATTTAGTCAAGTCTTCTTGTCTTTTCAAGGAGTCCGCCCCGGGCGGACCACGAGGAATCTGCTGGACCTGTGGGCTGGCACTTCGCGAAATGCGGGAGGAACCTGAGCTCGGGGTGACGTTCAATAACGACTGCACAAAGTCAAAACGCTGCTAGCTCCAGCCCATGCGATGGCGCAAGGCAGTGATGTGCGCAACGTGATGCTTCCCGTGCCAGGAGTACGTCGTCAACGCATTGTCCAGGGTCATGGTGCCGCGCTCAGGATGTTTGAGGCGGCGCGAAAAATCCTCAGGTCGCATGCCGCGCAGCAATATCACCCATCGATTGTGAAGCGCTTCGAGCAAAATCAGCGATACTTCGATCGGCGTTTCCTGCGAATCCCCTAATTTCGCCCACAGTGCTTCGTCGTACGGTTTGATCGTGGGCTCTTCTTCCGTGAGCGCCAGCTTGAAGCGAACATAGGAATTCATGTGGCTGTCGGGCAGATGATGAACCAGTTGCCGCACCGTCCAGCCGCCGGGCCGGTAGGGTGTGTCGAACTGCTCGGCGGAAAGCCCGGCGATGGCAGCCTTCAGGCGGTTCGGCGTCTGCGCGATAGCGTCGATGGCCTCGCGGCGCTCGTCCGGAGTCAGGACCGGCTTCGATGGACATCGCCCAATAGGATAGCGCAGATCTTGCATCGTGTTTCCTTCCTCGCATACTCCAACACAGTAATGAATGAAAGATTCTTCGACTGTACGACGTAAACCCGATCAGCATGACAACATAACGAAAAAGCAGATTCCTCGTCGCGCGACACATTCCGCAGTCTCAAAAGGCGAGCCGGGCTCCTTGGAATGACACCTCCCCGACATCTTTGTATTACTTCCCTCTTGCATGGGATTGACCCAGCGAGCTCGGCTCCGATGCGGCACCCTTCCCGGAAGCGAGTTCTGCTTTTGCCGCCTCGAAGAATTGGTGCACGATTTTGCGGGCGGCTGCATCGAGCATTCGCTGGCCCACCGACGCGATCAAGCCGCCGACCTGCGCCTCTCCGTTATACGCGATCTCGGTATCGCCGGCCTTTGCGCGGAGTTCGAGGCGGCCCTCGCCTTTGACAAATCCCGGCAAGCCCTTGCCATCGATTTTCAGAATCAGCGAATTTGGCGGCTTTTTGTGCGCAAATTCCAGCGTGCCAGCATACTTTCCTGAGATCGCTGCGATACCGAATTTCACTGTGGCCTTGTAGCGCTCCGGGCCGTCTGGTTCCAGCCGTTCGCAGCCAGGAAGCAAACGCGAAAGCCGCGACGGGTCCGTTAGGAGTGACCAAACTTCCGCAGGCGGGGCAGGCAAGCTGGCTGTGCCTGCGAGTTTCACGCACCGCCTCGTGCCGCCACGATTGCGCGCGCCACCGCTCTTCGCGTGAACACCCGAGCCATCTCGCGGCGATACTCCCCCGAGGCGTGCAAATCAGAAAGCGGCTCCACTCCCTCTGCGCCATTGCGCGAAGCATCCTCGATGACTTTCTCAGAGATGTGCTTGCCGCTGAGAGCGCGTTCGACCGCTTCCGCGCGAAACGCCCTGGCGGACAGACCCGTGATTCCGATGGCAGCCTGTTCGATGGTTTTGCCGCCCTCGCCCAGAAGCACATTTGCCGCCACTCCAACGATGGCGAAGCCGGAGGCCGGCTGATGCAGCTTCTCGTAAGCCGCGCCGGATTGCGCCCGGCGCGGCGCAATGCGGATCTGCGTGAGAATTTCGCCGGGATGAAGCTGGGTAGTGAGCATGTCCACAAAGAAATCTCGCGCCGGGATCGTGCGCGTGCCTGACGTATTCGCGGCGATGATTTCCGCATCAAGCGCAAGAATGGCCGCTGGATAATCGGCGCCCGGATCGGCATGCGCCAGGCTGCCGCCGATCGTGCCGCGATTGCGCACCTGCACGTCGCCGATCTGCGCGGCGGTCTCCGGGAGCAAAGGGCACTTCGATGCCAGCAAAGCCGACTGCTCAATTTCCGTATGAGTGGTCAGTGCACCGATGGCGATCTGACCGTTTTCTTCGCGAATGTAGCTCATGCCACGCAAATGGCCGATATCGATCACGTAGCGCGGCGTGGCCAGGCGTAATTTCATCAGCGGCAATAAACTATGGCCGCCGGCGAGCAATTTGGCTTCGTCGCCGTGCCGTTCCACCAGACGCAAGGCCTCGTCCAGAGTTTTGGGGGCCTGATATTCAAACGATGCGGGAATCATTGCACCCTCCGCCTATTCTTGCTCACCACTTGCCAAATTTTTTCGCGCTTGAAAGGCATGTCCACGTGATGAACTCCAAACGGCGCGAGCGCATCGGCGACAGCTCCCGCGAGTGCGGGCGTAGCGGCGATGGTGCCGGCTTCGCCGACGCCCTTCACGCCGAGCGGATTTACCGGCGTGGGCGTAACGGTGCGCGCCGCTTCGATCCAGCACATGTCTGATGCACGGGGCAAGGCGTAGTCCATCAGCTCGCCGGTGATGAGCTGCCCCTGCTCGTCGTAAACGGCTTCTTCGAAGAGCGCCTGGCCGACTGATTGCACGATTCCGCCTTGCACCTGGCCCTCCACCAGCAGAGGGTTAATTACATTCCCGCAGTCATCGACGGCGACGTAGCGCACCAGTTTCACGTCGCCGGTTTCCGCATCAATCTCGACAACACAAATATGCGTACCGAAGGGATAAGTGAAATTCGTGGGCTCGAAGAAAGTAGTGGCTTCGAGACCCGGCTCCATCTCCGCGGGCAAAGTCTTGGCTACGTAGGCTGCGGAAACTGCTTGACCGAATGCCACCGATTTTTTCGGCGACTGTTTGGCGAATATCTTCCCGTTGGCGAAAACCATGCGCTCCGGATCAGAACCTACGATATGTGCGGCGATGCGGGCGAGCTTTTCTTTCACCTTCTGCAAGGATTTGTAGACGGCCGTACCGCCCACGGCCGTGGCGCGGCTTCCGAAAGTGCCAATGCCGTAAGGCACGACCGAGGTATCGCCGTGCACCACCTGGACCTGGCTCGGATCGATTCCCAGCACGTCGGCTCCCATCTGCGCAAAGGTCGTCTCCTGCCCTTGCCCATGAGGAGAAGAACCAGTCATTACGCTGACTCTGCCTGTGGGTTCGACGCGCACCGTGGCGGATTCCCATCCTCCCGCGGGCATCGCACTCGAAGGACCCATGCCACAAATCTCCACATAGGTGGAAATGCCAATACCCATGTAGCGCTCTTCTTTGCGCAGCTTCGCCTGTTCCTGGCGCAGCTTTTTGTAGTCGGCGACTTTTAGCGCCATATCCAGCGCTTTCTGATAGTCGCCGCTGTCGTAGATCAATCCCGTGGGAGTGGCATAAGGAAAATCTTTAGGTTGCGGGAAATTCTTCCGGCGCACCTCTACCGGATCTTTCTTCAATTCCGCCGCCACCAGATCCATCACGCGTTCGATCAGGTAGGTGGCTTCCGGCCGGCCCGCGCCGCGGTAAGCGTCGGTGGCCATTTTGTTGGTGAAGACGCCAGTGATCTCCATGCGCGCGGCGGGAATTTTGTAGCATCCGGTCATCATCAAACCCGTCAGAGTGGGAATCAGCGGCGTGAGCAACTGATAGTAGGCGCCGAGGTCGGCGATCACGCGGCAACGCAGGCCGAGGATGGTTCCATCGCGCTTTATGGCCACTTCGAGGTCGTCGATCTGGTCGCGTCCGTGAATGGTGGCTTGAAAGTTTTCGCGGCGCGACTCACTCCATTTCACCGGTTTGCCGAGCTGAATCGCCAAATACGCAACAATCGCCTCTTCCGGATAGACATTGAGTTTGGTCCCGAATCCGCCACCCACCTCCGGCGCGACCACGTGCACCAGCGTCTCGGGAAAATTCAGCATGGAAGCGATCTGCGTGCGCAGCAGATGCGGAATCTGCGTGGAGCTCCAGACTGTAAGCTGGCCCTCGCCGGGCTGGTAGTCCGCAAGTACGCCGCGCGTCTCGATGGGTACAGGGATCAGACGCTGGTTCACGATGCGCTGCTTGATCACTTTATCCGCCGCTTGGAACGCCGCTTTCAGGTCGCCGCCCTCCAGCTCCCATTTGAAGGCGACATTGTCTTTCTGACCCGCGTGCAGCGGCGCGGCGCCCTTGGCGATGGCCTTTTCCGGATTCACGATCGGCGTGAGCGGCTCGTAGTCCACTTCGATCAGATCAAGCGCGTCGCGCGCTGCGTAACGATCGCTTGCTACCAGCACCGCCACGGACTCGCCCACGAAGCGAACGCGGTCGCGGGCCAGCACCGGGCGCGCGCCGGACTTCATGTCCGGAATTTGTGCCGCGCAGGGCACGGGCTGGATCGCGCCGTCGATGTCCGTGCCCGAAAGCGCGAGCACCACGCCCGAAGCGCGTCGCGCCTTCGACAAATCCACCGAGCGGATATTCGCGTGCGCATACGGACTGCGCAAAAACGCGGCGTAATGCATGCCGGCAAGGTTGAGATCATCGACATAATGGCTGAGCCCTTGGATCAGCCGCGGGTCTTCCTTGCGCTTGAGGGGCTTGCCGATAAATCGGGTAGTCATGGCGTTCTCCCGGAGCTCGCCGCCATTTTCAGCGGCTTGCGAGCGCTCATTTTCTTGGCCGCGTACTGTACCGCTTCGACGATGTGCTGGTAACCGGTGCAACGACAGAGGTTCCCGGAGAGCGCTGTGCGAATCTCGCGCTCATTGGGATTCTTTTTTCTTTGCAGCAAGTCGACGGCGGCCAGAATCATTCCCGGGGTGCAATAGCCGCATTGCAGCCCATGTTTCTCCCAGAAACCTTCCTGCACGGCATGCAGGGCGCCATTTCCGGCCGCGCCATTGCCGGAGCCCTTTTGGGCATTGGAAGCGAGCCCTTCGATAGTGGTGATTTCGCCGCCGGTGGCCTGCACGGCCAGCAGCGTGCACGACTTCACCGCCTGGCCATCGAGTAGCACCGTGCATGCGCCGCAGATAGAAGTCTCGCAGCCGATGTGTGTGCCGGTGAGCCCGAGCACATCGCGCAGATAATGAACCAGCAGCAGGCGCGGCTCGACCGAGCTCTGCTGCGGTTTGCCGTTGACACGAAGCTGGATCTCCATGGCGCCTCCGACCGGGCAACAAGAGACTGGGGGGACAAACGTTACGCCTGCCGCGTGCTTATTTCAAGCGACGATCCGACCAGGACGACCAGGATCGTCGTTCCGAGCGAACATCGTGAGTGTGGGATCTCTCCTTTAGAATACGGTGCCAGAAAAAACGTGTTCAGGAACTGAGCACGCGGACCCAGACGCGGCTCGTGGCGGGTTTGCCAAGGTAGGCTTTGTGACCGGCGACGGAGACCGTGGTGGTCTCGTCGTATTCCCGGTGCACCACGCGAATGCGTACGCCGGGACGCAGTTTTCGCGCGTCGAGAAATTCCAGGAACTTAGGATCTTTCTCGTAGACGGCCAGGATCTCCACGGCTCGCCCGACCGGCACGGCGGCGAGCAGCACCGCATGTTGCGCCCGCTTCAGCCGGGCCAGCCCGCCGCGCAGCGGCACACCATGGGGGCAAGCGCTATCGGCGCCGAAGCGGCGGATCAGCAATGCCTCCACCTCGGGAGAGAGGCCATGCTCGAGGCGCTCGGCGGCCGCGTGCGCCAAAGTCCAGTTGAGACCGATTACGTCGGTCAGGAGTTTTTCGGCCAACTGATGGCGCAGCGCCAACCGTTCGGCCTCCCCGCGTCCTTTGCGCGTCAGGCGTATGTAGCCGTCGCGTTCCATGCGCAGCAGGCCATCGCGGTTCATGCGCTTGAGCGCAGCGGTCACAGCCGGAGGGGTGACTTCCAGTTCTTCTGCGAGGCGCGCGCTGATCGGGGCTTGATCGTCCTGTTCGAGCTCCCAAATGGCCTTCAGATAATCTTCCCGGGAGACGCTGGTGGTTTCGCGGGCCACGAAAGCTCCTAACGACGCGGCATGGGCTTGGATTCAGAAGTGCTGGGTTGCGAAGAGGCGGGTTTCGATGCGCTCGCGTTGGACGAGCTCCGGGCACGTTCCGCTGCCAGTTTCAAGAAGTACTCGTGCACCGTGGTGTCTGCGGTGAGCTCGGGATGAAATGTGGCCACGAGTATGCGGCCGTCGCGCACAAGCACCGGCCTGCCTCCTTCGCGTGCAAGCACCTCAACGGCGGGTCCAAGCTCGTCGATCCAGGGCGCGCGAATGAAGACCATCTCCAACGGCTCGGGCTTTAGTTTCGATAGCGCGCTGCGGACTTCGCTCGCCAATTGCCGCCCGTAGGCGTTGCGCGTAATCGCAAGATCGGCGAATCCCAAAGAATCCTGTGCAGGAGCGCGCACCTCGCGCGCAAGCAGAATCGCGCCCGCGCAAGTGCCAAAGAAAGCTGCGCCGCGTGCGTCAAGCGCACGCAGAGCCGCCTCGAGGCCTTCCTCCTTTAGGAACTTGAGCATGGTGGTGCTTTCGCCGCCGGGCAAAATCATGGCGTCCGCCTGCGCGGCTTCTTTCGGCGTACGCACCAGCAAGTAACCAGCGCCGAGCCGCTCCAGCATGCGTCCGTGTGCTTCATAATCGCCTTGTACAGCGAGGATGCCAATTTTCATGGCAACACAGTCGAGAGTTGAAAATTCAAAGTTAAGAGCTTCTTGTCATTCTGAGAGCCGAGTTCTCGTCCCGAAGATCTCTCTGTCACACTGGCCATGCGCAGAGATTCCTCGGGTGTACCACGTAAACCCGCTCAGGATAACCTGCCGAGACTGGTCGCGAATCTACCAGCCGCGCGTCTGCAGCAATTCCTTGGGATCGAGTTGCCGCACGTCGAGGCCTCTCATGGCCTCGCCGAGCTCTTGGGAAGCTTCGAGCACGGCCTTCGCGTCCTCGTAATGCGTGGCCGCCTTGACGATGGCCCGCGCGCGCTTGTCGGGATCGCTCGATTTGAAAATTCCCGATCCGACGAAGACTGCTTCGGCCCCAAGCTGCCGCACCAGTGCGGCGTCGGCAGGCGTGGCGATACCACCGGCAGAAAAATTTGGCACCGGCAGTTTCCCTTCCTGCGCGACTTCGCGCACCAACTCCAGCGGCGCGGCCAATTCCTTGGCCGCGTGCACCAGCTCATCGCCGCGCAGCGTCGTGAGCCGCCGCATCTCGCCCGTGATGGTGCGCATGTGGCGCACTGCTTCCACGATGTTCCCCGAACCCGCTTCGCCCTTGGTGCGTATCATGGCCGCACCCTCGGCGATGCGGCGCAGTGCTTCGCCTAGATTGCGGGCGCCGCAAACAAACGGCACTTTGAAGTCGTGCTTCCAGATATGATTTTCTTCGTCTGCGGGCGTCAGCACTTCGCTCTCGTCGATGAAATCGACTTCCAGCGCCTGCAAGACCTGCGCCTCGGCGAAATGGCCGATGCGCGCCTTGGCCATCACCGGAATGCTCACCGTATCCATGATCTCGCGAATGATTCGCGGCGATGCCATGCGCGCCACCCCGCCTTCCTTGCGGATGTCCGCCGGCACGCGCTCGAGCGCCATGACGGCGCAGGCCCCGGCTTGCTCGGCGATGCGGGCCTGCTCGGCCGTGGTCACGTCCATAATCACGCCACCCTTGAGCATCTCCGCGAGTCCGACTTTCACTCGCCATTGGTTCTTGGTATTTCCATTGCTCGAATCCATCATGAACTCCTTGCGCGCGTATCCGCGCCGGGACTCATTGCCGCTTCCCCGCTTTCCCGATGCTTCTTATTGTAACGTTCCGGGTCGATAATCACGAAGCGCCCCCGGCCGCGAGCCAGTAGAACTCCGGCCGTGTTGCGAATCTCTCCTTCATGGTATAGTTCGCGGCCATCCCGGCGCGTCGCAAAACCCTCCACCCGCAGCTCCTCGTCCACACGCACCGGAATGGCCGCGAACTATACCATGAAGGAGAGATTCGCGCGCAGGTTGCTAAACCGGTTCACTTTGCTCATGACTTCGTCGAGTACCGTCGCGATGATTCCGCCGTGAATGAATCCGGTAGCGCCCTGGTATTCCGGCCCCAGCCGGAATCGTCCCATGACTCGCTGGCTTGGTTCATCGAACTCGAAAGCAAGCTTCATTCCGCGCGCATTGCCGCCACCGCATCCGAAGCAGGGATTCGAGGGATCAGTTTGGCTCATGCGATTGGTCGCCGCTCGGCCGTGACCCGCATCCGTTCACACTAACGCCACGCGCGCCGGTTCGAAGCGCCGCGCGCCGCGATGCCGCTTGCCCAGTTCCGAGCGCAAAATATTGCCCAGCGTGGCGACTCCCCGCGCGATCTGCCGCTCAGGCAGTCCCGAAAAACCAAGCCGCAGCGTATTTGGCTGCGGGCTTTGCACATAGAAATAACGCCCAGGCGCAAAGACGACACCGCCTTCGCGCGCCCGGACCAGCAGTTCATTGGCATCGAATCCTGGCGGCAGTTCTACCCAAATGGACATTCCCCCATTCGGATGCGTCCAGCGCGTCTCCGAAGGCATATACCGCACCAGCGCCTCCTCGACCGCGGCCAGCCGTGCGGCACAGAGCTTGCGCACACGCTCCACATGCCGCACCAGCAATCCCCGGCGAGTAAACTCAGCCATAGCAGCTTGGGAAAGCTGATCGGTATGCAAGTCCGTGGACTGTTTTACCACGCGCAGGCGCTCGATCACGTTGGCCGGTGCAACCACCCAGCCCACGCGGAGTCCCGGAAAGGCCATCTTCGAGAAGCTATCGATCTGCACCACGATGTTCGTGCGATCGAGCTGCTTCAGCGAAGCCAGACGATCTCCGCGCGCCACAAGGCGCGCGTAGATATGGTCCTCGACAATGGGAACCTGGTGCCTCGACGCAATCTCCAGTAGCTTGCGCCGGGCCGCGAGGGTCATGGAAAGCCCCGTGGGATTGTGAAAATCCGGCATCAGGAACATTAATTTCACGCGATTGGCCGCGAGCGTCTGCTCGAGTGCTTCCAGGTCCACACCCGGCGTCGCGCCGGGGCCGCTCTCGGTGCGCACGGGAACGCCCAAGCAGCGCACTCGCGCCGCTGCTAAAACGGCGATGGCGCCCGGATACGTTGGATTTTCCAGGATCACGGTATCGCCCGGCCGCAGAAAAGCCTTGCAGATCAGGTCCAGCGATTGCTGGCAGCCGTCAGTAATCAGGAGATGTTCCTCGCGCGCCTGCAAGCCTTCGCCACGCAACAATTCGAGCAGGGCTTTGCGGAGCGGCGGATAACCGTCGGTGGCGCCGAGTTGCAAAATCCGCCCACCTTCCCGGTGCAGAACGGCATTGCAACAATTGCGCATCTCGGCCACAGGCAAAAGTTCCTCCGGAGGATGCGCCACGACAAAAGAAATTCCGCTGGCCGGCGTCGTGCGGATCAGGCGATCGAGCGCGTCGTCACCGCGGTCGTCGGCAAAAAGCGATTCCCAACGAATGGCTCCGCCCGGAACCAGCGATGGCGGCGGAGGCGCAATTTGTAATGACCTGCTGTTAGCACGGATGAACGTGCCCCGCCCGACGTGGCCTTCAATCAGGCCTTCGGACTCGAGCTCCGCGTAAGCATTCGCCACGGTTGTGCGATGCACGCCCAGATGCTGCGCCAGCTCGCGGCTCGCCGGAATGCGGTCGCCGACCCGCAACTCTCCGGCATGCACCAGCGCGCGCAGCTGATCGCAAAGCTGCACGTAGAGCGGGATGTGGCTTTCGGCCTGTAGTTGAAGGGGAAGCATTGGCTCTCCTGATGGAGCCAATATAGCGTGTAATTATAGCCCGTAAAGAGCCAATTTGTCTCTCGGCGCGGTTGGCCTCCGGGCGAAGATTCCTCGGTGCAAAAACCTACCCGCCTATTCTGGTGGCATGCCGCTCAACGATGATGAAGATCATGCTTGCTGGCGCTGCGAGGCAGAAGTGCCAAGGCTTGTTGATGACGAGTAACAAGTGATGTCAGTTTGCAATCCTGGCCAAGGAGTCCGACAGGGTATATTGGGCCCGATGCTCGCGGCATATGAGCGCATCACTAGCTTTCGCGAGACGAACCCTAATGCCATTGTTCATCGCCGGGTTTCCATTTCCATCTCTGTGGCCCGCCCTACTCCTTGGCGGCAAACCGCTGGGGACTCCCAGAGCGAAAATCTGTGGTCATTGCAGGAAGCCGGTTTCGGCACCGAGTAGCGGCTAACTGGATTTCGAGGCAGCTTTTATTTTGTAGCGGCGGTTTCGCCGAGCTTGCGGAGGCGCTCCTGCAGCTTGCGCCGCAGAGTGGAAGGCGTATTGGGATTAAACGCCACCAGAGACCAAAGCGGCTGGCTGCGATCGCGCGAGAGCCAGGCCAGCGTGGCCGGGTCGGCGTTGGGATGCCGCGCCACGTTTTCGCGAATCGCGCCGTAGGGATGCCGCGCCAGGCGGCTAAGCGTCTTGGCGGAAACCTTGGGATGCTCGCTGATGAGCCGCAGCAGATAAAAATCCGACTTCGGCGCCTGCTTGACCAGTTTTTCCAGCTGTTCGGGACTGGCTTCGGCGCTCAGCACCATGCCGACTTTTTCGTCCCAGGAGGCGTTCACTTCGTTGAGCTCTTTGGTGCGGGCATGAATCAATTCTTCAAGCACACGGCGCTCATGGTTGCGCCGCGCCGGAGGAAGCTGCGTTCCTTCGAGCGAATCGAGCACCCGCAGCAGATGCTGCCGCTCGCCGAACACAATCTGCGTGGTGCGTTGCGGAGAATTACCGTCGTTTTGTACCAAGTCTGAACGTCTCATGCGAGCCTCATCTCGGGAGTCCCAGTTCGCCCGCCAATGCGGCCAACTCATCGTCCCAGATAAACAGATTGTTCGAATCCAGAGCTTTCCCGGCCTCGATATTCTCCTTCAGCAGCAACCCCGCTAAATCGATCTTCTCTTCCCGGCTCAGGCTGCGTCGCGCTGTCTCAAATCTTTTCAACGCATTACCGGAAAGACCCACGGCCACCTCTTCGCTCGCGCTTTCCGCTGCATCCGCGGCGCATGTGACGCGAAAGAAATACAGCTCCGGACGGTCGCCCAAAGTTAAAAAGCCGGCCCGCAGAAACTGCACCCTACAACGCGTGCCGTCGGGTAGGATTGCCTCGAACCGTTCCCAAAGCGGCTCGTGTTTCATTGGGCATTATGCCGCGTCGGTAAATCCTGAGTAAAGCAGGACCCGCGCAGAAATTTCCAAGTTGGCAATACATAAGGCCTAAAATTTACCTGGGTGCGCATGCCCTCCGAGGAAGCTTCCTTCTTGCGGCGCCTTGTGTCGCCCTCTACCGCGATGCCCTTATGGGCTAGACAGGCGCGGAAGTTCGAGAAAGGGGTTGTTGGCCCGCTCCTCGCCAATGGTGGTGCTGGCACCGTGTCCCGGATACACGACGGTTTCATCCGGCAGAATCAGAAGTTTCTGGTGGATCGAGCGCAGAATTTGCTCGAGCGAGCCACCCCAGAGATCGGTTCGGCCGATACTCCCGGCAAAAAGCGTATCTCCGGCGAGCAGCTTCCCTGCATCCTCGCGGGGTTCGCTTTCTCTCTGTGGGGCGAGATAAAGAGAGATGCTTCCCGGCGTGTGGCCCGGAGTGTGCAACACATTCGCCTCGAACGCGCCCCAACGCAGCGTGTCGCCCTCGCGCAACAATTTATCGACGTTAGCAGGGTCAGGAGGGCGCACGCCGATCCAAGCGGACTGCATGTCGAGATGACGATAGAGGTCTATATCATCGCCATGCATGAGCACAGGCGCGCCGGTGGCCAGCTGCATTTTGCGTAAGCCGCCTACATGGTCGATATGAGCGTGCGTGCTCACGATGGCTTTTACGGTCAGTGCATGCTTTGCCAGCAGTTCCAGAATCCGGCCGGCTTCGTCCCCCGGATCAACCACGAGCGCTTCGCGTGTTTCAGGATCGCCGATGATGGAGCAATTGCATTGTAACATTCCGACGGGCAGGATTTCGTGAATGATCTGTTTTGATCTGGGGTCTGATGTACGGTCGGTCATGGCATTGTCGACGCTGAACCGACTATAACATTCCCCGCTGGAAACCTGCTCCAAAGAATCTTTCTGCTAGACTAGTTTTGTGAACGAACCAGACGCAGAAAAAGCCCCCCATCTGGAAACTCCGTTGCTTGAGACGCATCGCGCGGCGGCTGCGGAATTCGCCGAATATTTCGGAGTGCGATTGCCGGCACAATTTGGCGATCCGCTTGCCGAATACGCCGCGGCACGCAACCGCGTCGCGCTGATCGATACCAATTTCCGCGCCGTTTTCGCGCTCTCCGGCCCTGACCGCGTGCGTTATCTCAACGCCGTCACTTCCGGGAATATCCGTGACCTCGATCCGGGCCAGAGCGCGCTGGGGCTGCTGCTCAACGCGCAGGGCCACATGCTGGCCGAGCTCATCACTCTGGCACTCGAGGATCGCCTGCTCGTGCTGGGACATGCGTTTTTGGGGAAGAGGACCTTCGAGATTCTGGAAAAATTCATCATCATGGACGATGCCACCCTCACCGACGAAACCGCGCAGACAGCCACGCTCGCTATCGAAGGCCCCAAAGCGCCGGAACTTCTGCGGGAGTTGCTGCGCATCGAGTACGCGCAACTTCCTAGCGCGGTGCATGCCGCGACCTCTCTGGAGCTTTCCGGCAGAGCAATTCCCTGCCGCATCCTGCGGCACTCGCTTTTCGGCTCTTCGGGGGCTGAGTTGCTGCTGGCTCGCCAATCGCTGCCAGCGGTTTGGAGCCTGCTCGGTGAAGCGGTGCGCCACCGCGGCGGCGCCCCGATCGGCTTTCGAGCGCTGGACATGCTGCGGCTCGAAGCGGGGATTCCCTGGTTCGGAACCGATTTCGACGAACACCACTTTCCGCAGGAGGCAGGAGTAGAATCCACGCACATCAGCTTCACCAAAGGGTGTTACACGGGCCAGGAAATTGTGGAACGGGTTCGCTCGCGCGGCCACGTCAACCGGCGTCTCGCCGGATTGCTGTTCGGCAGCGCCGGCGTACCCAAACCAGGCACGGCGATTTTAGCCGCAGATGGAACCGAAGCCGGCCGCGTCACCAGTGCCGCATTTTCGCCCTTAGCAGGCAAGGCGATCGGCATGGCTTACCTGCGGCGCGAATATCTGCAGCCTGGTGGGAATCTTCACTGCGGCAATACGTCCGCCGGGGTGATCGAACTGCCGCTGCGCGCGGCGGTCGCCTCCGAAATTTCCTGAGGCTCATTGACGGATGGCCAAAGGCCTCACGTCTCGGCCGCAGAAACCGCGGGCCGCGACCGGAGCTACAAACTGCTGCGCTGACGCTAAATTCAGCTTTTTCGGGGAAGAGTCAAATAGAAGGCCGCGCCTGCATCTGGCTTGGCTTCGGCCCACACTCTTCCGCCGTGTCGCAGAATCACGCGGCGCACGTTCGCCAGGCCGACGCCTGTTCCCTCGAACTCTCTTTTGTCGTGGAAGCGCTGAAAGGCGCCAAACAGCTTGGTCACCTGCTGAGGATCGAAGCCTACGCCATTATCGCGAACAAAGAGAACCCACGCCTCGCTCGTCCCCTCGAGCGAACCGATTTCGATCTCGGCGGGGTCGCGCGGCCGCGTATATTTCAGCGCATTCGAGATGAGGTTGAGGAATACCTGTTTCAGCAGCGACGCATCGGCGGATACCACAGGCAGGGCGGGACGCTTCCAAACAATATTGCGTCCGCGAATGTCGTGCTCCAGTTCTGCAATGGCCTCGGCAACAAGCCCGTTTAGATCCACCTCTTTCATCCCGAGCTCTGCGTGGGCCGCGCGCGAAAATCGCAGAAGGTCATCGATCAGCGCCGCCATTTGCGTGGCCGCCTCGCAGATCTTCTCGACATGTTGGCGATCTTTTTCAGCCAGCACTGCGGCTGAGTTGTTCTTGATCAACTCCGCGAAGCCCAGAATCCGCGCCAGCGGATTGCGCAGATCGTGGGACACCGAATACGAGAACGCCTCAAGTTCCTCGTTGGCCGCTTGCAAAAGCTCGGCCCGCCGCTCCAGGTCTTGGTTGAGACTCTTGATCACCTGTTCGCCCCGCATGCGTACCGCGACCTGTTCGCGCAGTTCGCGATTGGCCCGCGAAAGTTCAGCCGTCCGCTCGGCTACGCGCTGTTCCAACTCGAGCGTCAACAGCATCACTTCATGGTTGGTGGCCTGGAGCTCTTCCTGCAGCATGCTCACCGTGGCTTGCATGTTTGCGGGAGCCATTTGTGTCCAAGGTCTCATAACGCTCTAGACTTGACGGCAAGCACCGTGGCATCGTCATTTTCGACGGCCAAATCTCGCATGAGTCGCACAGCGATCTCTTTCGCGGGTTCGCGGCCGAGGCCCGGAAAATCATCCCATTTCCAGCGCGTGCGAAGCCCATCGGTATGCAAGACCAGAATCCATTGCGGGTCCCAGATGATTTCTTGGACCGAGACCTGCGATTCATCCACGCCCACGATGCCGCGGCGCGGCAAAAAGGAGATCCGCTCCCGGCTGCCGCACACGCGCGCTTCCACATTGCCGACGCTCGCAAAGCTCATTTGCTCGGGTGAAGAAAAGCGCGCCAGGGCCATGACCACGCCTCGCGTCGCGCGGCAGGCACGGCTCGCACCAAGAAAAATTTTCTGCAGCGGCAAATCGTCGTGCTTTTGAACGTAGCCCTGAGCCGCAAAGGCGGCTGCTTGGGCCGGTTCCCCGTGGCCCAGACCATCGATTACACCCACGAGCAACTGCCGATTCTGGCGCTTAACGATGAAGGCATCGCCATTTTCTTTTGCGAACCATCGAGAACGCGTCATGACACCTACATCCCACTGACGCGGACTGGCCGGCTCCGATGCCGGACGAATCCATTTTCGGCAAATGACGTGCGTTCCGGGGCCGGGAGAAGAAGTGATGTCGATCTCGTCCATCATCCGGTTCACCGTGCCAAGCCCGTAGCCCAGACTTCCTGCGGTTGAGTAGCCATCCGCAAAACATTTCTCCACGTCCGCGATACCGGGCCCATGATCTTCAGCTTCGATTTCGATTCCGCCTCGATCGCCGCTCAGAGTCCGCAGCGCAAGAACACCTCGTCCCGCGTGTTTGA
>Ga0209577_10002830_pt1 | contig 16453 bp, 22 predicted proteins | sample GraSoiAngelo_109_FD_185874 | JGI IMG/M metagenome (GOLD analysis project Ga0209577, IMG submission 185874) | Grasslands soil microbial communities from the Angelo Coastal Reserve, California, USA - 14_0903_12_20cm (SPAdes) (version 2) | ecosystem: Environmental > Terrestrial > Soil > Grasslands...
GCACGACGTGCCCCTGCCGTACGCGCCGACGCTCGAAGACTTCGTGCTGCCGCAGACGGAGGATATCGTCAAGGCGGCGCGCTGGCTGGCGGCGTACTGAGGAGACCGCATGGCTCGGATTGATGTGTTGATGCCGCAGATGGGAGAGTCGATCGCGGAAGGGACACTCTCCAAGTGGCTCAAGAAGCTGGGCGACGAAGTGAAGCGGGACGAGCCGCTGTTCGAGATCTCCACCGACAAGGTGGATGCCGAGATCCCGGCGCCGAGCGCGGGCGTGCTCGCGGAGATCAAGGTGCAGGAGGGGCAGACGGTCCCGGTGCAGACGCTCGTGGCGGTGATCGAGACCGACAAGAGCGCCGCGACGACTGGGGCCCCCTCCGCGGCAGCCCAGCGAGTGCCCGCCGCGGCTCCAACGGCGCACCCCGTCGCAGCCGCCCAGCGGGCGCCCGCTGCTTCGGGGGGCGCCGTCGTCGCCGCGCCGAAGGGTGACGGTGCCGAGACCGCCGAGGAGCGTCTCCGCCGCAAGTCGACGCCCCTGGTGCGCAAAATCGCGGCTGAGCACCACGTCGACATCGCGACCATCCCCGGGACCGGCTTCGCCGGTCGCGTGACCAAGCAGGACATCCTGGGCGTGATCGAGCGGGGGGCGCCGGCCGTCCCCCGAGCCCCCAGCCCCCAACCCCTCGGCCCCGCTGTCCAGCACCCCGCTGTCGACCCCTGGCCGGGCGACCGAGTCGAGCCGTTCTCCAAGATCCGCAAGATCACGGCCGATCACATGATCATGTCGCGGCGCGTGTCGGCGCACGTGACGAGCTTCTTCGAAGTCGATTACAGCCGCGTCGCCGAGCTGCGTAGGAAGCACAAGGCGGCCCCTGCGGAGGGCGGCGCGAACCTCACGTACCTCGCGTTCATCGCGAAGGCGTGCGCCGAGAACCTGCGCAAACACCCGATCGTGAACGCAGCGGTCTCGGGCGACACCATCATCTACCGTCAGGACGTGAACATCGGGATCGCGGTGGCGCTCGACTGGGGGCTGATCGTTCCGGTGGTGAAGCGCGCGGACGAGCTGTCGCTGTCGGGGCTCGCGCGCGCGATCAGCGATCTGGGTGAGCGCGCACGCACCAAGAAGCTGTCGCCCGACGAGATCCAGCGCGGCACCTTCACCATTACCAATCCCGGCGTGTTCGGATCGTACGCCGGGGCGCCCATCATCAATCAGCCCCAGGTCGCCATCCTCGGCGTGGGCGCGATCGAGAAACGCCCCAAGGTCCTCACGCTGCCCGACGGCACCGACACGATCGCGATCCGCACGATGGGCATGGTCTCCATGTCCTACGACCACCGCGTCGTGGACGGCGCCGACGCGGATCGGTTCCTCGCCGACCTGAAGCGGACGCTCGAGAACTTCCCCGACGGAGCGATCTAGCATGCCCAAGGTGCTCACGGCCGCGCGCGTGCGCGTGCCGCCGACCAACGAGGCGGACTACCTCGCTACCTTGCGCGAGCTGTGCCAGTTCGCCGAGGCCCGCGGCCAGCGCATCTGGCTGTTCCGCAACGCCAAGGATCCGCAGCTGTTCACGGAGTTCTCCGAGAGCCAGACGGAAATGTCGCACCGGGCCCAGGCGTCCCGGCTCCCCGAAGAGATCAAGCTCGAGAGGCGCCTGCAGGGGCTGGGCACATACGCCGCCGACGCCTGGGAGCTGTGGAGCGAAGTGTCGCTCGCGGCCGGGGCGGAAGCGTAGGCGGCGGGGGGGCGGGAGGGCGATGGCGCGGCTCCAGGTGGTCGTGGACGGCGGCACGTGGGAGGTCTATCCCTCGGGGCGGGTCACTGTGTACGGCCGCGACCAATTCGGGATCGTGTTCCAGCAGGGTACCGGCCCGGAACGGCGCCGCCGCTTCACCCGGTTCGCGCCCGTCGGCAACCGCAGCCCCGACGCGGCGCTCGCCGAGCTGTCCGAGCGCGACCTGGTCCAGCTGTTCCACCAGTCGCAGCCGGCGTGGACGGCGCCGGAGAGTGCCTACGGCGCACGTTGATCTGCACTGTCATTCCACGGCGTCGGACGGGGAGTATCCTCCGGCCGAGGTCGCGCAGCGTGCCCACGTCGCCGGCCTCGCCGCCATCGCCCTGACCGATCACGACACGACCGGCGGCGTTCCCGAAGCCGCGCGCGCCGGCGCGGCGCTGGGCGTGCGTGTCGTCTCGGGATGCGAGTTCAGCGTGAAGGCGCCCTGGGGCGAGCTGCACCTGCTCGGCTACTTCCTGCCGCCCGGGCACGAGCGGCTCGAGGCGTTTCTCGCCACCACGCGCGCCGCGCGCCAGCGCCGCGCCGAGCAGATCGTCGCCCACCTGCGCCGGCTCGGCGTGGCCATCGAGCTGGCGGACGTGATGGCGGCGGCGGACGGCGGCGCGCTCGGCCGCCCCCATGTGGCCCGCGTCCTGGTCGAGCGCGGCGTGAGCAGCGACATCAACGACGCGTTCGGTCGCTACCTGGGGCGGGGGCGTCCGGCCTACGTGGAGAAGCCCCTGCCCTCGCTGCGCCAGGTGACCGACCTGGTGCACGCGGTGGGCGGCGTCGCGGTCGCGGCGCATCTGGGCGACCGCGGCAGCGAGGGTCAGATCCGGCAGTTTCAAGCCGACGGCCTCGACGGGCTCGAGGTCCGCCACCCCAGCCATTCCGAGGCGATCGAGCGGCGCCTGGCCGCGCTCGCCGAGCGCCTGGGGCTCGTCATCAGCGGCGGGTCGGACTGGCATGGGGACATCGAGCTCGGCGACTCCCACGCCGGGCTGGGCGACATGGACGTTCCGCTCGAATGGCTCGAGAAGCTCGAAGAGCGTCGCGGAAAGACGTCACGAGAAATCGTCGCGGAGACCCGTAAGGAGCCCGCACCATGAGCGAACCGCTGAACGTCGGCAGCAAGGCACCCCCGTTTACGGCCGCCGCGTCCGACGGCAAGACCTACACCCTGTCCGACGTGCTGAAGACGAAACACGTCGCGCTCGTCTTCTATCCTGGCAACAACACGCCCGGCTGAAACCGCCAACTCTCCGCCGTGCGCGACGAGATGGCCAAGTTTCAGGCAGCCGCGATCCAACCGTTCGGCGTGAACCCCGCCGGGGTGGAGAGTCACGCCGCCTACGTCCGGAAGCTGGGCTTCAATTTCCCGCTGCTCTCCGATCCGGACCGCGCGATTGCGCGCGCCTACCACGCGCTCAAGGACGATGACAAGGGGATCCAGCGCAGCGTGTACGTCGTGAGCCGGGACGGGAGGATCGCGTTCGCGCAGCGCGGCGCACCGCCGGTCGACGAGATCGTCGCCAGTGCCTGACCTGCGGGGCAAGGTCGCGCTCGTCACGGGGGTCGGCCGGGTGGGGCAGATCGGGTACGCCGTCGCCACCGGCGTCGCCCGGGCCGGCGCGCAGCTCGTCATCGCCGACCGGAACACGACCGCCGTTGCCGAGCGCGCGCGGGAGCTCGCGTCTCAGGGGTTCGCGGTCCAGGCCGTGGGGGGCGACCTGACGACACCCGAGGCGGCGCGCCGCGCCGTGGCCACCGCCCGGGAGCGCTTCGGAGGGCTCGACGTCGTGGTGAACGTCGCGGGCGGGCTCGTCAACTACGGGCCGGCGGTCGAGCTCGGCCCCGAGCAGGTCGAGCGCGAGCTCGCCATCAACATCAAGACGACGTTCTTCGTGTCGCAGGCGGCCATCCCGCTGCTGCGGGAGCGGGGTGGCGGCGCGATCGTGAACTTTGCCTCGATGGCCGTGCTCAAACCCCAGAGTCAGATGGCCGTCTACATCGCGGCCAAGGCCGCCGTGGCCGGGCTCACCCGCGCTCTGGCGCGCGAGCTGTCGGCCGACCGGATCCGCGTGAACGCGGTGGCGCCCGGGACGATGCGCACCGCCGACAACCTCGCGCAGATGAAGGACGCGAAAGTGCGCTGGGTGGAGCTCGACGACCTGGTGGCCGCGGTGCTGTACCTCGCAAGCGACGAGGCGCGGGCGGTGAGCGGCGAGATCCTCCCGGTGGCCGGAGGCGACGTCTGAGCGATCCCGTCGTGATGCGGGATGTCATCGTGGTCGGGGGCGGCTGCTACGGCAGCTTCTACGCCGCCCAGCTCGCGAAAGCCAAAGCCCGGGGTCGGGCCCGGTTTCGGCGCGTCGTGGTGGTGGATCGGGAGCCCGAGTGCCGCGCCCGCCGCGAGCTGGGGGACGCACCGGACCGTACGTTTGTGGTGCGCGACTGGAGCAGCTTCTTTCGTGAGTTCCTCGGTGCGGCGGCTCCCGCGCCGGCCGGCGAGCCGGAAGACTACATCGTGCCGTCGCCGCTCATGCCGCATCTCATGTTCGAGTGGGTGCTCGAGCGTGCCCGCGCACGCTGGCCCGGGCGCGCGGTCGACGTCGCGCCGGTCCCCGACAGCCTCGGCACGCCGTACGATCGCACCGCCGCCGCGCCGGACCACACGCGCTACGTGTCGTTCGCGGACTGGATCTGCCCCACCCACTGCATCGAGCCCGCCATCTGTCCGGCGATCGACGCCACCCGGAGCTGGGAGATGGGTGACGCCGTGCGGGCGCTCGCCGCGCGGCTACAAGCGGCCGGTGAGCCGGTCCACGGGCCGGCGTTGTTCACGTGCCGCCATCACGTGTTCGGCGTCGGTACCTTCGCGGTGCAGGCGGTGCTGGCCGGGGACGCGATTGTACGGGCGGCCGGCGACACCGGAGCCCCGGCCGCCGTGCTGGTGGGGACGATCAGCTCGTGCCATGGGGCGGTGAACCTGCTGCGGATCGGGACGGCGACAGGAGGCGGCAAAGGACGATGAACACACCTCTGCCGCCCGTTGCCGCCCGTTGCCGCCATTGCCGCTATTGCCGCCCATGACTCCCGATGAGCGTCAGGCGACCGTCACGCGCGCCCGCGAGCTTTTCAACGCTGGCGAGTATTGGGCCGCCCACGAGGCGCTGGAAACCGTGTGGCGTTCTATTATTAGCGATGGGAACCGCGATGCGGCACGCGTTTGGCAGGGGCTGATCCAGGCGGCCGCCGCTCTGCTGCATCAGCGCCGGGGTAACGGGCACGGCGCCGCGGTGGTGGGCGGGGCAGCGCTGGAGAAGCTGGCCGGCGCCCAGCGGTCCGACGTGGAGTTCGAAACCGAGCGGTTCCATGCGCAACTGGAACGGGCGCTCGCGGGTGAAGCCGAGGCGCCGCGACTGGAGCTGCAGACGGAGGACGAGGATCGATGAACGATGTGATCATCGTCGGTGCGGGGCCTGCGGGCCTGTGCGCCGCGATGTACGCCGGTCGCGGCATGCTGAAAACGCTCACGATCGAGCGAGGAGCGCCCGGCGGCGAGCTCCTGAACACGGACCTGATCGAGGACTACATCGGGTTCGAAAGCATCAAGGGCTGGGAGCTGGCTCAGAAGATGACCGAGCACGCCAAGAAGTTCGGGGCAGAGATCGTCACCGACACGGTGGAAAGGATCCGTAAGGCGGACGACGGCTGGTTCGACGTCGCCACGACGCGAGGCAAGATCTATCGCGCGCCCGCCGTGATTCTGACGGCCGGCGGGACCCCGGTGAAGCTCGGTGTGCCGGGGGAGCAGGAGTACGCGGGGAAAGGCGTCTCGTACTGCGCGGTGTGCGACGGCGCGTTCTTCAAGGGTGAAGTGTTGGCCGTCGTGGGCGGCGGCGACGCCGCCGTCGAGGAGGCCGACTATCTCACCCGCTACGCGACCAAGGTATACATCGTGCACCGGCGCGACCAGTTGCGCGCCTCGAAGATCCTTCAGGAGCGCGCGTTCGCGAACCCCAAGATCGAGCTGGTGTGGAACAAGCGCGTCGTCGAGATCAAGGGCACCGAGCGCGGGACCGATCACCTCGTCCTCGAGGACACGGCGACGGGCGGGCGCGTCACCCTGGCAGTCGGGGGCGTGTTCATCTTCGTCGGTTTCAAGCCCAACGCGGGGCTGGTCGAGGGGCACGCCAAACACGACGCCGGCGGGTACTTCATCACCGACGAGCGGATGATGACCTCGATCCCGGGACTGTTCGCGGCGGGCGACGTGCGTAGCCAGCTCACCCGCCAGATCACCACGGCCGTGGGCGACGCCACCACCGCGGCGATCGCGGTGGAGAAGTATCTCACAGCCTTGCGGGAGCGGGAGAAAGCGGGCATCGCCTCATGAAGGTCGTACCGATCCCGAACGGCCAATTCGTCGAAAACTGCTACCTCGTCATCGATGAAGCCGGCGGCGAATGCGCCGTCATCGATCCGGGCGAGGAGGCGGGCCTGATTGCCCACAAGGTTGCGGATGCGGGCGTGAAACCCGTGGCGATCTGGCTGACCCATGCCCACATCGACCACGTGCTCGGCGTTCCCCGGCTCAAGGCCGACACCGGGGCGCCCGTATACCTCCACCCCGGCGACCGGGTGCTGTACGACCACGTGCCGGAGCAGGCGAGTGCCTTCGGCATGCGCGCCGCTGCGCTCCCCCCGCCCGATCGCGCGCTCGCCCACGGCGACCGGTTGCGGGTGGGCGCGCTCGAGTTCCACGTGCGCCACGCCCCGGGCCATTCGCCGGGCAGCGTCGTGTTCGAGGGACACGGTATGGCGTTCGCCGGGGACGTGCTGTTCCAGGGCTCGATCGGGCGGACCGACCTGCCCGGCGGCGACTTCGAGACGCTGCTGAAGAGCATCGAGCGCGAGTTGCTTACGCTCCCGGATTCGACCATCGTGTACTGCGGGCATGGACCGGAAACCACTGTGGGACGCGAGCGCCGAGCCAACCCCTTCCTCACCGGCGCGCATCGGCTCGGCTAGAGCGCCGCTTCCGACCTGTCTGCGATGCGGCACGGAGGTCCGGCCCCGGCCATGGGGCTGCAGGAATCCGTGCCCGAACTGCGGCTTCAACTACCCGCTGGGCGACTGCTCCGACTGACCAATGCGGAATGTGGAGTGCGGAATGCGGAATCGCGCACGCGCATGTCGTGGCTCGAACCTCCCCCCGACATTCCGCACTCTCGGATGAGTCACCTCCTCGCCCTGGCGCTTCTGGCCGTGGACTGCGTCGCTCGCGCCTGGCGGATCCAGCTCGCGACCTGGACGGCGGGCGGCCGGCTGTCGTTCAGCCACGCGTTCCGCCTGAATCTGTACGGCGAAGCCGCGTCGCAGCTCACCCCCAACCGGCTGGGAGGCGAGCCGGCGCGATTCCTCGGTCTCAACGAAGCGCGCTTGCGACCCGTCACCGGCATCGTGGCGATCGGCGTCGAGGTGGCGTGTGAATGGCCGGTGTTCCTGCTGGTGGGTGCGGCGCTGTTCGGCTATTACGTGCCCGACTGGCGGGACGCCGCCCGAACCTGGCTGCATCGCCACCGGGCCGGTGAGCTCGTCACCGTCGAGATCATCGCGCTCGTGGTCCTCGTCACCGTGTACCTGCTGCAGCGGCTGGCGCGGGCGGGGTTCATCCGCCACCGCGTGCGACGTCAGTGGCGCGTCGCCTGGGCGCACGTGCGCCGGGCTCCGCGGTGGGCGCTGGGCGCCGGCGCGGTCCTCACCGTGGTGAGCATCGTCGCGCGCGCGCTCATCTTGCCGGCGCTCGCCTGGGGCATGCCGGGCCGGCCCCCGTTTGCGCAGATGTTCTACGGCGCCCTCGCGCTGCTCCACGCGCCGCTCGTGGTGCCGCTGCCGTCCGGCGGCGGCGGCCTCGAGGTCGCCTTCTTGAACGGCTTCGCCGGAGACTTCGGCCCACACCAGGTGACGGTGCTGTTGCTGTGGCGATTTTACACGGCCATCCTCTTGACCGGGCTCGGCGTCTACGCGCTGGTGCGCTCCATCGGCTATCGGGCGGCGGTCGAGGTGTTCAAGATCGGCTGGGGCAAACGCAGGGAGGCACAATGACCGATCCACGGATCACGCCGCTCACGCCGGACCAGGCCGCACCCGAGGTGCGGCCCATCTTCGACACCTACCTGCGGGAGCGCGGCAACGTTCCGAACATGTTCCGTACGGTGGCGCTGCGTCCGGCACACCTGCGCACCATGATCGCGCACTTCCGGACCGTCATGAACGAAGGCACCGTACCGCCCCTGCTCAAGGAGCTCTTGTGGGTGCGGATCTCGCACTTGAACCGCTGCCGCTACTGACTCAACTCCCACACTGTCTTGGCAAGACAGCGGGGAGCGAGCGACGACCTGGTGGAGGCCGTGCAGGACCGGGGTGGCCGCGAGGCGATCGCGGCGCTCGAGTCGGGGTGGCGGGCGGCGCTCGAATACGCCGACGTGGTCCACCGCTCGGGACACGAGGTCACGGACGAGCTGTACGCGCGGCTACGGGCGGCCTGGGACGAGGGCCAGATCGTCGAGATCACGCTGGTGATCGGGATGACGGAGTACTTCAATCGCTTCAACGACAGCCTGCGCGTGGAGCCGACCAAGTAAGTGCAGAATGCGTACTATTCGTCCGTCATGGAGGTTTTCTAATTCAAGATGAGCGCGACCCGTATCGAGCGTGATCCGCTGGGCGAGCTGCCGGTGCCGGCCGACGCGCTGTACGGCATCCAGACCGAGCGCGCCCGCCACAACTTTCCCATCTCCCAGCTCGCGCCCCTGGCTCCGTTCGTCGACGCCGTTATCCACATCAAGAAGGCCGCCGCGCTGACGCACAGGGAGACCAAGCGCCTCGATGCCAAGCTCGCCGACGCGATCGTGCGGGCGGCGGACGAAGTCCTCGCCGGACAGCACCGCGACCAGTTCGTCGTGGACCCCTACCAGGCGGGGGCCGGCACGTCGCACAACATGAACTGTAACGAAGTGCTCGCCAACCGGGCGAACGAATTGCTCGGCGGCGCGCGCGGCGCGTACACGCCGGTGCATCCCAACGATCACGTCAACATGGCCCAGTCGACGAACGACGTGATCCCGACCGCCATCCGGCTGGCGGTGCTGAGGGAGCTGCCGGCGCTGCTCGACGCCCTGGGTCGGCTCGCCGCCGGCTTCCTCGCGAGGGGCCAGGCGTTCGATCGCATCCTCAAGTCCGGGCGGACACACCTGCAAGATGCCACGCCGATCCGGCTCGGTCAGGAATTCACCGCCTACGGACACACGATCGAGCGCAACCGTGACCGCGTCGCGCAGGCGGCGGACGCCCTGCGCGACCTCGGGATCGGCGGCACCGCCGTCGGCACGGGGCTGAACGCCGAGCCCGCATACCCGGGGCTGATGGTGAGGCACCTCCGGGCGATCACCGGGCTCGATCTGCGCGAGGGGAAGGACCGGGTGCAGCTGATGCAGTCGATGGGGGATGCGGCTGCCTGCTCCGGTGCGCTGCGCACCTACGCGATGGACCTGGGAAAGATCGCGAGCGACCTGCGGCTGCTCGCGTCCGGACCCCGGACCGGGCTCGCCGAGATCGTGCTGCCGCCGGTGCAGCCCGGGTCGAGCATCATGCCGGGCAAGGTCAACCCGTCGATCCCCGAGATGGTGAACATGGTGTGTTATCAGGTGCTGGGGAACGACGTGACCGTCGCGACCGCGGCGGAGGCCGGCCAGCTCGAGCTCAACGTGATGATGCCCGTGATCGCCCACAACCTCCTGTTCTCGATCCGGATCCTCACGAACGCCTCGCGGGTGCTGACCGAGCGCTGTGTCGCCGGGATCGAGGCCGACCGCGCGCAGTGCGAGCACTGGCTCGAGCGCAGCCCGGCGCTCGTCACGGCCCTGGCTCCGAAAATCGGCTACGCCGAGGCCGCCAAGCTCGCCAAGGAGGCGGTGGCGAAGAACGTCACCGTGCGCCAGCTGGTGATGGACAAGGGCGTGCTCAAGGGCAAGGATCTCGAGGAAGTGCTGGATCTTCTCGCCATGACCGAACTGGGAGTGCCGGGGCAGCGCAAGTAGCCGAGGACGGGCGTCTGCAGTGCACAATGTTTTACTGGAGGAGCACGTATGCATTGGATCGTCGCTGGGCTGATCGCAGGCGTCGGCGCGTTCTTCGCAGACTACGTGACGTGGGGAAAGGTGTTCACCGGGCCGGAGATGCACGCCTTCGGGACGATGCCGCCCACGCCTGAGGCGCAAAAGGAGATGATGTTGCCGGCCATGTTGAAGACTGGGGCGCTGGCGCTGGTCTTCGGCGTGCTGCTGGCGTGGTTCTATCATCAGCTCAAGCCCGGCCTGTGGGCCAAGGGCGGCGGCCCCCTGGCGGGGATGGAGTTCGCGACGATGCTCTGGTCGTGCACCATCGCGCTCTCGACGCTCGGCAGCGGTGTGTGGTACGACAAAGTGCGGCCGCTGCTCAAGGCGACCTTCTGGTCGTGGCTCGTGCGCCTGAACGTCGCGGGGTTCATCGTCGGAGTGTTCGTCAAGTAACCCGCGTCACGCGAGGGGTCGTGATTCGAGTCACCGAATCCGGCCCCTCTCGCTCGTTATCCGTTCCCCATGCGTACTCCCTGCTGGCTCATCGCCGCGCTGTGGCTTGCCGGTATCTCCTCCGCGCACGCGCAGCGGCGGATGCGCATCGGCCCGACGTACTCCTCGCTCGCCTTGGATGATGGCTCCGGGTCGAGCCACAGCTTCTCGTCGTTCGGCGGATCGGCTGCCCTCATCACCGGCGACGACGGCGAGGCCGGCCTCTCGATCGCCCGCTATAACGACCTATCCACCGACAAGGGTATCCGCCGTCTGAGCCTGTTCGCCCTCGACTCCTACTACTATCCAGTGGGCACTCGAGCGGTCGTCGCGCCCTTCTCGCTGACGACCGTGGGCCTTGCGCGGGTCACCGAGGTCGACTCGCTGTGCGTCCTTTCCCTCATCGCCTGCTCCCCTGCGTCTCCGACCAGCGAGCTTGCGCTCGCGTTCGGACTCGGTGTCCGTGTGAATGTCGGTAGCGCCGCCGTCGCAACTGTCGCGGGGCGGTTCCTCGAGGTGCCGGGGAGCCAGATCCAGGCGCTCGAAGCGCTCGCGAATGCGTCTATCGCGTTCGGCGCCGTGCGCAAAGGCGAATTCCTCGAGGGAACCGTGGGACCCGCGGCGAGCTTCCTCGTCCCGATCTCGGGCACGCTGCGCGCGCGTGCGCCGTTTGTCGGCGCGCGGTTTCGACGTGAGACCAAGAAAGCGGGCACCCTCGGGCTCCAGATCGACTTCGCCCCCTTGAAAATCACCGCCGCCTGTCCGCCCACGGGATGCGAGGAAAACGCCATCCTTTTCGCCCCGGGGTACGAACGATCGGTCCGCTCGGCGTGGGGACGGCTCTATGGGGAGGCGGGATTCCTGCTCGCGGGTGTCTACTCCCAGGGCTCGGACCGGGGCATCGCCCAAGGCGCGCATGGCGGCTTGGGGGTCGATCTGTACAGCGGCAGGGTCATGTGGAACCTGAGCTCGCGCCTGTTGTGGCTGCAGCGCAACTCGGGAGAAAACGTCTTCGGAGTGCAGGTGGGCGTGAGTGTAAGTCCGAGGCTAGGCGGCAACGGGCGGCAGTAGGCGGCAAATGGCGGCACAGAGCGCATCTGCCGCCCCTCGGCCGCCCTTTGCCGCCCTTTGCCGCCCTCTGCCGCCCCGGGGCGGGGTTGGGTTGGGCGGGCCTGCCGCCCTATATTACACCCATGCGCGTCACCACCTGGGCCGAATACGGGCTGATTGTCTCGCTCAACCTCGCGAAGCGTGCGGGGCAGGGCCCCGTCGCGGCGCGCGAGCTCGCCGAACAGGAGCGGCTGCCGCACGACTACGTCGAGCAGATCCTGCTGCGCCTACGCCGCGCAGGCCTCGTCGACTCGGTGCGCGGCGCCAAAGGCGGCTACCACCTCGCGCGTGAGCCGCAGGCCATCTCGGTGAAAGACGTCATCGAGGCCTCGGAGCACGTCACCTTCGAAGTGAACTGCGACCTCCATCCCGTCGATCCTCAGCGATGTAGTCCGGAGGCGTCGTGCAGCATCCGGCCCGTGTGGCGAATGCTGGAACAACGGATCAACGATCTGTTGGCCGGTATTTCGCTGGCGGACCTGACGCACGATGAGCCGCAACTGTACCACATCGCCGGGGTCCTGGCCGGGAACTAGTCCCGCCTTCCCGTTCGTTTTTTTTGAACTGAAACCCGACCGGCGCTGTCGGGTTTAAACCGATTGGAGGTAAGCGTGGCATACGCACATCCCGATGTGCTCGTTTCCACCGACTGGGTGGCGGGGCATCGCGCGGACCCCGGGGTTCGTCTGATCGAAGTCGACGTGGATACCACGGCGTACGACTCGGGTCACATCGCCGGCGCGGTTGGCTGGAACTGGCAGTCGCAGCTCAACGATCCCGTACGACGCGACATTCCGGACAAGCGAGCGTTCGCCCAGCTGCTGTCGGGCGCAGGCGTGACGCCCAAGACGACCGTCGTGCTGTACGGCGACAACAACAACTGGTTCGCGGCCTTCGCGTTCTGGGTGTTGCAGCTGTACGGACACACGAGCGTCAAACTGATGAACGGCGGGCGGGCGAAGTGGGTCGCCGAGGGACGGCCGCTCGTCACGGAACGGGCGAACGTGCGCGCGACCAATTACCCCGTTCCCAAGAAGGTGAATGCGGCGATCCGCGCCAAGCGCCCCGATGTCGAGAAGGCGCTCAAGGCGAAGAAGATCGCCCTGGTGGACGTGCGGTCCACGCCCGAGTTCGTGGGCGAGATCATCGCGCCCCCGGGGATGACCGAGACGGCGCAGCGCGCGGGGCACATCCCCGGCGCCAAGAACATTCCCTGGAGCAAGGCGGTCGCGACCGACGGCACGTTCAAGCCGTACGACGAGCTGGTGCAGCTGTACAAGGGCGCCAAAGTGATCGACGGCAAGGACGAGGTGATCGCGTACTGCCGCATCGGCGAGCGCTCGAGCCACACCTGGTTCGCCCTCAAGTACCTGCTCGGCGTGAAGAAGGTGCGAAACTACGACGGCTCCTGGACGGAGTGGGGGAACCTCGTCGGCGCGCCGATCGCGAAGGGAGCGGAGTGAAAGCGGCGGTAGAGGGCGGCAGAGGGCGGCAGAGGGCGGCAGAGGGCAACGTTGCCGAGCCGGCGCTGTGGGGGTTGGTCGGCAATACGCCGCTCATCCCTCTGCCGCCCTCTGCCGCTCTTGGCCGCCCGCTGCCGCCCGTCTTTCTCAAGGCCGAGTGGCTCAACCCGGGCGGCTCGGTGAAAGACCGCCCCGCGCTGTTCATCTTGCGCGACGGCGTCGCGCGTGGCGAGCTGCCGGCCAAGCGCCTGCTGGACGCGTCCAGCGGCAACACGGCCATCGCGTACGCGATGCTCGGGGCCGCGGCGGGGATCGGCGTCACGATGTGCGTGCCCGCGAACGCGAGTGCCGAGCGCAAGGCGCTGCTCGAGGCCTACGGTGCCGACGTGATCTTTACCGATCCGCTCGACGGCTCGGACGGGGCGATCCGGAAGGCACGCGAGCTCGCCGCGGCGCACCCGGAGCGCTACTGGTACGCGGATCAATACAACCATCCGGCCAATCCGCGGGCGCATTACCTCACGACCGCCGAGGAGATCTGGTGCCAGACCGGCGGCCGGATCACTCACCTCGTCGCCGGGCTGGGCACGGCCGGGACTCTGATGGGAACCGGTCGGCGTTTGCAGGAGCAGAACCGGGCCATCGAGCTGATCGCGGTACAGCCCGATGGGCCGTTTCATGGGCTGGAGGGCTTGAAACACCTGGAGACGGCGTTGGTACCGGGCATCTACGATCCCCGCATACCGGATCGGACGGAGTTCGTCGCCACGGAGGAGGCCGAGGAGGCGGTGCGACGTCTGACGAAGCAGGCGGGCCTGTTCGTGGGCTGGTCGACGGGCGCGGCCATAGTCGCCGCGGAGCGGGTTCTCACCGCCCTCGACCGCATTCCACCGCCCTCCACGGCCGTAGTCGTGGTCATCGCGCCCGATTCGGGGGACCGCTACTTGAGCGAGCGGGGGCGGCTCGCGGGGGAGCGTCGATGACGCTGGTGCTCGACCCCCGGCAGCTGACGGCGATCCGCCGCCACGGCGAAGCGGACTACCCGGCCGAGGCGTGCGGCCTGATCGGCGGAGCGGTCGAGGGCGACCGCAAGGTCGCGCTGCAGCTCGTCCCGCTCGCCAATCAGCGGACCGACTCGGCGCGCAACCGCTACCTGATCGATCCGATGTCGTTCCGGCGCGCGCAGGAGCGGCTGGATCGCGACGGGCTGGAGGTGATCGGCGTGTACCATTCGCACCCGGACCATCCGCCTGCGCCGTCCGCGTTCGATCGCGAGCATGCGTGGCCGTGGCTCTCGTACGTGATCGTCGGGGTCGGCGCCGGGCGCGCCGGCGATCCCAAGAGTTGGGTCCTCGCGGACGATCGCGGGACGTTCGCCGAGGAGTCCATCACCATCGAGGAACGGAAGGCCGTATGGCAGTCACCGTATTGATTCCCACGCCGCTGCGCTCCTACGTGGGCGGTCGCGACGTGCTCGAGCTGGAAGGGGGAAACGTGGGCGAGCTGCTGGAGCAGCTTGCCGGCGAGCACGCCGGGCTCAAGCGTCATTTGTTCGCGGAGGACGGCCGCCTGCGTAGCTTTGTCAACGTGTACGTGAACGATCGCGACATCCGCCAGCTGGCGCAGCGCGACACGCCCGTCAAGGCGGGAGACACCGTGTCGATCATTCCGAGTATCGCGGGGGGCGCAACCGCCGTTGGCGTAGGGGTGCAGCATGCTGCGCCCCTACCGAAGCTCTCCCACGAAGAAATCCTGCGGTATTCACGTCACCTCATCCTTCCGGATGTGGGCGTCGAGGGACAGAAGAAGCTCAAGGCCGCGCGCGTGCTGCTCGTGGGCGCGGGCGGACTGGGGTCGCCGGCCGTGCTGTATCTCGCCGCGGCGGGCGTCGGCACCCTGGGCATCGTCGATTTCGACGTCGTGGACAAGACCAATCTACAACGCCAGGTGCTGCACGGGACGTCCACCGTCGGCGTTTCCAAGCTCGAGTCCGCCACGCAGCGTATCCACGACTTGAATCCCAACGTACGGGTGGAGCCGTTCGAGACGCGGCTGACGGCGGACAATGCGCTCGACATCATTCGCGACTTCGACATCGTGGCGGATGGGACGGACAACTTCCCCACGCGCTACCTGGTCAACGATGCGTGCGTGCTGCTCGGCAAGCCCAATGTGTACGGCTCGATCTTCCGCTTCGAGGGCCAGGCCTCGGTGTTCTACGCGAAGCAGGGTCCCTGCTACCGCTGCCTCTACTCGGAGCCGCCGCCTCCGGGGCTGGTGCCGTCGTGCGCGGAAGGCGGCGTGCTCGGCGTGCTGCCGGGGATCATCGGGTCGATTCAGGCGATGGAGACCATCAAGCTGATTCTGGGGGCTGGCGAGCCCCTGATCGGGCGGCTCGTCCTGTTCGACGCGCTGAAACTGCAGTTCCGTGAGCTCAAGCTCGCCAAGGACCCGGAGTGCCCAGTGTGCGGGACCCACCCCACGATCACCGAGCTGATCGACTACGAAGCGTTCTGCGGCATCGGCGCCGAGCCGTCGTACGAGGGGGCCGAGATCACGGCGCAGGACTTGAAGGCCGAGTGGGACAGGAGTCCCGATCTGCTCGTGATCGACGTGCGCGAGCCGCACGAGTACGAGATCGCCCGCATCGACGGTGCGGTGCTGATTCCGCTCGCCGAGCTCCCGACGCGTCTGGGCGAGCTCGACGGCCACCGCGAGATCGTCACACACTGCCATCACGGCGCCCGCTCGCTCAAGGCGCTCGAGATCCTGAAGGCGGCGGGTTTCTCGAAGGTGCGAAGTCTGCGCGGCGGGATCGATGCGTGGGCGGTGAACGTCGACCCAAGCTTGCCGAGGTATTGATCGGCGAGTTGTTGGTGGAGGTTGTCGAGGATGGTGGAGGACGGTGGAGGTGAATCCTCCACAACCTCCACCAACGTCCACCAACCTCCAAAACCTCGCGCTCATGCCGAAGGGGGGACTCGAACCCCCACGGGCTTGCGCCCACTGGCTCCTGAAGCCAGCGCGTCTACCAGTTCCACCACTTCGGCGAGGGAGCGGAACGGCGAATCTAAGGCGCGGTATAACCCCAAGTCAACTCTTGGCTTGACCGCTTCTCCCACGGTTTCTATCTTGCGCTGGCCCGAGTGGACAAAGCCTCAATCGCCCGCAACCCGCGGGCGCGACATGACTACCACCTCCTGGAGACCTGGGAGGCCGGCCTCGTGCTCACGGGAACGGAAGTCAAGTCGCTGCGAGCCGGCAAGGCCAGCCTGGGAGAGGCCTACGCCCACGTCCGCAATGGCGAGGTGTGGCTCGAGGGAATGAGCATCTCGGCCTACCTCCCCGGGAGCTACAACAATCCGCCGCCCGCCCGCTCCCGTAAGCTGCTGCTCCACGCACACGAGATCCGCAAGCTCATCGGCGGCACCAGCCGCAAGGGACTCACCCTCGTCCCGCTCGAGCTGTACTTCAAGGACGG
>Ga0209577_10002835_pt1 | contig 16442 bp, 3 predicted proteins | sample GraSoiAngelo_109_FD_185874 | JGI IMG/M metagenome (GOLD analysis project Ga0209577, IMG submission 185874) | Grasslands soil microbial communities from the Angelo Coastal Reserve, California, USA - 14_0903_12_20cm (SPAdes) (version 2) | ecosystem: Environmental > Terrestrial > Soil > Grasslands ...
CGTACACGGTCGCCCGCACCGGCGGCATGACCTGGCCGACCTGCACCGTCTGGGGATCGTCGGTGAAGACGAGGTGAGTGGCGCCGCCGAACGGCGGGGCCGCGCACGTGATCGCGAAGCTCGCCTGGGCGGTGCTGCCAGCCGACACGGTGACGGTCTGCGGGTTCGCTTCGGCCACACTGCAGTTCGACGGCACTCCATTCAGCTGCACGGTGTGACTGCCCGTGGCGAGGCCGCCGTAGCTCACGTTCCCGCTCGCGGCGATGCTCTTGCTCTGGCTGCCATCCACCGTGACCGTGTAGCTGCTCGGCGCGTTGGGGCCCGAAGTGGACGTGGTCACGGTGAGGCTCCCGGTGAGCGCCGCGCAAGTAATGGTAAACGTCGTCGTGGTGCCGCTGGTGGGCACGCTCACGGTGCGGGGGTTCTGGCCGCTGACGGTGCAGTTGCCGGCCACGCCGGTGAGCTCGACCGTGTGACTGGCCGCGGTGAGCCCGTTGTAGGTGGTGCTCGTGTTGACGCCGAGGCTGCGGCTCTGGCCGCCGTCCACGGTGACGGTGTAGCCGTCGGGGTCGAGGTCCTGCCCCGTGGTCGCCGCGGTGACGGTGAGGTCCCCGGTCGGCGGCGGCACCGTGGGACAGTCGATGGTGAACGCGACGCTCACGGGCGGTCCCGTGTTCACCGTAACCGGGCGCGAGGCTCCACCGCTGACCGAGCAGTTGGACTGGATCCCGCTCAGGGTCACGGTGTGGCTCCCCGTGACGAGGTTCTGGAAGGTGACCGAGTCATTCGTGCCGATCGCTTTACTGCCCCCGCCGGTCACGGTGACCGTGTAGCCGTTCGAATCGGGCGTACCGCCCGAAGTGCTCGTGGTGACGGTTACACTCCCAGTGAGCTGGGTGCACGTGATCGTGAACGCGGCGGTCGCGCTCCCGCCCGGCGGCACGGTGACGGTCTGTGGGTTCGCTTCGCTGACGGTGCAGTTACTCGGCACGCCGTTGAGCTGCACCGCATGAGTGCCCGTCGCCAGGCTGGTGTAGGTCACGGTATCGCTCGGCCCGATGCTCCTGCTCTGGCTGCCATCCACGGTGACCGTGTAACCACTCGGCGCGTTGGGGCCCGAGGTCGCCGTACTGACCGTGAGGCTCCCGGTGAGCGCCGTGCAGCTGACCGTGAACGCCGCGGTCGTGGCCCCGCCGGCTGGCACGGTGACGGTTTTGGAGGCCCCGCCGCTCACCGTGCAGTTCGCGGGCACGTCGGTGAGGGCGACCGCGTGGTCGCCGGCCGGGAGCCCGCTGTAGGTGGTGCCCGCACCGTTCGCCGCGATCGTGCGACTCAAGCCCCCGTCTACCTTCACGGTGTAGCTACCGGGCCGGTTATCGCCCGTGGTGGTGGCGTTCACCGTGAGGTCGCCCGTCGTGGGCGGCGCCGCTGTGATGTCGAACGACGAGTCGCTCGTCGCGCCGCCGAGCTGACCCGCGCTGGCCGTGAGGCGGTAGCCCCTGCCCGCCCGATTGACGCTTAAGTCCGCGAACGTGGCGACGCCGCTCGCGGCGGTCGCGGTGGTCGTTCCGCCCAGCGTCCCCCCGCTGGAGTTGGCGGCCAGAGCGACTGTGACATTCTCCGCGAAGCCCGCCGCCACGTTGCCGAGCGTGTCGAAGGCCGTCACCTGGACCGGCGGCGTGAGCACGCTATCGACCATGGCGCCGTGTGGTTGCGCTGTGAACGCGAGCTGGGCCGCCGCGGCGGGCGCGACGGTGAACACGGTGCTCGTGGCACCCCGCACGCCGGGCGACGTCGCGACCAGCGTGTAGCCCGTCCCCGACCGGTTGACGGAGAGGTCGGCAAAGCTCGCGGCGCCGCGCACCGCGTCGACCGCGCGCGTGCCCCGCAGCACGGCTCCCGCGGGATGCTCGCCCAGCGTAACGGTCACCGCGCCGTGGAACGTGGTATCGACGCGGCCGGTCGCGTCCATCGCGCTCACGCGGACGGCGGGTGACAACGACTCGCCCGCGGTCGCGTTGGCGGGCGGCGTGAACTCGAGCCGGGCAGGCAGCGGATCCGACGCCCCGCCGTCCTGGAGCAGTTTGTTGATCTCGCAGCTCACGAGCCAGCTGAGGGCCAGGATGCCCGCGCCGAGGCGCGGCCACCACGCGTTACGGAGGCGCATCTTCACCAGCAATTGCAGTCTGCAATCGCCGCGCCCGCCCCCCGCCCGCCACTGCCTGCCGAGTCGGGGCCACAGGGGTGTCGCGTGCGCTCAGCGGGGGACGGGCCTAGGGCGAGATCGTGAAAGCCTGGCTGTACTTCTCGTTCAGAGGCCAGCAGGTAGCGTGCAGCACGTACCCGCTGCCCGGCTTGTCGATGCGCAGGTCCGTGAAGTCGGCATACCCGTTCACCACCTGGACCCGGCGGGTGCCGGACAGCACGGCGCCGGTGGGGTTGGACGAGAGGGTGATCCACACCGCGCCGGTGAAGCTCGTGTTGAGGCTGCCACCGGTCTGCGCGCCGACGCGGATGAGTGGGATCACATTGCCCGCGCGCGTCGTGGTCGGTTCGATGTAGTACGCCAGCCCGGTCGCGCCGGCGGGCGACGGGGGAGGGCCGACGGTGACGTCGAATGGATCGCTGATCGCACTGACCAGCCCGGGCGATGTGGCGCGCAATACGTAGCCGTTGCCCGGCTGGTCGATGCTCAGGTCGGTCCACTGGGCGACGGGGTTGTTCATCTGTATCGTCTTGCGGGCGGTCGACAGGGTGCCATTGCCGGGGTTGGAGTCGATCTCGATGGTGACGGTGCCGATAAAGCCGGCGACCTCGTTGTCCGACCCGTCGTACACGGTCGCCCGCACCGGCGGCATGACCTGGCCGACCTGCACCGTCTGGGGATCGTCGGTGAAGACGAGGTGAGTGGCGCCGCCGAACGGCGGGGCCGCGCACGTGATCGCGAAGCTCGCCTGCACCGTCGCGCCCGAGGGAACGGTCACGGTCTGCGGATTGGCGCTCGTCACGGCGCAATTCGAGGCCACGCCGCTCAAGGACAGCGAGTGGTCGCCGGCGGCGACGCTGCTCAGCGTGATATTCGTGTTGATGCCGATGTGACTGCTCGTGCCGCCGTCGAGCGTGACGGTGTAGCCATCGGGGTCGAAGTTCTGGCCCGTGGTGGACGTGGTGATCGCGATATTACCAACCGGCGGGGGCGGCGGCGGCACCGGTAAGACGTTGAACTGCGCGCTCTCGCCCAGCGGCGGCGCGGTGCTTACGGCGGCCTTCAGGGTGTACCCGACTCCTGTTTGGTTGAGGCGCAGATTGGCGAACGTCGCGACGCCGGCGACGGCGTTGGCGGCGGTGGCCCCGGAAAGCCGGGCGTTCTTCGCGACGCTGCCATCTTGCCCCAGAGACACACGGATGGCGCCGGTGAAGTTCGTGGCCTTGTTGTCGAGCGAGTCATACGCCGTCACCTCGACCGGCGGCGTGATCGCCGCGTTTGGCGCCGCAGTGTCCGGCTGCACGGTGAATCGCAGCTGGGTGACCGGTCCCGGGTCGACCGCGAAGGCGTCGCTGGTATCGCTCCGCAGCCCGTCGGTGGAGGCGATCAGCGTGTAGCCCGCACTGGCCTTGTCGAGCCGGAGATCCGGGAACGTCGCGACCCCGTGCACCGGGTGCGCGGTCGCGGTGCCCGAGAGCGTCGCGCCCGTCGGGGCCGACCCCAGCACGACGGTGACCGTGGCGCTGTCGTCCCCGGCTACCGGCTGGCCCACTGAGTCGGCCACGCTTACGCGCACGGGGCCGAACGGCCGGCCCGCCCGCGCGCCCCGCGGCACCGCGGCAAACATGAGCTGCACGGGCGTGCCGTGGGATGTGGCGGGAGCCCCGCCGCCCGCGTTTAGGAGCTTGTCGAGATGGCAGCTGACGACGGTCGCGGTCAGCGCCACGATGCGTAGCGTCCTCATCGCAGTACCAGGCTTTGCAATCACCGCACCGGCATGGTGGCCCGCTACGGCGGAACCACCCCGGGCTTCTCACGCCCGTGCGTGCCGAGCCGCGGCAACACCTGTGTCGCGCGCTCAGCGGTGCCGGGTGACACTCAGCGCGTGAGCCGCTCCCAGGCGTCCAAGACCACCCGCTCGACCTCCGGGCGGAATCGCCCGGCCAGACCGAACGGCCGCGTGAAGCCCGAGTCCTCGTAGCCGCGCTCGCCCAGCATCGCCGCCGTGGGGAGATATCCGAATACCGTGTCGATGCAGCCCACCGGCATCACCGAGCCGCGAAACACGCTCCGCACCATCGCGCCGTAGGCCGTTACGGGCTCGGCCGAGGCGGCGGCCAGGTGGAGTCCTGGATCGAAGCTCAGGCGTTGCAGCGTCAGGTGGCGTCCCCGCCCGCTGCTGCCGGCGAACAGCGCGGAGCAGGGGATCCGCTCGATCTTGCAGGCGGGCGCCACCGGGCGGCGGGTGCGCAGCGCCCCGCGCGCTACGCCGACGACGCGCTCCGCCAGGCCGCCCGCCCAGGCGGTGTATTGCGCCGGGGAGAGGGGCGCGAACCGCGCGCCCAGCACGAGCTCCGCGAGGCGGCGCCCGAAGCGCGTCGTGGCTCCCACCTCGCGGGGCCGCACGTCGCCCGCGAACCCCTGCAGAAACAGCACGGGCAGCTCGGCGCCGTGCGCTTCGCGCAGTGCACGCCGCACCACGCCGGGGAAGTCGGCGCTCACGCGCGTGACCGTCGGGAAACCGACCGGATGGCACGCGTACGACCAGAGTACTGCGAGCGGGCGGTCGGTGGGATCGCTGAACGTGAGGAGATGCAGCGTCTCGTCGCGCGGGCCGGCGGGGTTCGGGGCGCTGCGCACTCCGCGCCATCCCGGCCGGCGGCGGTTGATCGCGTGATCCGCGGCCCCGGTGCGATAGTCGACGTGGCAGGGCACGGGGTCGAGCGAGGCGAGCCGGCCGAGCAGCTCGGCGGCCCGCCCCGCCACCAGGGCGGCATAGTCCGGGTCGCACACGCCCAATTGGGGTTTGCTCGAGTCCACCGCGGGCGCCGTGTGTGTGTGCGACGCGGCGACGAGCAGCGACGCTTCATCGAGACCGAGCCGTGCCCCCACGGCGTCGAGCAGCTGCGCCTTGAGCTCGGTCGTGACGAACAGCAGGTCGGCGGTGAGGATCGCGACGCTCTGTCCGGGAGCGCGTAACAGCAGCGCGTTCAGCTCGAGCGGATCGGCCACTCCGCGGCTAGGGGCCCGGCGGTTCACGTAGCCCGCCAGCGGCAGCGGGCGGTCCGGGGTGATGTCGACCGACGCCGCGGAGAGGAAGGCTCCACTCTCGCCTCCCTGTGTTATAGCAGGCTCCTGTAGACCTCGGCCGTGTGCTCCGCCGTGCGCTGCCACGTGAAGGTGCGCGCCCGCGCGCGGCCCCGCTCGATCAGTTCTTCGCGCTGCATGGCGTCGTCGTTCAGCCGCTCGAGCGCCTGGACGTAGGCGGCCGGATCGCGGCCTTCGACCACCACCACCGCGTCCCCGCCCACCTCTTTCAGGCCGCCGGCCCCCGAGGTCACCACCGGCAGGCCGGACGCGAACGACTCGATGACGGGGTAGCCGAAGCCCTCGTACAGGGATGGGAACAGCAGTACGTCGGCGGCGCGGTAGGCGCGCCGCAGCGTGCTCTCGTCGGCGAACGGCACCGTGCGGACGAAGCGCCGCAGGCCGAGACGCTCGATCAGCTGCTCCTGATCGCCGCTCAAGCGGCCGCCCACCTGGAGCAGGTACGCATCCGCTTCGGTGCGGAGCCGCGCCACGGTGTTGATCACCAGGGGCACGTTCTTCCGCTCGACGGTGCTCCCGACGTGCAGCACGACGAACGCGTCGTCGGGAATGCGCCAGTCCGCCCGGCCCCGCACGCGCGCGTTGGGCGACTCGGAGAAGAAGGCCCGGTCCACGCCGAACGGGACGACACTGATGCGCCGGTCGTCGCCCAACCAGGTGGCGAGCTCCCGCTTCAACCACTCGGTGCCGACGATATAGGCGCCGGCGAGGCGCAGCGCCTTGAGCGTCCCCCGCAGGAACCGGTTGCGCACGCCCTCGCGCCAGCCGTCGGTGGGGGAGCGCAGGATGATCACCGGCATCAAGTCGTGCACCGTCACCACGGCGGGGCGACGGTGCACGCGCGTGACCATGTGCGCGTAGCTGTGATCCAGGATATGCACCAGCTGGGCGCGCTTCGCCTCGCGTCGCAGCCACCACGGATAAAGGAAATAGCGCGCCACGTAGCGCTGCGGCTCGTGCAGCGGCCCGGGCAGCACGAACTTGGTGGGATCGACGTCCTGCGTCCACCAGCGGGGATAGCCCCCCGAGCTGCGGCCGTTGCTGACGTCGCGCGTGAGATCCCCGATCGACGCGGCCAGGCGCACCTCGAACCCCGGATCGCCGCCCTCGAGCCAGTCGTGCAGGCGGTGCGCGTACCGGTCCATCGAGGGCCAGCGCTCCAGCGGGAGATCGGGGACGAGGAGGACGCGGGTCATGCGGGATGAGGCGTTGTCGGGTGAGGCGTTGCCGGGTGAAGCGTGGTCGGATGAAGCGTTATCGGGTGACGCGCGTCCGCCGGTCCGGCAACGCCTTTCTCGGCAACGCCTCTCTCGAGAACGCCTCTCCCGACAACGCCTCTCTCGACAACGCCCCTATCCACCGAGAACCTCCCTCCAGAACCCCAAGGTCCGTTCTGCAACGGCGTCATCCGAGAACAACTGCATCGCGCGCGCGCGTCCCGCCTGCGCCAGCGGACGCCGCTGGTCGGGCGACGCGAGGCGACGCAGCGCCCCCGACAGCGCCAGGGGGTCGTCGGGCGGCACCACCACGCCCGCGTCGCCGATCACTTCGGGAGTGGCACCGGCGCTCGTGCCCACCACCGCCACCTCGTACGCCATCGCCTCCGCCGCCACGTGCGCGGCGGGCTCGGCCCACGTCGGCAGGGGGCGCGCCGGCAGCACCAGCACGTCGAGCTCGGGCCAGAGCTTGCGCACGTCCTCGGGTGGCAGCGCGCCGGCCCAGCGGATGCGCGCCGCGAGCCGCAGGTCGGACGCGAGCCGCTCCAGCCGCTCCCGGTCGGGACCATCGCCGACCACTGTCAAATGCCAGCGGTGGCTGCGGTTCTCGGCCAGCGCCTGCAGCAAAGTATCGACTCCCTTCTCCGGCACCAAGCGGCCGACGCAGCCGATCGCCATGCCCTCGTGGTGCATGTGCTGGCACTCCGTGGGCACGTGAATGCCGAGTTGGGGGATGGCGGCGACGGGCAGGTCGGGCACCACGCGTCGCAGCAGCGCCGCGGCGGCGCCGCTGCCGGCGATCGCCCCCGTGATCCGGCGCAGCATGCGGCGGCGCCGGCGGCGCGCCAGCCACGGCAGCGGCACCTCCACATTCTGATGGGTGAACAGAATCGCGGGCAGGCCCAGGTGACGGGCGGCGCGCACCGTCTGCTGGGCCGCCGGTGTGGTCGATTCTTCTTCTACCTGCACGAGATCGGGTCGCTTGTCGCGCAGCAGCGCGTGCAGCGCGCGGCCGCCGTATTTGAGCGCGTCGGCCTCGCCGTGGTGGCGCGCGGGGATCGGGAAGACCTCGACCCCGTTCTGGCGCTCCCACGCGATTTCGAGCGTCGCGCCGAGCACGGGGTCGCGCCAGCGCTGCGGAACGCCCACCGTGACGTCGACGCCGCGCGAGGCGAGCGCGCGCAGCTTGCCGCGGTTCGCGGCGGAGAGGTAGGCGTGAGAGATAATCAGGACGCGGTGCATGAGAATCAATTGCGGATTGGAGATTGCGGATTGCGGATTTGATCGATCGGCCTTCGAGGTACGCGTCCCTGTCCGGCGCCCGTTGTGCCAATCCGCAATCCGCGATCCGCAATCCGCAATTGTCTCTCCCCAAGCTCCATGGTATCTTGCTCCCCCTGCGGGCCCTTAGCTCAGGTGGTTAGAGCAGCGGACTCATAATCCGTAGGTCCCAGGTTCAAGTCCTGGAGGGCCCACGCCTAACGGCTAGACGCCTAGACGCACGGGCGCCGAGACGCCTAGTGGTGCGGAGCGGTGTGTTGAACTTGGGTCTGTCCTCGGCGTCTAGGCGTCTCGGCGTCTATGCGTCTAGCAGTTGGGTGGTTAGCTCAGCTGGTTAGAGCGCCGGTCTCACATACCGGAGGTCACAGGTTCGAGTCCTGTACCGCCCACTAACTTAGCCCTCCAGCCTCCACCTCGCCTCGGGTTGTAGCAGATCAGCCACACTCCCTCCCGTGGCGCCAGGTCCCCACCTCCCAAGGCAGCCGGTATGAGGATTGCTACACCTGTCGTCTCGACGCCACTCGGGCGACAACTTGGGCCCTTTTGGGAACGTGAGCGGGTTGCAGGGGAGCCTCGCACGCGGCCAACGGGCTGCGGGCGCCGTGGTGCGCGCCCTGCCGTTGTTCCTGATCGCGACCTGCCAGGTCGACAAGCTCACCAACACGCCACCGTCCATCGCCACGTTGCACGTGGCGCCCGCGCAGATCCGCGACTCGGCGGCCGCCGGCAGCACGGCCGGCCGCGCCGATAGCGTCGCGGTCGCCAACGCGGGGCAGGGCACCCTTTCCTGGAGCGCGGGGCTCAAGCTCGGCGGACAGTGGCTCTCGGTGAGTCCCAGCGGCGGCGTCGCGCCGGCCAAGCTGCGACTCTCGTTCAATCCCGTCGGGCTCCCCACCGGCGTGTATCGCGACACGCTGCTCGTCAACGGCGAGAACGCGGACAGCAGTCCGGCGCGCGTGCTGATCGAGTTCGTCGTGCACCCCTGCAGGGTCGTCCCGATCACGCCCGACGTCGAGCTGCGCGACTCCCTCACCACACACGATTGCTCGGCCCCGCACAAGCCCAACAGTTTCGCGCGCGTGTACGGCTTCACGGCGCGGGCGGGAGACTCGATCTCGGTCGTCATGTCGTCGGCGACGCTCGGGGGCGTGGTGATGCTCGACACCTCGCTCGCCGGACCGGTGATGACGCAGGGCGTGTGCACCGTGGCCTGTATCCGCTATCAGCGGCTCCAGGCCAGCGGAACTTACCTGATCGAAGCCGCGGCGGGAGCGGGACAGACCGGCCCCTTCACCCTGAGCGTCACGCGGCCCCGCCCCCCCGCGGCGCCAGGGTCGCTGGCGCAGCTGCGCACCGACTCCGTGACGTCCGTTCCCGTCGGCGGCAGCACCGATCAGGTGGGCATCGTGCTGCGTAGTGTGGTGAGCGACCCCGACCTGACCGATACGCTGCGGCTCGAGGTGGAGGTGCAGCCCGTGGGGACGCCGTTCACAGGCGTCGCCACGGCGGCGAGCGGCCCGCTTCCGGCCGGAGTGCCCGCGTTCGTCGTCGTGGCGGGGCTCGCCAACAACACCGCGTATCACTGGCAGGCGCGCACCGTGGATCAGACCGAACGCGCCAGCGCGTGGACCGCGTTCGGTGCGAACGCCGAAACCGACGGCGACTTCGTCACCACCATCCCGCAGCCGCCCGCGCCCCCGACGGACACGGCGCAGTTCCAGAGCGACGGCGTCACCGCCATCCGGGTCGGCGGCACGGCGTCGGGCCGGTCGGTGATCTTCAAGGCGACCGTGACGGACCCGAACCCCGGCGACCAGCTGCACCTCGACGTGGAGGTCAAGCCCGTCGGCACGCCGTTCAACGGCGCGGTGACCGGCACCGGCCCGACGGTCGCGAACGGCACGGTCGCCACCGCCGCGGTCGCCGGGTTGAGCGACAACACCGCGTACCATTGGCGGTCGCGCGTGGTGGACCAGACCGCGCGCGCCAGCGCGTGGGTGCCGTTCGGGAACAACGTCGAATCGGCGACGGACTTCCGCGTGGCAGTCGCGGCGACCCAGCTCACGTTCACGGTGCAGCCGACCGCGGCGGTCGCGGGCGTCGCCATCAGCCCCGCCGTCCAGGTCGTGGCTCAGGACGCGCTCGGCAACACGTTGACGAGCTTCAACGGGACCGTCACCGTCTCCCTTGCGTCCAATCCCGGCGGCGACACGCTGTCGGGCACCAAGACGGTCGCGGCGCAGAACGGCGTCGCCAGCTTCCCCGATTTGAGCGTCGCGCACGCCGGCGCCGGCTACACGCTACAAGCGAGCGCCACCCTCAGCGGCACGACACTCACCGCGACGAGCAACTCGTTCACGATCTCGCCCGCCGTCGCGAAGCGACTCGTCTTCACCGGCCAGCCCGGGAACACGCCCGCCGGCGCGGCGATCCCGGCCATCCAGGTGACGGCGCGCGACAGCTTCGGCAATACGGCCACCGGGTTCGCGGCGAACGTAACGCTCGCCATCGGGAACAACGCCGGCGGAGGAACGCTGTCGGGGTCCCCCACGCAAGCCGCGGTCGCGGGCGTGGCGAGCTTCTCGGGCCTTACCATTAATAAGGCGGGCACCGGCTACACCCTCACCGCCGCGGCCACGGGGCTCACGACCGGCACCAGCGCCTCCTTCAACATCACCGCGGCCGCCGCCGGCCAGCTCGCGTTCACTACCGCGCCCTCGAGCGCGGCGCAGAGCGGTGCTCCGTTCGCCCAGCAGCCGGTGCTGCAGGTCGAGGACGCAAACGGCAACCCCGTCGCCACGCAGGGAGTCACCGTTACGGCCGCCATCGCGACCGGGCCGGCCGGCGGTGGCGGATCGGTCGCCTCCTTCACGGCGACGACCGATGCTAGCGGGCTCGCGACGTTCGTGGGACTCGCGATCAGCGGCTCGGTCGGCGGCTATACGCTCACGTTCACGGCCCCGAACCTCGCTCCCGCGACTTCGGGGACCATCACGCTCGCCGCCGGCGCCGCGGTGCAGCTCGCCTTCGTCACCGCCCCGTCGGACACGGCGCGGAACGGCGTGGCCCTGGCGCGCCAACCGGCGGTGCAGCTCGAAGACGGCGCCGGCAATCCGGTGAGCCACAGCGGCACGCCGGTGACTGCCGCCATCGCGACGGGCGGTCCGGCCCTGTCGGGGGTGAACCCGATCGCCACCGACGCGGGCGGCCGCGCCGTATTCACGAACCTCACCATCACGGGCGTGGCGGGCCCGCGCACGCTGAGCTTCACCTCCCCGCAGCTTGCCGTCTTGACCTCGGGACAGGTGACCCTGATCGCGGGCGCCGCCACCCAGATCGCGGTGAATGCCGGCAACAATCAGACGGTCACCGCCGGGACCGCGGTCCAGATCCCGCCTTCCGTGATCGTGAAGGATGCGAGCGGCAATCCCGTCCCGGGCGTGGCGGTGACCTTCGCGGTCACACCGGGCAACGGCAGCATCACGGGCGCGAGCCAGACGACCGATGCCGGCGGCATCGCGACCGTGGGGAGCTGGACCCTGAGCACCACCGCGGGCGGGAATAGGCTGACGGCGGCGGCGGCGGGGCTCACCGGTAGCCCGGTGAGCTTCAGCGCCACCGGGACCGCGGGCAACGCGGGCAGCATCGCGGTCAGCGATGGCGACAACCAGACGGCGACCGTGAACAGCGCGGTGGCCACGCCGCCCGCCGTGGTCGTGAAGGATGCGAACGGCAACCCGGTACAGGGCGTCTCGGTCACGTTCGCGGTCGGGCTGGGGAGCGGGAGCCTCACCGGCGCGAGCCAGACGACCAACGCCAGCGGGATCGCCGCCGTGGGAAGCTGGACGCTCGGGACGGGCGCGGGCCAGAACACGCTCACCGCCACCGCCCCGGGGGTGAACGGCAGCCCGATCACATTCACGGCCACCGGGATGGCGGGTGCGCCCAATGCGGCGCGGTCGCTCGTCGCGGCCACGCCGGCCGCGATCACCGCGTCCACGGGCGCCAGCGCCGCGACGATCACGGTGACCGCGAACGATGAGTTCGGCAATCCGGTGAGCGGTGTCACGGTGACTCTCGCCGCGAGCGGGACGAACAACGCACTCGCCCAGCCCACCAGCCTGACGGGTGCCAACGGCCAGGCCACGGCCACGCTGAGCTCCACCAAGGCGGAGACGAAAACGATCAATGCGACGCTTAACGGCGTCACCGCGGTCACCGCCACGGCGAGCGTGAGCGTGACCGCCGCGGCCGCGGCGTCCATCGCGATCAGTGTAGGCGACGGCCAGGCAGCGACGGTAGGGACGGCAGTGGCGGTGCCACCGGCGGTGATCGTGCACGACGCCTTCGGCAATCCGGTGCCGAGCGTGGCGGTGACCTTCGCCCCCGGGACAGGCGGGGGCAGCATCACGGGGGCGGCCCAGACCACCAACGCGAGCGGCGTCGCCGCGGTGACGAGCTGGACCCTCGGCACCACGGCGGGGCCAAACACGCTGACGGCGACGTCTGGCACCCTCCAGGGAAGCCCGGTGACGTTCCGGGCCAACGGCACCGCGAGCGGCGCGACCCAGATCGCGATCAATGCCGGCGACGGGCAATCAGCGCGAGTGGGGACCGCGGTGGCCGTGCCCCCGTCGGTGATCGTGCGGGACCAGTTCGGTAATCCAGTCGCGGGCGTCGGGGTGACGTTCGCCCCCGGCACGGGCGGCGGCAGCGTGAGTCCGACGAGCCCCGTGACAACGGGGGCTGACGGTGTGGCCGCCGTGGCGTCGTGGACGCTCGGGACCGTCGCGGGACCCAATACTCTGACCGCGGCGTCCGGCACGCTGGCGGGCAGTCCCGTCACGTTCACCGCGACGGCGACGGCGGGCACCGCCACCCGGTTGGCGATCGTCACGCAGCCGTCCGCCAGCGCGCAGAGCGGCGTCCCCTTCCCGCAGCAGCCCGTGATCCAGCTGCAGGATGGCTCGGGCAACCCGGTGGGCCAGGCCAACGTCGCGGTGGGCGTCAAAATCCAATCGGGCGGCGGCACGCTGGGCGGGACGACGTCGGCCACGACCGGTGCGAACGGCCAGGCGGTGTTCACCACCCTCTCGATTGCCGGCACGGTCGGTCCCCGCACCTTGCGGTTCGGAGCGAGCGGACTCGATAGCGTCACGTCGGCCACGGTGAGTGTGACGGCCGGCGCCGCGACTCAAATCGCGATCAACGCCGGTGACGGTCAGACGGCGACGACGGGCACCGCCGTGGCCAGCCCGCCGTCCGTGATCGTGCGCGATGCGAGCAACAATCCGGTGCAGGGAGTCGGGGTGACGTTCGCACCCGCATCGGGAGGCGGGAGCGTCACCGGCGCCGAGCAGACCACCGACGCGAGCGGGATCGCGAGAGTGGGGAGCTGGACCCTCGGGACCACGGCCGGCTCCAACACGCTCACGGCCACATCGACTGGTCTCGCGGGAAGCCCGGTGACTTTCACGGCGACGGGAACGGCGGGTCCGGCGGCGAGCCTCGCGAAGTTCTCGGGCGACAACCAGGTGGGTCAGGTCGGCACCGCTCTCGCCACGCCGCACACCGTGCTCGTGACCGACGCGCACGGCAACCCGGTTCCCAACGTGACGGTGACCTGGGCCGCGGCGTCGGGCGGCGGCTCGGTGAACCCGACCTCGTCGGCGACTGACGCCGCCGGGCATGCGTCGACGACCCGCACTCTCGGGCCCACGCCCGGTACCCAAACGACGACCGCGAGTGCCGCCGGCCTCACCCCGGTCACGTTCAGCGTCACGGCGCAGGTGGGCGGGGCCACGCAAATGGCGATCAGCGGTGGGCAGGGCCAGACCGACACCGTCGGCCAGACGCTGCCGGTCCCGTTGTCGGTGCGGGTCGCGGACGCGCTCAACAATCCCGTCGCCGGCGTGACCATTAGCTGGTCGGTGGTGGACGGGGGTGGGTCCGTCAATCCGCTCACGTCGAGCACGAACTCGAGCGGCATCGCGTCCACCAGCTGGACGCTCGGCACGGCGATGACGCCGAGCGACAGCACGCAGACAGCCCAGGCGACCGGCGTCGGATCCGCGCTCAGCTTCACGGCCTTCACGGTGCCCGGGGCGGTGAGCCCCTCCCAGACCAGCGTGGTCGCCGCGCCGGCCACGATCGCCGCGTCCACGGGCGCCGGCGCAAGCACGATCACCGTCACGGCGCGAGACCAATACGGCAACGTCATCAGGAACAAGGCAGTCACGCTGGCGGTGACCGGGAACAACAACACCCTCACGCAGCCGTCCGGGCCGACCGGAGCGAACGGCGTCGCGAGCGGCACACTCAGCTCCACGCTCGCTCAGACCAAGACGATATCGGCCACGGTGGGAACGGTGGCGATCGCCCAGCAGGCGACCGTGACCGTGACGTCGGCGGCCGCGGACACCCTCGCGTGGCTCGTGCCGCCGAGCAACGTGGCCGCCGGCGCCCACATCACACCGGCGCTGCAGGTCGAGGTGCGCGATCAGTTCGGCAATCGGGTCACCGCCGCGACGGCGGGGATCACACTTGCCATCGGAACGAATCCGAGCAGCGGCGCCCTCACGGTGACGCCCCGCAACGCGGTGAACGGCGTTGCCACCTTCGACGACGCCAGCATCGACAAGGCCGGTAGCGGCTACACGCTCGTCGCGAGCTCTGGCGGGCTCCATCCGGCGACCAGCGCTCAGTTCAACGTGACGGCCGCGGCTGCCACGTCGATCGCGCCGAGCGCCGGGAACAACCAGGCGGCCACGGTCGGGACCGCCGTCACGACGCCGCCCGCGGTAATCGTGCGCGACCAGTTCAACAATCCCGTGGCGGGTGTGTCGGTGACGTTCACTCCGGCGGTCGGGAGTGGCAGCGTGAGTCCGACCACGCCGATCCTGACGAATGCGAGCGGCGTGGCGGCCCTGACGTCCTGGACGATCGGCACCACGGCCGGGCCGAACAGCCTGACCGCGACGTCCGCGGGCCTCGCGGGGAGCCCGGTCACGTTCTCGGCCACGGGTACGGCGGGCGCGGCGACGCAAATCGCCCTCAACGCGGGTAACGGTCAGGCTGCGACGGTCGGCACGGCGGTCGCCACGCCGCCCTCGGTGATCGTGCGCGACCAATTCGCCAATCCCGTACCGGGCGTGGCGGTGACGTTCGCGACCAGCGGGGACAACGGGACCGTGGATCCGGCGACCCCGGTCGCGACGGGCGCGAACGGTATCGCCGCCGCGAATTCCTGGACGCTCGGGACCGCTGCCAAGGTCGACACGCTGCAGGCCACGGCGGCGGGGCTGAGCGGCAGCCCCGTGACGTTCACCGCCACGGCTACGGCCGGAGGCCCGAGTGCGACGCAATCGACGGTGGCAGCGGCACCGGCGACGATCACTGCGGGCGTGGGCTCGAGCACCATCACGGTGACCGTGCGGGACGCCAACGGGAATCCCATCCAGGGCGCCACGGTGACGCTCGTCGTCAGCCCGGCAACGGGGAGCACGCTGACCCAACCCGCGGGGACGACGAACGCAGGCGGGCAGATCACCGGCTCGTTGAGCTCGACTGCAGCGGGGACGAAAACGGTTAGCGCCATCGTGAACGGCAGCGTGAGCGTCGCCCAGACCGCGCCGGTGACCGTGAACCCGGCCGGCGCGAGCGCCAGTCAATCGCTCGTGGCAGCCTCGCCGGGGACGATCACCGCCAGCTCGGGCTCGAGCGCCAGCACGATCACCGTCACGGTGAAGGATGCGAACGGCAACCCGGTGAGCGGAGCCACGGTGACCCTTGCGGCGAGCCCCGTGACTGGCGTCACGCTGACGCAGCCCGCCGGGACCACCAACACGAGCGGCCAGATCACCGGCGCCTTGAGCTCGACCGCGGCGGGGACGAAGACCGTGACGGCCATGGTGAACGGCACGGTGACGGTCACGCAGACGGCGGACGTCGCGGTGAATCCGGCCGCGGCCGCCACGATCGCGCCCCACGGGGGTGGCGGGCAGACGGCGCCGGCCGGCAGCGCCGTCTTGATTGCCCCGTCAGTGCTCGTGACCGACGCGTTCGGCAATCCGGTCTCGGGGGTGTCGGTGACCTTCGCTCCCGGGCCGGGGAGCGGGAGCGTCACGGGAGCCACCCAGATGAGCGATGCGAGCGGGATCGCGACGGTGGGGAGCTGGACGCTGGGCACCACGGCCGGGAGCAATACGCTCACGGCGACGTCGGGCACACTCTCGGGCAGCCCGGTGACCTTCACGGCCACCGGCACGGCCGGAGCGGCGGCGACGATCGCGGCGAACAGTCCGACCAGCCAGACGGCGACGGTGGGCACGGCGGTCAGTACGCCGCCGTCGGTGATCGTGAAGGACGCGAACGGGAACCCGGTGGCGCAGGTGCCGGTGACGTTCGCGGTGGCGCCCGGGAACGGGACGATCACCGGCGCCAGTCAGACGACCAACGCGAGTGGGGTGGCGACGGTGGGGAGCTGGACGCTGAGCGCCACGGCGGGCCCCAACACGCTCACCGCCACCTCGACCGGCTTGAGCGGCAGCCCCGTGACCTTCAGTGCGACGGGGACGGCGAGTACGGCGGCCACGATTGCGGCGAACAGTCCGACGAGCCAGTCGGCCACC
>Ga0209577_10002836_pt1 | contig 16431 bp, 11 predicted proteins | sample GraSoiAngelo_109_FD_185874 | JGI IMG/M metagenome (GOLD analysis project Ga0209577, IMG submission 185874) | Grasslands soil microbial communities from the Angelo Coastal Reserve, California, USA - 14_0903_12_20cm (SPAdes) (version 2) | ecosystem: Environmental > Terrestrial > Soil > Grasslands...
CTGTTCGGCGATGATTTGAAGAAGCTCTATCCCATCATCGCTCCCGGCGGCAGCGACTCCGCAAACCTCGACAATGCTGTCGAACTCCTTTTCCAGGCAGGACGCTCTCTTCCTCATGTCATGGCTATGCTGATTCCCGAAGCCTGGGCGGGGAATCCGCACATGAAGCCCGAGAAGCGCGCTTTTTACGAATACCACGCCTCATTGATGGAACCGTGGGACGGCCCTGCCGCAATCGCCTTCACCGATGGCCGGGTCACCGGTGCAACGCTCGACCGCAATGGCCTGCGCCCCGGCCGTTACGTAATAACGCACGACGATCTGGTTGTAATGGCCTCCGAGGCCGGCGTGCTCGGGATCGACCCGCAGAACATAAAAGTGAAGGGCCGCCTGCAACCGGGAAAAATGTTCCTGGTGGATACCGTCGAAGGCCGCATCGTCTCCGATAAAGAAATCAAGCACCGCCTGGCATCACGCCAGCCCTACGCGTTGTGGCTCCAGGAAAACCAGATCACCATGGATCAGTTGCCCGAACCGTCGCGCGTGCACGGCTCTGATCACGACACCATCCTGCACCGCCAGCGTGCTTTCGGCTACACCGACGAGGACTTGAAAATGATCCTCGAACCAATGATCGTCTCCGGCGAGGAACCGGTCGGCTCCATGGGAACGGACACGCCGCTCGCTTGTCTTTCCGACCGGCCACAGCCGCTGTTCAATTACTTCAAACAACTTTTTGCGCAGGTGACCAATCCGCCGATCGATCCTATCCGGGAAGAAATGGTGATGTCGCTCACCAGCTACATCGGTACCGAGCGCAACATTTTGGATGAGACACCCGCGAATTGCCACACGCTCAAGCTGCCGCATCCAATCCTCACGAATCGCGATTTGGAGAAACTGCGCCGCGTGTCGCGCGGAGATTTGCTCGCCATCACCCTGCCGGCACTGTTTCGCGCAGGCGAAGGCGAAGCAGGGCTCAAGCGCGCCCTGGATGAGCTCTGCCGCGCCGCGTCCCTGGCAGTCCGGTCCGGATACACGTTGCTGATCCTCTCCGACCGTGGTGTTGACAAAGATTACGCCCCGATCCCGAGCCTGCTCGCGCTCGCCGCCGTGCACAACTTGCTGGTGCGTGAAGAAACCCGCACCCAGGTTGCTCTGATCATCGAGTCGGGTGAGCCCCGCGAGGTGATGCATTTTGCCCTCCTCATCGGCTATGGCGCAAGCGCCATCAATCCCTATCTCGCGATGGAAACCTTGGAGGACTTGGCATGGCGGGGCTATCTGCCGGCGGAAATCAACGGTGAAATTGCCCTGAAAAATTTCATAAAAGCCATCAACAAGGGTTTGCTGAAAACTTTCTCGAAGATGGGCATCTCTACGCTCCAAAGTTACCGAGGCGCTCAGGTCTTCGAAGCCATCGGCCTGAACAAAGAATTAGTCGAGACCTATTTTGCGGCAACCACCTCTCGCCTGGAGGGAATCGGTCTCGACGTGCTCGCCCGCGAAGCGCAGATGAAGCACGAGCACGCATTTCGCCCCATCACGGAATTCGACACCGAACTCGCCGTCGGAGGCAGCTATCACTTCCGCACAAGCGGCGAATATCACCTTCTCAATCCGCTGACCATCACCAAGTTGCAGCATGCGGTGCGGCAGGAAAGCTTTCAGACTTTCAAGGAATATACCGAGCTCATCGACAATCAGAGCCGCAACCTCTGTACCTTGCGCAGCCTGATGCAGCTCAAGCAAGCCGAAAAGCCAATCCCGCTGGACCAAGTAGAGCCCGCGAAAGAGATCGTGAAGCGTTTCACCACCGGCGCCATGTCATTCGGCTCTATCAGCAAAGAAGCCCACGAGACGCTGGCCATCGCAATGAACCGCATCGGCGGAAAATCGAACACCGGCGAAGGTGGCGAGGACGAACAGCGTTACAAGCCCGATCCCAGCGGAGATTCGCGCCGCAGCGCAGTCAAGCAGGTGGCCTCGGCGCGTTTTGGCGTGACCACAAATTATCTCGTCAACGCCGACGAGCTCCAGATCAAGATGGCCCAGGGCGCCAAGCCCGGAGAAGGCGGCCAGCTTCCCGGCCACAAGGTGGATGACGTGATCGCGCGCCTCCGGCACTCCACGCCCGGGGTGGGCTTGATCTCGCCGCCGCCACACCATGATATCTACTCCATTGAAGACCTCGCCCAACTGATCTACGACCTGAAAAACGTCAACCCTCGCGCACGGATCGCGGTAAAGCTGGTCGCAGAAGTAGGCGTGGGCACGGTTGCCGCGGGCGTTGCCAAGGCTCACGCCGACGTCGTGCTCATCAGCGGCGATAGCGGCGGTACCGGTGCCTCGCCGCTCAGCTCGATCAAGCATGCCGGCATTCCCTGGGAGTTAGGACTCGCGGAAACACAGCAGGTTCTCCTGCTGAACGATCTGCGCAGCCGGATCCGCGTCCAGACGGATGGCAAACTGCAAACCGGACGCGACGTCGCCATCGCCGCCCTTCTCGGCGCCGAGGAATTCGGTTTTGCGACCACGCCCCTGGTCGCCCTGGGCTGCATCATGATGCGCAAGTGTCATCTGAATACCTGTTCCGTCGGCATCGCAACCCAAGATCCCGTGCTCCGCAAGCAGTTCCAGGGACAGCCCGAGCACGTGATCAATTTCTTCTTCTTCATCGCCGAGCAAGTTCGCCAATACATGGCGGAGATGGGATTCCGTTCCATGGACGAGATGATTGGCCGCGTGGACATGCTCGACGTGCGGCCTGCGCTCGATCACTGGAAGGCCCGCGGCCTGGATTTGTCAGCGATTCTCTACAATCCCCCCGTACCTGGGCGCGTGGCGCGCCATTGCACGCAATCCCAAGATCACGCCTTGCATCAGGCGCTCGACCACAAGCTGATCGAGAGGGCCCAGAACGCCTTGCAAAATCGCACGCCTTTGGAAATGGCTTTGCCTATCCGCAACGTACATCGCAGTGTCGGCACTATGCTGAGCGGAGAAATTGCGCGCCGCTACGGCTCAGACGGCCTTCCCGACGACACCATTCGCATTCATTTGACCGGTTCAGCCGGCCAGAGTTTTGGTGCCTTCCTCGCCAAAGGTGTCACGCTCACGCTCGAAGGCGATGCCAACGATTATGTCGGCAAGGGGCTTTCCGGGGGCCGTCTGGTTGTTCGTCCGCCTCAACACTCCAATTTTGTCGCCGAAGAAAACATCCTGATCGGCAATGTCGCGCTCTACGGCGCCACCAGTGGTGAAGCATTTTTCAACGGAGTCGCCGGAGAGCGCTTCGCGGTGCGCAACTCGGGAGCAACAGCCATAGTAGAAGGAGTCGGCGACCACGGCTGCGAATACATGACCAAGGGGCTCGTGCTTGTGCTGGGATCGTGTGGCCGGAATTTTGCCGCCGGCATGAGTGGCGGAATCGCGTACGTCTTTGACGAGCGCTTCGACTTCACCGAAAAGCGCTGCAATCTGACCTCAGTCGATCTCGAACCAGTAATCGAAGCGCAAGACGTGCAAATCGTGAGAGACCTGGTCACTCGCCATTTGCAGTTGACAGAAAGCCGCCGTGCCGGATGGATTCTCGACAACTGGTCAGAAATGCTGCCACGCTTCATCAAAGTATTTCCACACGAATTCAAACGCGTTCTCGGGGTGAGCCGCAGCCGCCAGCCATACATCCCAGGCCACCCACTGCCGCTAGTTGCAGCAGCCGAGCAGGTGCAACATGGGTAAGACCACCGGCTTCATGGAATATCCGCGCGAACTCTCGCAGCGCCGCGCAGTCACGCAGCGCGTCAATGATTGGTTCGAGATCTACGTGGACTTTCCTGAGCAAAAACTTCGCGAACAGGGCGCGCGCTGCATGGATTGCGGCGTGCCCTTCTGCCACACCGGATGTCCCCTCAACAACATCATTCCCGACTGGAACGATCTCGTATACCACGGCCGCTGGAAAGAAGCTGTCCGGCAGTTGCACGCAACCAACAATTTCCCCGAGTTCACGGGACGCATTTGTCCCGCCCCGTGTGAGGCGGCCTGCGTGCTTGGCATCAACCAGCCGCCCGTCACGATTAAACAAATCGAAAAAAGCATCGTAGAGCGCGGATTCAAAGAAGGCTGGATTCGGCCGGAGCCGCCAAAATTCCGCACCGGCAAGAAAGTTGCCGTAGTCGGCTCGGGCCCTGCCGGACTGGCCGCCGCCCAACAGCTATGCCGCGCGGGACACTGGGTTTCTGTTTACGAAAAATCCGACCGCATCGGCGGACTCTTGCGCTACGGTATCCCGCAATTCAAGCTGGAGAAGAACATCATTGATCGTCGCCTCGAGCAGATGTCAGCCGAGGGCGTGCAATTCATCACCAAAGCCCACGTCGGCAAAGGCGTGCCGGTCGAAGACCTGGAGCGCGAATTCGACGTCATGGTCCTTGCCGGAGGCGCCGAGTGCCCCCGCGATTTGCAAGTACCTGGACGCGAGTTGAAGGGCATCCACTTCGCCATGGAGTTTCTCCCACAACAAAACAAGAGATGTCTTGGCGACAGGGTCGATCCAGCGACAGAGATTTTTGCGACCGACAAGCGGGTAGTGATTATCGGCGGCGGCGACACCGGAGCCGATTGCCTGGGCACCTGCCATCGCCAGAAGCCGCGTTCCGTGCACCAATTCGAGATCATGCCCATGCCGCCTGACGAGCGCTCGCCACAGACTCCCTGGCCGCTCTGGCCGATGCAACTGCGCACCGAAGCCGCGCACGAAGAAGGCGGCGTTCGCGACTGGAGTATCGCCACCACAAAATTCACCGGCGATTCCGAGGGGAACGTGCAAGCGTTACATGCTGTCCGCGTCGGACCTCCGCCCAAGTTCGAGCCCATACCCGGCACCGACTTCACCATTGAAGCTGATCTGGTTCTAATCGCCATGGGCTTTCTCGGTCCTGTGCGCAATGGGATGATCGAGCAATTGGGAGTAACGCTCGATGCTCGCGGTAATATCGCAACGAATCAGAACTATATGTCGTCGGTCCCTGGAGTCTTCGCAGCCGGAGACATGCGCCGTGGGCAGTCTCTAGTAGTGTGGGCGATTTCAGAAGGTCGCAAAGTCGCGGAATGCGTCGACCGATATCTAAGAGAGACAGCTGCCATCAAACCGGTCTCGCCCTCGATTTCGGTACAACTGGCTACATAAGGAACCGTGTAGCGGGCCCATCTCCGCGACTTCCATTCGCTATCAGGTAAGATATTTCGTAATGACCACCGCCCCAGCTATTACCAGAATGATTGGCCTCTCGGACGTCAAAGCCGCCTTGGGCCGTATTCGTGACTCCATTTATCTTTCGCCCTGCGCCCGCTCTGAAACCTTCTCGCGCCTGACCGGGAACTCCATTTTCCTCAAGCTCGACAATCAGCAGAGAACCGGCGCCTTCAAAGAGCGCGGCGCATTAAATAAACTGCTCACTCTCAGCAACGACGAGCGCGCTCGAGGCGTTATCGCGGCTTCTGCCGGCAACCACGCCCAAGGAGTCGCTTACCACGCCGGCCGCCACGGAATTCGCGCCCAAATTTGCATGCCGCTCACCACGCCGCTGACCAAAGTCTCCGCCACTCGAGGCTATGGCGCGGACGTAATTCTTCACGGAGCAAACTACGACGAAGCCTACGAAGAGGCGCTTCAGCGCAGCCGCCGCGATCATCTGACGTTAGTACACGCCTTTGATGACGACGCCGTCATCGCTGGGCAGGGAACTCTCGGACTCGAAATCCTCCAGCAACAGCCGGAAATCGAAGTCATTGTCGCGCCCATCGGCGGAGGTGGGCTGATCGGCGGCATCGCTTGCGCGGTCAAGGAGACGAATCCAAAAGTCGAAATCTTCGGAGTACAGCCCGCCAGACTTCCATCCATGAAAGTTGCCATAGCCGAGGGCCATCCGGTAACACTGAGTCCCGCCGCCACCATTGCGGACGGAATTGCGGTGCGCCGCGCCGGCGATCGCACTTTACCGCTGATTCAAAAATACGTGGACGACATCGTGACCGTGGATGAGGAAGAAATCGCCAACGCGATCCTCCTGCTCCTGGAGCGCGAAAAAACTTTAGCCGAAGGCGCGGGTGCCGCTGCCATCGCTGCGCTGCTGAATCACAAATTGCCGTTAGCCGCCAAGAAGGTCGCCGTCCTAGTATGCGGCGGAAATATTGACGTCACCCTGCTGTCGCGCATTATTGAGCGCGGGTTGGTGAAAGACGGCCGTCTGGTCCGGCTTCGCGTCCATCTGCCCGATTATCCCGGAGCCCTGCACAAGCTGACCGGAATCCTCGCCCAGCACCGTGCCAACATCGTGGAGACTTCATATGACCGGGCCTACTACGGCGTGAACCTCGGAGACACCGCCATCGACATCACCATGGAAACCCGCGGCCCCGACCACATTGCCGAACTGCTCTCCGCTCTCGGAGCTGCCGGATACGCCCACGAAAGAGTCCTCTAGCCGTGTGGAGCGGACGCTCTTGTCCGCTCAGCAGCACCTCAGAACCAAGTAAGGGAATACGGCCAAGATCTAAGGGAAGAACCCCACTTACTTCCCAACTCCCACACTGTGCAACCAATCCTGATGTTTCGGATCCCGCCCCGTAGTCACATCCAAGTATGCACTCTGCAACTTTGCAGTCACCGGACCCCGCGCACCTTTGCCAATAGTCATATCATCCACTTGGCGAATAGGCGCAACTTCCGCCGCCGTTCCCGTGAAGAAAGCCTCATCCGCCGAGAACAGATCCTCCAAACGCATCTCCCGGATAGAAACTTCTATCCCAAGTTCTTGTGCCAGCTCAAGCACCGTCTGCCGTGTAATTCCCATCAGGATCGGCTGCCGCTCGTCATTGGTAAAGAGCTTGCCTTCCTTCACCAAAAACAGGTTCTCCCCCGGCCCTTCCGTGATGAACCCATCTACACTCAGCAGCACTGCCTCATCGAAGCCACGCTTTTTCGCATCACGAACTGCAAGGATAGAGTTTAAGTACTGTCCGCTAGCCTTGGCCGTAGCCGGCATCATCCGCGAATCAAACTTTAGCCACGGCGAAACTGTAATACGTACTCCCTTCTCCAAAGACTCCGCCCCATGCAGTAGTCCCCAAGGCCACGCCAGAACCGCCGTCTGCGGCGGGCATGGATCCGGCACAAGCCCCAGCGTCGCACTCCCGTAATAACAGATGGGACGCACGTAGCAACTGCTGAAGCCGTTCCGTCGCACCACTGAGCAGCAGGCCTCACACATCTGCGCCTGCGTGTAGGGAATTTTCAGACCATAAACCGCGGCCGAGGAATACATACGATTAAGGTGCTCACGCAGCCGAAAAATCGCCGGCCCCCGGTCCGTGTCATAGCAACGAATACCCTCAAAAATCGCCGTTCCGTAATGCAGCGCATGCGCAGAAACGTGCAGGTTAGCTCGTTCCCATGCAACCAGTTCACCATTCATCCACACCCACTTCGATTGTTCGAATCCCACTCATCTCTCCCGACGAATTTTTTCCAGCACACTTCACATCATAAGACACTAGCAATGCAAAGTTTGCGTCTTCGTAATAGCTTCGCGTCGTTTGCGTTAAAGGCCTTAAGAAGCGCTCGCAAAATCGCCCAAAAGCCAGAATTGCCTAAACTACCCCTCTGGCGACCCTAAAACCCAGCACTCGTACAAGGCCTTCCGTAATCTCCAAGTCTTTGTGAACACATAAGATACTTAATCCCGTATGGACACCCTCCCCCAATCATTACACACGGGTTCTCGCCCCACGCGGGTACGTTTTGCCGAGAGCACGCCTGCGGTTCTACGTTTTCAAGACGGCCGTCGCGCCACCGGGCAACTGCAGATCGTTTCGATGACGGGAGGCCTGCTCTCAGTCCCCAAACCTCTGGACAAGGGTTCCCAAGTCAAAGTAATGTTCCTGACCGATCGTGGACCAGTGCTAGGCGCTGCGGAAATGTTGGCGCCCCTCACCTGGGGACAGCAACCCTTCCGCTTTCTGGCCCTGCGGGACGACGACCGCCGCATTCTCGGATCAGCCATCCAGTCGTCCCTGGGACAGAAAAGTAGCGAACAGGAATGGATTGAGAAATACCGGGCCGCGCTCCTGCAGGATGAGTCTCCACAAAAGCCGCTCTCTCGTGTAATTCTCGGTGTGCTTACTGTAGGAGTACTTTGCTTGGGCAGCATCTTCTACTTGCTTTACATTCACCCGTTGAGATAAGCGGCACCCGCATGTCAACACTCACCGACAACATTCGCGCGGCCAGCACAGTGCAAGCGCTCGTGCAATTATTAAAAAACCGCTCCTATGACGAGATTCGCCAGCGGATGTATGACAACCCTCCCGGTAGCCCCTGGTGGTCCGCTTGCAAGACCGAGCTGGACGTTCGCAACAGTGAACGTATGGCGACTGCCCTGGTAGACACTTCCCGCGTCCTCGACAAAATGAGAGTTTCCACCGAGCACTTGGACGCCTCAACCGACAAGTTGCTCACAGCAGCCACCGACATCTCCGAATCGTTAAGAAGTACAAGAGAGTTGGGGAGAAAAATGGAGATTGCGGGTTATGTGATGGTTGCCGTCTCCATACTGCAGCTGTTTTATGTAATTTTCCTTGTCTTCGGGAAGCGTTAGAAAGTTTGCCCCCGCCTTACCCGTTCATTGGCAAGTCTGTCGGGCATGAAGAAGTCGTTCCACTGAGGGTAGGAATTTCGCACATTGCCGGCAGCTTAAACTTCCTCTATCCTGCCAACTCCATCAATCTTGATCACTGGCTCCATAAGGAAGTTATCCATGCGCTTATTGTGTGTCCTTTTTGCGCTCGCACTTGCATCTTCGGCTCAGACCTCCTCGTTGCCGCCGACCAATCTTATGCCCGTACCAGTCAGTCTGCAGTTCGGAACGGGCCAACTCCTGATTCATGAGTCATTCTCCGCTGCACTCACCGGCCCGCATGACGAACAATTGCAGCACGCGGCGCAGAATTTTTTCGCTGTGCTTTCCCGAAAAACCGGAATTCCTTTAGACAACAAACTCAGCGATCCTGCCAAAGCGAGTCTGGTTATTCACACCGAGCAGCCCGCTAAAAAAGTTCAGGAGCTTGGGGAGGACGAGTCCTACAGCTTGGAAGTGAAGACTTCCGGGGCACAACTGAGCGCCCCCACAGGTTTGGGGGCGATGCGCGGACTCCAAACCTTCCTCCAGTTGGTACGGCCCACTGCGGATGGATTCGCGGCCCCGGTTGTCACAATCCACGACAAGCCACGTTTTCCCTGGCGCGGCCTCATGATCGACGTCAGCCGTCATTTCATTCCGCTGGATGTGCTCAAGCGAAATCTCGACGGCATGGCGGCCGTGAAGATGAACGTCTTCCACTGGCACTTATCTGACAATCAGGGCTTCCGCATCGAAAGCAAGAGATTTCCCAAGCTATATGAGATGGGCTCGGATGGACATTACTACTCTCAGGACGAAGTCCGCAGTCTGATCGCATACGCCCGCGATCGCGGCATCCGCGTTGTCCCAGAATTCGATATGCCGGGACACAGCACCGCCTGGTTCGCCGGCTACCCGGAACTGGCGAGCGCTCCAGGCCCGTACCAGATCGAGCGCAAATGGGGCGTCTTTGACCCCGCCATGGACCCTACCCAGGAGCGATCCTACAAGTTCCTCGACGAATTCATCGGGGAGATGGCCAAGCTCTTTCCTGACCGCTTTTTTCATATAGGCGGCGACGAGGTCAATGGGAAGCAATGGGACGCCAATCCTAAAATTCAGGAGTTCAAGCGCACTCACGGGCTCAAGCGCAACCAGGATTTGCAGGCTTATTTCAACAAGCGCGTGCAGCAGCTCGTCACCAAGCACAAGAAAATTATGATCGGCTGGGACGAAATCCTCGACCCAGATTTGCCGAAGGACATAGTCATTCAGTCCTGGCGAGGTCAACAGTCCCTCGCCGTCGCCGCAAGACAAGGGTATCGTGGACTCTTGTCATACGGCTATTACATTGACTTGATGTGGCCGGCATGGCGGCATTACGCGGTCGATCCGATGGCCGATGCTGCCGCCGCGCTCAGCCCCGAGGAGAGCCAGCGCATCTTGGGCGGCGAAGCCTGCATGTGGTCCGAATACGTCTCACCTGAGAATATTGATTCGCGGATCTGGCCACGAACTGCCGCCATTGCCGAGCGCCTCTGGTCGCCCCAGGAGGTGCAGGATATCAACTCGATGTATCAGCGGCTTGCCACCATGAGTGGCGAGTTGGATTGGCTAGGCCTTACCCATAATTCCAATTACGAGCCCATGCTGCGCCGAATCGCCGGTACGACTGACATTGCGCCGGTGCGCACGCTTGCCGATGTGGTCGAACCCGTCAAGGACTACACTCGTGAAGAGACCGCTCCTGCGGTTCCGACGAGTGCCACCCCCCTGAACAGGCTTGTCGACGCTGCCCGACCGGAAAGCGACACCGCCCGTAATTTTACTAATCTCGTAAACTCATTCGTCTCCGGACAGTCCAATACGCCCGAAACGAAATCCCAGATTCGCTCAGCCCTGATTCGGTGGCGCGACAGCCAGACGCATCTTCAGACGATGCTGGATAGGTCCTTCTTGCTGAAAGAAGTTGCTCCTGTTTCTCAGGACCTTGCCGCGATTAGCGCTGTCGCTTTGACGGCTATGGATTACATGGAAAGTGGCCAGCGGCCGCCCGACGCGTGGACCACCCAACAGCGCGCGCTACTGGAGCAAGCCGCGAAACAGAAAGCGCAACTTCTGCTGATGGTCGTCTCGCCGTTGCAAAAGTTGATTGAGGCGAGCGCTGTTCCGCACCCTCCTCCTGTGTCAAATTGACCCTGCAGACGGCAAGGAACAGCTTAGGTGCGGCCAAGATTAGGTGGCGACAGCCGCCTCGGCCGTCCGCGCCGGAAACCATCGCGAAAGGAGCCGGTTCAGAGGATAGCCGGTATACGCGAAGCACCGTTGGGAGCTTGTAGCCGGTTCAAACGACTTATAAGTCTGCCGAGATCTCCATATTGCTGTGCAATCCCGCGGGGAGAGAGCGGTAAGCCCGGCAACAGCACGCCCATATACAACTTCACTAAAACCAAAAGGGAATACACTCGCAAGCGTGACGCAGCTTCTGCCAGTTCGTGCCCCGCCCTGACGACCTCCGCATCCGGGCTATCTGCTGCCCACTCGCCCAGACGCAACAGGATCACTGCGTTCGCCGCTACACCTCCCACGTACCCAATTGCGGCTCTTAGTCGAAGGCGCTGCAGCTTGCGAAAAACCCGCGGTGTGAGGTTACGTCTTAGAAAGAGCCCTTCTTCCAAACTTACAAGATTCTGGAAAGCTTGCAAGTCTACGGCTCTAAGTCTTCCAGTAAGTTCAGCGGAGTTTTGGACTACATTCTTGTGGCTGTATGCGATGCGCCACAGGGACACAACGACTAGCAAAGCAATGACGACGAAGATGACCGACAGTGTCATGGCACTGCAATCCTGTGACGGCGCCGCTCCACCCGCGGAATACGCCACTGGCGCGCACTATATCGCATTTTTCCCGGCCCTACAATCCGACTAAAGTAATCTGCGTTTCCTGCGTACACTTTCTTTTCAACTTTGCTCCCGCATGATAATGTGCATGCGCGAGGGCGTGTTCGTCACAACGTGCGGCAATAATTCGTTTTTCGGAAACCGTAACAGAATGAGATTAAATTCACCGTTCGACGATCTGACAAGTACTACCTTGCGGGCGGTTGCGGGCATGCTGGGAAAACTTCAGTATTTATCCAGTCTGCGGTCCGCTGGCGGTCCCTACTCACACTGGGGCTTGGCAAGGTTGTACGGAGAACAAGCAGCCCAGGAAGCTCTGACTCAGGCACACCACTCTGTCTTAGCTAAGATTCTCGCGACACCTTTGCGGGAACTACTGGAAGATCTGGAGGAGTCAAGTAGACAAGCAGAACTCACCCCCAGAATTTATCTCAAGAAATTGCGCGGCTGCAGTCTTGACTTACTCCCTATAAACCCGGGCTCCGGTTCAGAGCAGCACTTTAATTCAGTGCTGTACGCCCTTTCGAATCTGCAGCAGGGGCGCCGTGCTGCCATTCCGCCAATTTCATAGCCATACCCACCACTTGCCCGACCACTTCTGCTTCTTGTGGATACTTGAAAATACGCAACTGGGTTGGCGACAGCGGGTGCGGCTGCAGAATGATGCTATCTCGTTTCAGCGAGCACCAGCAGCACGCATGCCCCTCGCGCGTTTCCACGAAATAAATTGGTCGTTCATACTCTGACCGCCATACGCCCTCAACCACCCGGTTCTTTGATTCATCCACCTGCACAAAGCTTCCCGGCTGCAAGATGGGGTACATCGTGAAATCCTCGCTGCCGATGTACCCATAGGTGTATTCGTGGTCGGCAAAATCGTTCAGATACGCCAAGGGCACCAGTCCCCAGCGTTCCACCATGCGCCCGAGATTGGCCGTTCTGCGCAAGTCGAAGCTGGGATCGAGTCTCACAGGTACCTGCACGGCGGAAATCCCTCGCATGATCTTGGAAAGATGTGAACGGCGAGGAATCGAGAGCCCCAGGTCTCCCGCCGCCTTATTGAAATCAACCCCGTATAAAGAGAGGAGTTCCCGCGGGTCCTGGCGGTAAATCACTGACAGCGAGTACAGTCGGTAGATGCTGGGGACGATGCCTTTGGTTTCGATGTCGGAGAGACGACTCGGAGGAATCGCGAATTCTTCGTTCCCATGTCGTTCTGCAATCCGAAGGCTGGCATTTTCCACATCCCGCATGGTCAAGCCCAACTGGTCGCGCAAGAGACGAAGATTCTGCCCCGCCGAGATCATCATCGAAACCTCCTCCTCGCCGCTCTGGTCGCAGCCGACCGCCCAAATGCCCTTGAAATTGCACTACGTATATACCAACTTCCCCGGCGTACTTCAATCAAACTGTTCGTTTTCCGTAACGTGTTCGGCCCGCCATTTGTCACTTTTGGGTCCTCCTGATGATCGCCCCCTCTTTCTCTGGTGAAACCCGCAGCACGGCCTGCCGCACCGCCCATGTTGTCTGTTCCATTTTCGTAACAAAATCATTCCTGCAGAAAAGGCCTGATAACCCTCATTAATCCATGTGTATATCGTATCGTCGGAACACACGATGCCCGAGCTTTGCGTAGGTCGCGTTAATTTTTTTGTTCTCCGCTATTAAAATTTTGCGTTCAACACCACGGCACTTCTATTGACATGTTTTCCCCGCCTCTCTACTATCCAGCCACGATGTCAGCGTCTCGCCAGACATACACATGCTGTTTTTGTTGTTGTTGTCGTGCGCGTGTGTCTTCTGGCACGGGGAGACTGCTGACATAAGAATTCTTTAGCATTCGGCACTTATCAACCCACCGCCAGTCGACGTTTACTGGCGGTGGGTTTTTCTTTTTATGACAAATCCAATCAAAGAAACCAAAGCGCAAAAAGTCGAACGCCTGAAGCGGGAAAAGAATCCCTGGGAGTGCCTCGACGAAATTCGCCGATTCTCCCGTGAGGGTTTTCCCTCAATTCCCCCGGAGTGGCTCGGAACCTACTTCCGCTGGTGGGGCGTGTACACGCAGGGAGACGGCGCCGGCGTCATTGGTGGCCTAGGCGGAGAGGGCAAGGCCCTCCCTTACTTCATGCTCCGCATTCGTATTCCCAATGGCTTGCTCCATTCCCATCAACTCCGAACCATCGCCACTCTCACCGATGGTTACGCTCGCGGCATAGCCGATCTCACTGTTCGTCAGAATATTCAGCTTCATTGGATTTCAATTGAGGCACTTCCGGAAGTCATACAGGCCTTGTCGGAAGTCGGCCTCATTACTATGGGTGCCTGCGGCGATGTCACCCGGAACATCACTGGCTGCCCACTCGCCGGCGTGGATGCGCACGAAATTTGTGACGCCTCATCGCTCGTCCGTGAAGCCACACAAGCGCTCGTTGGCAACGCCGATTTTTATAATCTCCCCCGCAAGTTCAAGATTTGCATCACCGGCTGCCACGTCTGGTGCGCTTACCCGGAGGTCAACGATATAGGCCTTACAGCGATTCGTCGCGAACAGGGTCCAAATTCCGAACTTGGCTTCTCGTTGCGTGTCGGCGGAGGCCTCTCCACAGACCCGCACCTCGCGCTGCGCCTCAATGCTTTCGTCCGCTGGAACCAGGTAATCCCGGTTATTAAAGGCATCGCCGAACTTTTCCGCGACAGCGAAAAGCTTCGTGAGAATCGCGAGCGCGCTCGCCTGAAATTTCTCTTCCTCAAGCAGGGCTGGACTGCCCAGGATTTCCAGAACGAGCTCGAGCGCCGCATCGGCTTCCGCCTCGATCCCGCAGTCCCGGAGCAGCCGCCTGATGACCTCTATCGCGACCATGTCGGCATTCATCGCCAAAAACAAACCGGCCTCAGCTATGTCGGTGCCGCCGTTCTACGGGGGCGAATAACCGCCTCCCAGATGCGTGCCGCTGCCGACTTTGCCGATCGCTTCGCCAACGGCGAGTTGCGAACCACCAACATGCAAAACCTGCTGATCGTGAATGTGCCTAACGCCAACGTCGAACCGCTGGCCAACGAACTCGACCAGATCGGCCTTCGGGTTGGCGGCTCGCCTTTCTGGCGCGGAGCAATCGCCTGCAGCGGCTCAGAATTCTGCAAGTTGGCCATTACGGAGACGAAAGCTTTCTCGCGCTGGCTGGTAGAGGAATTGGAGGAGCGCCTCCCCGGCTTCGACCAACACCTCAAACTCCACGTCACCGGCTGCCCCAACAGTTGCGGCCAGCACTGGATCGCCGACGTGGGCATTGAAGGCAAGAAAATCAAGGTCGGCGACCGCATGTTGGACGCTTACTACTTCTGTCTCGGCGGTGCTCTCGGCCTGCACCAAACGGTTGCGCGTCCCACGGGATATCGCTGCCTGGCCACCGATGTCCCCGACGCGATCGAGCGCCTGCTGCGCCACTACCTCGCCGACCGTTTGCCCGGCGAGAATCTGCGCGGATTTTTTGCGCGTCACAACGACGCTGAGCTCCGGGAATGTCTAGCCGGCGAATTGGTTGCAGCCGTCGCCCGCGATCCCTCCCCCGGACGCGTGCCGCACGCCATCGAGGGCTAGCCGTGAAAGAGGTGAACTCATGACGCTGTTTCCTATGTTCCTCAAGCTCGAAGGCCGCTCCTGCCTGGTTGTTGGGGCCGGCAACATTGCCGAATCAAAAATCCGTAGCCTGCTCGTCGCCGGAGCCACGGTTCGCGTTGTCGCGCCGCATGCACGAAAGTCAGTTACAGATTGGGCCCGCGCCGGAGTGATTACCTGGGATGCGTGTGCCTTCGAGCCACGCGACCTCGAAGGAATTTTTCTCGTCATCGCTGCCACTGCTTCGACGGAACTGAATGCGCTTATCTTCCGTGAAGCCCAGGGCCGCCAGATCCTCTGCAACGCGGTGGACGACCCCGAGCATTGCGATTTTTATTTCCCCGCGGTCGTGCGTCGTGGCCACCTTCAATTGGCGGTATCCACCGCCGGCCGAAGTCCCGCGTTGGCCCAGAGGCTCAGGCGCGAACTAGAGTCCCAATTCTCACCGCAGTATGCCGGCTGGCTGGAAGAACTCGGCAACACCAGGAATTATCTGTTTCAGACCAATCCAGATTCCGAGAAACGCCGCCATCTCCTGCATACGCTCGCCAGCCGCAAGGCATTCGAAGCGCGACAATCCGCAAACCGCGCCACCACGGAGAGAATCCATGAAAGGTAAGGTCTATCTTGTCGGAGCCGGCCCGGGCGATCCCGAACTGCTCACGCTGAAAGCACTCAGGATTTTGAAATCCGCCGACGTCATTTTGCACGACGATCTGATCGGCTCCGGAATCCTCGCGCTCATGCCCCGCACCGCGTTCACCTACAGCGTCGGCAAACGTTGCGGCCGCAAAAGTACCCCGCAGGAAAAGATCAACTCGCTTCTGGTCACCCTCGCCTCCTCGGGCCTGCAGGTGGTCCGTCTCAAAGGAGGAGATCCCTTCGTCTTTGGCCGTGGGGGCGAAGAAATTCAGGCGCTTCGTGAGGCCGGAATCGCATTCGAAATCGTCCCCGGAGTTACCGCCGCGCTCGGAGCCGCCTCCGCGGCCCACATCCCTCTCACTCACAGAAACTTCTCGTCCGCGCTCGTCTGCCTTACCAGCCATCGCTCCGCCGACAAGTCTTCTGACGACTGGCGTCCGTTCGTCTCCTCCAACGCCACGCTCGTGATCTACATGCCCGGCCAGAACTACGCTGCAACCGCGCACAGGCTAACGGCTGCCGGGCTGAAAAATACCACTCCCTGCGCCGTCGTTTCCAAAGCGACAGCGGCGGACCAGCAAGTTCA
>Ga0209577_10002837_pt1 | contig 16430 bp, 15 predicted proteins | sample GraSoiAngelo_109_FD_185874 | JGI IMG/M metagenome (GOLD analysis project Ga0209577, IMG submission 185874) | Grasslands soil microbial communities from the Angelo Coastal Reserve, California, USA - 14_0903_12_20cm (SPAdes) (version 2) | ecosystem: Environmental > Terrestrial > Soil > Grasslands...
CGGCCAGCAGGTGACGGATGGAGTCGGCGGTCGCCTGCTCGGCTGCGCTCACCGGTCCCGGGGGTCCCAGCTCTGCGGGCCGGTTTCGCTCCGAGTCGACGATCCGGGTGTTGACCCAGCCCGGGCAGAGGACGGAGACCCCGACGTGCCCGGCGCCCTGCGACCGGAGCCCGAAGTAGAGCGCTTCGGAGAGCCCGACCACCGCCTGTTTGGTCACCGAGTAGGGCCCCAGGATGCCGGTGATCACGCCCGCCATCGAGGCCGTGTTGACGACGTGGGCCTCCTCCTGCTCGATGAGGACCGGGACCAGGGCGCGGATCCCGTTGATCACGCCCCAGAGGTTCACTCCCAGGATCCACTGCCAGTCTCCCTGGGAGGCCTCCCAGACCGTGCCCTGGGTGGAGACGCCGGCGTTGTTGCAGACGACGTGGGCGGCGCCGAACTTGTCGAGGACCCGGTCGCGAAGGTGTTCCACCGACTCGGCACGGGAAACGTCGGTCTCGACGGCCAGCACCTCAGCGCCTCCCGAGCGCAGCTTTCCCTCCGCCTCTTCGAGGGCGTCTGCCTGGACGTCCGCGAGGACGATCTTCATCCCCTCCCGAGCGAAGCGCTCGGCCATCGCAAAGCCGATGCCGCTGGCCCCGCCCGTCACCACCGCCACGCGGTCACGGAAGTCCTTCATCTGCCGCCAGCACAATAGCTGCAGATGGGTGGAGGACATTCGCATGCAAGCGGTGCCTATGGCGATCGCGACGCGGTCCGGGCCGTGGTCGTCAGCGCCGCGGCGCTCGGCATCGCTTCAGCGGTCGAGTTCGCCGCCGGCCTGAGCGGCCACTCGGCGGGCGTCCTGGCCGACGCGCTCCACAACGCCGGCGACGTGCTGACGACCGGCATCCTGCTGGTCGCCTTCTGGCTCGGCCGGCGGCCCGCCACCCGCCGCTTCCCCGCCGGCTTCGGCCGCATCGAGGATGTGGCAACTCTCCTGATCGTGCTCGTGATCGTGGTCACCGCCGGCGCCGCCGGTTGGGAGTCGGTCCAGCGCCTCCTGTCTCCGGAGCCGCTCGGCAACGTCTCCTTCGGCCTCATCGCGGCCGCCGTCGGGGTGGTCGCCAACCTGGCCGTCTCCGAATACAAGGTCCGGGTCGGGAGGAGCCTCAAAAGCGGCGCGCTGGCGGCGGACGGGATTCATTCGCGGATCGATGCCCTGGTCTCCGCCGGCGCCGCCATAGGCATCGGCCTGACCGTCGCCGGGCTGCGCTGGGCGGACCCTGTCGCGGGCCTGGCGATCACCGCCATGATCCTCTACATCCTGGCCGGTACCGTGCGCGACCTCTTCTACCGGATGATGGAGGCGATCGACCCGCAAGTCATCGAGGAGATCGCGGAGCATGCGCGATCGGTGCCGGGCGTGCTCGGCGTGCACGACATCCGCGCTCGTTGGGTCGGGCGCCAGATGGCGGTCGTGATGCACGTCGACCTCGAGCCCGGTCTGAGCCTGAAGGCGGCGCACGAGCTGATCCTGAAAGTCGAGCACGAGGTCGGCCACGCGGTGCCGGCGGGCAGGCTGGACGTCCACATGGATCCCGGCACCGAGCACCACGAGCACGCCGCCGACCCGCACCACGACCACGCCGACCACTGAATACACTCAAGTATTCAGATGAGCGAATTCAGCCCCGGCCTCGAGGGCGTCCTCGCGGCGAAGACCCAGATCAGCATGGTCGACGGGCAGAACGGGAGGCTCGTCTACCGCGGCTACGTGATCGCCGACCTGGCCGAGGAGATGTCCTACGAAGAGGTCGCCTATCTCCTCTGGCATGGCGAGCTGCCCAACCGGGCGCAGCTCGAGGAGCTGACCGCCGAGCTTCGGTCCAACCGACGGCTCACACCCGCGGCCGAGAACGCCCTGCGGGGGCTGGCCGGCTACTCGAACCCGATGGACGTGCTGCGGACGATCGTCTCGGCGCAGGGCGTCGAGGCGCGGCTCCTGAAGCCCGATCTCAAGCAGGCGATCGCCTACGCCGCGGTCTTCCCGGTCATCCTCGCCAACTTCCACCGCCAGCGCGAGGGGGAGGCCTGGCTGGAGCCGCGCTCCGACCTCGGCCACGCGGCCAACTACCTCTACCTGCTGACCGGCGAGGAGCCGCCGGCCGAGAAGGTCCAGGCGCTCAACTCCTACCTGGTCCTGCTCGCCGACCACGGAATGAACGCGTCGACTTTCACCGCCCGCGTCATCGCCTCCACGGACTCCGACCTCGCCTCTTGCCTGGTCGGCGCGATCGGAGCGCTCAAGGGCCCCGCGCATGGGGGCGCGCCCTCCCTGGTCATGAACCAGCTGGAGCAGATCGGAAGCCCGGAGAACACGGAATCCTGGGGCCGTGCCGCCCTGCAGCGCAAGGAGCGCTTCATGGGCTTCGGGCATCGCGTCTATCGAACCTACGATCCGCGGGCCAAGATCCTCAAGAAGATGTGCGAGCGGCTGAACCCTAAGTTCTTCGCGCTGGCTTCGAAGTGGGAGGAGGTGGCCCTACGGCTGCTCCAGGAACGGCACCCGGACCGGCCCCAGGCGACCAACGTCGAGTTCTACTCTGCCGGCGTTCTGCAGTCGGTCGGCCTGCCCACGGACCTCTTCCCGCCCACCTTCGGGATCTCGCGAGCGGCCGGCTGGACGGCCCACGTCCTGGAGCAGATCTCCGACAACCGCCTGATCCGCCCGCAATCCGAATACGTAGGCCCAGAACCAAAGAAACCCATCCCATTGGCAGACCGCTGAACGCAGCAAGCCCCCGACCCAAGCGTGGCGAGTAGGCCGGGTTAACCCCGGCCGAATGAGTTGTTTTGAATCGAAACGAGACGCGGCTCCCAACCAAAAGGGAAAGGGGCCCATGGGGGAAACCGCAGGTTTCCCCCATGAAATCAAGTGACCCCGACGAACCGCTTCCGCTGGCTCCGGCTCCTGCCTTGCGGCTCTCACCGGCTCCCTCGTGCGCTTTCCTCGGGGCCGTCGCAAATGGTGCACGACGGGGCGGCCGAAGGAAAGGCCCGAAATTCAGTTCGCCGCCAACCCACCTTTGGTTGCCATGCCTGAGAAGCTGACGCCGGAGCTCATCGAGGACTGCGTTGGAAACGCGCACGGGAACCTGGCCCGCGTTCGGGAACTGGTTGAGCGACACCCGGAGCTGGTCAACGCCCGGGCTCCCTGGGAGGAGACCCCGATCCAGGCGGCCACCCAGATGGGCAACCGCCCCATCATCGACTTCCTGGTCGAGCGAGGTGCGCCCGTCGACTTCTTCACCGCCTCTGTGCTCGGTCGCATCGAGGACCTGCGCCTGGAGCTCGCCAAGGATCCGGGACGCGCGCGCTCCCGAGGGGTGCATGACCTGCCCTCCCTCTACTTTGCCGCCATCGGGGGTCACGTGGAGATCGCAGAGCTGCTTTTCAGCGCGGGCGCCAGCGTGAATGAGCACTGCGAGTCCGCGGCGCCGATCCATGGCGCGGTGATGGGCGGCCACCCGGAAATGGTCCGCTGGCTGCTCGACCACGGGGCAGACCCCGCCCTGCCGGACTACCAGGGTCGCGGCGCCAGGCAACTCGCAGTCGACCTGCAGCGTCCCGATCTCGCCGCCCTCTTCGACTAGAGCAGGTATTCGAGAAGGCCGGCGTTATCCTCCCCGGACCTGGTGCGCACCGGTCGGTTCCGGCGTGCCCGAAAGTCCAAATCAAGCAAACGAAAAGGGGACCGGACTTTTGAAAGCGTCAGCCGGCCGAGCCGGACGAGGGGATTCTCGCGCGGGCGAGCGCGGCCAGGCGGTGGTCGAGCTGGCCCTCAGCACAGTCTTCCTGATGATCCTTCTCGGCGGCCTGCTGGACCTGAGCCGCGCCTTCCACTACACGGTCGGGCTCGAGGGCGCGGTGCGCGCCGGAGCGCGACATGGGGCCTTCTTCCAGTCGACGATCGGTCAGCAGCCTTACCTGGACAACGCCGACATCAAGCAGGCGGTCGACCAGGTCCTGGCCGGCGACGGGCTCAACGCCTCGACGCTGGTCAGCAGCGCCAGCTGCCTCACCCCCACCGACAGCAACACCTGGGTCAACCCTCCGTACGCGAGCAGCGCCTACCCGAGCACGGCCAACACCCCCACCCTTTACATCTGCTACGACACGCAGGGGGCGAACAAGTCGGGCAACAAGGCATCCCCGCCGGCGCCCAACGACGCCACCTACACCGGCAGCGACGTGGTGGTCATCCTGCTCGACAAGTACGGCCTGATCGGCGGGCTCAGCTCCGAATACCTGAAGTCCGGGTCCAGCCTCGCCGGCATCAACCTGACCGCCTTCCAGCACTTCTCGGTGCAGGGATGAGCAGCCCTTGGTTTGGCAGCCAGCGGAGCCAGTCGATGACCGAGTTCGCGCTGGTCGCCCCGATCCTCCTGCTGATGCTTTTCGGGATCATCGACTTCGGGCGCCTGCTCTACATCTACGGCACCCTGGTCGAGGCCGCCAACGAGGGCGCTCGCGTCTCGATCAAGGCCTCCAGCCCGCTTCCGTCCAACAGCGACGTCGAGAACGCTGCCAAGAACGGCGCTCAAAGCCTCTACCTTGCCAACCCCTGCCCCAACGGCCCCCTCCCGCCGACCAGCGGCGCCGGCGCCCAGAACCCTCCCGGCGACCAAGGCTGGATCTTCATCACCGAGCCGAACCCCCCCACGACCGTTGAGACCAGCCCGACCTACGACGCGCCCGGCGGCCAGTCGCCGGCGAACGCCACCGGCTCCTGCAGCGCCATCAACCCGTTCCAGTCGGGCACCTACCCGCTGCAGGTGACGGTTCGCTACAACTACCTCTTCTTCACGCCGCTGCTCGAGCAGCTGGCGCCCAGCATCATCCTCCAGGCCTATGCGACTGATTACACCGAGTACTGACCTCCACCGGACCGGCGAGCGCGGCCAGGCGATCGTCATCGTCGCGCTGATCGTCGTCGTCCTGATCGGCTTCATCGGCCTCGCCATCGACGGTGGCCGTCTCTACTGGGAGCGCCGGATCCTACAGAACGCGGTCGACGCCGCGGCCCTGTCCGCCTCCGACAACTACCAGGACAGTCAGTCGATCAGCGCCTCCTACCACGCCGCAGCGAAGGAATACGCGGCCAACGAGAGGATCTACGGGACGGCTTCCGCGAACCCCGCCTGGACCGCCGCCACCGTCGACATCACCTGGTCGGGCTCGACCGACAGGATGCACGTCGCCTACACCGCGGCCGGCACAGTTTCCGCCTTCGACGTCTCCTCGACGCACACCATCCCGCTCGCTTTCATGATGGTGCTCGGCGCCGGCAACACGGCCAACGTGTCAGCGGTCGCCGAAGGCCATGCGAAGACCGGCGGCACGACCGGCGACGCGCTGGTGACGCTCTCGCAGGCGACCTGCAGCGGCGGCGGCACCAACTCGCTGACCGTGGCCGGTTCCAGCACCAAGATCGTCGTCACCGGCGGGAACATCCAGACCAACGGCTCGGTGTCAGCCGGTGGCTCCGGCATCCAGGTCGCGGGCAACTTCTCCGACAACTGCACCAACCCGGTCCCGGCCGGCGTGTCGGCCACGGGCACCAAGACCGCGGGGACGGCCCCGATCAGCGACCCCGCCTTCTCGCCAGGCCCGCTGGCCAGCTATTCGTCCGTCCAGGCCGCCGGTTCCAACGTGGTCCTGCTGCCGGGCGTTTACGCGTCCGACCCCACCGCCGCCGGAGGGCTTTGCTACTTCATGTCGCCCGGTATCTACCAGTTCAACGGCGGCATCAACGACAGCAGCACCAACATCAGCAACCAGCTGCGGCCGCCCGACGAGCCGTCGCTCAGCGGCGGCTCGCCGAACTACAACATCACACCCGCGAGCCCGCAGTACTGGAGCGACTGCCCGGGCAGCTTCAGCGTCGCGGCGGCGGCTGCCGGGCTGCCCCTGACGGCCGGCGTCTGGGGGGTGGTCGTCACCTCCACCCGAGATGAGATCTACCCTCCGGGCAGTACGACGCACTACCTGCGCGAAAGCGCGCCGTCGACCTGTCGACAGGTCACCACCAACGGCACCAACGGCGTCAGGGTCACCATCAACAACGCGCCCGGAGCCCAGGGTTACAACGTCTACATGGACTGGGTCGCCGCCGGCAACCCGTGTGTCGGCAGCGGGCCCTGGGGTTACGTCGGGCACGTCAACAACGGGGTCACCGAAACCCAGGCGAGCCTGGGGACGGTCACCTCGCCGGTCTATGACACCTCGGTGATCACGGCCGTGCTCTCGCCCGTCAACGTCGCCCGCGCCTGCATCATCGGCACCCTCTACGCCTTCGGCTGTGCCGCCGCGACCGGCCAGTTCGGCTCGGCAAACCCGCCCGGCGACGGTGGCGAGACCAGCCCGCTCTACGCGGGCGGCCCTCCCGGCCCGCCGGCGCGGGACATCGTCTCCGACGGCGGCGGCGACCGTGCCAACGAGCACGACTGCCAGCCCTCGACCAGCACCGACTCAGCCGCGCCCTGCACGGGCGTGCTGGTCACGCCGGGCGGTGTCCAGGCCTACTTCAGGGCTGGTGCGTGCTTGAACCAGTCCCAGAAGAACCTCTCCTGGTTCGGCGGCTTCCAGTTCAACAACATCGCGGTCTACGCGCCGCCGGCGAACACCTGCAGCAACGTGATCAGCGGGAACGCCAGCTTCGGCACCGGCACCATCTACTGGCCGGGCGGGAACTGGCAGGTCACCGGCAACGGCGGCGCTCCACTCGCCAGCCAGGTCATCGTCAACACCTTCGACGCCCAGGGCAACGGCGTGCTCACCATCGCCTTCGACCAGCAGACCGCGCCCACCCAGGGTTTCTCGCAGATCTCCCAATGAGGCGCCAACCCGAGGTGCCGGCACTAGAATCCCAGCCGAGATGAGCGGAAGACCTTTCACCATCGTCGGAGCGATCGTCGCGGTCCTGGCCCTGGGCCTTTTCATATTCCTGGGGTCCAGAGGGGGTGCCAGCCCGGTGACGATCGGAACGACGGCCAAGAAGACCGTCGTGGTCGCCTCACGCGACATCGCGATCCGGGTGCCCCTCTCGGTCGCCGATCTGAAGACCATCCAGGTCGACGTCAACGCCGTGCCGCCGCAATCGTTCGACAGGATCGAGCAGCTGAAGGGGCTGATCCCCGTCGTCGCCATCTACCAGAACCAGCCCGTGACCGGAAACCTGCTGGTGACCAGCTCGGACCAGGTGACGGGGGCCCAGGCCGCCTTCCTGGCGATCCCGAAAGGGTACGTGGCGGTCACCATCCCGACCGGGGAGCAGCAAGGCGTCGCCGGCTTCATCCAGCCGGGGGACTACATCGCCATCCAGGCGATCATGGCCCACGGGTCGTTCGCCAACACCCGCACCATCTACACCAACGTCCACGTGCTTCGGACGGGGGTGGCGAGCGTCAACATCGCGCCCGTCCAGAACGGAAAGGGGGCGCCACCGCCCTCGCCGACGGTCGGCGTGACGTCCAGCCTGACGGTCGTCGTGACCCAGTGCCAGGCCGAGTACATCAACTGGTTCCTTGCCAACGGCGCCATCAAGTACACCCTGGAGTCCTACAAGGACTACACGCCACGGGACATCGCCGTGGACAGCAGCTGCCCGAACGTGGACGCCGCCGGCGGGGTGACCATCAACCAGGTCACCCAGAAGTGGCCGGGCTTCCTCAACTAGGCCGCGGCTGAGATGACCAACGTCATCGTGGGCGTGGCTTTCGCCGTGGGCCTCTTCCTCTTCTTCGCCGGCATCGACGGGATGCGCAAGGGCAGCGCCGGCAAGCCGATCTCCTGGCGCGACCGGATGGACGGCATGTTCCAGTCCACCGAGCAGTGGGGCGCCCAGCTGCGCGCCGCCTCGCCGCGAGCCGGCAAGCTGACGCTGGCCGAAAAGCTCTCCCGAGCCGACCTCAAGCTCCGCACCTCGGAGTGGATGCTGATCCGGATCGGAGTCCTGGTCGCGCTGGGCCTGGTCACGCTGCTCTGGCGCGGCATCAGCCCCCATTTCGTGATCGCGGTCGCGGTCGGCTGGTTCGCGCCCGGGGTCTACCTGCGCTGGCGGCAGAGCCGGCGGCTCAAGGCCTTCAACGACCAGCTCGGCGACACCCTGGTCATGATGTCGAACGCGCTCAAGAGCGGCTACTCGATGGCGCAGGCCCTCGACGTGGTGGCCAACCGCGCCTCGGCCCCGATCTCGCAGGAGTTCGACCGGGTGGTCAAGGAGGTCAACCTCGGCGCCGGCATCGAGGAGTCGCTGGCGCGGCTGGTGCGGCGCACCGAAAGCGCCGACCTGGACATGGTCGCGACAGCGATCGCCATCAACCGCAAGATCGGTGGCAACCTCAGCGAGATCCTGGAGGCGATCTCGGAGACGATCCGCGAGCGGGTCCGGATCAAGGGCGAGATGCGGACCATGACCGCCCAGGCCCGCGGCTCCGGCTACATGATCACGGGCCTGCCGATCGTGCTCGGCGTCTTCATGTACTTCGTGACGCCGCAGTACTTCGCGCCCATGGTGAGCAACCCGATCGGCATCGGGCTGCTGGTCTTCGCCGGCATCTTCCTGGGCCTCGGCCAGTTCATCATGAGCCGGATCGCGCAGGTGGAGGTCTGAGATGCTCCTGACGGTCGTCCTCGCCTTCGCCTTCGCCGGCGGCCTCTTCCTGGCCGTCAGCAGCATGGACCGCACGGTCACCAACGACGACGACCTCGAGCGGATGCTGAAGGGCTACGGCGAGATCGAGGCGATCAGCATCGACGAGATCGAGCTCCGCAAGCCGTTCGAGGAGCGCGTGCTGCGGCCCGCGCTGGAGCGATTCGGACGCTTCCTCGGCGAGCGAACGCCGCAGAAGAGCCGCGACAACCTGCGGGTCAAGCTCTCGGTCGCGGGCAACCCCGCCAACCTCAGCGTGGGCGGCTTCCAGGCGCTTCGACAGGTGGGCGCCTTCCTGGGCCTGGTGGTCGGGGGGCTGCTGGGACTGCTCCTGTTTTCGATCGTCGGCCTCGCCATCGGCGTCGCCGGCGGCGCCCTGATCGGCTTCTACGCGCCCATGTACTGGATCAACTCATTGATCGGCGCCCGGCGCAAGGAGATCCAGAAGGCGCTGCCCGACGCGATGGACCTGCTCACCATCGCCAGCGAGGCGGGCCAGTCCTTCGACGCCGCGATCAACAACGTGGTCGAGAAGTACGCCAACGCGCTGGCCGACGAGTTCGCAGTCGTGATCCGCGAGACCCAGCTGGGCCGGCCCCGACTGGAGGCCCTGGAAGACATGGGAAGGCGCTGCGGCGTGGAGGACCTGAACAACTTCATCCAGGCCATCATCCAGTCCGAGCAGATGGGCGTAGGCATCGCCAAGATCCTCCGCATCCAGGCCACGGAGCTGCGCCGCAAGCGCCGCCAGCGGGCGCAGGAGACGGCGGCGCAGGCGACCCTCAAGATGATGCTGCCGATGGTCGGCTGCATCTTCCCCACGCTCTGGATCATCCTGCTCGGCCCGGCGATTCTGGTCGTATTGAAAGCCAAGGGTTAGCACCAAGTTCGACACGGTTCGTATTCGGGAATCAATACAATCGAGATCGTCGTGACCCTTCCCCACCAGGAGTCCAAGCTTGCCCGCTGACGCCCTCGACCTGGTCGTCCTGGGCGGCGGCTTCGGCGGCTACACAGCCGCCATCCGCGCCAGCCAGCTCGGCCTCAAGGTGGCGTTGGTCGAAGAGGCCAGGATGGGCGGCACCTGCCTGCACTGGGGCTGCATCCCCACCAAGGCCCTCCTGGAGTCGTCGGAGCTGCTGTACAAGCTCCGCGACCGCGGCCAGGAGTTCGGCGTCAAGGTGCAGGGCATCGCGGTCGATTACCCGACCATCGGCAAGCGCCGGGACACGATCGTCAACCAGCTGACCAAGGGCGTCGAAGGCCTGATGCGCAAGAACCAGATCGAGGTCATCAACACCCACGCCACGGTGGCGGGCAAGAACACCATCCAGGCGGGCGACCGCAAGCTGGAGGCGAAGGACCTGATCATCGCGACCGGCTCCACGCCGCGGCTGCTGCCGGGCATCGAGGTCGACGGCAAGCGGATCATCACCTCCGACCACGCCATCTACGCCGACCGCTTGCCCGCGTCAGTGGCGATCATCGGCGGCGGCGCCATCGGTGTCGAGTTCGCCACCTTCTACCACCAGATGGGAGTCGCGAAGGTGACCCTGATCGAGGCCCTGGACAGGCTCGTCCCACTCGAGGACGAGGAGGTCTCGGGCGTGATGCTGAAGGCGTTCCAGAAGGTCGGAATCGACGTCTGCCTGGGCGCCAAGGTTCAAGAGGCGAAGGCTTCCGAGAACGGCGTGACGGTGAAGCTCGACTCCGGCGAGCTCAAGGTCGATCAACTGCTGGTCGCCGTCGGCCGGGCTCCGCGCAGCAACGGCATCGGGCTCCCCGATGTGGGTCTCAAGCTGAACAAGCAGGGCTTCGTCGAGGTCGACGAGTGGCTTCGAACGGGTGTGGACGGCATCCACGCCATCGGCGACCTGGTCGGCGGCTACCAGCTGGCGCACGCGGCCGTGCACGAAGGCGTGACCGCGGCCGAGGACATCGCCGGCCAGCGCTTCGAGCCCATCAAACAGGAGCTGATCACCCGCTGCACGTACTCGCACCCCCAGATCGCCTCGGTCGGCCTGACCGAGAAGCAGGCGAAGGACCTGGGGATCAAGGTCAAGGTCGGCAAGTTTCCCTTCCTGGCCATCGCCCGGGCGCTCATCCACGGAGAGCCCGACGGGTTCGTCAAGATCGTCGCCGACGACACCGGCCGCGTCCTCGGCACCCACGTGGTCGGCGTCCAGGCGACCGAGCTGATCGCCGAGCCGGCCCTGGCCCAGCTCTTCCAGGGCGACGCCTGGGAGATCGGCCGCAACGTCCATCCCCATCCGACCCTGTCGGAGGCCGTCGGGGAGGCGGCGATGGCCGTCGACGGCCACGCGCTCAACATCTAGAAGAGGCGCATGAAGACCAAGGAGAAGCTCGGCTTCGCGCCGGATTGGCACTACCAGGACCCCATCGACTGGCGCGACACCGACCTGGACGAGGACACGCTCCGGGAGTGGTTCCGGTACATGCTGCTGAGCCGCCAGATCGACATCCGGTGCCAGGTCCTGAACCGGCAGGGCCGCGCGCCCTTCATCCTCTCCGGCGCCGGCCACGAGGCGGCCCAGATCGGCGCGGCCTGGCCGCTCAAGCCCAAGCACGACTGGATCTCGCCTTACTACCGTGACGTCGTCTTCAACTTCCGGATGGGCGTCACCTCGCTGGACGTGATGCTGTCGGTGCTGGCCAAGCCCGACGACCCGGCCTCAGGCGGCAAGCAGACGCCAGGCCACTTCTCGGATCCGCGGCTGAACATCATCTCCGGCGGCTCGCCGCTGGCCACCCAGCTGGTGCACGCCGCCGGCACCGCCTACGCGTTGAAGATGGACGGCGCCGACAAGGTCGTCATGACCTGTTTCGGCGAGGGCGCCGGGGCCGAGGGCGACGCGCACGAGGCGATGAACTTCGCCGCCATCTACAGGCTGCCCGAGGTCTTCTTCTGCCAGAACAACGGGTTCGCCATCTCCACTCCCTTCAAAAAGGAGTACGCCATCGATTTCGCCGCCCAGCGCGCCGCGGGCTACGGCTTCCCCGGCGTGACGCTCGACGGCCGTGACCCCGTCACCACCTACCACGTCTGCAAGCAGGCCGTCGCACGGGCCCGATCGGGTGAAGGACCGACCCTGGTGGAGGCCCTGGTGGACCGGCTGGGGGCCCATTCCTCCGAGGACGACCAGCGTCGTTACCGGTCGGCCGAGGAGCTCGAGCAGCTGGCGAGCAACGATTGCCTGCAGCGCTTCCGCGCCAGGCTGCTGGAGGAGGGCATCCTCAACGAGAACCAGGTCGCCGAGTACGAGGAGGCGGTCAAGGAAGAGGTCAACCAGGCCACCCGCCAGGCGCTTGACGCGCGCGACGCCGAGCCCGAGGAGGCCCTGTCCAACGTCTACGGGTCCGAGGTTCCCGAGGCCATCGAGCCCGCCTCAGGCGCCGAGAGCGAGGAGCTGAACATGGTCGGAGCGCTCCGCGAGTGCCTCGCCGAGGAGATGGACCGCGACCAGCGGGTGCTGGTCCTGGGCGAGGACGTCGGGCCCAAGGGCGGCGTCTTCCTGATCACCGACGGCCTCTTCAAGCGGTTCGGAGAGCAGCGCGTCATCGACACCCCGATCGCCGAGTCCTCGATCGCCGGTATCGCGCTGGGGATGGCCCTGGCCGGCAAGCGGCCGGTGGCGGAGATTCAGTTCACCGACTTCGCCCACATGGCCTTCAACCAGATCACCAACGAGATCGCCAAGTTCCGCTACCGGTCGAACGGGGGCTGGGCCGTGCCGATGGTGGTCCGCGCCCCGATGGGCGGCCACGTGCGCGGGGCGCTCTACCACTCGCAGTCGATCGAGGCGCGCTTCGCGACGCCAGGCCTGAAGATCGTCATCCCGTCCGGCCCGTATGACGCCAAGGGCCTGCTGCTGGCCGCGATCCGCGACCCGGACCCGGTGCTCTTCCTCGAGCACAAGCGGCTCTACCGGATGTTCAAGGAGCCGGTGCCAAAGGGCGAGTACCTGATCCCCCTGGGCCAGGCCAAGACGGTCCGCCAGGGGACCGACATCTCGGTCTTCTGCTACGGCCTGATGGTCCACTACGCCCTCCAGGCCGCGAAGGCGGTCGGAGAGGACGGGATCTCCGTGGAGGTCGTCGACTTGCGGACGGTCTACCCGCTGCCCAAGGAGCAGGTCCTGGAATCGGCGCGGAAGACGGGCAAGGTGCTGGTCCTCTACGAGGACAACTTCAGCGTCTCGATCGGTTCCGAGGTTGCCGCCTTGATCGCCGACGAGGCCTTCCGGCACCTGGACGCGCCGGTCAAGCGCCTGGGCGGCCTGGACGTGCCGTCGATGCCCTATGCCGCCCCGATGGAAGACCTCTTCATGCCCAACCCGGCCAAGGTCGAGAAGGCTCTGCGGGAGCTGGCTGCCTACTGATGGCCAAGACCGTGAAGGTGACCATGCCCCAGCTCGGAGAGTCGGTCCACGAGGGGACGATCTCGAAGTGGCTGGTCAAACCCGGGGACAAGGTCGTCGAGTTCGAGCCGATGATGGAGGTGGAGACCGACAAGGTGGCCACCGAGGTGCCATCGCCGGTGACCGGCATCCTGAAAGAGATCCTGGCCGCCGACGGGGCGACGGTGCCCTCCGGAGGCGAGATCGCCGTGGTCGAGCTGGAGGGCGCGGACGGGGCTGCCGCAGAACCCAAGGAGAAGGAGCCCGCGTTGGAGGGGGCGGCTCCTCAAGAAGCCGACAAGCCGGCGCCCGAGACCAGGCCGGAGCCGGAGCCGGAGCCGGAGCCGCAGCCGGAGCCGGAGCCGGAGCCCGGGCCCTCGGGGGAGGGCGACAAGACCGAGACCGGCGAGCATCGCTACTCACCGGCGGTGCGGTTGCTGGCCGAGGAGAAGCACCTCGACCTCAACACCCTGAAAGGCACGGGCCTGGGCGGAAGGGTCACCAAGAAGGACGTCGAAGCCGCCGCCGCAGGCCGGGCCACCGCGCCGGCCGAGCAGGCCGCTGCCGCCGCCCCGCCCGCGCCCGCCACCGGGGCCGCTCCCACGCCGCCCGCGATCGATGGCGACGAGCGGGTGCCGCTCAGCCGGATCAAGCGGCTGGTCGGTGAGAACATGGTCAAGTCCAAGTCCACCATCCCGCACGCCTGGCAGACGCAGGAGGTGGACATGGGCGGGGTGGTCGCCAACCGCAACGCGAACAAGGCCAAGTTCGCGAAGCAGGAAGGCTTCTCGCTGACCTTCCTGCCCTACGTGGTGATGGCCGCGGCCGTCGCGCTCCGCGAGCACCCGGATGTGAACGCGACCTTCGGCGGCGACGCCATCCTCGTTCATCGCGACATCAACATCGGGATCTCGGTCGGCATGGAGGACGCGCTGGTGGTGCCCGTGATCCGGCGCACGGACTCGCTCTCCATCGCTGGCATCGCGCGGGCGGTGAACGACCTGGCGACGCGTGCGCGCGATGGCAAGCTGAAGGGCGACGACCTGCAGGGTGGAACCTTCACCGTGAACAACTCGGGCACCTTCGGGACCCTCTTCTCCTACTCGGTGATCGCGCCCGGCCAGGCCGGGATCCTGACCATGGAGGCGATCGTCGAGCGGCCGGTCGCGGTGGAGGGGATGATCGGGATCAAGCCGATGATGTACGCCTGCTTCAGCTTCGACCACCGAATCCTCGACGGGCTCCAGGCTGCTAGATTCCTGGTCTCATGTCGGAAATGGCTCGAGTCGGTGACGGCGGAGACCCCAATCTATTAGCGGAAGGCAAAGGGGGGCAGGCCCCCCTTTCCGGAATCCCCCCCGCGGCGCCACGCCTGGGTTTCGCTTCAGACAACTCAAACGGCCGGGATAAACCCGGCCTTGGCGCAGCGTCAGGCACAGCCGAAGGCAAAGGGGGGCAGGCCCCCCTTTCCGGAATCCCCCCCGCGGCGCCACGCCTGGGTTTCGCTTCAGACAACTCAAACGGCCGGGATAAACCCGGCCTTGGCGCAGCGTCAGGCACAGCGGAAGGCAAAGGGGGGCAGGCCCCCCTTTCCGGAATCCCCCCCGCGGCGCCACGCCTGGGTTTCGCTTCGGACAACTCTAACGGCCGGGATGAACCAGGTCTTGGCGCAGCGTCACGCACAGCAAATCGGGCTGTCTGGGAATGGCGTGGCGGATAGCGAAGGGAGCCTTGATCTACTAGCGCTGCTCGTCCGCGTTAGGGACGAGCCCGGCTCTCTCTATCGAGTCTCGGAGGCGATCTATCGGCATGGGGGCAACGTCACCTACGTCTCGACCATCACCGGCGGTGAGATCCAGTTCGAGATGGTCGGCGTCGACGACCGAAAACAGCTGATCGCGGACTTGCTGGGCCTCAAGCCGGTGGTCGAGGCGGTCACCGAGGTGCCTTCCTTTCAGGAGATATTCGGCAAGCGGATCATCGTGATCGGTGGCGGCGCCCAGGTCGGGCAGGTGGCCCAGGGCGCGGTCGCCGAGGCCGACCGGCACAACATCCGCGGCGAGCGGATCTCGGTCGACACCATCGCGCTGGTCGGAGAGGAGAAGCTGGCGGCGGCGGTGCGCGCCACCGCGCGGCTGCACCGGGCCAAAGTGCTGGTCCTGGCCGGCGCGCTGATGGGCGGGGACATCACGACCGCCGTCCGCGAGGTCCGCGAGGCCGGGATCATCGTGATCAGCACCAACATGGCCGGCTCGGTGCCGGAAGCAGTGGACCTCGTCGTCACCGATTCCCTGGAAGCCGGGATCATGGCCGTGATGCTGGTCGCCGACACGGCCAAGTTCTCGATCGAGATGGTCCGCGGGAAAAGGTTCTAGTCCGGCTTCCTGAGGAGGATCCACGCACTGGCGACGGCCAGGGCCCAGACCGGCGCCATGGTGATGACGAAGGGCCTGATCGTGTCGCTCGCCGAGTGCGAGTCTCGATCGAAGGCCAGGAAGACCAGCACCGTGCCGTAGAGCAGGATCAGTAAAGCCGCTGAGATCGCGACCGGCTTGGCCAGCCTCATGCTCTCAGAAACTCATGCCGCACCCGGGCGGTTACGCCGGCGGGGCTATGCTCGGGTCACTCCCCGCCCACCCATCGATGGAGGAACCACGCCATGGCCGGTCCAGTCGTCCACGAGCCCGCCAGCGCAGTCCGGCGCACGCCCCAATTCGGCAATGCGACCCGCGATGACGTCCCCGCCTTCCTCGGGATCATGCGGATCATCCACCAGGAGCCCAACTCGAGCGCCTTTGCGCGGCTGCTGACCGGCCAGCAGAAACCAGAGGACGAGATCCCGTTGGCGCACCTCTTCGAGGAGATCTCGACGCTCGCCCTGCACGGCCTGATCGTGGAAGACCTGCTCTTCGACGCCTTCGCCTTCGACTACTACTGGGACCAGCTGAAGGGCACGGTCACGGCCACCCGCGAGCGCACCGGCAACCAGAAGTTCTGCGAGAACTTCGAGCTGGCCGCCCAGCTGGCGACCGCGTACCGAGAACAGCGGCCTTCGAGAGTTGCCACTAACTAAGCGTCCGAGAGAAAGCCCCCGACAAAACGCCGCGAGTAGGCCGGGTTTACCCCGGCCGAATGAGTTGTTTGAATCGACACCAGACACGGCTCCCAACCAAAAAGGGAAAGGGGCCCATGGGGGAAACCGCAGGTTTCCCCCCATGACATAAAAGTGACCCCGACGAATCGCTTCGCTGGCTCCGGCTCCTGCCTTGCGGCTCTCACCGGCTCCCTCGTGCGCTTTCCTCGGGGCCGTTCCG
>Ga0209577_10002842_pt1 | contig 16414 bp, 9 predicted proteins | sample GraSoiAngelo_109_FD_185874 | JGI IMG/M metagenome (GOLD analysis project Ga0209577, IMG submission 185874) | Grasslands soil microbial communities from the Angelo Coastal Reserve, California, USA - 14_0903_12_20cm (SPAdes) (version 2) | ecosystem: Environmental > Terrestrial > Soil > Grasslands ...
GATTGCAGCCTGCTGAGAAAATGCGGAGCAGGCTCACGTCCATGGGCCTTCATCAACAATAGAGCACTGGTAAACATCTGGGTGACCAGCACGTGGTACCCGGTGGAGGCTTCGTAATGGCGTCCGTCGTCGTACGTTTGATGCAGAATTTCCTGCTCCACCAGTCTGCAGTAATTTTCCCGCCGAGACTCCATTCGGGCACCGTCCAAATAAATGGAAAGGCATAGCAGGCCCACAATATTGCTGAGGTAATGATTGCTGCGCGCGAAATGGGAAAACTCATTATGTGCTTCAATGAATAAGAGGTGTTGCCAGAGGCTTGTTGTGACATCCTGCAGCCATGCTCTATCTTCCACCGGGAAGGGCGATAACAACTCCAGAAGAAAACACATGCTCATGGAGCGAAGAGCCGCTTCCATGGCGAGTGTCCAATGAATACCTATACCAACCGGGTTCTTCTTAATCCAATCGGAGAGCAGTTCCAGGGCGGCCCGCCGGTAGCGGTCTTCTCTGGTAAGCACCCAAGCTTTACCCAATACGGGCAGGAATTGGAGCCGTGAGAGTTCCCATGGCACCTTCACGTCAGAGCCGTCGTGACGCACGGGTTTGAGCAACTGGCTGGAGATTTGCGGCCAGTCTTTAACGGAGACGAAATCAAGGTTCCAGTCCGGCGGATATCCCAGCTTCACTAAACCGTAACTCAGACAGGGAAAATCACCGCCACAAAGACGGTCGGCATGGTGCAGGATGAGCGCACGCGCACCTGATTCGCTGATCGGTGTGCGGTAATACCCGCGCGGACGGAACTCCACGGGACACCGGGAGTTCGCGACTTGGGCGGGGAATCGCGCTTGTTTCCAACGCCTGCTGGTGCGCCAGAGGGTTTCCCGGGCCAGGGTGACAACCGATTCCCGGCGAAGTGTGACTACGAGTTTACTCACAGAAAGCAATATGGTTTAAGGAGGACTGGGCGGCTAAGCTTCCTTAGCGGCAACGATAGTGCGCACAACCGCTTGGGTTGCCAACGCAGGAATGCGGTCTAAGACACGTTCTGCATTTTGCTGCCAAGTGTGGTCAGCTATCGCGGCGGCACGGGCCTTTTGGCCCAACTGGCTACGTAACCTCGCATCCCGCGCCAGCAGAAGGATGGCAGAGGCAAGCTCGGAAGCGTTTCCTGGTTCCACCATCCACGCACTGCCCTGGTGCTGGAGAATACGAGACAACTGTTCGAGGCGGCTGGCGATGATAGCTTTCCCCATGGCCATGTATTCGAAGAGCTTAGTAGGCGATCCGAAAAATGGCTTTCCATCCGGGAGGGGAACGTGGGGTGAGACTAATATGTCGGTGGCATCCAGATAAGCCGGAACTCGCGCGTGCGGCACGACTCCCGTGAAGAGAATGCGGTTGCCGGCTTCTTGTTCGAGATTGCGACGCATCTCCGCATACAGTGGACCCTCCCCTATAAGTAAGAACCGTATTTCGCCAGTGCTGGTATCGAGGGCGGGTAAAAGCTGTACTATAGCCTGCTCGAGCACAGGTATGCCATGCCAGTAATTGAAGCTGCCGAGAAAAGCCACGACGACGTCTGTCGCCGCGAAGCCGAGCTGCTTTCGCACCTCGGGGCCACCGCAACCAGGCCGGAACATGGCAGGATCCACCGCATTAGGATTCAGCAGAATTCTTTCTTCTGGAATACCTCGCTCTAGTAACTCTTTCTTGAGTGCTTCGGACACAACCACGACGAGATGGGCGCGCGCCAAGGAGATATCTTCGCACAGCCGCAACCAGCTTTGGAACCGCGATGGGTCCCAATATTTCGCGACCCATGTTTCCGAGCCGTTGTATTCCAGAACCAGCGGAACGCGCAACCAGGACGAAAGTAGCGCACCGGCCACGGTGAAACGACCGTGACGCTGGTACAGGGCTGCCGCACCGCGATGTTTCAAGCTGTTTCTGACGGCGCGCACGAAGCGCAGGTTGTAGGACAGGATGAGCGACTCGCGAAAAAGAAAGAAACGCCGCTCAGCAGGAATCAAGTGCTGCGCAAAATTCCGCACTGGAAGTGTGCGGCCGGAAAAAATCTCACACTTGTTACCGCAGTCTGCGACTCCCGACAGAAATCCTTCAACATGACTCAGGGCACCTCCTGCGAGTGCCGCATCGAGCGGATAGGGATAGAGATAGGCGAGATCGATGGAGGGGGAGGTCCGTTCGCTGGTTTTCGCGGGCCTTGCCCCGCTTCGAAAAATCTGCAGCAGTAGCCACGCGGCAAAAAAAACAAACAGGTCGTGGACGGCACTCAGCAGGACTTTCGGCAGGACGCGAAGCCATGCTAACCGACCGTACTCGACGAGATGGCCGTCCGAGTCAGCCAGAATAGTAAGTCGACACCGGTGCAGGAGACTGGAGAACAGGGTTAGCTGCGGTTCCTGCAAATCCGATAATGAACGCAGAAAGAAAACCAGCGCCGCACCGTGCAAACTGCCAAGCGCCTTGATCTGCCCTCGCCATCCCACTTCGCGCAATTCGCGCTTCGACAAAAACACACACTCGCAGCCCGGGAAGCGCTTTGCGACCAGCTTTTCCGCGCCGGCAGGTTCACCGGACAACACGAGCACATGCACCCTCGCTGGCTTTGAGAGCACTCTTCCGGCGTCCGCATCATTGCGTTGATTAGTCCAGCACCACAACGCCTTTGATTCAGCGGCCGCCTCGAGCACAAAATCCAGGCTTACGATGCCATACACCGCCCCAAACGAAATGAGTCCAAGGAGGTATTCGGGGGCGGGAATCGTAGCCAGCGCGGGTAGGGAACTGAAAGCTATTGCCAGCCAGAATGAGATTTCGATGGGCCGCGGCTTGGGATGAAGTACGGCCGCGAGCAAACCAAGATTGGTCGCAAGCAGGAGCACGCAAAGAATTACTCCCGTTTTCGAGGCCAAGGTCATGAAAACGAAGAGGGGATGTTGACGGGCCAACAACATGACTTCATGTTTCAAGATTCGCTCGTAATCCCCGGAGGCATAGACAGTGCCCGGCGCGATGGACTGAACTTTCCGATAAGAAACGGTGTCGTCCCAGCGAAGGCCATAGTCATTCTGCAAGTAGCCGAAGCCGGCATAAACGGCATGCCAGAGCGGGTGCCGCGCTGTGAGCGTGTTGTACTCAGGACAGTGGGCAATCAGAAAGATGTCGCGTTCCGCAACCAGCCTGGCAAAAAAAAATTTTGGCAGGAGCAAACCTACTGCTAGACAAAGAAGGAGAGCCAACTTCCGGCGACGCTCCGCAGAGAGTTGGAAAAGCAGAACGGTACACAAGAAAATCAGGGCAGCTGTGCCGGCCTGGCTGCGCACCGCGTCCGCAATTCCGATCAAGATTCCGATCAAGAGTAAGAAAATTGGCAACTGAAACCCATGGCCGCCAGACCGGCGAACCAGTAGGAGCATCCAGGGAACAGCAATGACTGCGGTCAAGAAGTGAAATATGTAAACATCTCCAATTCTATAGGCGAGAGCGGTCAGCAGCAGCAAGCCTAAAAATGCCAGGGTTCGCGCGAGAATACCCTTATATAAAAGGATGAAGCCGCCCAGGCTTGCCAGAAACCCAAACAAGACAAAGCCCCCATAGAAAGTGTCGATACCGCGTGAGAGCGGCAGTCCGAGCAGCATGGTGAACTTCGGAATGAGGTAGAAGCTGCCGACATCATCCGGGCCACCTGCAGGCCCGAGTACGGTGTTATTCAATGCGACTAACGGCTTCCCGGTCTGGCGATTCCCATTCAACGTGTAAACCAGATCCCAGTACCGGGTACCCATGATGTTGACTTGGGTTGGAATGCGTTGCGGGGGAAGGATTCGAGTGCCAGGCGAGCCTAGAGCTACTGCTAAGTCACAGGTCTTCTGGGAATTTCCCTTGCTTGCCGAAGGTGCATTTTCGGTGGCAATGCCTGGGCCTTGCTTGGCGTGGCTTGTAACCACAGCGGCAAACAGAAACACTATTATCACGCCGTTCAAACTCCGCCGTGCCGGAGTGGGTGGCCGCATAAATTTGCCTGTGGAGTTCATTTACGGCAGACGATGGTTTGATATGTGGAGCGGCCGATCAGATCTCCGGCCACGAACAATCCCCAGACTGCTGCTCTTAAGACCGATTCGGCTAGTTTGCTCGATGCGGGGATATCCATTGCGGCGGCAGGAGCTCTATGCCGTAAATGTTGGAGTTTCGTAAGGCCTTTCGCTTGCATGAGGGCAGGAAGGGAGGAGAGATTGAAATGATTAAGGTGATGACGGCTGTAAAGTCTTTCGTAGGCCTGCTCGAAGCCTACAGCCCGTGCCCAGCGGGCTAGGTCATATAAAACGCTCTGTTCGTTTATGGTGTTGACAATCACCAGTCCGCCGGGATGACACAGCTCAGAAATACGGCGCGCAAACAGTTGCGGGTCGGGCATATGTTCGATCACTTGCAGGCTGATTACCACATCGAACTGAGAGTCAAATTCCCAATTTAAGAAGTCTCCGGAGATGTATTCAATTCCGTCTGCCGAACGGCCGGGCCCGATGTCGATCCCAGTCAGAGTGAGGCCAGGTTCCTTGTCTCGCAAATAGCGCAGCAGATTCCCGTTGCCAGAGCCGACGTCCAGTACTGACGCATTCGGATACTCGTCGATAATTATTCGACGGATTCGATCAAAAAGCTTTGCGTCCGGATGCTCAAACCAATTCTTATGGGACTCATCAAAATACTCCGGTCCGTACTGCTCCAACTCCGCGAGAGAGGAAAGATCAGTAAAGCAGTGCCGGCAGGAAGCACAACGGAACAGGCGCACATCCCCAAATCCCGCCTCACACCGGCTTGGGCTAGAGCAGACTGTGCATGCGAGGATCGAGGCGGCCGCCTGGAGCGATCGCCGGCCAGCCACGGTGTCGACGGTGTAGGCGCGATTGGTTGTGGGAGTCAAGCGTTGCGAGCCAGAAGCCGTGCTTCTGTTGAGAGGCCGCCTTCCTCAACCTGAGAGACGTTTTCCGGGTCGCCGCTATGAGCGGGAGGCATATAGCCAGAGATCAAGTAATCGGGCCGCTTCCGGATTTCCACCAACGCTGCTCGAAGATAGAGTCCCAAAATTCCGGTGCAAAGCAGATTTACTGATCCCATGATAAGGATCAGCAAGATGGTGGACGCCCAGCCCTTTACCAGCGGAATTCCATTCGCCATCAGGGAGAAAACGTAGATCACATAAGCTAATGCCAATACCAGCGCAGCGCCGGCTAACCAAAGCGCCAACGCGAGCGGCCGAGCGGAGAGCGCCACCAGACCGTCGATGGCGAATTGCATCATCTTCTTAAGACTGTATGTGGAAGTTCCGGCGAGGCGCGGTGGCGCATCATATTGAATTGTGGTGCAGGGAAACCCTAACCATGCGACTAGCCCCCGGAGAAAACGGGATCGCTCTGGAAGGGCGAGCAGCGAGTCCAAGGCGCGACGGCTCATGAGCCGGAAATCGGCGGCGCCGTTCGTGAGCTCCACTTCGGAAAAGAAATTCAACACGAAATAAAATGCTCGCGAAGAGAGCGACTTGGTCAATCCCGGTTGGCTGCGACGGACGGTCTGCACCACATCAAATCCTCTTCGCCAAAGCCGGATCAATTCCGGCACCAATTCCGGCGGGTGCTGCAAGTCAACATCCATGCATATGACCGCATCTCCGCGCGCATGCGCTAACCCAGCTGAAAGCGCAGCCTGATGCCCGAAATTCCGTACGAACTGAATAATGCCGAGGCGTCCATCTCGCAGGCGGCTCTTCTGCAGGATGGCGGCTGTGTCGTCTTGCGATCCGTCATCCACGGCCAGAATCTCGTAATCGATATCGGGGACTGCCGTGAGCTCCTTCTCCAAACGCTCAAGGAACACCGGGAGGCAGGCCCCCTCGTTGAAACAGGGCACGACAATGGTGATCAGAGCGCGGGTGAGCTTTTGCCGGGATGTATCGCTTACGGCGCTAAGTGTCATGTTGAAGAAACCCGAAATCGCGATCAGACAGCGGGGACGAGACTAGGCTTCTCCGGCGTGCGCTGAGTTATCGCATACTTATAGAGAACTGCGAGAACTAACATGAGCCAGAGATTTGCGTCGATAACGTAGGCACTGGTCTGGGACATTCCAAGCGCCCAGTACGCCAGTAGGATGTAGGCGGCAAAGCGCCACACCAAGGCAGAGTCCTGGGTTCTCTGAGTCTGCACCCTCCAGAAAGCGATAAAGAGCAGGATTTGCGACACAACGAAAGGAACAAAGCCGGCGAGACCGCTTTCGGCAAGTATGGCGCCCAGATTGTTGTGCGGGCTGTCGACGGATTCCACGTCCTGGTAATAAATGGAGTATTTGTCTGAGGTTTGAACCGCTTCCTGAAAGTTGTTGAACCCTGCACCATTAATGGGGTGATCAAGGAATAGCGCCACTGTCTGGCCATGCTGTGCGATTCTGTTGTAGAAGCTATGGGTGTCGGAACGATCTTCAAACACGGCAGGCAGAGCGGCTCGAACCAGCAGCAACGCGAGTACGAAACCGCCGACAATCGCGAGACGCATAGTACGGCGCAGCCCGCGGCAATAGTAAATTCCGTCCACTAATGCAATTAGCGCGAGAATGATCAAGAGGGAACGGAAGAGCGGCATCAGGGCAGCGAGCGCCGCAGCAGCAATGCCCGCGTGGTGCAACCACCTTTGCCACTTCCGCATCTTGGGTCCCAAGGCTTGGCGCAAGAACATAAGAAAGAACAAGGCGACCATGCCCACCAACGCCAGCGAGTTGTCGCTGGAAAACGGGCCATTTGGGCGGATGAGAATCTCCGCTTTGCGGCCGGCGCCGGCCGTGTCCAGGCTCCCTCCTGGAAGCGGCAACAAATCTTGTTGCAGCACAACCTCGGCAGCCGCCAGAGCAGCGACACTTATTGACATGAGGCAAGTGGCGAGATGCAAAGCAGCCAAGCGACCGCGGGCATCGAAATGCCTCAACACATACCAGGCAGCTAATGCCGGAAAAAGAAAGCCCTCAACCAGCAGCCGCAATGAATTCAGCGGATTTTTTACACCGGGAATCGTGATCGCGGCAAAAAGCAGAAAAAAGGCCCACCAGATGCCTGCGCGGCGCAAAATTGCCGGGATGTGGAACGCACGGCTGGATCCTGCCATGCAGGCAGCGACCAGCAGAACGCCAATGAATACGCGATCCAGCGTGATCAGCGGTTGCTCCCTCGGAAACGACAAGAAGTAATAGCCCAAGGGGAAAATCATTACCCAGCCCACTAATGCGTTATCCACTTGACCGCAGATAGTCCCAACCGCGACGTGGGTCAGGGCCGCGATGCAGGCCAAACCCAACGCCGCGTAAGCAAACCACACCAGCGGAAGGGTAACTGCGAGGACTACGAGGGCGCTGATTACCCAAAGCGCAGTAGTCCGGTTAGGAGCGCCGGGCGAGAGAGATCTTGATAATGTGTGGTTAGTCGCAGACACAGAAAGAGGAATTCAAAAAACAGTTTTCGTCATGCCGCGTCTACATCTGAATTTTTCTTCTCTTCGCTGTCGGGATGCGACCGCAAACGACCGCGTGCTTTTCTTAGGAGCAGCGGCACTTCAGTGCGAACCCAATTCAGGTCCGCTCCTATCCCCTCTCTCATTTCCAGTCCCAACAAGCCGAAGGAAGGCCGGGTCATGCTCAGGGCGCGGATTCGCAAAGAGGCAATAATGTACAAAGTGGCCAGAAAACCGGCCAGCAAAGCCCCGCCTAGCGTCATCAGAGTGCGTTTGGGGCTGGTTTTGGTTTCAGGCACCATCGCCTGATCGAGGACCTTAATATTGGGCAGCTCCTTGGCTTCTTCAATCTTGGCCAGTTCGTACTGCTTGGTAAGGACTTCGAAAACGGTTTCCTCGATCTTTACCCGTCGATACAGGTCATAGTAGGTGACACCCAATAGGGGCAGCTTGGTGATGGAGACGCCGAATTCGCCGGGCACATTGGGCTCACTTGCCCCGGTTGTCGCGTTGACACCTTTGAGCGAAGAAAGCTGTTTCTTGAGTTCGTCCACGCGAGCCCTGAGAGATCGGACTCGGACATTGTTCGCAGTATAAATTTGCTCCAGGCCGCTCAACTCGGACTCGGCCGCGATCAACTGGCCCTCCAACGCGGCTGCCCCTTCGACCATGGCTCGGCCTTGCTCCTTGACATCGAGCGTCATGTTCTTACTGGAGAACTCGCTCAAGTTCTTCGCCGCGACGTCCAGTTCTTCTTTGACGCTTTTCAGGCGGTCCTCGATAAACATCCGCTCGCGATGAGCAGCCGAGGTGTTGAGTTGTGCGGTGAGGTTATTCAGGGTTTCGGGATAGGACCGGGCCAACTCCATAGCCCGTTGCGGCGAGCGGTCAGTTACGCTGATGCTGATGATTCCGCTTTTCCGGTCTTCAACTATGTCTGTGCGATCGGCCAAAACTTCACGGGCACTCTTCCGCAGGCGAGTGCCGTAGACCTTGCGCAGGTCGAAGCGATCGACCAAGGCATCTTGGATTGTGCGGCTCTTAAGAACACCTACGTACAGAGCGCCGGGAGTTTTCATTCCCAGGGCGTCGGTCATGAGACCGCCGACAAGAGAGCCGGTTTTGTCCTCGCTCGTGGCAGCGGCGAGTAATCCCGCCAAGCCACTCAAACTCTGTTTTTCCGGGGGCATCAGGCGGCTCGTGGATTCGTAGGTGGGAGGGATCAGGAGCGACACAATGGCGGCTAGCAGGAAGCCTACAGCAAAAGCCTTGGCGATGAACCGTCGTTCGCGCCACACCGTCAGGAGTAGGTCCGATCGCGAGAAAGCGTCGCGCTCAGAACTTTCTACTGAGGTGCCGTTTGCCTCGCCTAGGGAATAATTTCCGTTGGCGACCGACTCCTCGTTTTTCAATGCCTCTGGATGTCCGACTCTGGGATTCAAAACTGCGCCTCACATGTAAGAGCGGGTGTTAACAATAATTTCAATGCAAACTCCACTTGGGCCAAAACGTAACTTGGAATGAGGCTGTGAAATTCGACTGACTCGTATTGGCCAGAAGGGGGAAATTCCAGTGCTCGTACTGCAAGAACGTCGAAAGTGTCAATTGATGGGAAAACGTAAAATTTGATTTCATGCTGACGTCGCTCAAACTGCCGCCACCGTTAAACTGGCGGTCCACATGCTGGTTGCGATATCCCACTTGCAGGTTGGTGCGTGGCGAAAAATTATACGTCGCCCAGCCTTGGCCGCCCCATCCCGCGCGTCCCATCCAGTTTGCCATGAGATTGCCATTATTGGTGTAGCCGGAAAGGTACCGCATGTCGAAATAGGTATTGCCCGGGATACAGCAAGCGCCGGAATCAGGGTGCGCCGTGGTTATACCTTCGGCGCGCAATTCCAGCTTTGGAATCTTTGGCACTTGCGGCATATATAAGCCTGGGTTCAGGGACGGTCGGAATGAGCCTATGGGCGAAATTTCGTCCACCACCAGGCTGTCAATATACGCCGTCAGCCATTTGCGCAAACCGGGAAGCCGGTACCTGACGTCCAGCTCGGAGAAACGTTTCCCAGGGTTGTCCGCCAGATTTGCCCGATGAGCGAAGTAGGTGCGCAGGAAATTGTGGATAGTGAAAGGCAGTCCCGGTCCACCGAACATGGCAACAACGCCCATGCCAAATTCCAGATTTTCGGTGGGCTTGAAACTCATCTTTTCGCTATGAACAAAAGGTTGAGGCCTTACTTGGCCGGGCCCGTACAACCTGGGCGGCTGGTATACCCATTGCAATCCGGAAAGTTGACCGATGAAAAATTCGGTGCGAACGGGACCGAACAGACTGGAAATTAGAGGAATCCGGTACGGCGAAACACTCTCGATTCGCAGCATGGTAATCGGTTCCGCGTTGTCGCTGAATAAAAATGGGCCTGCCTCGGTCGCACCCAACCATGCATTCTGCTTTCCGAAGGATATCTGGACGTTGTGTAAGGCCAGGCTGACGCTTCCCTCCAGCAAGCGAAACCGGTTATACGAACCGGTGTTGAATGAGGCGCCGAAATTGGGCGGCATGAATGTAGGGCCAAAGTCCGACGTGAAGTCCCCGGCAGCGATGGTGGGCAGTGCGGACGCTGGAACTGGATTGACCGAGGGAGCCTGCTGGTACTCGCCCCGCACGTAAAACGCAAATGGCCCCGCTACAGCACGGGCGGTTGTGCCAGTCACGAGATTCAGGCCCTCGCCGAATGGACGGCCGTAATCATTAATGATGGTTTGTCCGAAGTGGTAACCGTCGCGCAGCGGAGGCCCGGAAATATTCATCACACGCGTGTACACCGAATCGACAGTTGCTCCGACATTGCGGGCTCCATCTAATCGGCTGCTTTCCTGAACGAATTCCTGTGACAAAGCGCGATAGATATTAGCCTCTTGCCCGGCTGCATCATGATCGGCCAGGCGCTCACCGGCCTCCTGCAAGAGTCGGGCGCATTCCATGCGGGTCCAGGGACGAATACCGAGGGTTGCGCTGGGCATATATCCGAGAGCAATCAGGCGATCGAGGGCAGGATAGATCCAGCTGTCCAGAGGAACGTAAGGAGACGCCATGTTTTCCGGGTTGCGGGGCTGCTCCTCGGTTTTTTCTTCTAGGAAATTGCCCCAGGCGGCACCTCCCAGCTCTGGATCGTGGTGTGCGCGATAGACCTGGCGTCCGAAGTACCAGCCCAGAGCGCTTCCGATCACGGCATCGGAAGGGAAGTGCTGCTTGCCGGTTACGCGGGTCAGGGTTACTGCAGAGGCCAAGCCGTAGGCCAACAGCTGGCTCAACGGACCGGGATACTCGTGGGCCCAAACACTGGCCACTGACCACGCGACGGCGGTGTGTTCGGAGGGAAATGAGCTGCCTCCCTGAAAGAAGGTTCCGTTTCCATCACCCACGAAAGGACGAGGCCGCTGCGTCAGGGGCTTGAAAGCGTATGCCACTCCGGTGCTGTTCACGGCCGCTTCCCCGCTGAGGAACCCGGCTTCTCGCAAATGGTCATTGTGAGTCATATGCCCGAAAACGTACGACGCGCCGGCCGCACCGACGAGCGAGAAGACCGCGTAGTTGGAGATGTTCTGGCTACGTTTCAATTGGTCGGGCTTATCCGGGACCTGTTTTGAAAGCCAGCTGTCGCTGGCGATCAGACCAGCGGTTAAACCAGTAAATGGCAGAGCCCATCTGAGATCCTTGATGCGCAGGTGGGCCGGCTTCGTCCAAAAATTCTCCTGGTCGGTCGCAAGGTGCTTCAGAAAAGGTGTCAGTAGACGATTCTGAGGGTCCTCGCCGGGTTCCAGTTCGTAGGTGCCAGGAGATCCGGCGCGCGACTTAGCCACGATCCCCGCGTCAGTCGGCTCCGTTCCAGACGCGACGCGCGAGGGACCCGGGTACGAAGCACCCGGGACAGCAATCTGCGCTCGAGCCGTCGTTAGGGCGACCAGCAACATGGTTTGCAGGCACCAGCACCTAAGCTGAGAAGACATCAACGGCTACCCTGGCTAAAAACTTCTCGCAACCTGGATGGCAATGCCAACCGCATAAGCAAGCTGAGCCGACTCCAGCGCCGTCTTCCATTTAGTGTTGATGGTGTAGGCCTTCTCGGGAACGACCACCATGTCGCCAGGCCGCATGGCGGCACTCTCGACGCCACCGCTAAACAATCCCCCCGCGCCGCCGACTACCGAGCCGTCTGCGCGAATCACAAATGTAGCTTTCTTGTTGGCCATCTGTGTGGGGCCGCCTGCTTGGTGCAGGTACCAACCTGCACTTTTTCCGGGTTTGTAGGTAACTCCTGTGCTGTTGTATACCGCTCCATCCACCATAACCAGGTTGGGCCGTTTTGGAATGTAGAGCACATCTCCTGCGCGCACTTGGATATCGGCCGAGGTGTTGGCCCATTGTTTTATGTTGGTGGAAATGTGAATCACTAAACGTCCTTCCGGAGGAAGGTTCTGCAGCTTTTCCAGGGTTGATTTGTACTGCAGCACTGCGGCCTGGGCAGTCATCTGGTGCTCTACATCCATCCCCGGAATGATTCTTACCTGTGCGGCTTCACTTTGCACCCGCTGGATCAGATCTGAGCGATTCTTTTCCTCCAATTCACGTATTTGCTCGCGTTCAAAGACGGCGCCATAAGGATAGGCATTCGCGCGGAAACCGCCGGCACGCTGAATGATGGAACTCAGGCGTTCACCTTCCTGGATACCGTAGGTGCCGGGATGCAAGACTTCCCCTTTCACCGCAATGGTGGCGCCCATGTCGGTCCAGCCGGCTAGTTGCCGAATGGTGAGGACGTCGCCGTCATGCAGCCGAACATCAGAATCGGGTTCTCCTGAAAGAGCTTTGGCGAGCGGTACCGTTTCGTGCTCTCCCACGACTTGCTTGCCCTGCTCGATCTCGTAGCGGGTGAGATCAGCCTCTTCGGTGTACGCGCTCCGTTTGAGACCGCCAGCGAATCGAACTAGTTCGGCGGCGGTCATACCTTGCCCAAGGGGATATTTGCCTGGACGCGCGATCTCGCCCTCTATCGTAACCGTGGGTGGATCAGTCTTGGCGAGGTCCTTGTGGACAAAAACCCGGTCTTTTGGCAAGAGGAGAATATTGCTGTTCGGATCGCCCTGCAGTGCCTTGCCCAAGTTGACGCTGAGTACCTGCAATTTTCCGTCGTCGGTTTTTCGGAAAACCTGAACATCATCAAGTTGAGCGTCGGCGGTTGTGTTCCCCGCAAGGTAGATTGCGTCCCGCAAGTAGGTGGTCCCATTCGTCACATGGTCGCCCGGTTCTCTCACCTCGCCAGTCACAGTGATGAGCGGAGGTTCTTCGAAATCAAACCTGCCAAAAACGCGGACGGTGTCGAAGGGTTGTAGAACAAGGTCTTGTTCTTTTCCGGCGAGAGCGTCTTCCAGATTAAAGGCCATTACTTCTGGCGCGTTATCCGGCGCCTTGAGGCGAATGATCTCGGCATGGCGCTTGTACGGTTCAGGTAAGAGGTCCTTATATGACTTGACGAGATCGGTGACCTTCATGCCTTCGCGGTAGGCGAACTTACCTGGCCGGAAGACGTGGCCTTCGAGATAAACAGTCTTGTTGGCGTAAGGCAGGATGGGCGAGATTTGCACCCGGTCGCCGTCCTGAACCTGGAAGTCCTCCAAGGCCTTGGTCACCGATTCCTGGTTGTTGTTTTCGGGGATGTCGAGTCGCAACATGGTCCGGCTTTCATGAGCTTGCACGCGTTCGACGTCAACGTGGCGGAGAGTTCCCGAGGGCAGTACTCCGCCGGCTAGTTCCAAAATTTCTGCGAGATTCTTTTCCGTGTTCACCTCGTAGACGGCCGGGCGGCGAACCATGCCCTCCACGGTAACTTCCGGACCGAGAGAAGGCACCAAAATCGTGTCCCCGGATTCCAATCTCAGCATTCCGGAACGAATACCATGCAGGAGGAGATCGTAAACGTCTATCTGCTGGACCAATTGTTTCCCGCGATACTGTTTGATGGTGCGAAGACTGCCGCGGGAGGTGGGTCCGCCGGCTTCGTAGACTGCATTCAAGGGAGTGGAAAGCGAACTCACGTCATAGGCGCCCGGACGCTCCACGTCCCCAACTACGTAAACGCGAACAGAACGCAGACGAGACAATGAGATGTCGGCTTGCACATCGCGGAACTGAGTTCGGAGAGCGGCCTGAACCATGTGCTGTACGTCGCCGAGACTCCGACCTGAAACCTGAACTCCGCCGAACTCAGGAAGGGTGATTCGGCCTTCGCGATCGACCACTTTACTCAGCCGCTGAGATACGCTGCCGAAGAGATCGATGTTCAAGCCATCTCCTGGTCCTAACACGTACTCGGGGCCAACGGGCAAGTCCATGGGCAACTTTTCTGTATTTCCCGTTCCATTGTGAAAGATATCCTCGCCGAATCGCTCCAGAACAGGGGATCGACGGGAGTATTGCGAGTAGAGATCGTACAAAGAAGGAACATCGGCGTAGGGATTGGGGCGATGACGAAGCGCAGGCTGCGTCTCTTTTGGAAGCGGAGGGGGCAAGGGACGTGAATTGGTGTCGAGAAGAGCCTCTTGCGTCGCTTGGTCGTTGCCAGACGTGGATGTGTCTGCGCCGCCTGATGCCAAGCCGCCGAGTGCGGAGGCTGCCGCTCCTCCACCGCCCATGTTTCCGACACTCAAGCCTCTCGCCATTGAAGAGCGCTCTTCGGGGAGGCTCGCAGATCCACTGCCGCTTGTACCCCCGAGGTAAGTATTAATCAGCGTCGATAGCTGATCGGGGCTCATGGAAGACAGACCCACGCTTTGCAGCGCCGCTAAATCCGGGGTGTTGCCGGACTGGGCTTGCGCCTGCAAAAGTGCGCGACGGGGATCAACGGACGGGGAACTGGGCTGCGTCTGCTGCGGAGATTGCGGAGTGGGCAAGGAAAATCCTGGAGACGCATTTCCCGAGCCGCGTTCGTGGCGCGACCAATAGGAATCCTCCTGACTTTTGGAAGATTTGGCTTCTCCGAATCCGCCGCCTTGCAATGAAGCAGCTGAGTCGGGCATGCGTACGCGGCCTTGCTGCTGATCTCGCTCCAATTCCTCGCGCGAAGGCTTAGCGTGGACATAGTCCCGATCTTCAATTTCTCGCGTCAGCAATATGCGGACGTACTGATCGAGCCGCACCAGACGGTAGAGCGCGTCATCCGTCAAGTCTTGGGGGTCGAGCGTACGCCCTTGCTTGAAAGCGTCGCGGACCAGCACTTTTTTGCACTCGAGAAGCAAGCCGGGTTCCTGGCTGAGAATGGAGATAATTTTGTCTGCCGACAAAGAAACCAGACGCTCCGCTTCCTGTTCGGCGCGGGAGCGGTCTTCGGGAACGGCCTTGGTGCGATGCTGGTAAGAGGTGTCCTGACCTACCAGCACGCCTGTGCTGGCCGCCAGCATAAGCAGTAAGAAGATTGCGGATCTCACATTTCGGTGGGAAGCAATGGGTAAGGGGTTATTCATAACACCTCGGCGACGCGTAGTGCGATTGGCTACTCCGTTCTACGACCGTGGAAAAGCGAGCTGACCTTCAAGAAACGCGGTGAAAACCATTGGACCTAAGCCGACCGCATTCAACGGATCGGTTCTACTTCGGTTTGATCCACTTCCACTGCGACCGAACGCTGGATCAAGTGAATCGAGAGGACGACCCTAAACTTATCTTTTCTCCGCACCAGAACCCCTTCCAGCCCGGCCATTGGGCCGCTGTGAACTCTGACCCGGCGCCCGACCTTGAGGTAGGGATGGGGCTCGGCGAATGTTTTACTAGTTAGTCCGTTACGAAGAGCTTCGATCTCAGAGTTAGGCAGCGGGGCCGGTTTGCCATCGAAGCTGACAAAATGCACCACTCCGGGCAGTTGCAGCACGTGCAAACGGTCTTTCAATGCCATGTGGACGAAGACGTATCCCGGAAAAAGCGGCAGATCGAGTTCTTTGCGCCGATCCTTCCAGCGGCGAATAGATTTGTACAGCGGGAGAAAGTAATCAATTCGGTTTCTCTCCATCTGCTGGGCAACTCGCTTTTCGTGCCGTGGATTCGTGTATGCCGCGTACCACCGCCATTCCAGGTACTCGGCCGGCATTTTGGGAAGTGCAGCGATCGAGCAGCTCTGCACCGCAAAGTTTGACTGGTTGCTTACCGTCATGCTTTCAGATACCCCATAGCTTCGCCCCCTCACTTACAGGGCGTGTGTGAGCTAACCCGTTCAACCTAAGCTTTTTACCGATCAAACTCCTTGCCAATCTCGCACGGACAAGCCCGAAAAAGTCAGACGTAACGTCCCGAGGGATTCGCCGGGAGCTCGACCAAATCAGGCTGCCTGCGCAGCGCATTGAGGATCCCGTCCTCCGAGGTCTGCACTTGATTGGAGCGAATGTCGACGAACGCCCAATAAAAGATGCTGCGGTTCCGTTCCGGCGCAATAGCCAGGATTTTCATTTGGGGATAGCGACCCAGCAGGAATCCGCAGATGCCTGGGCGCGACTCCGGCTCCTGTAGCGCGATAATCAACACGTCCGGGCGGATTCGCTCAACCAGTTCCGTAATTTCGGCCTCGTCCTGCGTTTCCCCCACAACCTCGATGTCGGGCTGATCGGCAATTGTTGCCAGCACCAGTTCCCGCATAAGCCTCGGCCGATTTGCAACCAGCACCCTGACTTTATGCACAGCCCTCTCCCGTGGCCGGAAAGTATGCCGGGTCTTGCCAAGAAGGAACAGGTTCAATTAGGAGCCGGAAGTTACAGCAGCGGAGTACCACATGAAGTTCTAATCTGAAGGTAGAGATCGCGAGAACTGGGAAATTGCTAGTACCCAAAAAGTACCAAGG
>Ga0209577_10002845_pt1 | contig 16410 bp, 14 predicted proteins | sample GraSoiAngelo_109_FD_185874 | JGI IMG/M metagenome (GOLD analysis project Ga0209577, IMG submission 185874) | Grasslands soil microbial communities from the Angelo Coastal Reserve, California, USA - 14_0903_12_20cm (SPAdes) (version 2) | ecosystem: Environmental > Terrestrial > Soil > Grasslands...
CCTTTTGTTTTCATAGGACATTTGGTCCGATAATGCCTTTCGGGGTGCCCTGATGGTTGCCAAACGCTCAAACCGGGCGCTGGCATTGCTGCTGGCCTTGCCGTCGGCGGCGTTTGCCTTGGGTCTTGGAGACATCCGTCTCCTGTCGCCGCTCAACGCGCCGCTCGATGCGGAGGTCGAGCTGGTCGACGTTGCGCCCGACGAGGTGAACACGCTCCAGGCACAGCTTGCCTCGCGCGAGACGTTCGCCCGCTACGGGCTCGAGTGGCCGGCCTACCTCGCCGGCGTCCAGGTCCACGTGGTGCACTCGCCCGGCCGCGAGGTGCTCAAGCTCAAATCCACGGAGGCCATCTCCGAGCCGTTCATGACGGTCCTGCTCGAGGTGAGCTGGTCGCGCGGGCACCTGGTGCGCGAGTACACCATGATGCTCGATCCGCCGGTGTATACGCCGGGTCAATCCGCCGTCGCCAGCGCACCGGTGACCGCCCCCGCGACCGGCGTCGGCACGCGTGAAGGGGCGATCGCGCGCAGCGCCGACGCCCCGCCGGTCGCCGCGCCCGCGGCACCGCAGCCCGACCCACCCGCCGAGGCGGCGCCCGCGGCGCCCCGCGGCGCGCCTCCCGCTAGCTCCGACTCGAGCGTAGGCTCGATGCACGTCGTCCAGCGCGGCGAGACGCTCACGGCGATCGCCAGCGACGCCGCCGGCGCGAGCGCGAATTCCGCCCGCACCCACAGCTGGATGCTGGCTATCTACCGGGCCAACCCGCGGGCTTTCGATCGGAACATGAACGTGATGCGCTCGGGCGCAGTGATGCGCATCCCTGACGAGGCGCAGGCCACGGCCGTCGCTCCGGCCGAGGCGGCGGCCGAGATCCGTCGTCAGTACGCCGCCTGGCGCTCGAGCGGTGGGGCCCCGACCGCCTCCTCGGGCGCGCAGGCCGGGCGGCTGAAGCTCGTGACCCCGTCGGAGTCGGCCTCGGTGGGTGCGACGCCCGGTGCCTCGAGCGGCGCCGAGGTCAGCCGGCTGCAGGGCCAGGTGCACGACCTCGAAGGGCAGCTCGCCGAATCGAAGCGCCTCCTCGAGCTGAAGAACGCAGAGCTTGCACGGTTGCAGTCGGAGCTTGCCGCCAAACGGGCGCCCGCCGCCGCCCCGCCGCCGCCGCCGCCCGTGGCGCAGGTGCCACCCCCTGCGGCGCAGCGACCGGTCGAGCAGGCTCCGGTGACGCAGGCCGCTCCGCCGCCGCCACCCGCTCCGATAACCGAGGAGAAGCCGCCCGAGGCCGCCGCGCCGCCCGAGGTCGCCGCGCCGCCCGCGCCGACCCCCGCGCCGCAGAGCGCGAAGCCTGCGCCGGTGCCGCCCGAGAGCGCCGCCGGTGAGTCGCTCCTCGACACGCTGGAGGGCTACTGGTGGGCGCTCGCGCTCGTGATGCTCGCGGTCGTCGGAGTGATCGCCGCGCGCTTCGTGCGTGCGCAGCGCGCGGCGCAGTTCGATGACTCCCTCGGGCGCCTCGCCGTCGCGGGCGCCGAAGCCGTGGAGGCCTCGCCGCCGAGCCGCGGGTTCGCTTCCCGCGGATTCGCATCGGGCGAGTCGCCGATGCGCGCGACCGAGCCCGCCTCCCTCGAGCCGGGCTTCGTCGTCGAGGAATCCGGCACGCACGAGCGGCCGCGCCTCTCGCTCGGAGCGGCCGAGGCGGCGCCAGCACGGCATGTCACCGCCGACGAGACGATCAGCAGCGAGACCGCGATCAACCTCGACCAGGGCGACCCCCTCGCCGAGGCCGACTTCCACATGGCGTACGGCCTGTACGACCAGGCCGCGGATCTGATCCGCATCGCGATCGGCCGCGAGCCCGCGCGGCGCGATCTGAGGCTGAAGCTCCTCGAAGTGTTCTTCGTGTGGGGGAACAAGGAGCAGTTCCTGCAGACGGCCCGGGAGCTCGCCGACAGCCGCGACGAAGCGGCCCCCGGCGAGTGGGAGAAGATCCTCATCATGGGCAAGCAGCTCGCGCCCGAGGATCCGTTGTTCTCGGGCGCCGGCGCGGTGAGCGGCGCGATGGCCGGGGGCGTGGACCTCGACCTCGAAGGCGGACAGAGCCGCGTGGACTTCGATCTGCTCGGCGAGCCGGGCACAGCCGACGGGCAAGGGACCGTGGATCTGGATATCGGCGCGGCCATGGGCGATCAGGCGGACTCGCCGACCAATGTCACCGACCGCAACGCCGCGCTCGGGGGCCTCGGCTCCACCGCAACGACGCGCCAGATGACCGCGCGCCTGCGTCAGGACCTTACCACCACCACCGAGGTCGACGCGCCGACCGTCGAGCAGCCGACGTTCACGCAGGATCAGCCCACCATACGTCAGAAAGTCGAGACGGCGCTCAGGAGCGCCGACCAGACCGCGGAGCTCGCCCTCGATGACCTCGGGCTCGATGTGGGGCAGGTCGACACGGTGGAACAGCCGGGACTGGCAGCCGCGGCGGGGGCGGAGGGTCCCACGCTGGTGGCGGGCCTCGACGATCGCTCCCGTAAGGTCATGGATGACGCGCAGCGGCGCGCCAAGAAAGACGAGCACGGTCAGACCGGTGCCTGGCAGTTCGACCAGGACGAGCTCGAAGCGGCGCTCACGCAGACGAGCCTCGCCCTCCAGGACGCCTCGGCGACCTCGCGCCTCGCGGCGCTCGGGGCGCACTCGGTCGATGTCGACATCGGCGAGGCGAGCAGCACGCACCCGTCACTGCACGGCGGGGGAGTGGATCTCGACGTCGGCGCCGCCACCGGCAGCCACGCGGCCAACGGCGAGCACATCGACGTCGACGTCGGCACGGCCAGCCTGCCGGACACCGCATTCGCCGCCACGCAGCGACTGTCTTCGGAGGACCTGGCGCTCCCGGACCTCGAGCCGGTCACCATGAGCGAGGTCGGCACCAAGCTCGATCTGGCCCGGGCCTACATGGACATGGGCGACCCGGACGGCGCGCGCAACATTCTCGAGGAAGTGCTCGCGGAAGGCTCGGCGGCGCAGAAGCAGGAAGCGCAGCGCCTGATGGAGTCGCTGCCGGGGTAGTGGACTCAAGCGCCGGCGGCTGACAAGAACCGCGGCCTGTGGCCGCGAAGAACCGGCCGGTTTTCGTTGCGGGTGCAGCGCGCATGGAGAGGATCGCCGTCGGGATCGAGTACGACGGCTTCGCCTACGCGGGCTGGCAGGCGCAGGCCGAGCGGGCGACCGTCCAGGCGATCGCCGAGCGCGCCCTCGGCAGCGTCGCAGCCGAGCCCGTAACCCTCACGTGCGCCGGGCGCACGGACGCCGGCGTGCACGCCTTCGGTCAGGTGGCGCACTTCGACACGCATGCGCAGCGGAGCGGGCGCGGCTGGGTCCTCGGAGCCAACAGCGGGCTGCCCGTCGACGTCAGCCTCTCGTGGGCGGTGCCGGTGCCGGCGCACTTCCACGCGCGCTACTGCGCCGAGGCGCGCACCTATCGTTACCTGATCCTGAACCGCACGGCCCGCTCGGCGCTCACTGCCCACCGTGCCGCGTGGGTGCACCGGCCGCTCGATGAGGAGCGCATGGCGCAGGCGGCCGCCATGCTGCACGGCGAGCACGACTTCAGCGCCTTCCGCTCCTCGGAATGCCAGGCCCGATCGCCGATCCGGCGCATTGAGCGCCTGAGCGTCGAGCGCCGCGGCGACTGGATCCTCATCGAGGCGACCGCGAACGCGTTCCTCCACCACATGATGCGCAACATCGCGGGACTTCTCATCGCCATCGGCAAGGCCGAGGCGCCCCCTTCCTTTGCGGGCGAGGTGCTGGACGGGCGCGACCGCACGCGCAACGCCGCCACGGCGCCTGCCGCGGGCCTCTATCTCATGTCGGTGCGCTACGGGGAAGCGTTCGGGCTGCCGGCGGCGCCCGGGCACGAGGGGCACGGGGCCCGATCGGCTATGATCGCAGGATTCGGCCTCGAGCCCGTGTGGGCGCGCTAAGAATGTCCTGGTTCGACAAGATCATGCCCTCCCGTATCAAGACCGAGCGGCGCTCGCGCTCGGTCCCGGAGGGACTGTGGATCAAGTGCCCGGCCTGCGATGCGGTGCTCTATCGCGCCGAGCTCGAGCGCAACCTCTATGTCTGCCCCAAGTGCAGTCACCACATGCGCATCGGCGCGCGCGAGCGCCTCGAGCGCTTCCTCGATTCCGGTACGACGTCCGAGATCGGCGCCACCATCTCCCCGGAGGATCCGCTCAAGTTCCGCGACAGCAAGCGCTACCGCGACCGCCTCGCCCAGGCGCAGAAGGCGACCGGCGAGAGCGATGCGCTGGTGGTGCTCGCGGGCACGCTGCACGGCCTGCCGGTGGTGAGTTGCGCGTTCGAGTTCCAGTTCCTCGGCGGCTCGATGGGATCGGTGGTCGGCGAGCGCTTCAAGCGCGCCGTGGACTACTGCATCCAGGAGCGGCGGCCGCTCGTGTGCTTCTCCGCGAGCGGCGGGGCGCGCATGCAGGAGGCGCTGTATTCGCTGCTGCAGATGGCGAAGACCGCGGCGGCGCTCTCGCGCCTGGCGCAGGCGCACCTGCCCTTCATCTCGGTGCTGACCGATCCGACCACCGGCGGCGTGTCGGCGAGCCTCGCGCTGCTCGGCGACCTGAACCTCGCCGAGCCGCGCGCGCTCATCGGTTTTGCGGGCCCGCGGGTCATCCAGCAGACCGTGCGCGAGACGCTGCCCGAGGGCTTTCAGCGCAGCGAGTTCCTGCTCGAGCACGGCGCGCTCGACATGATCGTCGACCGCCGCGAGATGGGCGACCGGATCGCGGCGCTGCTGCGGCTGCTGCTGAAGCTCCCGGCGGCCGCCGCCTGAAGGCCGCGCCCGCTTCGCACATCGAACCCCATGCGCACGCTCGCCGAGTGGCTCACGCTGCAGGAGGCGGTGCATCCGAAGAGCATCGACCTCGAGCTGACGCGCGTGGCCGCCGTGGCGCGCGCGCTCGGGATCGAGGCGCCCGAGTTCCCGGTGATCACGGTGGCCGGCACCAACGGCAAGGGCTCGGTCGTGGCGCACCTCGAGGCGCTCTTCGGGGCGCTCGGAGCCTCGACCGGCATGTTCACCTCGCCGCACCTGCTGAAGTACAACGAGCGCATCCGCCTCGAGGGCCGCGAGGCCGCCGATTCCGAGCTGATCGCGGCGTTCGAGCGCATCGAGGCGGCGCGCGGGGCGACCACGCTCACCTTCTTCGAATACAACACGCTGGCGGCGCTCGTGATCTTCGCGGACCGTGCGGTCGATGTGGCGCTCCTCGAGGTGGGGCTCGGGGGGCGCCTCGATGCCACCAACCTCGTGGCGGCCGATGTCGCGGTGCTGGTCTCCGTCGGCTTCGATCACAGCGACTGGCTCGGCGGCACGCTCGACCTCATCGGCGCCGAGAAAGCGGGCATCTTCCGCGCGGGGCGCCCCGCGGTGCTCGGCACGCCGGAGATGCCCGCGAGCGTCTCTGCCGCGATCGAGTCGCTCGGCGCGCGGGCGGTGATCGCGGAGCGCGATTTCAACTGGCGGCTGCGCGGGGAGAGCTGGGACTACGAAGGGCTCGAGCTCGCACTGCGCGCGCTCCCGCCGTCGGCGCTCGCCGGCTCCATCCAGTATCGCAACGCCGCCACGGCCCTCGCCGCCGTCGAGGCGCTCGCGCGCGACGCAGGCGCGCGGGCGGCGGTCCGCCGTCTCGCCGCGCGCCTCGCGCCGCTCGAGGAGGGTGTGGTGAGCGGCGCGCTGCGCGCGGTGCGGCTCCCCGGGCGCTTCCAGGTGGTGCCGGGCGAGGTGGAGTGGATCCTCGATATTGCGCACAACCCGCCTGCGGCCGAGGTGCTCTCGAGACAGCTGCGCGAGCGAGCGCTGCCGGGCGCCAAGCGCGGGGCGCGGGCACGGACCTTCGCGGTCATCGGAGTGCTCGCGGACAAGGACGCCGGGGGAATCGCCGCGGCGCTCGGCGACCTCATCGATCACTGGATCCTGTGCACGCTGCCCGGTGCGCGCGGCAGCAGCGCCGGGCAGCTCGCGCAGCGGCTCGGGCGGCCGCGGGGCGAGATCCAGCTCGCCGACTCGGTCACGGCGGGCTGCGAGCTCGCGCGCGCGGCGGCACGGCCCGGAGACCGGGTCGTCGTCTTCGGATCAGTCCACACCGTGGGGCCGGCGCTCGAATGGCTTCGGATATACTAAGTGCGAGCCCGCAGCCAGCGCGGCGTCCGTAACGCTCGCGCGGCGGTGCACCGCGCTTGGCTTTCGCGGTTTCGCCCCCACCGTGAGGGGAGCTAAGTGAAAGAACGGCTGACGGGCGCAGTGATTCTCGTGGCGCTGATCGTGCTGTTGGTGCCCGAGGTGTTGACCGGCCCGATCCGGTCCGCGCCGCACACGGCGGCCGTCACGCCCTCCGGGGAAGGTGCGCCATTACGTTCCTACACCATCAACCTCTCGGACGAGGCTCATCCGCGCAGCGCCGACGCCGAGCACGCCGCACCCGAGCCGCCCGTCCCTCTCGAGGCGGGGCCGGCGGCTGCGCCGCCCGTCGAGGCCGCGCCGCGAGAGACACGACCCGCCGCGGCGGACCGGGCAACGCTGGCGGACGAGGCTTCCGCGGCGCCCCAGGGCGCGCCACCGCCGGAGCCTGCCGCGCCGCCGCCGGCGAAGCGGGTGACAACGCCCGCAACCTCGGGCCCGGCGAGCGGCGCGGGCGGCCCGGGAGGGTGGGTCGTGCAGCTCGGCAGCTTCGCGCAACACGCGAACGCCGAGCGACTGGCGCGCCAGGTGAGGGCGCGGGGCTTCAAGGTGAGCGTCTCGCAGGAGAGCTCCGGGCGGCGGCTGTTCAGGGTGCGGGTCGGACCCGGGCAGGACCGCGCGGCCGCTACCCAGCTCGCCGCGCAGCTGCATGCGGCAGGTCACAGTGGCGCGATCGTGCCGAAGTAGCGCCGCGGGGCGCGTGATGTGCGCCTCGGGCAAGGCGTGCGCCGCTCTTGTACAATCCGCGCCGCGCTCGACAGGTGCGCCCGCGACGGGTTGCGATGAATCTGACCGACTACCTGGTGATCGTTGCCGTCATCGCTTCCGCGATCGTCGGCGCCTGGCGAGGATTCCTGCGCGAGGTGATCGCGTTCGCCGCCTGGGTCATCGCGCTCTCTCTCGCCTGGCACTTCACGGATCTCATCGCGCCGCACCTCGGGGGACTCATGTCCGACTCCGGGGTGCGGCCCTGGGCGGCGCGCGTGATCATCGTCGTGCTGGTGCTGCTGCTCGGCGCCGGCGTCGGCGCAACCCTCGCACATTTCGTGCGGCTGTCGATGTTCAGCGGCATGGATCGGTTGCTCGGTTTCGTCTTCGGTTTGCTGCGGGGCGCGGTGCTGCTCGGAGTGTTCGTGATCCTCGGCCAGCTCCTCAAGCTCGAGGACGAGTACTGGTGGAGCCACTCGCGGCTCATCCCCTACGGGGCCTCGGTCGCGAACGGGCTGCGCAAGCTCGTGGGCGAGCCGCCGATGGTGGTGCGGCACGCGGGCGAAGCGCGGGTGCGGGTCTGAGGGGCTGAAGCTACACATGTGCGGCATCGTCGGCATCGTCGGAGTGGGCGCCGTCAACCAGCGTCTCTATGACGCTCTCACGGTGCTGCAGCATCGCGGCCAGGACGCCGCCGGCATCACCACCTGCGGCGAGGGCGAGCTCTACGTGCGCAAGGGCAGCGGACTCGTGCGCGACGTCTTCCAGCAGCATCACATGCTCGAGCTCAAGGGCAACGTCGGCATCGGCCACGTGCGCTATCCGACCGCCGGCTGCGACAGCGCCTCCGAGGCGCAGCCGTTCTACGTCAACGCGCCCTACGGCATCTGCCTGGGGCACAACGGCAACCTCACCAACGCCACCGAGCTCGCGGAGATCCTGATCCGCGAGGACCGCCGTCACCTCAACACCACCTCGGATTCCGAGGTGCTGCTGAACGTCTTCGCTTCCGAGCTGCAGCGGGTCGGCACCGCTCGCGTGACGCCCGCGGACGTGTTCGCCGCGCTCACCGCGGTATACCGCCGCTGCCGCGGCGGCTACGCCGTGGTGGCGATGATCATCGGCCACGGCATCCTCGGCTTTCGCGACCCGAACGGCATCCGCCCGCTGGTGCTCGGCGAGCGCAGCACCGCGCGCGGCACCGAATGGATGCTCGCTTCCGAGAGCGTGGCGCTCGATGCCCTCTCGTTCCGCCTGGTGCGCGACGTGACGCCGGGGGAGGCGGTGTTCATCGACGAGCAGGGCCGGCTCCACACGCAGCAGTGCGTCGCGACGCCGCGCCACACCCCCTGCATCTTCGAATACGTGTACTTCGCGCGCCCCGACTCGAAGATCGACAACATCTCCGTCTATCGCGCCCGCATGCGCATGGGCGATCGCCTGGCGGACAAGATCCTGCGCGAGCGCCCCAGGCACGACATCGACGTGGTCATCCCGGTCCCGGACACCAGCCGCACCAGCGCGCTGCAGCTCGCGCAGCGCCTCTCCGTCAAGTACCGCGAGGGCTTCATCAAGAACCGCTACATCGGCCGCACCTTCATCATGCCGGGGCAGGACGAGCGGGAGAAGTCGGTGCGGCGCAAGCTCAACGCCATCGATCTCGAGTTCCGCGGCAAGACGGTGCTGCTGATCGACGACTCGATCGTCCGCGGCACGACTTCGGCGCAGATCATCGAGCTCGCCCGCGAAGCCGGCGCGAAGAAGGTGTACTTCGCCTCCGCCGCCCCTCCCGTGCGCTTCCCGAACGTCTACGGGATCGACATGCCGGCGGCGAGCGAGCTGGTCGCGAGCGGCCGCACGGTGGAGGAGGTGGCGCGCCTCATCGGCGCGGACTGGCTGGTGTACCAGGACCTCACCGACCTGATCGCAGCCTGCAAGCACGAGGATGCGCGCATCGAGGAGTTCGACACCTCCTGCTTCTCGGGCGAATACGTGACCGGAGACGTCACGCCCGAATATCTCGGGCGGCTGCAGCTGGAGCGCTCGGATGCGGCGAAGCACGCGCGCCGCGAGCGGCGCGGCAAGCTCAAAGTCGTCCGCGGGAGCTGAGCACCCGGACGGCGGCGACCCGCGCCGGGCGCTCCTGCTCGCCCTCCTCGAGACGGGCCTGCGGCGCGTCGAGGGGCGGCGCTGTGTGCGCGAGGCGCTCGCGAGGCCCCAACGCTCCGCGGCTCCCGTGTGGCTGGCTGCGGTCGGCAAGGCCGCCGAGTCCATGGCGCTCGGCGCATACGATGCGCTCGGCGGAGCCATCGAGCGCGCGCTCCTCATCACGCGCGATGCTCCCCTCTCCCCGGAGATCGCCCGTCTCGGCGCCGAAGTCCTCATCGGCGCCCATCCGGTGCCGGATGAGCGCTCGCTCGCGGCCGGCGGGCGGCTGCTCGCGTGGGTGGAGAGCCTCCCGGGCGAGGTCGAGCCGCTGTTTCTCATCTCCGGCGGCGCCTCGAGCCTCGTCGAGGTGCCGGAGGCCGGCGTCACGCTCCCCGACCTCGAGGCGCTGACGCGCCGGGCCTTCGCCGCAGGGCTCGCCATCGGCGAGTTGAACCGCCGGCGGGCGGCGCTGTCGCGCATCAAGGGGGGGCGGCTCGCAGCCAGGCTGCGCGGCCGTCCGGCGCGGGCGCTGTTCATCTCGGACGTGCCGGACGACGACCCGCGGGTCATCGGCTCAGGACTCATGGGCCCTGCCGCGGAGGGCGACGATCGCATCGAGCGGCAGGTGGTGGCCTCGGTCGATCAGGCGGTGGCGGCGGTCGCGGTGGCGGCCGCGGCGCTCGGCCTCACCGTGCACCCGCCGGGGCGGCGCTTCGCGGGAGAGGCCGTGCGGCTCGCGGCCCGCTTCGCGCGCGAGCTGCACACGGGCACGGCGCAGCTGCACGTCTGGGGTGGCGAGTCGACCGTGATGCTGCCGCCGCATCCCGGGCGCGGCGGGCGCAACCAGCACCTCGCGCTGGCAGCGGCGCGCCTCATCGCGGGCCGCCCGGAGCTGATGCTGCTGGCCGCCGGCACCGACGGGAGCGACGGCGTCACCGAGGACGCGGGCGCCCTCGTGGACGCCGACACTTGCGCGCGGATCGCGCTCGCGGAGCTCGACGCGGAGCGCGGCCTCGAGAGGGCGGATTCCGCGCCCGCGCTCGCGGCGAGCGGCGATCTGGTGCACCTGGGTCCGACCGGCACCAACGTCGGGGATCTGGTGATTGGACTTAAGCTGGCCGCGGATGCGGCGCGCGCCCTCGAGGCGCTTCATGGCGGCCGCGGTGCGCGCGTGCTGTAATTCCGCGTGATGCGATTGCTGTTGATCGAGGAAGACGCGGCCCGCTGCGATTATATCCGGGAGCGGCTCGCCTCATGGCGGCCGCAGGCGCAGCTCACCGTGCACAGCCCGGTCTCGCAGGGAGCGCTGGCGCCGGAGTTCCTGGCCCAGGGTTTCGATGCGGTGCTGCTGGCGGACTCCTGGCCCGGCGGCCGTGGCCTCAACTGGGCGCGCGAGCTCGCGAGCCGCGCCGGCTTTGCGCCGCTCGTGCTGCTCACCGACGCGGACCTCTCGGCGGCGCGCGAGGCGTGCGCGCTCGGGGCCTACACCTTGAGCCGCGAGGAGCTCGAGCGGGACACCTTCGCGCAGGTGCTGGTGGCGGCGGAGCAGCGTCAGGCGCTGGCCCGGGCCGTCTGGCGCAGCAGCCGCGCGGGACGCGAGACCCAGCGCTTCGGCGACGCCTTCATCCGCGGCTATCGCTTCATCCGCCGCCTGGCGTCGGGCCCCACGAGCGATCTGTTCGTCGGCGAGAGCGAGCGCGCCGGGAGGCTGGTGGCGCTCAAGGTCGCGCGCGACCGCCAGGACGAGGAGAGCCAGCCCGTCGACATGTTCCAGCGCTTCCTGCAGGAGTACGAGCTCGCCCAGCGCATCAACAGCACGGCGGTGGTGCGGTTGCATGACCTCGGGGTGAGCGATGAGCATGCGTGGCTCGTGATGGAGTACTTCGAGCTCGGCGATCTGCGCCGGCGGATGCGCGCGTCGCTCGCACCGCGAGAGGCGCTGCGGCTCGCGGCCGCGATCGCTCGCTCGCTCGCCGCCGTCCACGGCGCGGGAGTGCTGCATCGGGATCTCAAGCCCGGCAACATCATGCTGCGCCACGACGGCAGCGTCGCCCTGATCGACTTCGGCCTCTCCAAGGACCTGGCGCTCGCGCTCGACCTCACCGACAGCGGCACCATCTTCGGCACGCCGCACTACATGAGCCCGGAGCAGGGCCACGCCGAGCCGCTCGATGCGCGCAGCGACCTCTACAGCCTCGGCGTCATCCTCTTCGAGATGCTCACCGGCCAGAAGCCCTACCGCGCCGAGAACCCGATGGCGATCGTCTACAAGCACCGCAAGGAGCCGATCCCGCAGCTGCCGGCGCAGTTCGAGGCCGTGCAGCCGCTCCTCGAGCGGCTGCTGGCGAAGACGCCGGCGCATCGCATCGCGACGGCGGAGGAGGCGGCCGAGGCGCTGCAGCACACCCTCGATGCGTGGCTGGCGCGCGGGATCTCGGGATGAGCGCTGCGGCCGCTCCCGCGCCGCTCGCGGCGGACCGCGCCTCGATCCTCGAGGCGCCCACCCCGCCGGCGTGGGTCGAGGACGCGCTGAGCCATCTGCCGGAGCTGCTGCTCGATCACGCCAACTGCGAGAAGAAAGCCGCCTCGAGCGCGCTCGCGCTCGTGTTCGCGTACGCCGAGGACACCCGTCTCGCGCTCGCGCTCTCGCGCCTGGCGCGCGAGGAGCTCAGGCACTTCGAGCAGGTGCTGAAGGCCCTCGGCGCACTCGGGGTCGCGTTCGCGCGCCAGCGCCCCGGCCGCTACGCGCATGGACTGCGCTCGGTGTTGCGCAGCGGCGAGCCCGGCCGCAAGCTCGATCTGCTGCTCGTCGCGGCGCTGATCGAGGCGCGCTCGGCGGAGCGCTTTGCGCTCCTCGCCCCGCACGTGCCGCCGCCGCTCGAGCGGCTGTACGAGGAGCTCTCGGCCTCCGAGGCGCGCCACTTCGAGCTGTACATCGACTTGGCGCGCACGGCCGCCCCGCAGGAGTGGCGGAGCCGCCTCGAGCCGCTCGCGTCGCGCGAGGCGCAGCTCGCGACAACCGCCGACCGGCTGCTGCGTTTTCACTCGGGCCCGCTCGAGCGGGCGCCAGAGGTCTGAAGGCTGCTGCAGCACGAGGCCTACAGTCGCTTACAAACTCGCGCCCGCATTCGCTGCCAGGAACTCCATGGCGGAAGTATCCTCGGGCGCAGCCACCCCGCGAAGCTTAAGATGAGCGAGCGCCCCCATCTTCTCATCGTCGACGACGATCGCGAGATCCGCAGCCTCCTGGCCCAGTATCTCGAGAAGCACGATTTCCGCACCACCGCCGTCGCCGACGGAAAGGAAATGCGCCGCGTCATGGAGCGCTCGCACGTGGATCTGCTGGTGCTCGATCTGATGCTGCCGGGGGAGGATGGGCTGACGCTCTGCCGCGAGCTCCGCAGCCGCTCGCAGGTGCCGATCATCATGCTGACCGCGCGCGGCGAGGACGTCGACCGCATCGTCGGGCTCGAGCTCGGCGCGGATGATTACCTTCCGAAGCCCTTCAATCCACGCGAGCTCCTCGGACGGATCAAGGCGATCCTGCGCCGCACCGCGCACGCGCCCCGCGATCCGAGCCCCGAGAGCGTCCGCGGCTTCTCCTTCGGCGGCTGGCGGCTCGACACGGTCACCCGCACCCTGAAAGAGACCTCCGGCCGGGAGGTCGCGCTCAGCGGCGCCGAGTACCGACTGCTCGCGATACTGCTCGCGGCCGGCAACCGCGTGCTGAGCCGTGCCCAGCTGACGGAGCTGCTGCGCGGCCGCGACGCCGATCCCTTCGATCGCAGCATCGACGTGCGCGTCAGCCGCCTGCGGCAGATCCTCGGCGACGACGCGCGCGCGCCGCAGATCATCAAGACCGTCTACGGCGAGGGCTACGTGGTCGGCGTCGCGGTGGCGTCCGACTAGGCTCCGGCTCTGCGACGATGCGCCTCCCGCTCTGGCCGCAATCACTCTTCGGACGGCTGCTCGCCGCCACGGTCTGCGCCGTGGTCCTCGCGGAGGTGGCGGCGCTCTTTCTCATCGCCCAGGAGCACGAGCGCTTCGTACAGCAGTGGAGCGTGCGCGAGTGGGCGCGCCGGGTGGCGGAGACCACTCTGATGCTCCAGCCCTTGAGCCCCGCCGAGCGCGCCGGGGCGGTCGAGAGGCTCTTGGCGGCGCCACCCGAGCGAGGGCATTGGCCGCTCATGCCGCCGGGTGACCCGGCACACCCGCCGCCCGGACCACCCGGTGGCCCCGCGCGCGGCCCTGAGCGCGGCCCCGAGCCCGGCCCGCACAGCTTCATTCCTCTGCCAGTGCTGACGGACTTCGACCGGAGCCTCCGGGATCAGCTGCGCGCGGCGCTCGGTCCGGGCTACGCGGTCGAGGTGCGCCCCACGCCGGCCGCGGCGCCGCCGGCGATTGCCGTGTCGGGGCCCTTCCTCGGAGCGCACGAGGTAGCTCCCCGGGGGCTGGGCGTGCAGCGCTACGATGTCAGCGTGCGCCTGCCCGACGGCGGCACGGTGCCCTTCAGGGTGATGCGCATGTCCCGCGTCGTGTCGCTGCCGCGGCACCTGTTGTTCAACCTGACGCTGCTGGTGCTCATCCTCGTGATCGTGCTCTACGTCACGGCGCGCAGCATCACCCGGCCGCTCTCGGCGCTGGCCCGGGCGGCCGACCGCGTCGGCCGCGACGCGCGCACGGAGCCGCTTGCTGAGCGCGGCGCGCGCGAGCTCCGCCACGCGGCGCGCGCTTTCAACACCATGCAGGATCGGCTCCGCCGCTACCTCGACAGCCGCACGCGGGTGCTCGCCGCGATGTCGCACGACCTGAAGACACCCCTCACCCGGCTGCGCCTGCAGGTGGAGACGCTCGACAACCCGCCGCTCGAGGCGCGCATCGGTCGCGAGCTCGACGAGATGGAGGCCATGGTGCGCGAGGCGCTGGCGCTGTTCCGGGGCGTCGAGGACGGCGAGCCGGCGGCGCCCGTGGACCTCAACGCGCTCGTCGGCAAGGTGCGCGAGGAGTTCGCCGACATGGGCGGGAAGGTGAGCGTGGCAGGCCGCGCCGGCGAGCCGCTCGCAGCTAAGCCGCAGGCGCTCAAGCGCTGCCTCACCAACCTGGTCGCCAACGCCATCAAGTTCGGCTCGCGCGCCGACATCGAGCTCGAGGACGGTCCGGTGGTGGCGATCCGGGTGCGCGATGCGGGTCCGGGCATTCCGGATGCGGAGCTCGAGCGGGTGTTCGAGCCCTTCTACCGCCTCGAGTCCTCGCGCAACCGCGACAGCGGCGGGACTGGGCTCGGGCTCACCATCGCGCGCGACATCGCGCAGGCCCATGGCGGCACGCTGAGCCTGCGCAACCTCGCGGCCGGGGGACTCGAAGCGGAGCTGCTGCTGCCGCGGGCCGCGGTGGGCTGACAAGAGCCGCGCACCGCACGGGAGGCACGGCTCGTCGCACGCGCCGGCACGGCCTTAGCGCACGTTGAGCCCCGTCACACTCGCTCACGATTGCTCACCGCCGGCGGCGGCGCTGGCCCGTTAGCTATGAAGTACCCTAAAGGGACCGACATGCCGACACGCGGACTTTAGACCCGTGACCCGTCACACTTGAGCCAAGGAGACCCCCGATGAAAGCCACTGTGTTTGCCCTCGCCCTGCTGTGGGCCGGCGCGCTCTGTGCCCAGACGCCCACCGCTCCGCCGCCGAACGCCGCGGCGCATCTCGACAAGCTCGCCACGCTCCTCGACCTCACCGACGCGCAGAAGGCCCAGGTGCAGGCGGTGCTCGAGGCCGAGCACGCCAAGATCCGGGCCGCGCACGAGCAGGCCAAGGCGTCCGGCACGAAGCCCGACTGGGAGCAGATGAAGGCGCTCCACCAGCAGATTCAGCAGGAGACCCTGCAGAAACTCACGCCGGTGCTATCCGAGGCGCAGCTGAAGAAGTTCCAGACGCTGCAGGAGATGCACCACGAGATGATGCACGAGCATTTCGGCCACGGCGGACCGCCGGGCGCCGACACACCGCCTCCGTCACAGAACTGACGCGACCACAGGCTGCACGCGGCGCTGCCGCCGCTCAAGCGGGGCGCGGCAGCGCGTGCAGCTCGTATTTTCCCTGCTCGCAGGCGAGGTAGCTCCCCTGCTCGTACCAGGCGCCGAGCACGATCCGCTCGGCCGGCGCGCCGTCGATGCGCATCTCGTGCACGCCGGGGCGGTGCGTGTGCCCGTGGATCATGCGCCGCACCCGCGCCGCGCGGAAGGCCGCGGCCACCGCGCCTTCGTTCACGTCCATGATGTAGGGGACCGCGCGCGCGATGTGGCGGGCGCTGCCGGCGCGCGCCTCGCGGCTCAAGGTCTCGCGAACGCCGAGCGGCAGAGCAAGGAAGCGACGCTGCCAGTCGGGGCTACGCACCGCGCTACGGAGCTCCTGGTACGAGTGATCGTCGGTGCAGAGCGTATCGCCGTGGGTGAGCAGCACGGGCTCCCCATCGAGCTCGGCAATGACCGGATCGCCGAGCAGCCGGCAGCCGCTGCGCTCGCCGAAGCCCTTTCCCAGCAGGAAATCGCGGTTGCCGTGCAGCGCGAAGCAGGCGACGCCGCGCTGGGTAAGCGCGCGCAGGCCCAAGCACACCCGCTCCTTCTCGGGATCCTGATCGTCATCGCCCACCCAGGCCTCGAACAGGTCGCCGAGGATGTAGAGCGCCTCGGCCTCCCGGGCCTGGCGGGCGAGAAAGTCGAGGAACTGCTCCGTGGCCTCGGGCGCGGCGGCATCGAGATGCACGTCCGACACGAGGAGACGCGCCACGGAGGCTACTTGGGCGAGAGGATGGTGTCCTGCCGGGGCGGCGTGACCGGAGTCACGAGCGGCGCCGCCGCGGTCGCCCCCGGCGCGAGGATCTCCATCTTCTCGATCACGATCGGCTTCAGGGGCGCATCCGCCTTGAAGGGCCCAAAGGAGCCCGTGGCTACCTCGCCGATCCTCTCGATCACATCCATCCCCTGCAGGATACGGCCGAACACGGCGTAGCCCCAGCGGGTCGGGACGGGATCCAGGTCGGGGTTGTCGACCAGATTCACGTAGAACTGCGCGTTGCCCGAGTGCGGCGCCTCCCCGCGCGCGAGTCCCACGGTGCCGCGCTTGTTCTGCAGTCCGTCGCCGGATTCGTTCGCGACGTTCTCGTGGGGGGTCTTCAGCGCGTAAGTGGTGGCGTCGTGCCCGCCGCCCTGGATGACGAAGTTCGCGACCACGCGATGGATCAGGGTGCCGGAGTAGAACCCCTCGCGCGCGTAGCGGAGGAAGTTCGCCGCGGTGAGGGGCGC